>JAABUJ010003629.1_pt1 | contig 17126 bp, 17 predicted proteins | sample 5559131 | NCBI WGS metagenome assembly JAABUJ01 (sample SAMN10711875, study PRJNA513366) | rock metagenome | isolation source: Antarctica rocks | place: Antarctica: Victoria Land, Mt New Zealand nord | collected 2016-01-07 | reverse complement strand
AGCCACACGGCGTGGGCGATGATCTCCGGCGGGAAGCGATAACCGACATAGGACGGAGGCGCAGCGCATTCTTTCATACGGCAAGTATCGCATGCTGACGACCCTCGCCCGCAAGTTGACAATGCCGCTTCGAGAAGTACTCGGCGTCGGCGCGGCTCACCTTCGCCAGGCAGATCTTCGTCATCGCGTTCGTCAGGATGATCGCCGCCCCGGCCTCCCCGTAGGTGGCGACGAGCTGCGCGGTGTCCTGCACCACCAGCAGGCAGCCGACCCTGGCGCTCCGCACCGTGGCGATCCAGCGCTCGAAGCCGGGGATGTGCCCGAGGTTGCCGAACTCGTCGAGGTAGCACAGCACCGGCACCGGCAGTGCCCCATCCGGCCGCCCCTTCGCCAGCTCCACCAATTCCGTGAAGAGCTGGGTGAAGAAGCAGGCGGTCAGCGGGGCCAGCGTGGCCGCCAGATGCAGGTCGAAGCCGATGTAGAGGGCGGTCGGTGTACGCCCGAGCGCGGCCAGGTCGATCTCGCTCGTGCCGGTCGTCGCGCGGACCTCCGGGCTGTCGAGGACCGCGAAGCGCACGGCCAGCTCGGAGAAGAGGCCGCCCAGCAGCTTCTCCGACTGGCCGACATACGCCAGGAAACCCTCCGCCTTGGCGCGGACCTCCGGCACCGGGCTCCCCAGGAGCGCGGCCCGCACCGCCGCGAAGCCCCGGTTGCAGAGGAGGTCCTGGAGGTCCGCCAGGGGCGGCGGCCCTGCCCCCGCCCCCGCGGCGACCCGGACCAGGTGGAGCGCCCCCGCGGCGATCAGCGTCGTCGCGGCGTTGTCCCAGAAGGGCTCCGAGCCGCTCGTGCCGGTGTTCTTCACCCAGGTGCGCGCGAAGAGGTCGGCCGTGCGCATGTCGCGGACCCAGGCCAGCGGGTTGTAGCCGTGGGAGATGGTCGGGTCGTAGAAGTCGAGGACCCAGACCCGCCCGCCCGGGTAGGCCGTCCACAGGTGCGGCGCGGTCTTCTTCAGCAGCTCGCGCTTGGGATCGGCGACGATGATCGTGCGCCCCCCGGTCTCCCCCAGGAGGTTGGGGATGATGAAGCCGCTCGTCTTCCCGGCCCCGTTCGGGGCATCGAGGAGCAGGTGCTCGTAGTGCTCGGCTTCCGGGATGCTGACGACCTGGCGGCGCAACCCACGTCCCGCCACCCCGGCGACGAACTGCGCCTCCCCCGGGCGCGGGCGCAGCCGCCGGATCTCGCGCCGCGTCGCCAGGCGGGCGCTGCCGTGGCTCGTCGTCGGCCGCGCCCGCCGCCCCATGATCGCCAGCGCCCCGACGAACCAGAGCCCCCGCAGGAGGGGCCACGCCAGGGTCCGCCCGAGGGCCAGGGCGAGCGCCGCCGCCAGGGTCCCGCCGCCCGCCCGCGTCGCCAGCCGCACCCCCGCCCAGTCGGACCGCCCGTAGAGCGCCCGGCGCTCGGCGGCGGGCAGCGCCCGCCAGGCCGCGAATGGGGGCACGCCGTCGGGGAGGCCCGGCACACCGGCGGGTGGCACTCCCGCACCGGCCTCATCGGCCGCGCCCCCGCTGGCCGCCCGTGCCCCCGCGCGCACCGCGCGCAGGCTCGCCCACTCGCGCAGGACTGGCCAGGCGGCGAGGGTCTCGGCACGCTCGCATCGTTCCGTCACAGCCCGCCCGAGGTCTGCTCGCGCTTGATACCCGCCCAGGACCGCCAGGGCCAACACGACCAGCACGATCGCCAGGATCACCCACCGTCGCATCGCCACCCTCCCCCGTTCCCGCCGTCAGTCCCGTTCCCGGCCGCCGCCCCGTTCGCGGCTCGTCGTCGGCGCGGGGTCGTGGCCCGGGTGCGCCGCGTCGGCCTCGCGCGTCGCCGCCGCGAGCGCCCGGTCCCAGTCGTCGCGCACCCGCGCCGTCAGGCGGCAGTAGTCCAGCCCGTCCTCCTTGATGCGCGCGTGGTCGCCCCGATCCAGCCGCAACTCACGCGGCCGCCCCTCGCCCGCCCCGCCCGCCAGGACGATATGGACGTGCGGATGATCGGTGTTGCGGTGCTCGACCGCGACCCAGTGGAGGGCTAGCCCCTTGTCCCGCTCCAGCTCGCGCATGACGTGGCGCGCGAGGTCGCGCAGATCCTCGGGACGCTCGTCCGCAGCGGGGCTGAGCAGCAGCCGGTGGGCCAGGTAGCCGCGCGCCTGGTGCGTGTCCAGGAGGCGGTACGCCTCGTCGCGCGTCATGGTGCCGTCCTGGCCGAAGATCGACCGCGGCGGCTCCTTGTCGCCGCGCGGGCGCATCTGGTAGTAGCGCAGCCCCGCCCGCGCGGTGTCCCGGCTGCGGGTGTAGGTGTGGCGCAGGATCATCCGAACCCCTCACGCCCCGCCCGGGCCGTCGTCGAGTGCCGCGACATCGACGACGTAGAGGGGGATGTCCGCGCCACGGGTGCTCGCGGCACCGAGCGCGTGCAGCCGCCGGTAGAGCGCCCCCAGCTCCTCGTGGGCGACGGCCAGGTTGAGCCGCAGCGCCTGGCGCTCCCCGTGGGCGGGCGCACGGCGGAGCGCGTCGCACTCCCGCCGCAGCGCCGCCTCCAGGCGGGCGATCTCGGCGGCGATGTTCCGGTGTCGGGTGTCCATCCTGCCCCCTCGATTCCCCATCCGCCAGCCGACCCCGACCCGGCGCGATCGGCGGGGTCGGCCTACTCGTCGCCGGGTATCCCGCGCAGGCCCCGGGCGTTGTACGCCGGGCCGGCCGCCAGTCGCGCCTCCTCGGCGAGCCGCCGCGCGACGGCCCGGTCGCCGGTCAGCCGCTCCAGGATCGCCACGCCCACGCCGTACCCCGCCAGCGCGTCCTTGCCGCTCCTGACCAGCAGCCCGGCCAGCCGGTCGGTCTGGCCCTTGAGGAGCGGGGCCACGCGCGCCTCGACCGCGCGGGCCGCCGCCGCCTCGACCGCCCGCGCGAGGGCGGGGATCAGCAGCCCCTCCGTCCCCTCGTCGAGCTCGCCCGTGAGCGCCCGCCGGAGCAGGTGCTCCGCCGCCGCCGAGGGGGAGCCGAACCGCTCGTGGTGCCGCCGCTGGTACTCGCCGAGCGCCACCGCCGTCTCGGCGGTGAGGTAGAGGATCGTCTTCCGCTTCGCCATGCGTCCGCCCCCTCTCGCCCGCACCGGGGGGTGCGGGTGTACGTGTGGTGCCCGCGCTGGCGCGGGCGCGCGCCGGTGTCGGTACACCGGCCGGCCACACCCCGTCGGGGTGTGGGTATACGTGTGGCGGTCAATGCTGGCGCGGGGATCGGCGGGCCGGTGCACGCGCCTTTATCTTGCCTTCACGCGCGACGCCGCCGCAGCGGCCCGCGCCCGCCGACGCCTGCCCCTGGCAGTCGAGGGCGGCCACCGGCTCGCTGCACCACCCACACCGTCCCCACCCCGGACACCCCGCCACCCCTCACATGATGCTCCCGCCGACGGCGGTGATCACCCAGCGACCATCGTGCTTCGCCAGCTGGACCAGGAGCTGCCCCCCGCCGCCCGCGTAGCGCGTCGTCTGCGGCGTCGGCAGGTAGGCGTACCGCACCGTCACGTCGCCCCACACGCGGGTCTCCCACGTCGCCTGCGCGCGCGCATCCTCCCCCGTACGCGCCGGGTCGACGCGCTCCCAGGAAAATGGGGTGGGATGCCACGCGACGACCCGACGCTGTACGTCATCGCCGACCCGTGCGACCAGCAACGCTTGTATCTGCTCCTGCACCTCGGGGCTCAGCTCGTCCGGCAGCGGCCGCCCGGCGAGCGCCGCCCCCACCGCCTCCGGGACCAGGTCCACCAGCCGCCGCTGCGCGATCGCCTCGTCCGGGGTCGTCGCCACCCGGGGAGCGACCACCGCTGTAGTAGGGGAACCCGACACCATGGGCGCCGCCGCCCACCAGGCGACGACGAGCAGGCTGACCACCACCAGGATGCTGCCGATAACCAGGATCGCGCGCGGACGTTGTCCCATCGCCCCGCCCTCCTGCGGCGCACGCACGCCGCTCACTTGACCCGCCGCAGGGCCCGGGTCGGCGGGGTGGCCGCGGCGGCGGCGGTGTCGCCGACGAGACCCCGGACGGTCCCGCCGTGCTCATCCCGCCCCGCCGTGGCCGGGCCCGGGCCCGGCCGCTCGGCGGTCGCGGCGCGGCGATGGTCGCGCACGATCTGGATGGCGCGCGCGGCGGTGAACTGGGTGTGGCAGCCCCAGGGGGTAACGAGGATCACCAGCAGGCTCGCCAGCGCCACGATCACGCCGAGGCCGCCCTGCACCAGGTCGATGTTCCCTTGCGCACCGGTGAAGCTGATCCCCGCCCCCAGCGCCCCGAAGACGCGGAACTCGAAGGCGAAGAGGGCCGGCCAGATCAGGATCTTCACGAAGTGCTCGGCCCAGGTGCCGACCCAGCCCGCCCCCTTGGGGTGGATCGCCAGCGGCAGCAGGACCGGCCCCGCCGCGTACAGGAGCAGCAGCAGCACCAGGCCGATCACCTTGACCACCCCGATCGCCACGATGAAGACGAGCCCGGTGAGCGCGATGACGCGCCAGAAGGGGATCGTCAGCAGGCCGAGGCTACGCAGGATGCCGCCGAACTCGGCCGAGACGGTGTCGCCACCGGCGGTGAGGATCCCTTGGGTGAGCGCATCGATCGCCCCCAGCAGCTCGCCGACGAGCAGCCGGTAGAAGCCGAGCGCGGCGACGACCAGCACCGCCCGCACCACCACCCCGCCCAGCCCGGTGCCCGCCCCGGCCATCGCCTCGAGGACCTGGACGGTGAGGACGAGCAGCGCCAGGCCCACCCCGGCCGCGCGCAGGTCGTCGACGAGCGCCTGGATATTGCGCATCTGCGGTGTGCCGCCGTCGGTCAGGTTGGGGTTCACCAGCAGCAGCCCGGCGATCTGCCCGGCATCCCGCTCGAAGCCGTCGCCGACGAGCAGGTTCCACAGGCCGTTCACGAACCCGCCCAGCAAGGTCTTCCAATCGAGCGCGCCCAGGACCGCCCGGGCGAGGGACGCGGGCGTGGGCAGGCCGAAGCCCCCGCCGCTGTCGCCACCGCCGGTGCCACCGTCGCCCCCGCCCGCGGCGCTCCCGTCGGCGACGCAGCCCTTGGCCTGTCCGGCCCAGTAATCGGGGCAGTTGTGCGGCGAGCCGGTCATATCGGGCGGGGCCGCGTAGCCGGAGGTGGCCCAATTCTTCCCTTGCGCCTGGTACTCGGAGTAGAGGCGTTGCACGCTGTCCGCCTCGCAATTGCTGCCGCCCGCCTTGCGGCAGTCGTCCGCCCAGCGCCCCGCGCGGTCCCCGGCGGTCTCGGCGCGACCGTTCGGCCCGCAGTCCCCGCAGCCCTTGTCCCGCTTGGGGTCGTAGGGCGGGATCGCCGCGGCAGGTGCGGGCGCGGCCGTCGCGGTCGCCCCCGTGGTCGCGGGCTTTGGCGTGGCGGTAGGACCAGGGGTCGGTTGCCGCGGCGCGGCGGTTGGCGCAACGCTCGGCGCGGGGGTGCCCGGCGCGGCCTTGGCGACCGCGCCGGGCGGGCCCAAGGCCGCGAGTGTCAGGCCGATAAGGACGATGGCCGTCGCGATCGGGCGAGACGGGCGCGTCATGGTGGTGCTCCTCTCTCGCGCCGCTCAGCGGCGCACGCAGCAGGCGTAGACCCGGCGCAGCAGGCCCACGGCGTCGTAGTCGGCGCTCCCCGCGCCGCCGGTCGGGCCGCTGCCGGTCAGGATCTCCGGTCCGATGCCGAGGTGCAGGTGGGCCTCCCCGCCGTCGGCGTTCCCGCTCCGCCCGAGGAAGCCGAGCGGCTGCCCGGTGGCGACCGTCGTCCCCGCGCGCACCAGTGGGCGGTCGCGCAGGTGGGCGTACCAGTAGCGCAGCCCGTCATCCCCGGCGATCAGCACCGCCCAGCCGCCGAGGCTGTCGTAGTCGGCGTACTCCACCCGTCCCCCGCGCATCACCAGCAGCGGCGTGCCGATCGGGGCGAAGAGGTCGGATGCGCCCGGGTAGCTCCCCCAGTGGAGTTCGATCGACCCGGTGTAGCCGACGATCGGGAAGACGTAGCCCGCCGCCCCCTCGCCCGGCGCGGCGGCGGGGAGGGCCGGGGGGCCGGCGTGATCCCGCAGGAGCCCGAGCAGGATCCCCGCGTAGTTATCGCCGCACGGGAAGCCGTTCCGGGCGTTCTCCAGGTCCGCGCAGGGGTTGTAGATCCCCGCGAAGGCCTGGAAGTCGTCCCCGCCGCGCGGGGGGTAGGAGTCGGCGACGTAGGCGAACCAGATGCCGAGGCCCGCGTCGATGCTCGGGCAGGCACCCCAGTGGTGGCCCAGGCTCGACGGCCCCGGCCCGCAGCCCCAGGTCGCCGCGTAGGGGGCCATCGCCTCCCAGATGAGATTCCCACCGTTGCCGGGGACGTTCAGGCCCACCGTGTCCATCTGGCTCTCCACCTTCCACACCACGATCAGCAGGGGATCGATGCCGAAGCGCCGCCCCAGCGCCAGGATCGCGCCGGCCTCCGCGACGAGCGGGCTGTCCGGCCGCATGGACGCGATGAAGCGGGCGATCCGGGCGGCGTCGGATGGGCCGAGCCCCAGGTCGTGGATCGTCGGGCGCGCGCCGGTCATCGCCGCGTAGGTCGGCCCGCTCGCCTGGCCGGGGACGCCGCCCACGGCGGGATTGCCGCCCGTCAACGCGCCGAGGAGCGCGCCCACCAGGGCGGCGACGAGGAGCACGGCGAGCAGCGGCACCGCCAGGACCCCCAGGCAGCCGAGGCACCCACCGGCGGTGCAGGAGCGCATCGCCCGCCCTCAGTCCTCGCCGACGACGAGCGTCGGTCGTCCGCGTCGCCCTCCGTCGCCCTCGGCCAGCAGCGCCTCGCGCTCGGCCGGGGTCATCCCCGCCAACGCGCGGACCGCGGCCCAGACGTCCCCCCGATGGCGCGCGATCGCTGCGGCGCGGAGCGTTCGCTCCGGCGGATAGCTGGTCAGCAGCCAGTACTCCTCGTCCGGCACCGCCAGGTGGACCGCCCCCGAGGCCCCGCCGGTCGGGAAGTGCAGGTAGGCACCAGCCGATACCCCCTTGACGGTGCCCGCGTCGGCGACCAGCGCCAGCTCGTCGTCGGTCAGGCGGAACGCCTCGCGCACCCGCCCCAGGTCGTCGGCCGGCTGCTCCAGGAGGAGCCACACCGCCGCGTTCTGCACCACCGCGCGCCCGAGCGGACCGTCGTAGTCGGAGACGAACTGCGAGAGGTTGATCGTGGCGATGCCGTGGTGACGCCCGGTACGGACGATCTCGGCCACGAAGCGGTCGGCGGGGGGCTGGTCGAGGAGGCCCCAGCCCTCGTCGAGGATCAGCAGCGTCGGCCGCGTCGGGTCGGCGATGATCGTCCAGAGGTATTCGAGGAGCAGCGTCATCGCCAGCGGCGCGACCCGGTCGTTGAGCCCCTTGAAGTTGAACACCTCCAGCGGGCGGCCCGGATCGACCGTCGTCGGCCCGTCCAGGAGGCGGGCGTAGGCCCCGTCGCCGGTGTAGGGACCGAGCCGGTCGGCCAGGGCGTCGAGGCGGTGCCGGCGGCGCTCGTCGGTCGCCGTCGCCGCCAGCGCGCGCAGCGCGGCCACCAGGTCGCGCTCGTAGGGGCCGACCGGGTCGCGCCGGCCCCAGGCCCGGTAGGTCGCCGCGATCCCCTCGTCGAGGAGGGCCAGGTCGTGGTCCTCGAGCGGTGGCCGGGCGAGGAGGAGTTGGTGCAGGCCGAGGAGGTATTCGCGCTTCTCCTCGCCGGGGGTCGCCGCCCCGCGCGGCAACTGCCAGGGGTTGATCGTGAAGCCCCCGCCGGGCCGCACCAGGTGGACGACGCCGCCGACGGCGGCGGCCAGGTCGTCGAAATGGCCCGTCGAGCGGTCGAGGGCGATCACGCGCACCCCCTGGAGGATCGAGTGGAGGGCGTAGTGCTGCGCGGCCATCGTCTTCCCCGAGCCGCCGACGCCGCAGCAAACGAGCGACGCCTTCGAGAGGTCGCGGTCGAACAGGTCGAGCGTCACCACCTCGTGTCCCGGCTCCGAGTAGCCGATCAGGATCCCCCCAGCCGTGCCAGCGCGGTGGTGCAGGAAGGGCAGGCAGGCGCCCAGGTCGCCGGTGACCGCCCGGTAGGCCAGCCCCGCCGGTCCGCCGGCGAGGGGGAGGGTCGCCCGCCAGCCACGGTCCTGCCAGAGGGGCAGGCGATCGATCGCGTCGCCGCCGGCATCGCCGAGGGCCGCCACCACGCGGCCGACATCGGCCGCCAGCGCCGCCGGGGTCGCCGCGCGCACCGTGACGAGGGGGGCGATCCGCCAGGTTGCCTCGTCGCTCGCCGCCATCGCCCGCAGCAGCCCGCGCACCTCCCCCTGGGCCTCCTCCTGCTCGACATCCCCGCCGCGCCCCGCCGACTCATCGAGGATCGCGTGGCGCATCCGCAGGCGCCGCGCGAAGGTCCGGCGCTCTCGCGCCTTCGGGAGGGGCTCGACGTGCAGCGCGAGGCGCAGATCGACCCCGCAGGCCATCAGCTCCTGCAAGTAGCCCGCGAAGATCAACTCGGGCAGCGCCCGCAGCGCCAGCGTCGCCTCGTAGCCCCAGTCGTGGCGCAGCCAGTCGGCCCGCCGCACGGTGCGGCTCTGCGCCAGCCGCTCCCGCAGCGCGCGCGCGTCCGCCGGGGGCGCGTCGGCGCGCGGGGCGGCGGCATCGCGGCCCCACAGCGGGTTCGCGCAGCCCCAGAGGAGGTCGATCGTCGCCTGGCGCCCCAGGGGGGTCGCCTCGAGGCGCAGGGCGGTCAACCCGTCGGCCAGCGCGCCGACCAGCTCACCGAGTCGTGCGACGACGGCCGCGTGCTCGGCCCGGTCGCGCGCCAGGATCCGCTGTCGCCGGAAGCGCCGCGCCAGCGGGCCACGCGGGGCGGGGGCGCCGGGGAGGGAGACGACGATGTAGAAGGCCAGGTCGGGGATGACGCGACCCGCCAGTTCGCGCCGGTAGGCCGCCCCGAGGTGCTCGCGGACGTGGGCGAGGGGTGCCGGGCAGCGATCGTACTGCGCCATGTGCCGCGGCACCCAATCCTCCCCGCGGAGGGGCCGGTTGAGGGCGATCAGCTGGGCGCGGGCGCCCCGGTAGCGGCGGAGGACGCCGAGGGCCTGGGCGAAGCGGGCGGCGGTGCGGTCGGCCTCCTCCTGGCTCTGGATGCGCGCGTTGAGGCCGGTGCAGGCCAGCGCGCGCCCCACCCGCCCGTCGGTCGTCACGTAGTGGTCCTCCTCGACGTGGAGGAGGGGCAGCAGGTCGGCGGCGGACCCGCGCAGGGGGTTACGCATCGGGCAGCTCCTCCTCGGACGCGCGGCCGTCGTAGAGGGTGAAGGTCAGCGGGCCGCGCCGGGGCGGGCCGGGGACCCGCTCGCGCGGGGTGGCGAGGGTGTGCCACAGCCGCAGCGGCCACTCCAGGAGCCGCCCCCCGCCCGCCCCGGCGTAGGAGAGCCCCAGGGGCAGCCCGCCGAGGAAGACCCCGGCGGAGAGCCGCAGCCGGACCGGCAGGAAGCCGAGCCGGAGGCAGCCCCAGAAGACGACGAGGGCCAGGAGGGCCAAGAGCCACTGCCCCGGCGTTAGCCCCAGCAGGCGCGTCGGGGCGTCGAGGTGGCGGTAGGTGCGGCGGAGCGTGCGTGCCATAACGATCCTCCCCGCCCGGCCCGGTGCCGGGCACTACTTCGCGAAGTTCTGCGCGGTGGTGTAGATGGTGTTGACGATGTACGGGCCGAAGCCGACGAGGCAGACGCCGCCCAGGACCTCCAGGGCGCGCATCACGCCGCGGCTGTTCCCGGCGATCCACATGATCCCGGCGACGACGAGGGATAGGAGCGCCACCGGGATCGCCAGCGGCAGGACGAGGTCGGTGTACAGCTTCTCCACGAAGCCGGCGAACTGCGCGGCGGCGGGGTAGACGAGCGCGGGCGCGGTCATGCGGGTTCTCCTTGCCCCGGGGGGGCGCTCTCGGCGTCGGCCAGTCGCCCCAGGACGGCGACCAGCAACTGCTTGGCGGCGCGGCGGTAGGGGGTCGGCAGCGCCTCGATGGTGAGGGTGCCGTCATCGAGCATCCGCCGCAGGGCGGGCGCGTAGGGGAGCGCGATCGTGGCGTTCAGCCCGCCCGCGGCCGCGCGGATCTTCGCCGGGTCGAGCGCGTCACCGCGCCCGGCGTGCCCCTGGCCGTTGACGACGAGGGTGATGTCGTCGAGGGCGCGGGTGCGCACCTCGGCCCGCGCGCTCTCGGCCAGCACCCCCCGGTAGTCGCGCGCGTAGCGGCTCGACGCCAGGTACTCGATCGCCCCGAGGGTCATCCGCATCGTGGCCTGCTCGGGCCAGCCGACGACGACCAGGTGGTCCGAGTTGCGGATCGCGTACTGGTTCAGGACCTGCGTGAAGCTCGTCCCGCAGTCCAGGACCAGGAGGCCGTAGTGGACCGAGAGGAGGCGCAGCACCCGGTCGTAGTCGCGCGGGGCGAGGCGGGCCATCACCTCCGGGTCCTTAGGAACGGTGAGGACGGGCAGGCGACCGAACATCGTCTGGTAGCCCTGGAGCATCCCGATCCCGGCGCGGTCGATCGCGGTGTAGTCGCGCAACACATCAACGACGGTGCGAGTGCTCGGCCGACCGAGCAGCTCCGCGAGGGTGCCCCAGTCGGGGTTGACCTCGCACAGGACGGGGCGTGCCGAGGGGTACTGCGCCAGCACCAGACCGAGGAGGAGCGCGGTGGTGCTCTTCCCGGCGCCCCCCTTCGGGCCGATGACGCCGACGATGTGGGGCCGGGTGGCGATCCGTTGCAGCAGCGCCTCGATCCGCGCGTCGTGCTCGGCCTCGATCTTGCCCGGCCGGGTCGCTTCGCGCACGAACCGCTGGGCGCGCAGGTGCCAGGGGACGACCGGCGTCGGCGCGCGGCGGCGCAGGTCGGGGAAGGCGTCGGCGAGGGGCGGGACGTCGGCGACCGGCGCGGACCCGAGGCCGCTGCCGACGATCGGGGCCGCCGGGTCGGCCTCCGCCAAGATGAGTCGGCCGGGGGTGAAGACGACGCGCTCCTCCGCACCAGCGAGCGTGGGATCCCGCTGCGCGGCATGATTGGTAGGGAGACCGCTAGCCGACCCCAGTGCGGGGCCATCGGGCTCACTCACCGCAGGGGAATCGGACGGCTCCGGCGTGACCGTGTCCATGCTGGCCGGGGCGAAGCGCCCCCCCTTTGTGCGGGAGCGTTTAGAGAGCGACTCCCCCGTACTAGCCGCCACGCTGGCCGTGCCGTTGAGGCTGGGCACCGCTCGATCGGCCGCAGGCGGTGGGGTATACAGATCGTCCTCGGGTCTCGGCTCGCGCATGCGACCTCCTTGGAGCATCAAACCTCGCCGTCGCCCCTCCGACACATGTTTGCACCTCGCAGTGGCAGAGACTCAGGGTCGCTAATGGGTGGCTCCCCCACCAATACTTCGGTTTCGCCGTCACCGCTGCGCGTTTTCCTGCCATTCATGACGGCAAGCATGTGTCAGGTAGGCTGTGGCGGGGTTTGTTGGAGCATAGGGGTCCGGCAATTCGGACAGGCACTTATTTCCTTGATCTCGCTACTGTTGATGGTCCACCCCACCGTAGGCACCACCCCTTCCCGACTGTGGCGTCCACCGGCGCTATATCACCTCGACCACGAAGGAGATTGCGGTTGGTAAGTCGCCGCAACGGCGGGACGTGGGTGAGAGTGAGCACCATCACAGGGTTCACGCCAACACCATGTGTTCTCTGCCAACGCTCAACCTTCTCTCCCAATGGGACAATACAGTCGATCCCTCCAATACCGCAGATAATTCTTAATCCCTAGAATTTATTTAGTATATTATACTAGCAGAAGTATAAGAAATGACAAGGGTGTCTGTCAACCATGTAGAATGGGGACGCTGAGCATCCCCTGAAGCGTAGTTGGCAGACGGAGGAGGGAGGCAGCAGAAGGGAAAGAGCGATTGTGAGTGATCGAGCGCGCCCTGGCACACTGGCGCAGCGGCTGGACCGACTATTCAAGACCATGCACCCGTTGCACCGCGGCGAGTACTCCACACAGGAAGTAGTCGACGGGATCGCGGCGCAGGGCGGCCCCCGCATGTCGACGGTCTACCTCTGGCAACTTCGCAAGGGGCGTCGCGACAATCCCACCAAGGAGCACCTCGAAGCCCTGGCCTCCTTCTTCGGCGTGTCGCCGAGCTATTTCTTCGAGGACGACGTCAGCGAGATCGAGGATCAGTTGGAGGTCCTGGCCCTCTATCGCGATCAGCAGGTGCGGCACATCGCCGAGCGCGCGGCGGCCACGGCGGCCGCCCTGCCCGAATCCCGCCGCAATGACGTTCTCGAGTTACTGGAGATCTTGCGCCGCGCGAGCGAGTCTGCACCATCTCCATCGCGCGGTGAGGAACCTACGGAGACGTAGCAACAATGGACATGGAGAATATCCGGCGGCGGTGGGGGGCGTGGGTGCGGACTATGCCCCTCACTATCCCGGTTGACATCGAGCGCGTCTGCGCCACCCTCGGCGCACAGCGTGGCCGCGTGTTCGTGCTAGAACCGACACTCCACTTGCCGGTCGGCACTACGGGGCGCTGGCTCGCCACGGCGACGGCAGACATCATCCAATATGACGCCCGCCTTACCGGTCGGCATCGCCTACAGGTCCTCTTCCACGAGATCGGTCACCCCGTCTGCGGGCATGAACCGACCGCCGAGGAGTCCGAACTGGCGCTCCTGCGGACGCTCGATAAGCTCACCCCGGCCGCGATCCGGCATATCAATGGGCGGTATCGCGGCCGCCATCCTGAACATCCGGACGAGATCGAGGCCGAGGGGTTCAGCGCCCTCGTGCTCGAAGAGATCGACCGCCGGAGCGGAAGCGTCGCGTATGGCGAAGACGACCCCGGACTTCGGGGTTACAGCAGCTTCCTGTTCTTCGGCGCGTGACCAGAGGGGGCACGATGCTGTTCCTCGCCACGACCACCGCCCTCTGGGGGCTCGCTCTCGCGACCTGCCCGGCTTGGCTTCGTGCGCGGGCGGCCCGCCGCCGACAGCCCCTCGAAACGGCCCGTCGTCGCTGGTTCTCGCTCGCGGCTCTCCTCCTGGCCTGCTGCTGGACGCTGCTGCAACCACCCGTCTACTACTTCGCGGATCAGCTGCTCGGTCTCCGCAATTTCGCCCAACTCGTCGCGCATACCCTCGCCGTCGCCGCCGCCTGGTGTATCGGCCGATGGCTGATGGTCATGCCCTCGCCACGGGGTCCTGCGACGCGACTGGGGCGGCTCTCCCGGAGCCAGGGCTTGGCCCTTGCGACCACGATCGCCCTCGTCATCCTGTGGGCAATCACGCCCCACAGTGCGATCGAGGAGGTCGAGTACGTCGTGCGCCTGGGCGACCCCATTAGCGTCCCGCTCTACCGCATCCTGTTCTACGGGTATCTGGCGATCATCGGGGTGAGTCTGTGCTCGCACTCATGGTCCTATCGCCAAGTGGCCCGCCAACCCCTCCTACGGCGCGCCCTGACGCTCCAAACCGGCGGCTGGGCCGTTGGGGTACTCTACCTGGTCCAGAGCATTGCCCAGGCCGTCCTCCAATACGCGGGCGGCCCGTACCCTGCGGACCAGGGGACACGCCTCCGCCCCCTCCTCCTCGCCGCGACGATCCTCGGCATCGGCGCCGGCCGCGCCCTGCCCCTCATCAGGCAGATGTCGCAGTTCCGGCAGCGGCGCGCGCGGTACCGCGCCTACCAGCAACTCGAGCCCCTTGCCCGCGCCCTGCACGTCGATGCCCTCCCCACCCCCGCCTTAGGCCAAGCCTCTTGTGAGCACGCCGCCCCACTCCGCGATCTCGATCTCCAGGTCCACTTCCTGATCGTCGGCATCCGCGACGGGGCGCACGCCCTGAGCGGCTACATCACCCCGCAACTCCTCGCACAGGCGCAGTGGCGTGCCGGGGAACATCACCGCCCCTCCGACCCGGCGACAATCGATGGGTTCTGCATCGCGCTGGGGTTGCAGGCGCGCGCTACCATGCCGCCACAGGTGGGGGGAGCCTGGCACCTGGGCGCGTCGCCCACAGCCGATCTCGCAAGCGAGGCGGCGTATCTGCAGCGAGTAGCTCGGGCATGGCAAACCGCCAGGCCCGGCGATAAAGGAGGAACGACACGATGAGCGACCAGCAGCCCCTCGACCGCCTCGCGCATCTGCTGACCGAGGCCCTCGCGCCCCGCTGGGCCGCGCCGGTCGCCCTGGGCCTCGTCGCCTGGCACTCGGCCCCCACTCGCCGCGCCGCGCTCGGCTGGACCCTCGCGGCGGCAGCCTTGAGCCCATCGTCACCAGTGATGGCCTTTGTCGACCATCAGGTACGCCGCGGCACCATAACCGACATTCATGTGGGACGGCGGGAGCAACGGGCGCCAGTACTGGTGCTTGCCGGTCTCTCGACCCTCGCAGTGGCGGGGTTGCTGCGCGCTGTCGGTGCCCCTCCCGCGCTCATCGCCACCCTCGGCACGGGGCTGATCGCACTGGTCGTGGTCCTAGCGATCACGCTCGCGTGGAAAATCTCCCTACATGTGGGGGTGTTGGCGGGCCTCACGGTCGTGCTGACCCAACTCCTCGGCCCGTCGATGCTCGCGCTTGCGCCGCTCGTCGCCGCTGTCGCTTGGTCGCGCGTCCACCTTGGGGCGCACACCGGCCCTCAGGTCCTCGCCGGAGGGCTGGTGGGCGCACTGGTTACGGGGACGGTCTTCAGGCCGCTGTTCAACGCCCTCCAATAGTATGATCGGCGTACCTCGTAGCAGCATAGCGGGAGGAACAGTGCTATGACCGACCGTCCCACCGCCCCAGCCCGGCGCGGGCGACGGATGGCCGCGCCGGAGGAGGAGCCCGTCGGCACGGCCGAATACGCCACCGTGCAAACGCGCTATCGTGCCCTCGCCGGGCAGCTCCGCATCCTCGCCTATACCGTCGCGCCCGACCTACTCCTCGCGCGCGAAAGCTGGCTCTGGCCGCAACTGCACGAATTCGCGTCCGATCGCGGCCAGGAACGAGGGCCACTCGCTGACGCCGCTTCCCCGCCGGAGGGCACGACGCGGCGCCACGGTACTCGCCGCGAATACCTGGAGCTGGCGCAATGCCTGCGCGCCCTCGCCTTCCACTCGACAGGGGCCAACTTCGCAGAAGCGGAGGAGGCTGCCTGGGAGCACGTCTGGGGGCTAGCGCGGCGACGTGGTCGCCTCGTCCCTTATGCCCCGGGTGACGACGTGCGCAGCAGGACAACAGGGGACAGCGAGGGGGTTTTATAAACGTGAGCTAATCAATCTTGGCAGAAAAGTTCGTACGTGCTAAGGTGGGAATACGCAAAAGACCGGGGTACGTGGCACCAACCAAGCCCCGGCCAATTGCTCAAACTCTTCGCGGAGCGGGTTGCCGCCCCGTTGCTTTGCTGTTGCATTGTACCGGGCACCCCGCCCCCCGTCAACGGGAGGAGTGCGCCCGATGCCCACCCCGTCATTCCCCCCACCGGACGATCAGCCACCGATTAGCCCGCACGACCTGCTCGACCTGCTCGGCAAACTCCTCGATCGCCCGGTGGGCTTCCACCGCGCCCTCGCGGATGTCGGCGGCGGCGCGACCGCCGGACTCTTCCTCTCCCAGGCCCTCTACTGGTCCCGGCGGACCACGGACCGCGCGGGCTGGTTCTGGAAGACGCAGCAGGAGTGGCAGGCCGAGACGGCCCTGACGCGGCGCGAGCAGGAGACCGCGCGCGCCCGGCTGCGGGCGACCGGCGTCCTCCAGGAGCGCCACGCCGGGGTGCCGGCGAAGCTGTACTTCCGCGTCGACCTGGCGCGGCTCGCGGCGCTGCTGCGGGGGGTGGCGGGCCAGGATGGCGGAAACCGCCAACCAAGGATGGCGGGAAGCGCCACCCTTGCCGGGCGGAAAGCGCCACACCAGGATGGCGGGAAGCGCCAGCCATTAAGAGGAGCAGAGACTACAACAGAGATTACACAGAGACTACAACAACAACACGAGGGAGCCTCCCCCGCAACTGCGAGGGCTCCGCACCCCGACGATGTTGTTGTTACTTCCCAGGGGCTCGTCCGGTCATTGACGGAGCGAGGGGTCACGGCGGGGGTGGCGCGGCGGCTGGTCGCGGGCCACGCCCCGGCGGTGGTGGCGCGGCAGGTCGAATATTACGACCACGAGCGCGCGGCTGCCCCTGCCGACCCCCGGCTGACGCCCGGGCGGCTGCGGCGGCGGATCGAGGGGGAATGGGCACCGCCGCCCGATTTCATGCCACCGGCGGAGCATGCCCGCCGGGACGCAGAGGAGGCCCGGCGTCGTGCCGAGGGCCAGACCACCCGCGCGGCCGAGGACGAGCGCCAGCGGCGGGAGCACGCGGCGACCCTGGCCGCCGTGGGGGCCACGGCGGCGGACCAGGCGGTCTGGCACGCTCTCCTCACGAGCCCGACGCCCCTGCCCATGCTCTTCCGCACCGCCCTCTTCCGCGCCCCGCGCGCGGGGGTGCCGCCGGTGATCATCTTCCGCACACCCGAGGAGCGCGACCGGGCCATCGGCGGCACCTACGCGAAGGAGCGGCAGGAACTGGAGCGACGGTTGCGCGCGCGCTTCCCCGCCCATGCGCGGGCCGCGCCGGCGAGCGCGGGGCGAGTACGTTACGTGACCGGCGAGGAGTGCGCGGCGGAATGCAACCGCGACGGAGAAACGGGGCGCGATGCGGCGGACTGCATCCCACAGACGGACTCGGGGTCCGACAACCATCCGTCCGGAAATGTACGCTAACGATCTTCCCCGCCAGAATGCCAGAGAATGCGGCGTCTCAGGCAAGTGGGGGCGCGCAGGGCGCGTCCCAGTGCGCGGATCTAGGGAGGCGGTGGAGACGGATTTCTCTGGCAAGAGCGCCCTTACCGTACCAAACCATTCCGTTGCTTGCCGGACCCCGAGTACCTGGGCAGCGACCTAGTATTACAACGCGGGAACAGGTGTGCGAGAATGGCCGGACGAGCGGCGGGAGGGTCGCCGGGGCAGTAGCGTGAGGGGGGCACCGATGGTCGCGTTGCCGACCGACCTGACGGGCCAGC
>JAABUJ010003628.1_pt1 | contig 17126 bp, 17 predicted proteins | sample 5559131 | NCBI WGS metagenome assembly JAABUJ01 (sample SAMN10711875, study PRJNA513366) | rock metagenome | isolation source: Antarctica rocks | place: Antarctica: Victoria Land, Mt New Zealand nord | collected 2016-01-07 | reverse complement strand
ATCATCGACGCGCTCTGCACCGCTTGGAATGCGTTACGTGACGAGGCCGGACGCCTCACTACCCTGACCAGCTATCCCTGGATCATCCACGCCATCGATCAAGTCAGCAAATAAGGCAATTTGGTATCATACCAGTTGCCATAAGTCTCGACCTGACCGTGCCGGCGTTCGCGGCCCAATCTGGTCCACGCATTACGCCAAAGGGAGGAGTCAACTTTTACGCCAACGGGTATGACATGGCCGCGGCTACGGCTTTCGAGGCTGTGGCATCTCTGAACGAAGTCGCACGCCTGCGCCACGTGCGCGTGGTGCGGGACTACGGTATGTTCGATCGTCGCGAGGCTCCGCAGTATTATGCCGACGCTCAGGGGGTTCCGACAAAACACGCTTGAACGAGCCCGCGTTAATTCAAGCAGAAGATCCGCGATTGGGCTGATCGCCTGGTCGCCAAGGTCATGCAGGCACCCGGTATGGAAGAACACCCGCATCGGCGGCGGCTGCCCACCACAGTGGTTTGGGGGATGCCTGCTTATTGCCGTCCTTCCTCTTGCAGCGGCCTGACTGCTTTCGGCCAGTCGGGACCTACTTGTCGCCGTAGATCTCTTCGACCGTGATGACGATCCCCGGTGGCTCGAGGGTAATTGGGCCGTTTACGACGACCAGTGTATTGATGCTGGCGCCGGCCCGGCGGTGATGCGTAACCGTCCGTCTAGTTGGATGAACGATCAGGTAATGCGCGATCGAGGGTACCAGGAAGTAGTCGGCGAGCTTGCCTCCGGTGTCCGTTGACGCCGTGCCGGGCGAGAGCACTTCCACGACGATCACCGGGTGCGGCGCCATGACGGCGTCGTCGGCCATCGCCTCTCCGCAGTTCACCAGGGCATCTGGCTCGTAGTCGTTGTCGCCGGTCTCGACCGTAGCGCCGTCCGGAAGCGCCTGGCAGCCGACGCCAGCAATGGCAATCGCGCGGTCCAGCGCTTTGTAGACGGCTCCTTTGACCCGTAGGTGTGCGCCGCGCTCCGGCGCCATGGCCACAATTCGCCCGTCCACCCGTTCGTAGCGGCCTGTCGGCTGCACCTCATACCACCGCCTGAACTCCTCGCGAGAGTAGCGTCGGTCCATCTCAGGCGGAGGTAGGTTCATCTGAAGCTCCGATCACATCTAAAATCGTGGGCGGTTTACCAACCTCCGGCAATCAAGCTACGGCTCCCTTTCTTACGCGCACCTGACCTGCATACGAAAGATGTGCTCGCGTCGCGGCTTATGCGGGCGCTCTGCGCAAGCGTCGCCAAGTTGGTATCGATCTCCAGCGACCATGTGGCGTGCCTCCTGGGCCGCTTCGCATGGTGTGGGCCGGACGTCTACCATCGGGCTTTCAGGTTTTCGGGTGGAAAGCGCTCACGCCAATGCCGCGCGATGTCAGCTCGGGTGGCAGTCCAGACACGGTCATGTTTTGCCACGTGATCGAGAAAGCGGGCCAGGCCGGCAGTGCGGCCTGGCCGCCCAGCGAGGCGGCCGTGCAGCCCTACGCTCATCATCCGCGGCCGGCCATCCAGGCCGTCCTGATAAAGGACGTCGAAGGTATCGCGGAGGTAGGTGAGAAACTGGTCGCCGTCGCCGAAGTTCACGGCACCGCGAACCGCATATCATTCGCCTCGAGCGTGTATGGCACGAACAGCTCCGGCCGTCCCGCCACCTCGGCCCAGAACGGCAGGTCGTCGGCATAGTTGTCTGCAAAATACAGCAGTCCGCCACGCTCGCTGAGCAGGCGGTAGGTGGTCGGGGAGGATCGGTTGTACCAGCCGAGCGCGGGCGAGCCGCACAGCATCTCATGCAGCGCCAGCGTCGCCTCGATTTCCATACGCTCTGCCGCCTCGTCGGTCGGGGCTGCTACGTTCCAACGCATGCCGTGGGTAGCGATCTCCCACCCGGCCTCGCGCATCGCTGCCACGGCTTCGGGGTTGCGGCCCAGGGCCATGGTGTCACCCCAAAGCAGGTCACGGGTAGGCCCCGCCCGGACAGCAAACGCCAAAGCCGCCAAAAGCCGACCCGGCTGCCGTACTCCCACAGGCTTTCAACCGCTGTGTCGCGAAGGCCTGGCCGTGCGCTGACGATGTGCTCAGTCAGGAAGGTCTCGCTGCCGCCGTCGCCGTGCAGTACGCTATTCTCCCCGCTCTCTTCGTAATTTACGACGATTTGGAGCGCCAGGACGGCCCCGCCGGGCCAGTTCGGGTCAGGCGGATTGCGGCCATAGCCCACCATGTCGCGCGGGTAGGACGCCGTGGCGGGATCAAATGGATTGGCATGCGGGTCAGTGCTGCTCGGCATTCCGAACAGGACCACAGCTGGCCGAACCCGACCACCCTTTCATACGCTGGGCCGAAGCTCCGCTTCTCCGGGCCGGGAACACGAAAGCCGATCAATCGCTTGCGGCCAGACCCTGAATGCGTGGAGCAAGGCGCGCCTTTGACTCTCCCGGCCGATACGGCCGGAAGGAGTAGGCAATGGCACACTCAGGAAGGAATCGACAACTTCGAGGAGCATCCCAGCGGCGTTCCGGCCCCACGACGATCCGCCACAACCCTGATATAGAACCACTTTACTTTCGGCGCCTCCGGGCGGAATGCCAGGTGATGATTGCTTTTGCTGACGGGCCTGACGCCCCGCCCACCCCCGCGTCAGAGCCTGGTGCCACGGCGGCCACTCCTGAGGTCACCTTTGCACCCGATTGGCAGCGCACCCTATTCCTGATGATGGGCATCCAGTTGGGCATGAACATGGGCCTTACCGTGCTCAGCCCGGTGATGCCGTTGTTCCTGCCACAGCTGGGGTGCGCGACCCGGCGGCAATCGGTTTGTGGGCCGGGGTGCTATCGGCCGTGACGCCGCTCGTGGCTGCCTTTGCCTCGCCACTTTGAGGACGGGTGGCGGACCGGCGGGGGCGCAAACTGATGGTGGTGCGGTCCTGCTTCGCCATCGCCTTGTTCATTGGCCTGATGAGCCTGGTGGGCAACGTGTGGCAGTTCGTGGGGCTGCGGGCTTTGCTGGGGGCGTTCGCCGGATTCAATGCGGCGACGATCTCTCTGGTGGCCAGCCAGGTCCCACCTCGGCGGCTGGGCTACTCGCTCGGCTGGCTCAGCACCGGGCAGCTGGTGGGCACGCTGATTGGGCCGCTCCTGGGCGGCTTCGTCGCGGACATCACCGGCTCCTACCGGGCGCCGTTTGTGTTTACATCCGGCGTGTGCGCCCTGTGCGGCGTCCTAGCGCTGGTGTTGGTGCGAGAACGGTTCACCCCACCCAAAACGGGTGCCGGCAAGGCGACGCTGTTCCAGGGCTTCGCGATCCTGTCGCGCTCGCCGGGGCTGCTGCCCCTGTTCGTCGTGCTGCTGTTGGCGCAGTTCGGGGTGCAGGCGGTGCAGCCGGTGGTGACGTTGTACGTCGAGCAGCTGCTGGGCCCGGTTCCGGCTTTAGCCACCTTGGGCGGGCTGGCCTTTTCCGTGACGGGCGTCGGCGACCTGATTGCCTCCCCCTTCTTGGGGCGGCGGTCGGACGTGCTGGGCTATCGCCGCGTGCTGCTGATCGCGCTAGGGGGCGCCGCCCTGGCCAGCGTGCCCCAGGCCTTCGTGCCGAACTACTGGAGCTTCGTTGGGACGCGGTTCGCGCTCGGTTTGTTCGTGGGCGGTATTCTCCCCACGGCCAATGCGCTGGTCGGGCGGCTTGCGCCCGCAGGAGACCGCGGCACGGTGTATGGCGTCGCTGCGTCCGCCATGTTCCTGGGCCAGTCGTTGGGCCCGCTCTCGGGCGGCATCATCGCGGCGACACTGGGGCTGCAATGGGTGTTCCTGGTCAAGCCATCCTGCTTACGGCCAATCTTGTCTGGGTCTGGGCCAAGGTGCCGGAAGTGCGGTAGACGACCAGCCGCCTGCAGGGGTTCACAACGCGCACCTAACCATTGTTCAGCGCTGCACCTGCGAATGTCCGCTCAGCAACCTCCCTGTCCGAAACCTACCAGTCTGCTTTCGGCCAGTTCGAACCTTGAAGGTGGGCGGAACCCTGCCGACGGGTGCGCCAGTCGCCGCAGCAGCTCATCCTGCCGGTATTTGAGCACAATGGCCTCCGCGATTACCGTCCTCATGCACGGGATCGGTGCCGCTGGACTGGACGACCCGGCGTGGATGCATCGAACTCGCTCAGTTCGACGAAACCTCAAATTAGATCGGACCTTTACGTGCCGAGACGACACGCGCTGACCGCCCTCCAGGACCACCCGACACCAGTCTTTGCGGAACGGTATAGGCACGTTCGGCGGTGTGTCGCGTTTGCCGGTCTGGCTTAGATCCCGCGGCAGTTTCAGGGCAGTCAGCGTGCGGTTGTTGGCGCGCGGCTTTGGACTCCAAAGCCTCAATCAGCGCTGGCGCATACTTGCGAAATGTCTCGCACCGGTTTGCCGCCCAGACGAGCAAGCCCTCGTGGTGACCTTAACCATTTTGTTCACCTCCGGCCGCACGCGCAGAAATTTCAGCCAGTCGACTGACTCATCTACAGCCTTGAAGGCGTCCTGGGGCGTAAACAACGGGCACGCGACCCGAATAGCTCTGACGCTCAAAAAGGCATCTGCCGGGGATGCAACGCCGCAAGGCAGTCACCCGCTTCGGTGAACAGGTAGCACAGCGCCCCACGTACGCCCACCTCAACGGCCGCCGACCGGGCGATCTCGCCATAGCCATGCGTCTTGACGTTGAGCGGGGTGCCGTCGGCCAGGACCAAATGGACCAGGATCTCGCCGCCAAGATGCTCGACCAATTGCACCTGCGCCGGCAGCGTCGCGTCTGGGGCGCCGCCGGAGGACTCGCCGATGCCGAGGTGCTCCGGACGCATGCCGAGAGTGAGCGCCTGGCCCGCAGCAATCCCCTCGCCAGCGACCGGAACCAGCACCGTCCCGCCGCCCGAAAGCGCCACCGTGACGCCACCGGGTCCGGCCGATTGCACGGTCGAGGGCAACAGGTTCATGCGCGGCGAGCCGATGAAGCCGGCGACGAACAGGTTGCGCGGCTGGCGATACAGCTCCAGCGGGGCGCCGATCTGCTCGACCCGGCCGCGGTTGAGCACGGCGATGCGATCCGCCATGGTCATTGCCTCGACCTGGTCGTGCGTCACGTAGATCATGGTGGCGCCGAGCCGCTCATGGAGCGCGACAAGCTCGACTCGCATCTGCACGCGCAGTTCGGCATCCAGGTTCGAGAGCGGTTCGTCGAACAGGAAGGCCTTGGGGTCGCGCACGATCGAGCGGCCGATCGCGACGCGCTGGCGTTGGCCGCCCGATAGCTCGCGTGGCCGCCGGTCGAGCAAATGGCCGATCTGCAGAACCGCAGCGGCGTCGCGCACGCGGCCGGCGATCTCGGCCATCGGCATCTTGGCAACCTTCAACCCGAAGGCGATGTTCTCGCGCACCGTCATGTGCGGGTAAAGCGCGTAGGACTGGAATACCATCGCCACGCCCCGGCGCGCGGGCGGCCACCGCGTCACGTCCTCGCCGCCGATCGTCACGCGGCCGGCGCTCGGCTTCTCAAGTCCGGCGATGCTGCGCAGCAACGTGGACTTGCCGCAGCCTGACGGGCCGACGAAGACCATGAACTCGCCATGGCGGACCTGCATCGAGATGTCGTTCAGCACGGCGGTCTCGCCGAACGTTTTCTGCAGGCGATCAATCCCGACCTCGGCCATCGTGTCCGTTCTCCCTCGAAGCCTGCACGGGCTGCCGGCGTTGACACTCCCCTACACAGATGATCCAACAACAACAATTGCGTGGTGACGGGAACCGCGGCGACAGCATCAATCCGCCTAGGACGCGACAATCGCGCCGGGCGTCTCTGGGAGGGGAAAGCGATGAAGGCTTGGGGTCTTGCGATTGCCACCGCGGCGGCGCTGTGCGCCGGTGGCCAGCAGGCACGCGCCTGGTCGCTCAGTGAGGCGGCGACGCCCTACAAGGGCACGTCCATCACGGTCGTTGGGCTAGACCGCCCAAGCTACAAAATCGCGCAGCAGCTCACGCCGCAGTTCGAGAAGGCGACCGGTATCCACGTGACGTGGAACATCTTCCCCTACGAGGACGCGCTGAAGGAGGAGACGCTGAATTTCGTCTCCAACAGCCAGCAGTTCGACGCCATTCTCTCGGACGTGGTTTGGCCGGTGAATTTCGCCGATCCCGGCTGGGTGCTTCCACTCACCCAGTTTACCGGTGACGCCAAGCTCGCCGACCCGGCGATCGACCTCAAGGATTTTTTCCCAGTATGGCTCGCCAGCTTTACGGTAAACGGCAAGTTGTACGGGCTGCCATTCGATTCGTACGCAGGCCTGCTGTACTATAACAAGTCGATGCTGAAGGCCGCCGGGTTGGACGGCCCGCCCAAGACCTGGGACGAGTTGGGACAGGTCTATGCGCCGAAGCTGACCGACAAGGGCAAGAACGTCTACGGCTACGTGATACAGTCGGCGCGCGGCGAGACCCAGACGGCCGACGCGTTCGCGCGTTTCCTATGGCCGTGGGGCGGGCGGTTCCTCGACATCGCCAACAAGACGATCCAAGTGAACGACCCCAAATCGGTGGCGGGCATCGAGTTCCGGCAGGCGCTGCTCAAGAACATGCCCGACGGCGTCGTCGCCGACGACCACACGCAGGCCGTTGCGATGTTCGCGCAGAAGCGCGCCGCGATGATCACCGAATGGTCCGCATTCTACCCGACCCTGGCCGCGTCGTCGCTGGGCGCCGATCTCGGCATCGCGCCCGAGCCGAAGGGACCGGATGGCGCCTACGCAGCATTCGGCGGGTTCTCGTACATGGTGAGCGCCCAAATCGACAAGAAGCATCAGGACGCGACCTACCTGTTCATCCAGTGGCTGACCTCGAAGGAAATGGCGAAGCCGCTGATCGAGGGTGGCGCGGTGGTGGCAAGGCAGGGCGCCGACACGGACTCGTCGGTGCAGGCGAAATTCCCGAATCTCGCGCCAATGGTCGAGACCTGGCGTTCCGCCGTGGTCCCTGATTGGCGGCCGCAGCTCGAGTGCTATCCCCGGTTCTCGGACATCGTCTCGGATTGGGGCTCGCGGATCGAACTCGGGCAGGTCGCGGTCAAGCCGGGCCTGGACAGCATGGCGGGCGACCTCGCCAGCTACATGAAAAGCTCGGATTGCTGGGGCAAGAGCAATGACCCGGAGAAGGCGATGGCGCTCTATAAATAGAGGGGTCAACGGATCGACAACATAGGGTGAGTGACGCGGCGGACCATTCTGCGCCTCCGATGGCGGCAGCGCCTCCTTCCCAATTGGAGGCGCTGGAGCCGTGGTTTTTCATCGCGCCGTCGGTAATTCTCCTGCTCGCGATCGGCCTGTATCCGGTCATCTACACTCTCATCGCGTCGCTGCAGATCTGGGTCATGGGCATGGCCCCGCCAGCGTTCGGCGGCCTGCAGAACTACGCCCGCGCCTTCACGTCGAGCGATTTCGGCGGCGCCGTGCTTCGCACGCTGATTCTGATCGCGGTCACGCTGCCGATCGAGCTCGTGCTCGGCATGCTGATCGCCCTCGCCCTCGACTCGCCGCATCTGGCCTTGCTGCGCCGGTTGCTGCAGGTCTGCCTGGTCATCCCGATCGCGATCACCCCGGCGGTGGTGGGCCTGCTGACGCAGCTGATGTTCAACGAGCAGCTTGGCATCATCAACTACCTGCTCGGCGTCATCGGCATTCCCGCCATCGACTGGCTCGGCCGGCCGACGGCGGCATTCTGTACCGTGCTGGTGGTGCAGGTATGGGAGTGGACGCCGTTCGTGGCATTAGTGCTGTCGGCGGCGCTGTCCACGGTGCCCAAGGACATCGACGAGGCGGCGATCCTGGAAACCGAACGCTGGTGGCCTCGCTTCAAAGGCGTGCAACTGCCGTTCATGTGGCCCGGCATCACCGCGGCGCTCGTGTTCCAGACCGCGTTCACGATCAAGGAATTCGACATGATCTACACGATCGAGAAAGGCGGCCCCGGAACCGCAACCGAAACGGCGGTGATGCAGATCGAGCGCATGGCGTTCCGCGGCTTCGACGTCGGCCTGGCGTCAGCGGAGTCGATCCTGATGCTGGTGCTCTCGATCATGCTGGCCCGGGTCTACATCCGCGCATTCTACCGGGAAATGGACTGAGGTGCTCGACGCGCGCGCCGGGCTGCTGCGGGCCTTGCAGGCGCTGGGCCTGGTGTTGGCCCTTGTCGTTATCCTGTTCCCGATCTACTGGATGGTGGCTGGCTCGCTGAAAACCGAGGACGAGCTGTTCGCGATCCCACCGCTCTGGGCCTGGACGCCGACGCTGGCCGCCTACACGGACGCCATCGAGAATTCGAACGTGCTGGCGACACTGCTGAATTCCCTCGTCGTCACCGTGTCCGCGGTGGCGCTCGGGCTCGTCGTTGGCGCGCCGGCTGCGTACGGCATCGCGCGCTACCGCTTCCGCGGGCGGAAAGACGTCTGGTTCTGGTATGTGACCAACTGGATGCTGGTGCCGGTCGTCGTGCTGATCCCGTTCTACCTGACCGCCTCGAAGCTGCATCTGATCAACAACCTGATCGTATTGATCCTGGTGTACCAGGTGTTCATCGTGCCGCTCGTGGTCTGGCTCCTGGTGGACCAGTTCAGCTCGGTGCCCATTGCGCTCGAGGAAGCGGCGCAGCTCGACGGATTGAGCCGAATCGGCATTTTCCTGCGCATCGCGCTCCCGTTGGTGAAACCGGGCATTGCGGTCTCGGCCATCCTCTCCGGCATCTTCGCCTGGAACGACCTGCTCTACGCCTTCATCCTGACTCCCTCACCGGCGTCGCGCACCGCGCCGACCATCGTGCTGTCCTATCTCGGCGGCTACGTGGTGCCATGGCCGAAGGTGATGGCGAGCGCCACGCTGGTCTGCGCCCCCGTGATCATCGGCGGCATCATCGTGCACAAATATGTGGCCCGCGGCCTGACCATGGGCGCCGTCAAGTGAAGGCCGGGAGCCCGCTCGAAGGGCGTCGCGCGCTGGTCACCGGCGCCGGCAAGGGCATCGGGCGCGAGACCGTCCGCCGCCTTGTGGCCGACGGCGCCACAGTGGTCGCTCTCAGCCGCAAGGCGGACGACCTCGCAAGCCTTGCTGAGGAGTGCGGCTGCGAGACGATCGTCATCGACCTCGAAGATTTGGAGGCGGCGGCTGAGGCCGTGTCGCGCGTCCTGCCGATCGACCTGCTGGTCAACAACGCCGGTATCACCAACCTGCAGCCCGCGCTCGAAACCACAATGGCGAGCTTCCGCTCGCTGCTGACGATCAACACCATAGCGCCGTTGCGCCTCGCGCAGGTGGTTGCGGGGGACCTCATCCGGCGCGGCCGGCCCGGTGCCATCGTGAACGTCTCGTCGATCGCCGCGTCCACCGGGTTCGAGAACCATGCGGCATACTGCGCGTCGAAGGGCGGCCTCGACGCGCTGACCCGGGTGCTCGCGGTCGAACTCGGACCGCACGGCATCCGCGCCAATACGGTCAACCCCGTGGTGACGCTGACGCCGATGGGGCGGGCTGCCTGGGCCGATCCTGGTAAATCTGCCGGCATGCTCGGCCGAATTCCGCTCGGCCGCTTCTGCGAGTCCACCGACATCGCCGGCGTGATAAGCTTTTTGCTCGGCGACGATGCCGCCATGATCAACGGCATCTCGGTCAATGTCGACGGTGGGTTCCAGGTTGGCTAGAGGCATAGCATGAATTCACCTCATCTACCGCCTGCACTCCTAGGCGGCATCCAGGGACGCAGCACGGCGTCGTTTGCCGTGAAGGCTGTTATCTCGGCGGCGTAGCTGCCGGTGAGGTCGAGGTCATCCCAGCCGTTCAGCAGCTTGGTCCGGAACACCGCGTCGATGGTCAGCGAAAATGCCTCCACGCCCGCCTGCACCCGGCATGCCTGCAAATCCACCGTCACCGCCCCCAGGCCGTCCTGCAGCGCCTGCAGCAGCCGTTCCGCCGCTACCTCGGTCACCCGGCCCGGCAATAGGCCGTTGTTCACTGCATTGGCCGCGAAGATGTCGCCGAAGCTGGGGGCCAGCACGCAGCGGATGCCGTAATCCGCCAGGGCGTAAACCGCCGCCTCCCGCGATGATCCGGCGCCGAAGTTGCGCCGCGCGACCAGGATGCCGACGCTGGCCCAGCGCGCCTGGTTCAGCGGATAGTCCTGCACCGGGCGGCCGGCGTCGTCGAAGCGCTGGTCATGCAGCAGCACGTCGCCGTAGCCCTGCTCCCGCGGACGTTTCATAAACCGGGCGGGGACGATCTGGTCCGTGTCGATGCCCTGCAGGGGCAAGGGACAGGCGGCTGCAGTCAGCGTCGTGAAGGCGCGCATCACATCCGCCCCCGCTGCAGCCGCCGCACATCCGTGAGATGGCCGGTCACCGCCGCCGCTGCCGCCATCGCCGGCGACATCAGGTGCGTGCGCGAGCCTGGACCCTGGCGACCTTTGAAGTTGCGGTTGGTGGTGGACGCGCAGCGCTCGCCGGGCGCCAGCAGGTCGCCGTTCATGCCGACGCACATGGAGCAGCCGGACTCGACCCAGTCCAGCCCGGCTGTGGTGAAGATGCGGTCCAGCCCCTCCTGCTCGGCCTGGCGCTTGACCAGCGAAGAACCCGGCGCAACCAGCCCGGGGATCACGGCCCGCCGCCCTGCCACCACGGCCGCAGCGTCGCGGAGGTCCTCGATCCGCGCGTTGGTGCAGGAGCCGATGAACACCCGGTTCACCCGCACCGCCTCGAGCGCCAGGCCGGGCCGCAGGCCCATGTAGTCGATCGCCTCCCGCACGTGCTGGGCGCGGCCGGTGTCCCGGATGGCAGCCGGGTCGGGCACATGGGCGCTGATCGGCAGCACGTCTTCCGGGTTGATGCCCCACGTGACGCTGGGCGCAATCTCCACGGCATCGAGCGCCAGCACGCGGTCGAAGAGCGCGTCATCATCGCCGGGCAAGGCACGCCAGGCAGCCTCCGCCTGCTCCCAAGCGACCCCGGCCGGGACGAATGGCCGGCCGCGCAGATCGGCAATGGTAGTCTCGTCGGGCGCCACCATGCCGCAGCGCGCGCCGCTCTCGATCGAGAGATTGCACAGCGTCAGCCGTCCCTCCATCGACAAAGCGCGCACCGCTGACCCGGCGTATTCGATCGCGTGGCCCCGCGCCCCGTCAGAACCCAGCCGCGCAATGATCGTGAGCGCCATATCCTTCGCTGTCACGCCCGCAGGCAGCGCGCCGTCCACCCGGACCTGCATCGCCAGCGGCCGCCGTTGCCACAGCGTCTGCGTCGCCAGCACGTGCGCCACATCGGACGCGCCGATGCCGAACGCGATGGCCCCATATGCTCCGTGCGTTGAGGTATGGCTGTCGCCGCAGACAATCGTCAGGCCCGGCAGCGACAATCCCTGTTCCGGCCCGGTCACGTGCACGATGCCCTGCCGCGGGTCGGCCAGGCCGAACAGCGTGATCCCGGCCGCCTGCGTGTTGGCGTTCAGCCGTTCCACCATGCTGCGGATCGCCGGATCGGCAATCGGACCAGTACGGCCGCGCGTGGGCACGTAGTGGTCGGCGACGCCGAACGTCAGGTCGGGCCGCGCGACGCGCGCGCCGCTCACCCGCAGCTTGTCGAACGCGTGATGCGAACCCTCGTGAACGAAGTGGCGGTCGACCCAGAGCAGGGTCTGCCCTTCCTCGCGGGTGACCACCTCGTGCACGTCCCAAACCTTGCCGAAGAGTGTCCGCGGGGCTGCCGCCATCCTCGCCTCTCTGGGCAGCTTGCGCGCTGGCTCGTGCGCTGCGATCCCTCGATCATGACGGCAGCCGCGCTTGACGCGAGCAGCCTGTCTCGCATTCTATACCGCTCGTGATCATGGTCCATACAGCTTTACGGGATTCTTGACTCCGAGGGCGGACACGGTCGAGCCGTTCAAGGCGCGAAAGATCTAGGTAGTGTCTCAGTATCGAATTAGAGACATTTGAACGCATTGATATCTCTAAGTTTCTCACTGGCAAAAAACTCAAACTGACGCACTACCAAGATCTATCTCGTGTTGCGCGAGCAGATCGGCGCCGGCACGTTCGCGCGTGGCACCCGGCTGCCCGGCGAGGTCGCGCTGGCGGCTGAATTCGGCGTCTCGCGCATGACGATGCGCCGGGCATTGAACCAGTTGGTCGCGGAGGGCCTGGTGCACCGGCGTGCCGGGGCCGGCACCTTCGTCCAGGGAGAGGGTGGCAGCCCCGTCCTGCGCGCGGACCTCACGGACGTGTTCGCTCACTTGAAGGAAATGGGCCGACGCAGCGGCGTCAGGCTGCTGTCGTTCGCCTATGTCAGCCCGCCGGACTCGGTGGCTGACGCGCTGGGCCTCGCCGCCGGCGAGTGCGCCCAGCGGTCCGTTCGCGTCCGCCTGGTCGACGACGCCCCGTTCTCGTTCCTGACGACCCACGTGCCGGAGCGCATCGGCCTGACCTACACCAAGGCGGACCTCGCAACCACGCCCCTTCTCGAACTGCTGGAGCGCTCCGGCGTAGCTGCGGAACGGGCGAGCCAGACCATCGGCGCCACCCTGGCCGGTCCCGAGGTGGCGCAGGCGCTGGATGTCGGGCTTGGCGCGCCGCTGCTCTCCCTGACCCGTGTGGTGCATGGGGCGGACGATCGTGGCGTGGAACACCTGCACGCGCTATATCGTCCGGACCGCTTCAGCTTCCACATGGACCTGCTGCGCACCGGCGTGCGGGGTCGCCGCTGCTGGAACCCGCTGCCTCCCCGAACCTCCACAGCCAAAGCCGGAAACCGCGCCCATGAGCCTGCATGAGCTGAACTCCACCCGCCGCGGCGTGCTGCGCGGAACCGCAGCCGCTGCCGGGCTGCTGGCCGCTCCGGCTATCCTGCGGGCGCAGCCGGCCCCGGTGAAGCTCGGTATCCTGCAGCCTATCACCGGTGCGCTGGCGCAGGACGGCGAACTCGGCCGCCTGGGCGCGCAATTGGCCATCGACGAGATCAATGAAGCGGGCGGGCTACAGGCCCTCGGCGGCGCCAGGATCGAAATGGTGTTCGCCGATGCGCGCTCCAACCCCGAGGCCGCGACGCAGGAGGTTGAGCGCCTGCAGGGTGAGGGGGTCGCCGCCATCGTCGGCGGCTTCGCCAGCCCAATCTGCCTGGCCGCGAGCCAGGCGGCGTCGCGCTATGGCCTGCCCTACATCGTGGACGTCGGCGTGTCCGACCAGATCGTGCAGCGCGGCTTGGCCAACACGTTCCGCTTCGCGCCGGGCTTCGGCACCGTCGGCAGCGTGGCGCTGGACAACCTGACCAAGCTGAACGACGCCGCGGGCAAGCCGGCCCGCACGGTCGTGCTGGTGCACGAGGACGGGCTGTTCGGCAGCGGCCTTGCCAAGCTGATGCAGACCGAACTGCCCAAGCGTGGCTTCGCAATCTTGAAGACGATCGCGCACCCCACCCCGGCGCGCGACATGTCCAATGTCGCGCTCCGCATCCGTGCGCTGAATCCGGACCTGGTAATCCCGTCGAGCTACTACAGCGAATTCGTGCTGCTGGCCCGCACCATGCGCCAGCAACGCATCCGGCCGAAAGGCATCTACTGCGTGCTGAACGGCGCGGCGTCGAACTACCGCTTCGTCAAGGAATTCCCCGAGGCCGCGTCCGGCGTGATGGACTGCAACCACTGGGCGGACCCGCGCAGCCCGAAGACCATCGCCTTAAAGAAGCAACTGCAAGACGCCGGCAAGCTCTGGGCCTACAACGTGCCGCTGAACTATTCCTGCGTCGGCTTGGTGGCGGACGCGATCGAGCGGGCGAAATCCCCTGACTGCGCCGCAGTGACCGAGGCGCTGGCCGCATCCACCTACAGCGGGCACATCATGCCTTACGGCCCGACGCGCTTCGTCAACGGACAGAACCAAGGCGCCGCACCCGTCAACACGCAGGTGCAGGAGGGCGACATCAAGGTGATCTTTCCGGATGCGTTTGCAGACGCCAAGCCGGCCTTCCCGCTGAAGAACTGAGCCGGCGTGTATTCGGCCGGGATCGTCGCGGAGGCGGTTGTAAACGGGCTGTTGACGGGCGCGGTGTACGCCCTCGTCGCGCTCGGACTGACGCTGGTTTACGGCGTACTGCACATCATCAACTTCGCGCACGGCGCGCTGCTCACCTGCGCGCTGTTTGCCGTATGGGCGCTTTCCACCTGGGCCGGGATCGATCCCTACGCCGCCATCGTGCCGCTCGCCCTGGCTTTCTTCGGCCTCGGCTACGCGTTGCAGCGCTTCCTCATTGGCCCGGCCAGCCATGGCGACGACACCAACGTGCTGCTGATCACGCTCGGCCTGTCCATCGCCATCGAGAATGGGCTGCTCGCCGCGTTTCACTCCGACACCCGAGCGCTGGACGGCGATGCGTCGTTCCAGGTGGTGGAGATCGGCCCGATGCTGATCTCACAGCCGCGGCTGATCGGCTTCGCCGGCGCGCTTCTGATGTCGGCGGTGCTGTGGCTGCTGCTGACGGCCACCGACACCGGCCGCGCCATCCGTGCCGTGGCGCGCGAGAAGCTGGGCGCGCGGCTGGTCGGCATCGATGTGCGGCACATCTACGCCGTCACCTTCGGGTTGGGCTGTGCAAGCCTCGCGGTCGCAGCCTGCCTGCTGATGCCGACCTTCTACGTCAATCCACGCGTCGGCGACGCCTTCGTGCTGGTGGCATTCACCATTGTCGTGCTCGGCGGCATGGGCTCCGTGCCTGGGGCGCTGCTGGGCGGGTTGTTCGTAGGGGTGGTCGAGAGCCTCAGCGGGTTATTCCTGGGCGACAGCCTGGGGCAGCTTGGGATTTTCATCATCTTCATCCTGGTGCTGCTGCTGCGGCCCAGCGGCCTGTTCGGAGCCCGCGCGTGAGCCGGCGGGAGGGCGTGCTCGCCGCCGTGCTGCTGACGCTTCTGGCCGCGGCGCCGCTGACCGCCTCCAACGTGGTGCTGAACTTCCTCATGAGCGCGCTGATCGTGGCGCTGGCGGCGCAGGGGTGGAACCTGCTGGCCGGGTTCGGCGGCCAGTTCTCGTTCGGGCACGCGGCGTTCTTCGGAACGGGCGCCTACGCCGCCGCAATCCTGCAGATGCGCTACGGCATCAACGCCTGGGCAGCCTGCCTGTGTGGGTTGCTGGCCGGCGGATTGGTGGGCTGGATCATCGGCGGCCTGGCGTTCCGGGCGCGGCTGCGCGGTTCGTATTTCGCCTTGATCACGCTGGCCTTTGCCGAGGTGCTGCGCATCTGCGCCAATGCCGCGCAAATGACTGGGGGCGCCGCCGGATTGCTGGTGAAGCTCGATGTCCGCGCCGCCAACTTCCAGTTCAGCAGCCGCGCCACCTTCGTCTGGATCGCCCTCGGCTGCGTGGCCGCCGTGCTGGCAGGCACGGCCGCCCTGGCCCGCAGCCGGTTCGGCGCATACCTCGTGGCGGTGCGCGAGAACGAGGACGCCGCGCGCGCCCTGGGCGTGGACACGCTGGCGGTGAAGCTTCGGGCCATCACCCTGTCGGGCGCGATCACGGCGGCGGCAGGCTGCCTCTACACGCAATATTTCCTCTACATCGACGCCGACATCGCGTTCGGCACCCGTATCTCGGTCGAGGTGCTGCTGGCCGCCATCGTCGGCGGCATCGGCACGGTGCTGGGGCCGGTGGTGGGCGCGCTGGCCCTGCACGGTCTGGGCGAGCTGACCAGGCTGTCGGTCGGCAGCGTCACCGGAATCGACCTGGTGCTGTTCGGGCTGATCCTGGTGGCCGTGATCGCCTTCGCGCCGGGCGGCATCGTCGGCTCGGTCCGGCGGCTGCGCGGGGGACGGGCGTGATGCTGGCGGTGGAAAACGCCGCCAAGCGCTTCGGCGGCCTGCTGGCAATCGCGGATGCATCCATGGCAGCGGCGGCGGGAAGCATCACCGGGCTGATCGGGCCGAACGGCGCGGGCAAGACCACGCTGTTCGGCATCATCTCCGGTTTCGTCGCGCCCAACGCCGGGCGCGTCGTGTTCGACGGCGTGGACATCACGCGGGAGGCCCCGCACCTGCGGGCCCGCCGGGGCATCGCCCGCACGTTCCAAGTCGTGCAGCCCTTCGCCGGACTTTCAGTGCGAGAGAACATCGCCGTCGGCGCATACCTGCGCCACGCCGGCCGCTGGGACGCGCTGGCCCGCGCCGACGCAGTGGGTCGGCGAGTCGGACTGGAGTCGATGCTCGACCAGCCGGCCGCGGCACTCACGGTATCCGGCCGCAAGCGCCTGGAACTGGCCCGCGCCTTGGCGACCGAACCGAGGCTGCTGCTGCTGGACGAGGTGCTGGCGGGACTCAACCCGTCCGAAATCCGCGACATCGTTCCGGTCATCCGGGCCATACGCGACGGCGGCGTGACGGTGCTGATGATCGAGCACGTGATGCAGGCAGTGATGAGCCTGTGCGAGCGGGTGAGCGTGCTCGCCCAGGGCCGCATCATCGCCGAGGGACCGCCGCAGCAGGTCTGCGCCGACCCGGCGGTCATCGAGGCCTACCTGGGCCATGGCGCCGCCGAGCGGCTGGGGGACGCGCATGCTTGAGGTCCGCGGCTTGCGCGCCGGCTATGGCGGCGTGGAGGTGCTGCGCGGGCTCGACATCGACGTCGGGCCCGGGGAGGTCGTGGCCGTGCTGGGGGCCAACGGCGTCGGCAAGACGACGCTGAACAAGGTGCTGTCCGGCGTGCTGCCCGCCACCGCCGGGTCGGTGCGGTTCGACGGGCACGACATCACCGGCGCCGATGCCGCGGTGATCGTCGCCGCAGGGCTGATCCACGTGCCGGAGGGCCGCAAGATTTTCCCCAACTTGAGCGTGCGCGAGAACCTCGTGCTGGGCAGCTACCGCCGCGGGCGGGCGCGGCGCGGCGCGGCCCTCGAGCGGGTGTTCGAAACCTTCCCCCGCCTGCGCGACCGCACCCGCCAGAGCGCCGGCACCTTGTCCGGCGGCGAGCAGCAGATGCTGGCGATCGGGCGCGGCCTGATGGGGGAGCCGCGGCTGCTGATCCTGGACGAGCCTTCGCTGGGCCTGTCGCCGCTG
>JAABUJ010003627.1_pt1 | contig 17128 bp, 19 predicted proteins | sample 5559131 | NCBI WGS metagenome assembly JAABUJ01 (sample SAMN10711875, study PRJNA513366) | rock metagenome | isolation source: Antarctica rocks | place: Antarctica: Victoria Land, Mt New Zealand nord | collected 2016-01-07 | reverse complement strand
TGCTTGGCGGTCTTGGAGCACTCGGCGTGCTGCTCAGGGGACGAGGAGGCCGACGGAGTACCCTGCCATATGGTCCCTACCTCATCATCGGAGTGCTCTACGTGCTGGCCCGCGGGACCAGCACGCACCCGTTTCCATAAAACGCCATGGTGCTCGCTCGCCAGCATCCCCTGCCGTATACCTGGTCGTACTCGTCCTGATGCTTTGTGCCTCTATAGCTCCTCATCTCGGTACGCGATGATGTCCCCGATGATGGTTCCGGTCTGAGCGGCTGTACCGGCTGGCAGTTCGACCACGGTCTTGCCGCGCCACACAATCGGCCCGATACGCCAGGGCTGCAGGGAGGGGAGTATTCTGAGCACCCGGCTCTGGCGGTCCAGATAGAGCACATCGATCGGAAACGACAAGAAGCAGGTGTGAATCGCGTTGCAGGGGCGAATGACCAGTCCGTGATCCTCAAACGCACCCCTGCGCCCGATCAATCCCCTGCCGCGACTCCAGAACGAGTCAGCAACATCGGCGTGGCGAGCGAGCGTTGTGCTCCGTGTCACGTTCACGATTGCCATAGCCTCGTAGTGCCTCGATCACAACCGAAATACAGACATCGTCCTTCTACCTGATGCTGTATACCACGCCATCACAAGGCTCCGCACATCATTCGGGCGCACTGCGAGGACCTGGCGCCTTTCCAACCTAGCGCGGGACCTACGGGACGGCGACGTCGAGGTGGGTGATGTAGACCTCGCGGTGGAAGCGCGCGAAAATCTCGTCGGGACTGGCCGCCTCGAAGAAGAGGCCGAGGGCCTCCTCAAGGTTGGCGCGCTCCGTCGCTGGATGTCGCCAGACAAGGCGACGTCCAGCGACGGGGCAGAGAGCGACGTACCCGTCCCCCTCGCGCTCGGTGACCGCCGTCACGCGCTCAGTGTGCTGCATGGTGAGCTCCTTTGCTCATTATCGACCGTTGCCCCGCTCTCCGAGCGTAACTTCTCTGCACCCGGAGCGGGCCGGCCAAAAGCAGAAACGGGTCGGGAGACCAGTAGTCGAAGCGATAACTCTAAGAATCTTCCAGACCAATCGCCTTGCGGTACTTCACCACGATCTCAGCATCACGGCCGTCCTGCTGGAACCAGTGTCGGGCGCTTGCCGCGGCCTTAGAGTGGTCAAGGCCCTGCACGAGCATCCGTGGTGTTGTTGCGTTGTTCTGCGAGGCGTAGGCTATGTAGCCGCTGAGTATCTCCCGCGCCCACCGCTGACACGTCCCCGCAAGATCCTCGATCTCCCCCGTGACATCCGTGTCAATACGCGAACCATGCAGAAGTTCGCAACGGACGAGGTAGGCGTCGTAGGTGTAGCCAGGGTGGAAGAAGCTTTCACCAAGGGTGAGCTGCAGGATGACGCTCCGAACTGTGACGACCTCGGCCTTGTGGCCACAGTTCTCGGGAACGAGGAGGCTTTCGATTGCGGTAAAGATCGCCGGGATTTGGGTCTTCCAGGTGGGCGCGCGTGCTTCAATGTCCATCCACTCCAGGGCTATGTCAACGCGGACACGCAGATCCGCGGGCAGTGAGCATATGGAGTGTCCGTCAGCCTCGACAACTGCAGTCCAGTCTGGGGGGAGCTGAAAGCCTTCAAGAGATTTGGGCTGGTGGCGCCGATGGAAGCCCCAGCGAGCCGAACCGTCCTTCCGAACGACGACGTAGCGACTGTGAAGATCGAAGAGGAGTTGCTCGCGATAGAGGCTTGGTAGGCTGGAGCGAAGGTGGAGGCGGAGAAGACTACCGGCGAGCATTGCGCCGTGCTCAGCGCGCTCGACGAGCTTCCTTGTCGTCCCCCCCGTTGCCAAGACGGCGCAGTAAAGGCTGCACTCTGCGAAGACATCGGCACCCAGGATGGGCTCGAGGAAAGTAACCTCCTTTGACGGAGTGAAACGGGCGAGGCCGACGTCAACGGCGACAGGAAGACCGAGGTGGCGAACACCGAAGAAAACGCGGGCAGATGCGGGAGGTCGGGCTCTCCCGTCGATGAACGCTGTAGCGATTTCCTTGATCGGTGACCGGTGTCCACCGCGGTAAGCCGTCTGATATTTGGCGAGTACTGCATCAAGGGCGTCACTCAACTCGCGTTGGTCGTGATGCTCGAAGTGCAGGTTACGAACGAGCTTATGGACAAACTGGTCGAGCAACCGATCGCCCTCGATGTCGAGATCACGCTCGTTAAAGCCGGTGGAAGGTTGTAGTCCAGAGTCGTTGAGGGAAACTGAACGTCTCGCCGCCTTTAGCAGCGTCATGAGGTCGGCAAGAAGCTGGGGTCGGTCCGGAAAAGTGGGTGCGGGGAGGTCGGAATCTGTCATCATTCTACTGCTTCCTTCAAAAGAAAGGCGCGGCCATGCGGGGCAAGCAGCGGTCGCACCAGGCTTCCGGGCCCCGAAGTAAGTCTCAGCACCAGCACTGACGGCACACGCCGCCCGCCATTCGCTCAGTGCCTCTGGTGATCGAGGAGTAGGGCACAGCTCTCGATGCGCGTGTCGTCATGCAGGACGATCTCCTCACGGAGCATGTCGTTCTCAACCATCAGTGTTCTCAGCGGGCGAATTGGCGACCCGCCCGAGGTGAAGTAGCACGACACCAACCACTGTCTGAGCGCTGCCCACTGCGGTGAGGCCCAACCAGTTCGGTGCAGCCGTGAGCGCCTTAACCAGTTCAGCGTAATCGGCAATAGGAGTACCGACAACCGTCTGAGGCGGGCGGTCGACGTGCGACGCGAAGAGCAACCGCCATCCAGCAATAAACCCAAATGCGAGGAAAACCTGCCCCCAGGCGATCAGGACAACGCCAGCTCCGGTCGTGGCGCGGAATACGGTTGCTTCCGGCCGACAGAGGGCCACGGCCGCACCGGCGACCAGGACAATTCCGAAGATCACTGTACCGACTGCTGGCTCGATCCGATCCCCCTATTGAGCAACACGTATGCCAAATTGTAACTCGTGAAAAGACATTCATATCATGAGGTAGACCGTAACACAGCAGGGTCATCATGAGCTAACGGCACCCGGAGCAAAGCCCTTGTAGCCACGCAACTGGACGCCGGCACCCAGGTGAGCACGATCGCGCGGGGAAAGCCTCCTGCGGCGCGCATGTCGCTATCAGCACCAATCGAGAGCAAAGAGCATCTACACCCTTCCCGGGTTCCTCCTCACCGACACACTCTTGTGGTAATCACCACTCCTGGTCAAGGACAATAAACCAGATTCCCCAAAGGAGCGGACAGCTTGCCAACCTACGAAGGGCGCCTGGAGCTAACCTGGACCAACAAGTCCCTACGGCTGCTGGCCCACGAGGACGGCGCCTATGAGTGGGTCTCGCCCTCCGACTATCGCGTGGCCGAGGTCCGTCTGCTGCACGACGCCGGCGCCGTCGGGGAGGTGCATGCCCAGCCCGACCGCGCCAGGGACAACCTCCTAATCCGTGGCGACGCCCTCAACGCCCTCACCAGCCTGATCGAGCTACCCGAGTTTGCGCGTGAGTACCTGGGAAAGGTCAAGCTCGCCTACCTCGACCCACCCTTCAACACCCAGCAGTCCTTCCTGCACTACGACGACGCGCTGGAGCACTCCGTCTGGCTGACGATGATGCGCGACCGGCTCGTCAGCATCAAGACGCTGCTAGCACCGGAGGGCTCGGTATGGGTCCACCTCGACGATTCTGAGATGGGCTACTGCCGGGTGATGATGGATGAGATTTTTGGCCGTGGTAACTTTGTAGCAACTGTAATATGGCAGAAGGCCCACAGCGCGCGAAACGATGCCACACAGTTCTCTGTTGACCACGACTACATCCTCGTCTACAGTCGAAACACTGAATGGCGTCCGTACCTACTAGCGCGGGACGCATCAATGGATGCGCGGTACAGAAATCCTGACAATGATCCCCGGGGGCCGTGGCAGGCTGGTGATCTCACTGCAAATGGATTCCGCAAAAACGGCAACTACGCGATTACAACGCCCTCTGGACGGCTGATTCCTGGGCCACCGCCCGGGGGATGTTGGCGCTACCCAGAGGAGCGATTCAAGGAGTTGGTTGCTGAAGACCGGATTCACTGGCGCAAGGGTGGTGCTGGCGAGCCACGTATCAAACGCTTTTTGAGTGAGGTCAGGCAGGGCCGCGTACCTCGAACCTTTTGGGCGAACGATGAGGTCGGGCATTCGCAGGACGCGAAACAGGAAATCAAGGATCTCGTTTCTGACGTTGAGCCGTTCGCTACGCCAAAGCCGGAGCGACTGATAGAGCGAGTGCTCCGAGTAGCAACGGAACCTGGAGACGTCGTTCTCGATTGCTTCCTTGGGTCCGGAACTACCGCTGCAGTGGCGCATAAGACCGGACGCCGATGGGTTGGCATTGAGCAGAACGCTGACACCCTCCAAACCTTTACGCGGCTGCGGATGACAAAAGTCGTCGGGGGCGAAGACCCAGGAGGCATCACTCAACTGATGGACTGGCACGGCGGCGGCGGCTTCCGCATCCTCAACGTCGCCCCCTCCATGTTCGAGGCAGTCGACGGCCAGGTCTACCTCAGCGAATGGGCCACCAACGGCACGCTGGCCGAGGTGACTGCAGCCCAGCTCCACTACGACTATGAGTACGACCCGCCCTTCTGCGGTCGTCGTGGTCGCTCTCGCCTGGCGGTGATCGACGGCCTGGTCAACGAAGCCGTGGTCCGTCTGGTAGCGAACGCCCTGGCCGACGATGAGCGGCTGGTCATCTGCGGCACCGCCATCGACCCGGCGGCCCGCGACGTGCTCCGGGGACTGCGCCCCGGCTCCAGCGTGCGCAAGATTCCGCACTCAATCCTGCAGGAGTACCGGCAGGGGGCGCGTTGGGTGCAGCCGGCGCTGCTGGACAGGAGTGCGAACGGCGCCGCCACGGCGGATACCGAGGCGGTCCAGGCGTGACCGTCGCCGAGCCGGCCACCGAACCCTTCGACCTGGATCGCATCGAGGCCATCGCGGCCCGGCTCGACCTGCGCGAGCCGAATAAGGACGCGCTCTCCAGCATCGTCTTCGAGACCGCACAGCACTACCAGATCGACCGGGAGCCACCCCCCTTCGAGGCCGTGGTGGACGTCGCCACCGGCGTGGGCAAGACCTACGTCCTGGCCGGCGCCATCGAGTATTTCGCGGTGGACGGGGTGCGGAACTTCGCGGTGATCGCTCCCGGCCGGACCATCCTGAACAAAACCGTGGCCAACTTCAGCCCCGGTCACCCCAAGAGCCTCCTGGGCGGCATGGAGGCGCGGCCGGTGGTCATCACCAGCGACAACTTCGCCACGGCCGCCATGCGGGCCACCATGGACGACCCGACGCAGGTCAAGCTCTTCATCTTCACCGTCCAGGCACTGCTCAAACCCGAGTCGAAGCTGGGACGCAAGACCCACAAGTTCCAGGAGGGGCTGGGCCAGGCGTTCTACGCCCATCTCCAGAGCTGCGACGACCTGGTGGTCTTCGCCGACGAGCACCATACCTACTACGGACCGGCCTTCTCCGCCGCCATCCGCAACCTGCGTCCCCGCGTCCTCATCGGCCTCACCGCCACGCCCGACAAAAAAACACCCCAGAGCCAGATCATCTTCCGCTACCCGCTGGCCGCCGCCATCGCCGATAAGCTGGTCAAGACGCCGGTCCTGGTCGGCCGCAAGGACGACCGCACCGACCCCGAGACCAAGCTCCTGGACGGCGTCCGGCTCCTGGAGTTGAAAGAGCAGATGGTGGCGCGCTGGTGTACGGAGACCGGCGCTGAACCGGTGGCGCCGATGATGCTGGTCATCGCCCCGGACATCGCCGAGGCCGAGGAGATCGAGCGCATCCTCACCAGCCCCTCCTTTGCCGGCGGCCGCTACGTGGACAAAGTCCTCACCGTCCACTCCAAGCAGAGCGACGAGGCGCTGGCCGAGCTGGACCGGCTGGAGGACCCGGGCAGCCCCTATCGCGTGGTGATCTCGGTGGGGATGCTCAAAGAGGGCTGGGACGTGAAGAACGTCTACGTCATCGCCTCCATGCGCGCCTCCGTCTCCGAGATCCTCACCGAGCAGACCCTGGGCCGCGGCCTGCGGCTCCCCTTCGGTCGCTACACCGGCGTCGAGATTCTCGACACGCTGGAGGTGCTGGGCCACGAACGATACGAGGACCTGCTGAAGAAGGCCGGCGTGCTCAACCAGCAGTTCATCGACCGCCGCACCCGTGCCGTGCTCCGCCACAACGCCGCCGGACAGCTGGTACCGGTCCAGGAAACCACGACGGTGCAGGTACCCCTCACCCCCGATCAGGACTTCACGCTGGCCAGCTCAACCGCTGAGACCCCACCCTATGCCGGCCTGACCGTCATCCAGAGCATCGAGGACCACACCGCCCGGGCCGAGCAGCAACTGCTGCAGCTCCAGGTCGAGCTGCCCCCACGGCCGGATCTCCCCAAGCTGCGCATCCCGCTGCTGAAGATGACCCAGGTCACGAGCGAGTTCTCGCTGGCCGACATCACCGACCTCGACCCCTTCCGGAAGCTCGGGGAGAGCATCGCGTCCGACCCGGCCGGGGCCCTGCGCCGGGTGACGCTGGGGGCACGCATCGTCCAGGGGGCGGACGGCCTGCGTCGCACCGAGTTGGTAACCACCGAAGGGCTGGATCGCGTCGCCTCACCCGCCTCGCTCTTCCCGCGGGAGGAGGCCAGGCGCCGGCTCCTGGAGCGGGTGCTCGCGGCGCCGGTGGTGCCGGCCCGTGCCAATCAGTGCTATGCGGCGGGCGAGATCGTCGATGCCTTCCTGCGCGGCCTCGGATCTTCCGCGGAAGCGATTCTCAGCGGCTACCTGGACCGTGCCGCCGCCGGACTGATCCAGCTGGTCACCGAGGAGCAGCGCAAGGTGGCCTCCAAGCCGTCCTACGGCAACGTGATCGAGCTGGCCACCTTCGACCAGGTCCGTATCGGGCGGTCGGAGACCACCAGCGACCGCTACGGCGACTTCAAGGGCAAGAAGGGCGTCGGCTTCGAGGGCTTCCACAGGTCGCTCTACGCCCAGGACTGGTTCGATTCCTCCACCGAACGCGACGTGGCCAACATCCTCGACGATGAGCCGGCCATCACCCTCTGGGCACGGCTCCAGATCGGCGACCTGCCCATCCTGTGGACCGGCGCCAGGGAGTACAACCCGGACTTCATCGCGATGGACACCGAAGACACCCACTGGCTGATCGAGGTCAAGATGGACCGGGAGATGACCAGCGCCGAGGTCCAGGGCAAACGGGAGGCCGCCCGCCGCTGGGCCAACTATGTGAGCGGCGACGAGGCCGTCGGGACGTGTTGGCGCTACCTGCTGGTCTCGGAGACGGACGTGAAGACCGCGCGAGGTTCGTGGGAGGCGCTGAAGGGACTGGGCGGCCAGTAATTTGGCCCTCTTCTCGGGGCGTGTCCTGACTTCGCTGGGGCGCCCTCTTGTTGTGTCGTTGCTGAGGGTAATGGTCGAGAGGTTGCCCGTTATCCCGACACTGCATAGAAGCGCACAGCGAGCGTGTCGGTTCGGACCCGGATATGAGGTGCTCACGGGACTCTCGTTGAGGTGGCGAAGCTTATGCAACTAAGCGGCGAGTATTTGTATATCTCCCAGCTATACGCTATGCTCGTATCATGACATGGCAGTTCGACCCATCTGTGGCTGCACTCCGTGCCCGCTGAGCGGGCTCGGAGGTGGGATCGCGAGCCGAGGGAGGCGGGGACGGGCCATACCTGCCCGAGTTTGAATGGGATGAACACAACGAGGAGAAGCTGCTGCTGCGCCACAATGTGTCCGCGCTCGAGGCAGAGCAGTGTTTCGCGAACCCACACACCGCGCGCCGGCACGGGGACGACTTGGTGATGCTTGGCGTCACTGATGGCGACCGGATGCTGTTCCTCGTTTATGAGCAGAAACGGGGTGGTGTCGTCCGTGTCTACAGCGCCCGTGAGATGACCGACAACGAGCGGCGGACCTACCGCCGACACGCACGATGAGCTCGGATCGCAGGGAAGCCTTGCTCAATGCCGATTGGTCGAGTGCGTGGGACACGCTGCCCGAGGCGCCGGCGTTGGTTCCGCGGCTAAAGACAGCGCAGATTACCCTTCGCGTGCCCTCCAGCCTGCTCGCGCGGATCAAGACAGTAGCGTCCTCGCGATCGCTGCCCTACCACGCGCTAGCGCGTTCCTGGCTCGTCGATGGGTTGCGCAACGGACGTGGATCCGAGTCTGCCGGCGTGGCCAGCGACGAGCCGCAAGCGGAACAATTTAACATCAAGCTCGATCAAGAAATCCTCGACCACGTCAAGGTCCGGGCCAACGAACTGGGCCGTCCGTATCACCGCCTGGCCCGCGAATGGATCGAGATAGGCCTGGAGCGAGAGGAGAAGAGCCTTGGACTCGATGCATCACCCGCGGGGCTTCCCATCTAGAACCTGATGGTTCTGCTGCTCCACATGCCAGACAGACAGGGTGCAGTCGCCGTGCGTGGCAGCGCCCGCCTGCAAAAGCGTCTCTTCGTGATCGAGCAGAAGCTTGCCGCGGAGAGCAGCCGGTTCTATGCCTTCAACTACGGTCCCTTCAACGAGGATGTCAACGACGCCGCGCACGCCCTACGGCTCGCTGGCTTCCTCGGTGACGCCGAGCTGACCGCGACCGGCCCTCCCTCATTCGCCGAAATGATGGCAACTGCCGTCGAGCGCTCGGGACCGCGCGACGAGGTCGACGCGGAGGAGTATGCGCTCAATGAGTGGGACCACGTCGCCGCTGAGCGCCTGCGTCAGTCGAGTAGGGCCTATGAGCAGCTCTATGACGACTAGTCTGTCCAGAAAGCTCTGATGGTCCAGGAGGATACCGTCGCGGAATCCACGGGTGTGGGCAACACACGAGACAGAGATTGTGGCGCGAGTTCTGAGACAGAGCACACTACTCATCGTGAACGCTCAAGCAGGTCCGCTCCTCGGGTCGGAATAAGACTGTTTGTGAGACGCACCGAAGTGGGTTGTTAGAGCAACGTAGGTATCGCGTTTAGGAAGGGCTCGGCCCACTCACGGAATGTGAGGCGTCTGTCCCACCATTCGAGCTCGGGGTAGCGCTGGCCGTATCCCCACACAATGATCCGCTCTCCAAGCAAGTAGACGGAGAGGCGCTCCGCGAAACCGGGTCTCGACCCGCGATCTCGCAGGTACGCCTGCACGAACGCGCGTGCCAGTCCTGGGGCCTGACTGAGATACATGGCTGTCTGCCGGCACAGATCTCGCTCACCGTCTCCAACCGCTGCTTCCATGAGATCGAACACACCGGTAATGCGCCATGCGTCTCCTCCCCGCGTCGCGACGGAGTTGTTGTAGTTATAGTCGTGCAGCAGAGTGCTGGCGGAGAAGGGCACGTCGAGGGCATCTCTGCCGGCGGCAACCACGGCATGTGCCCATGCCACATCCTCCTCGGGAGTTCGGTCGGTGACTGCTCGTGCCTGCTCGGGCCACTCCTGAATCTCTGCCCCAACATGGGCGGACCAGGATCGCGGGTGAGGAACGATTCCGTCGCTCTCTACCTCGTACTCGCCGTGATAGGCCCACTCGAAGTCGTGGAGTTGTGCGAGCGTCTTGCCAAGGGCGGCAGCAATCCCCAGTTGATCCTGGCGGGACAAGGCGGCCCGTACCGCTGGATCAGACGTTTGCAGCCCCGGCATTCGGGGCATAAGGATATATGCCCACCCGAAGATGGTGCGATCGGTGTCAAGCAGGTACGGCCAGGGAACCGGAACGTCGGTGTGCTCCTGGATGAGGCGGGCGAAGAAGCGCTCTTTAGGGAATTGGCACGGGTAGTGCGAATCGCCGCGAAGTACCCACTCGCCTTCGGTCGAGGTCACGAAGACGTTCTGGCCGAAGCCCCCCCCCCAGTGATCGGCGCCGCTGTAATGAATGTCCCGAGCCCGAAGCGGTCGAGTGCGGCCTGGAATCGCTCCGGAGCAATGGTGCCCAGCCGTGCGCTGTACTGCTGCGGCTCTGCCATCATCCCCCCGGTTCCCCACGAAGCGGAGCCAACTCGGGCTTGAGGGCGGAGTGCCGCCATGCAACACAATGGGAGGGAAACTGCTTCAGCGCAGCGCTCTTGACGACGATGGTGTCCGGCCGCAGGACTGTGCTGTATATGGTGAGCAGCGCAATGACGTCGAGGAGCAAGCGGTACCCTGAGAAGCCGGAGAGATCTCTGTACAGCTTGGTACAGGCTTTCCCGAGATTCAAAGCGGCGCGCACATCGAAGGCATCGAGAACCTCGAAGCGAATGTCAGGATGCAGCCGATGGGCTCGCGTGATCACCTCCTGGCTCACCTCTGTGCCGATTACTTCGTTGCCAGCGCCGGCAAGCACTTGGGTTGTCGCACCCCACTCGCATCCTAGTTCCAAGACGGTATCACTGGGTCCCACGAGGAAAGGGATCGTCCGTGCGCCGTGAGGCGCGATGTTGTCAACCTGCCACAGGCAGGGAGGACTCGGAAGGAGGTTCTCGGGTCACCACACTAACCAGGCGTCGAAAGACTAAGGGGAAAGGAGCATGTGCGGAAAGCGGTGGGTTCGTGAAGACGTTGTAGCGGATGGTGCCGCAAGACCCGCGCGCTATGGTGAAAGCTAGACTGCCTGCATCCCAATCTCCGCTCGGAGAAAGTGCGCTCCTACCGGAAGAACGTCTGATCACCGGTACTGCTCTGTGTGGCGGGCTGACCTGTGAACCTCCGCACCTTCCACAGGGCAGGCGATGGCCAATGAGGTCATTCAAGGAGATGAGTGGGGCACCTACGGCGCGCTCGGACGGACGACAACGACGAAGCACGGGATCGCCTACGGGGCGCGACTACTACGGTGACGGAGTCCCCATAGTAGTCGCGGGCCTGCCATGCAGACGCGCACGGCAAATATCGCCCCGCCAAGGAGGCCGGAAAAGCCGGCCACAGGGTGAAGGGGGACAGGTGACTCCGATCCCGCAAGCAGCGAGGTACGCGAGATGCGAACAGCCGCAACTGTTTTAGGGATCATCCAGGACCGAGGCAGACGAGGGCTGCCACTGGAGAACGTCTACCGCCAACTCTACAACCCGCACCTGTCCCTGCGCGCCTACGGACGTCCGTACGCCAACAAAGGGGCCATGACGCCCGGCGCCACGAGCGAGACCGTCGATGGCATGACCCTGGCCAAGATCGAGGCGATCATCCGGGACCTGCGATGCGAACGGTATCGCTGGACGCCGGTACGGCGGACCTACGTGCCCAAGAAGAACGGGAAGGTTCGCCCGCTCGGCCTGCCCTCCTGGACCGACAAGCTGCTGGGGAAAGTGATTCGCTCGATCCTCGATGCGTATTACGACCCTCAGTTCAGCGAGCACTCTCACGGCTTCCGACCAAGGCGTGGGTGCCATACCGCCTTGCGGGAGATCGAGGCGAACTGGAAGGGCACCCGGTGGTTCGTCGAGAGCGATCTCCGCGCCTGCTTCGACACCCTGGACCACGGCGTGGTAGTCAGCATCCTAGCCGAGCAGATCCACGATGGTCGCTTCCTGCGCCTGATCAGGAACATGCTTCGGGCTGGCTACCTGGAGAACTGGCGCTAGCACCCCACCTACAGCGGAAGTCCGCAAGGTGCCGTCTGCTCGCCCGTTCTTTCGAACGTCTACCTGGACAAGCTCGATCAATTTGTGGAGCCCGTCCTCGTGCCGGCCTACAACCGAGGAAAGCGACGGCGGAGCAATCCGGCCTACGAGGCCACCGAGAATGCCACGGCCCGGGCCAAGCGGCGGGGAGCGGTCAAGGAGCTGGCAGCGCTGCGGCAGCAGCGGCGGCTCCTGCCCTCGCACGATCCCAGTGACCCGGACTACCGACGCCTCGGCTACGTGTGCTACGCCGATGATTGGCTCTTGGGCTTCGTCGGTCCCAAGGCGGAAGCCGAGGAGATCAAGCGGCAACTTGGGACGTTCTTGCGGGATGAGCTCAACCTGGAGCTCTCGGAGGAGAAGACGCTCATCACCCATGTGGCCAGCCAGCCGGCGCGCTTCCTGGGCTACGACATCGTGGTCCGCTACGTCAACGACAAGCTGGACTGGCGAGGGCAGCGGCAGGTCAACGCCTCCATCGGCTTGCGCCTGCCTCAGGAGGTCATCCGGGAGCATCGTACTCGGTACGAGCGCAAGGGCTACCCGATCCATCTGGTCCGGAATCACGATCGTGACTTCACCATCGTGGCCGAATACCAGGCGGCGTTCCGGGGCCTGGCGCAGTACTACCTCCTGGCCCAGAACGTTGGATGGCTCTGGCGGCTGTACTGGACGATGCCGGGCTCGTTGCTCAAGACGCTGGCGTGCAAGCACAAAAGCTTGATGATGGCCCTGCAACGCAAGTACCGGGCGACGGTCCAGACCCCGTCCGGGAGCATGAGCTGCCTGCGGGTAGTGGTGGAGCGGAGGCCAGGCAAGAAGCCGTTGGTGGCCCAGTTTGGCGGCATCCCGCTGCGACGACAACGGAACGCCGTCCTGACCGAGACTCCACCCAAGATCGACACTGATTGGGGCAACGAGCTGCTCCAACGGCTACTTGCGGACACCTGCGAGCTCTGCGGCTCGCACCGAGACTGCGAGGTCCACCACCTCCGGAAGTTGGCGGACTTGAAGCGCAAGGGGCGCAGGGAGAAGCCGGTGTGGGTGCAGATCATAGTGGCCCGGCAGTGCAAGACCTTGGTGGTCTGTCGTCCCTGTCACGAGGCCATCCATGCGGGAAGACCCATAGGGCGGAACCTGGCATGAGTCGCTGGAAAGCGCAGTGCGGGGAAACTCGCCTGCTGCGTTTGGGGAGAGGCCATCGGAAAAGGGCTGGACAACCAAGTACCTCGCTGGCGGCCTACTCTACTCGGTGGGGAGGGGGCGGTAGTGATGCCGCCCTCTTACCCGACAGATCGAGATCGCGATCATCGGACGGAAATGTCTGCCGCGGCGGGTGGGAGATCGACCGCCCCTGGAGCGACGTGTCGCAGCATTGGAAGCCGAGCGCAACCACCAACGGCGAACCATCACCTGGTCCTTCACCGCCTACGACGCCCGGACCAAGCTCCGCCACCTCTATCCAATCCCACAAAGTTAAATGGACAGACCTCTAGATACGTTGTGGTACAGTAAAGCTACCAATCGGTGGCTTTGGGGCAATTCGAAGGTACAGGGCTACCGTTATGGGCACGTATATCGTGAGGCGCCTGCTCCAGAGCGTCTTTATTTTAATCGGCCTGTCGACCGTTTTCTTCGTCATTCTCCACCTCACGCCGGGTGGTCCGTGTGCGGCGTTCGAGGGCCAGAGCGCGAAAGGCGCGGCGCAGAAACAGGCCTGTATCGTCCGCCTGGGGCTTGATAAGCCTCTAATCGTGCAGTACTTCAGTCAGATGGGGTTGTACGCTCACGGTGATCTTGGAACCTCGGTGACCGCTGGGACCTCGGTCGCCTCGATCATCGCGCAGAAGTTGCCGTCCACCATCCTCCTGGTCGGTCTCGCGTACACCTTGCAACAGATGATCGCGCTGCCGCTGGGGATCTTCGCGGCGCTCAAGCAATACACCTTTTTCGATCAGGCCTTCACCGTTCTCAGCTATGTCGGGCTCTCGATGCCAACGTTCTGGCTGGGCTTGATTCTGATTTTCTTTTTCGCGGTGCAGCTCAACTGGCTTCCCGCCGGCCGGGTGGAAGACGTCACGGTTCCCGTGTTCTGGACCCACGACTGGTTTGTCGCGTTGGGCCAAGATCCCGGCTTGATCCTGGGGGATCTCCTCAGACATCTGATCATGCCGGTGTTTGTGCTGATGATCGTTGGGGTCGCAGTCGACAGCCGGTTCATGCGCGGTTCGATGCTGGAGGTGATCCGGCAGGACTACATTCGCACCGCCAAAGCGAAAGGCTTGAGCCGGCGTTCCGTGATCTTCAAGCACGCCTTCCGCAATGCCCTCCTGCCCATCATCACCAACATTGGCCTGTTCCTGCCGGCGCTGATCGGTGGCGCGGTGATCGTCGAATCGATCTTCAGCTGGGGTGGACTGGGGTACCAATACATCACCGCCATCACCGAACAGGATTATCCGATCATCCAGGCGCTCTCCATGGTGAGCGCTTTGGCCGTGCTCATTGCGAATCTGCTGACGGATCTGGCCTATGCCTGGGTTGATCCGCGCATTCGATTCGACTAGGTCAGAAAGGACAGTCCGACATGATGGATCCCACGCAAAACGAACAAGCGGTTCTTTCGGATCAGGTGCCGACTCCTGCTGGGAACCTACCGGAGGGACCGATTGGTGATGCTGGCGGCGTCGCTTGAGGTGGTCCATACACGGACTCTGGTCCATGACGACACCATCGATCAGGCTCTGACGCGGCGCGGCCTGCAGACGATTAACGCGCTCTAGGACGACAAGGTCGCCATTCTGGTGGGCGATTTCCTCCTGGCACAGTCCGCCGAACTAGCAGCTCGTCTGGACAGCGTGCGCATCATGTCGCTGTTGAGCCAGACGGTCATGGATATGAGCAGCGGTGAACTGCGCCAGTATACCGCGTCGCAATCGCATACGCTCGATGAAGCTGATTACTTCGCGCGTATCGGCGGCAAGACGGCCAGTCTCTTTGCCATGTGCTGCGAAGGCGCCGGAGTCCTGAGTGGCCAGTCTGAGGAGTGCATCGGCGCGCTTCGGTCGTACGGGACGAATTTCGGTCTGGCCTTCCAGATAGTCGACGACGTGCTGGATTTCGTAGGCGACGAGCAATCTCTGGGCAAGCCGGCCGGGAATGATTTGCGGCAGGGCACAATCACTCTGCCCGTTATCATGGTTGCGCAAGCCCTGGCCGGTGACTCCGCGCTCCGGCGGGATATCGAGCGCGGGCGGAATACGGACGGGATACTGGCGGCGGTGCGTGAATCTGGAGCGGTCGATCGAGCGCTGGACCGAGCACGGGAGTATGCGCGGGCAGCGTGCAGCGACCTCTGCATCTTTCCGGCGAGCCAGGCAAAGGAGGCGCTCCTCGAACTCACTCGGCAGGTTATTGACCGGCGTCGCTAGTGGAGGATCATGGGAGCCGGCGCCACGTCGTCCACCATCGGAAGGTACTTTTTGCTGGTAATGACCTGTGTTAGTGATGCGTCCAGAAAGCTCTAACGGAGAAACGGGGTTTAGAAATGGGGGACACGGAGGGTCTTTGGTACGTACCGGCGCCCAATCTTCACGGACTCCGTTTACCTCCCGGTGATGACCCCAACGCTAGTTAGGATATCGGCCAGATCCTCGGGGAAGACCACCTCATCTGTCGCGCTCAGATCCGAGGCCAACCACCAGCCATGCTCGAGCATGACCTCCCTCTCCCCCGGCGTCCAGTGATCCCGTGACAAGGGCACCGGGTCAGCAATGCGGACGAGAAAAAAGCGCTCTTCGGCAACCACGTGTTCTCCGTTGGCTAGCTGGAGGATGAATTCCTTTTCTGCGACTGGTTCACCAATGGCTTGTGTGACGATGCCTGTCTCCTCGAAGAGCTCGCGCCGAGCCGCCACGGCAAACGTTTCCCCCGGTTCTACAGCTCCACCGGGTGTTGCCCAGTAGTCTTGACCTCCAAGCGCCCCCTCGGTGAATACGAAGCGAAACAGTAGCACTCGGTCGGCGCGATCAAGAACCAGAAGTCGGGATGATGGCCGGCGGCGCATCGTCGATACCTTTCTCTTGGCGGGGTGGCGCCATCTCAGTCCTCATGATGGGCGACAGCATGCTAGCGTCCAGAAAGATCTGACGGAGGTCACAGGGCGGGCTAGGGTAGGGCATCCCACCTCCCCGGAGCCGACCATGGTCAAACGCTACCACGTCCAGCTCACGACCGAAGAGCGCCACCGTCTGGAACAGCTGGTGCATGCCGGCACACACGCCGCCCGCGTCCTCACCCGCGCCCGTATCCCCCTCAAAGCACATGAGGGCTGGTCCGACACCCGTATCGTGGAGGCCGTCGGCAGCAGCCCGGCGACCGTCGAGCGGGTTCGGAAGCGGTACGTCGGGGAGGAGCTCGATGCCGTCCTGCACGATAAGCCGCAACCTGGTCGTCCCCATCGTCTCTCCGCTCCTCAGGCCGCCCACCTCATCGCCCTAGCGTGCTCGGACGCGCCGGACGGTCATGTCCATTGGCCACGCCGCTTGCTGGGTGAGGAGCTGGTCGAGCTCGGGTACGTTGAGCGTATCTCGCCCGAGACCGTGCGGACGGTTCTCAAAAAAATGAGTTGAAGCCCTGGCGGCACGAGGAGTGGTGCCTGCACCGGGTGGGCGGAGCCTTTGTCGCCGCCATAAAGGACGCTCTCGGACTCTACGCCGAGCCGTTTGACGCACTGCGTTCCGTCGTCTGCCTCGATGAGAAGTCCGTGACCCTGCATGGGGATGTAAGCGCATCCCTCTCGGTTCGACCCGGCTAGCCTGCGCGATCCGACTACGAGTACGTGCGCACTGGCACCACCAACCTCTTCGTCTCCGTCGAGCCCCTGCGGGGCTACCGGCATATCACCCCGACTGATCGCCGCACCAAGCGCGACTATGCCCAGATCATCAAGTGGTTGGTGGATGAGGCGTACCCCGCGCGGGCGCCATTCCACTCGGGCTGAGCCGAAGGGCCGACGACACCAAACACGCCTACTTCAGCATCCCCTGAGCGCGCGCGTGGTCGTATGTGCGTAAGAGCAAGTCGCCGAACACGATGCGGGCGTACCGTCCAACCAGTTCCAAGGCCGCCGCACTATGTTCGACTCGGCTCACCGCCGATTGCTCTCTATCAGCGCGTGCATCCTTGGCGCGTAAAGCCACGAGAAAGTCACACTATCAAGCTTGCCAGCGTCATTCCCGTGCAGATTTTCCGCCCGTGGAGAAGTCACTCCAAAGTCGCGCTGACGTCACAGCGGAGACACGCAAAAGTCACTGCCGCTCTGGAAACTGAAGGCAACCCACCACTAAGAGGTTGCCATGCAGCTCCGCTCTCCCATCGTCCTGATCCGCACACCCGCTCTTCTCCGGCCCCACTGTCGCTCCGGCATGGTTGTTGTCTTCGGCACCGTT
>JAABUJ010003625.1_pt1 | contig 17135 bp, 17 predicted proteins | sample 5559131 | NCBI WGS metagenome assembly JAABUJ01 (sample SAMN10711875, study PRJNA513366) | rock metagenome | isolation source: Antarctica rocks | place: Antarctica: Victoria Land, Mt New Zealand nord | collected 2016-01-07 | reverse complement strand
TGTCACCGAACACTTCGGTCTGCCCCTGTTTCCGATTGGCTGATCTCCGAGGTCAAGGTTGTTGATCCGCATCACCCATTGCATGGCAAGCGTCTGACGCTGCTGTCGCTGACCTGCGCGCGCGGCGCCGAGTTCATCGCCGTCCGCCTGGCCGATGGCCGGCGACGCCTGGTGCGGCGTGCAGCTACCGACGTTGATCAGCCTGCGGCGGCAGAGCCGGAAGTGCCGCGCACCTCGGCACGCACGCTGCTGCCTCTGGCCCGGCTGGTTCGGCGCATGCTGGCCGCCTCCCAGGAGGAGACGTCCCATGCCAACCCAACCACATCCTGTCCGCCCTTCTCCAAACGTCTCGACGCTGCCGCTTCGGGCGCGCCAGCCACGCCCGCGACCATGGCCGGCTCTGGCGCCCCAGGCCCAGATCCAACTGGCGCAGCAAGTCGCCCGGCTGGTTCGGCGTCTGCGCTCACCAGAGGAGGCGGCTCATGCTGACAAAGCAGGCTGAGGCAGCCGAGCGGATCGCCACGGCGCACCGGGCCAAGCTCGCCTATATATACGTGCGCCAGTCCTCGGCCGGCCAAGTGCGCCAGCACCAGGAGAGCACGGAACTGCAATACCGTTTGGTTGACCGGGCTGCCGGCCTGGGCTGGCCGCGCGAGCGGATCGAGGTCGTCGACGACGACCTTGGCAAGTCGGGCACCTCCAGTGCCGGGCGGCAGGGCTTTCAGCGGCTGATCGCGGAGATCGGCCTGGGCAAGGCCGGGCTGGTGCTCAGCCTGGACGCGTCGCGGCTGGCACGCAACAATCGCGACTGGCATCAGTTGCTGGAGCTGTGCTCGCTGTTCGGGGTGTTGATCGGCGACGGCGAGCGCCTGTACGACCCGGGCGCCTACCACGACCGGCTTCTGCTTGGGCTGTCCGGCATCATGAGCGAGGCGGAGCTGCATCAGATCCGCATACGCCTGCATCAGGGCGAGCGGCAGAAGGCCATGCGGGGTGAATTGCGCCTGCCATTGCCGGCGGGCCTGGCATACGGGCGTGGGGGTGAGGTCATCCTCAACCCGGACGAGGAGGTGCAGGCGCGGCTGCAGCTGGTGTTTGACCGGTTCCGCGAACTGCAGAGCGCCAACGCGGTGGCGCGCGACCTGCGGCGGCACGGCCTGGCGCTGCCGGTGCGGGTGTTGAGCGGCCCGGCGCCGCACGGGGTGGCTTGGGTTCCGCCCGACAACTTTCGCGTACGGCAAATCCTACAGCGCCCCTCCTACGCCGGCGCCTATGCCTGGGGACAGCGACGGCAGGATCCGACGCGCCGTCGCGCCGGCGGGGCGCGTGCTGCTACGGTCAGGGTCGCGGTCGAGCAGTGGCCGGTCTGCCTGCGCGACGCTCACCCGGGCTACATTGGCTGGGAGGAGTTCATGGCCAACCAGAAGCGGCTGTCCGACAACTCGGCCCGGCACGCGACGGGGCGGCCTGGGGTGCCGCGCAGGGGCGCCGCCTTGCTGCAGGGCATCGCGTCTTGCGGCCGGTGCGGGCGGCGCATGTCGCTGCATTACTCGGGGCCACACGGCAACTACCCGGTTTATGTTTGCCGAGCGGACCAGGCGCGCGATGGCCAGCCGCGCTGCCAGGAGGTTCGGGCGCTGCAGGCGGACGCCGAGGTCGAGCGCGTGCTGCTGGCCTCTCTGGCTCCGGACCAGATCGCGCTGGCGACGGCGGCTGTCGGGCAAATCGAGGCGGAAACGCGGCTGCTTGAGCGGCAGTGGTCGCTCAAGCGCGAGCGTGCCTGCTACGAGGCCGAGCGGGCGCGGCGACAATACGACACGGTGGAGCCAGAGAACCGCTTGGTGGCACGATCCCTGGAACGGGCATGGGAGGAGAAGCTGCGCCAGGCCGAGGAGGTGGAGCAGGCCTATGAGCGTTGGCAGCATCAGCAACCGGTGCCGATCAGCGCGTCGGAGAGCGCCGAGGTTTTCGCCCTGGCGCAGGACCTGCCGCACGTGTGGCAGGGCGCGACGCCGGCAGAGCGCAAGCAGATCCTGCGCCTCGTGTTGCGAGAGGTCGTGCTCGACCAGAAGCGCAAGCGCGGCCAAGTCTGGATGCGGATCGTTTGGCAGACGGGGGCGACCAGCGAGCACCTGCTGCAGCGGCATGTGCGCTCCTATGCGGAGTGCGCGGCCGCCGAGCAATTGCAGCGGCGCGTGCGCGAGTTGAACGCCGAGGGCAGGATGGACCGCGAGGTCGCGGATGCGCTCAATGCCGAGCGGATCATGTCGGCGCGCGGCGTGCCGTTCAGGGGCGAGACCGTCCACCTGCTGCGCAAGCAGTGGGGCATCCGGACGGCCAAGATCAACGGGGCGGAAGCGAACCCGGCGCAGTGGCCGGATGGCAGCTACTCCATCCAAGGAGCAGCCGAAGCGCTGGGCATCACGGCGCAGACCGTGTTCAAGTGGCTGCGGCGTGGACGCCTTGCTGGACGGCAGCTGGCCAAGGGACAACTGTGGCAGATCCCGCTCCCCGATGAGCAGATCAATGCGTTGAGGACGCAAGTGAGGCAGACTATCCGTTCAAGAAAGGAGGCATCATGACACCCTCGGCTCGCCGAACACCTGGCCCCACTCGCTGAAGCTCAGGTTGGTGGTGATCGCCACGCTGGTGCGCTCGTAGAGCTTGCTGAGCAGGTGGAACAGCAGTGCGCCGCCCGACGAGCTGAACGGCAGGTAGCCCAGCTCGTCGAGGATCACGAGGTCCAGGCGGAGCAGGTGCTCGGCGAGGTGTCCGGCCTTGTTGGCGGCTTTCTCCTGTTCGAGCGCGTTGACTAGGTCCACCGTGGAAAAGAACCGGACCTTCTTGCGGCCGTGCTCGATGGCTTGGACGCCCAGCGCCGTGGCGAGGTGGGTCTTGCCGGTGCCGGGCCCGCCAATGAGCACAACGTTGTCCGCCCGGTCGGTGAACTCGCCCCGGTGCAGCTGCCGCACGGTGGCCTCGCTGACCTCGCCGGCGGCAAAATCGAAGCTGGCCAGGTCCTTGTAGGCCGGGAACCGGGCCGCCTTGGTGTGGTAGGCGATGGAGCGCACCTCGCGCTCGGCCATCTCAGCCTTGAGTAGCTGAGACAGGGTGGGGATGGCTGCCTCGAACGCCGGAGCGCCCTGTTCGGCCAGTTCGCCCACCGCCTGGGCCATGCCGAACATCTTGAGCCCGCGCAGCATGACCACGAGGGCGGCGCTGGCGGGATCATGACGCATCGCGCACCTCCCGGTCCCGCAGCGTGTCGTAGCGCTCGATGTCGGCCCTGGGCTCCTGCCCCAGCACGAGGGCCTGCGGCGCGTCGATGGCCGCGGTTGTGCCGCGGCCGTCCGTCAGGCGGTGCAGGACGTTGAGGATGTGGGTCTTGGTGGCAACGCCATCCTCAAGCGCCAGCTCCACGGCGCACAGCACGGCCGCCTCGTCGTGCTGCAGCACCAGGGCCAGGATGTCCACCATCTCCCGGTCGCCTCCGGGTCGTCGCAGCAGCTGGGCCTGGAGCTTGCGAAACGCGTCCGGCATCTCGGCAAACGGCGCGCCGTTGCGCAGGGCACCGGGCTTGCGCTGGATCACCGCCAGGTAGTGCCGCCAGTTGTAGACGGTGTGGCGGAGCACGTCGTGCGAACGTTCCACGATGCGGGCGTGCTCGCACACGATCTGCCCCTCGGCCGCCACGACCAGCCGGTCGGGGTAGACCCGCAGGCTGACCGGCCGGTTGGCGAACGAGGCCGGAACGCTGTAGCGGTTGGCCTCGAAGTGCACGAGGCAAGTCGGCGACACCCGCTTGGCGTGCTCGACAAAGCCGTCGAACGCCCGTCCCACCGGCATCAGGCTCGCCCGCTCTTGGGCATGCGCGTCGGCAACACTGCCTGGCAGCTCCCCATGCGGGAGTTCGCGCCAGCGCTCGATGCAGCGCGCCTCGAGCCACGCGTTGAGCGAGGGCAGGTCCGCAAAGCTCGGCATGGCCTGCCAGAGCTGTCGCCGGGCGTCCTGCACGTTTTTCTCGACCTGGCCCTTCTCCCACCCCGAGGCCGGGCTGCAGAACGTGGGCTCGAACAGGTAGTGGCTGGCCATCGCGGCAAAGCGGGCGTTGACCTGCCGCGCCTTGCCCACGCCGATCCGATCCACGGCGGTGCGCATGTTGTCGAAAATGCCGCGGCGCGGAACCCCGCCCAACACCCGGAACGCCTCGGCCAGGGCGTCGAACAGCATCTCGTGCGTCTGCAGCCTGTAGGCCCGGACCACAAAGGCCCGGCTGTGCGCCAGCTTGGTGTGCGCAGCCTGAAGCTTGACCCGTTTGCCGCCGATCGTAGCCCAGTCCTCGCTCCAGTCGAACTGGAACGCATCACCCGGCGGGAAGACGAGCGGCACGAACACGCCCCGCCCGGTGGTGCGCTGCGCGATCTGCCGCTCCGACCGCCAGTGCCTGACAAAAGCGGAAACCCGCGCGTAGGAGCCGTCATAGCCCAGCACGACCAGGTCCGCATGCAACCGCCGCGCGGTTCGGCGCGCCTTGCGCCCCTTGACCGCCTCCACCTCCAGCCATCCCCACAGCTTGTCGGCGAACGGGTCCAGCCGGCTCGGGCGCTCCGGTACCTTGAACCTGACCTCAACCGCGTCCGACCGCAGGTATTTGCGGATCGTGTTCCGCGATAACCCCGTCCGCCTCTCGATCTCTCGGATCGAAATCTGATCCCAGTGACGCCACCGGCGGATCACGCTCAACAACTCCATGTCGATCACTCCGATAACCCCGACCGTTTGGCCAGGGACGTGAACGGACACGGGTCAAATCTCAGCGAAAACTCAGACCCTCTCCGGGTCAGATCTCAACGCAAATCAACACCGAGTGGGATGGTGCCGCGTTCAGGGCGGCGGGGTTTCCCACCGCCGGGCCGGCGCCCGTCGTCGTAGCCGCCAGATCGACATCGTGCAGGCTGGCAAGCAGCGCGCGTTCGGCATCGGCAGCGCCCGGGGTGGAGACTTGCGCCTCATGTGGCGTGGCACAGGCGGTGAGAGCGGCTAAAGCGAGAAGGTAAATGGGTTTGCGGGGCATCCTCTGAAACTCCATGCTGGGTTCAGAGAATGCCTTGCGCGGGTGCGAACGAACGCAGGCGTTGATCTAATGGAAACCACACGCTTGGTACCCGCCTGCGGTTGGTCGCGAATGGCCAGGTCTGGTGGTTATTGGCCGGTCTGCTTCAGGGCGGAAAATTGGAATAGCTGGCGCTCCGACTTTGGCGTCCACTGGCCGAAAGCGGACTTTCCGGTTTGGACAAGCTGTAGCGGGAAAGCGGACGCGCGGATACTGGTGCCGGTCACCCTGCTTCGCCCAGCCAATCCTCCGAGCGCAGACCCTCAACCCGGTTGAACTCACGCAGATTACCAGTGACGACAATCAAGCCTCTGCTTCGGGCGTGACCAGCGATGAGGAGGTCATAGGCACCGATTGAAGCACCTCGTCGTTCAAGATCGGCCCGGATGCTCGCCGCATGAGCAGCGGCAGCGCTGTCGAAGGACAGCACGTTCAAGCGCGCAGCGAAGCCCTCGACTGCGGCGCGGTTCTCCACGGGTTTGGCCGACTTCTCGGCGCCGAAGAATAGCTCGTAGAGGACCACGTCCGATATACACAGGCCGCTCGCCTCTGCATTGAAGCGCCCACGCAGGCCGGCGGGTCGGTCGCGCAAAACACGAATGCAGAGATTGGTATCGAGCAGATACCGCAGCATCAGAACCCGTCGCGATCCTCGGCTATGAGCTGTGGCCGAGAGCCAAGGTCGACGCCGGGCGCGTCGAAGAAATCGTCCCACGCTGCATCAGCCGGTGCGATGATCCGCCGTGGTCCATCCTGCGTTACGACCACCTCGCGCACACCGTCCCCGAAGGCGACTGCACGGGGCAGGCGAACCGCTTGCGAGCGATTGGACAGAAACAGCGTAGTGCGAATGGGCATGGCGACCTCCATATCCATGACGGATATACGCATTGCCGCTACCCGGCAAGCGGAGAAGACGGTCGCAAGCGGGTCTTGCGGACCGTCTCCGGCCGGCACGTCCTACACCTCGGTTCCCTCGGACAGGACCAGAGCATCCTCGGCGTCCACGCCAAGGTAGCGCACCGTAATCTCGAGCTTGGTGTGCCCGAGGAGGATTTACACGGCCCGTAGATTGCCCGTTCTCTTGTAGATCAAGGCGACGTTGATCCGGCGTAGGCTGTACGTGCCATAGGCCGAGGAACCTTACCCGATACTCTCCACCCAGTCTCCGACCAAACGGGCATATCGCCGTGTGCCGATGTGTTCGGCACCGTAGGCGCGGCTGGGGACACGTATTCCTGCAGGCCGCCGCCGCAGTGAGTACGGCGGTGTGCTATTTATGCGGGATGAGAAGCATCAGCGGCTGTTCAGCCCCGCTTGGAACAAAGCTACAGCCCGCCACAGACGCCTCCGTCCATGGCGGCGGCGTATCAGGGCAGGGTTGCCTGAACCAGCCGTTCGCGAAGGCGCGGGACGGTGTAGTCGGCCAAGGCGCGCAACTTCAGGGGCAGCCGGCCTCGCTTGTCGTAGACGAGATGCACTGGCTTCGGTGGCGGCTCAAAGGTCTCGAGCACCACCGCCAGCCGCCCATCGCGCACGTGGTCTGCGACTTGGTAGGAGTTGGCCCGGACTAGGCCCGCCCCGCACAACCCCGCCTCAATCGCCGCGTCGATGGTGTTGACGCCGAGGCGCGCGCGGAACGGGGCGGCCACCTCGGCGCCTTCGGCCCCGAAGGTCCAGGTGGCGGGCGAGGACACGCCCTCGAACGACACGACGCTGTGCCGGGCCAAGTCGCCGGGCACCGTGGGGATCCCGTTGGCCTCCAGATAACTCGGGCTCGCGCACACCAGCCGGCGCACCGTCCCCAGGCGGGTGGCGATCAGGTCGCTGTCCGGCAAGGGGCCGATGCGGAGCGCGACATCCACGTGGTCGTCCGGGAAATGCGCCATCCGATCGGTCAGCACCAGTTCCACCGCCACTTCGGGAAAGGCGTCCAGGAAGCCCACCACCACGGGCAGAACGTGCATCCGGCCGAACATGACGGGCGCAGTGACCACCAAGTCCCCCTTGGGCTGCATGTATTCGCCGGCGGCGGCGCGTTCCGCTTCGGTCAGCTGTTCCAGGATCGCCTTCGCGGCGGTGACATAGGACCGTCCCGCCGGCGTCAGCTCCAGGCCCTTTGCCGACCGGATCAGCAAGGTGGCATTCAGGTGCGCTTCCAGCTCCGCCACCTTGCGGCTCACCGTCGCCAGCGGGATCCGCAGCATCCGGCTCGCCTTCGACAGGCTGCCGCTCTCGACCGCCGCGAGCAGCACGGACATCGCGTCGAGACGATCCACAAGGGCCTTCCACGGTGCAAGAGGGTCCCTTCCAGCTTTAACGCCTGCCTGGGCAGCATGGAAAGCCTCAAGATAGGCGGCACGACCGCGGCGGCTGGTGTCCCAGCGGCGGACGGCGCAGGCGCTTCAACCTGGAGAGGCTTCCGTGACTATCCACACCTATTCCCGAGGCTGCCGCCATGACGGGTAAGAGGCTGGCGGAGCAGGCCCACGACGGCTTGGTGTCACCGCCCGGCCGCGCCGTCGCCGGGCCGGGCGGCCTGTCGATGGCGGCGGGCCTAGCCTGCCTGGTGCTCGTCGGGCTCGACCTGCGCCCGGCGATCGTGTTCGTCGAGAGCATGCAAACCTCTGGGGGATGATCAGGCCGCCGCTGCCGTCGGTTTCCCGTCGTCGTTCGCGGGCCGGAAGCCTGGGTGGCAATGGCGGAAGGCGTTCTCGAGCGTGTCGTTCAGCACCGCCGTGCGCACAGCGAGGAAGGGCTGCACCGTAGCCCTGCTCCAGCGCATCTGCTGCGCCTTGTTCATGCGCCAGGCGATGATCTCGTCCACGGCGCTCTCCACGAACGAGGTCGCGATCGGCTCGCCGCGCCAGCGCCGGGTGGCGTAGTGCGCGAGCGCGGCCTCGTTACGCTCAAGGTAGACCAACAGGTCGGCGACGTGCTGGCGCACCTTGTCCACGCCTACCACGTCCCGCACGGGCCTACGCTGCATCCAGCGGCACAGGGCGGCGAGCCTGCGCCGGCACCCGGGCCAGCGCCCATGCCACACGCGCCACTTCGCCCGTTCCAAGCCGCGCACCGCTGCATCAGCCAGGGGCGCATCGGCCGTGCCCTTGCCGAGGCTGCGGGCCGACTGCAGCGCGTGCTCGAAGCGCACCGCGGCGTGCCACCAATCCAGCACCAGCGTGGCACCTGGCAGCACTTCGCGCTGCAACCGCCACAGCCCGGCGTCGCCGTCGCACAGCACGGTCGCGGGCGTCTTTGCGCCCACGCCCGCCGCGGCGAGCGCCTGCTGGAACGCCGCGACCGAGGCGGCCGGGCCCGTGCGCGTGAACGCGAAGCGGTGCTGGACACCATCGGCACGGATCACCTTGCCCGTGATCACCTCGAAGTGGCGCCCCTCTGCCCTGTGCCGGCTGCGCACGTAGCCGCCATCCAGCCCAACCACGACGGGGCCGGTCGCCTGCGCCGCAGGCTGGTGCGCAGTCTCGGCGACAGGCGCCTGCACGACCTCCGCGCCGACGCGCAATGTCCTGTTGCGCACTGTGCTGGCGTGCTGCGCCCCGCTGACCGGCAGCAGCTCGGACAGCAGCGCGGCCGCCTTGCCGAACGGCACCAACGCCGCATACCGGGCCATGACATAGGCCAGCTCGGGCGCGACCGCGGCGCCGTTGCCGAGGGCGAGAGCGGCAACGCTCTTCGCCGCCCCCTCACCCTGGCAGGGACAGACGAGCAAGCGCCGCACCCGCACCGCCACGTCGCCGAACAAGGAGCGGAACCTGGCTTGGTAGTGGCCCTTGCTGGCCAGTTTGCGCCGGCATGCCGAACATGAGCTACAGCATTCGCCCAGGGCGGCTACCTGCGTCGGCACGATCTGAGCCTGCAACGCCGCCGTGAGCCGCTTCGCCTCGTCCAGCCGCAGCCCGAGCTCGGCCAAGCCGACCTGCTCCTCGCGCTCGATGCAGGCGAGCTCGGTCTCGGTGGTCACGCCAGGCTGCCGCTCCGTCACCAGCTTCACCCGCCATATCAGCTTCGCCACCAGCCCGACCTCGTCCCGTGAACTCGGATCCTACCCGAACAGCAATCAGATCCCCCATAGGTTTGCATGCTCTCTAGTTCGGCTGGCAGCTTTCGGTCCGGCCGACAACCACGTCGCCCGCCGGATAGCGGGTCAGCTTCAGTTCTCTTTTTCCGACCTCCTCATACCCCGCCGCCACCGGCTAAAGGTCCGGCTTTGGCGGGACTCGGCCGGGAGCGGACGGTCCAGTTTAGAGCTCCCGAAAGAGGTAGGCGGACCTTCGTTGTCACCAGGAGGGCGGCAGCTCCCGACCCCTCGCGGACGCTTAGCTACTTAGCCCAGATGCCCGGAACCGGACATCCGAACCAGCCGAGGCCGTGTAGAAACGCAGACGGAGCTTACGCTGTCTTGCTGCCGGCCGCCCTTAAAAGCCGCCGACCCGCATCTCGAGAAGGCGCGCTCCGCCGTGGCGAGCAGCTTGATCGCCGTCTTCAGAATGTCCCGCAGCCAGGAGGTGGTCGCGACCCAAACAGAACCAAAAGTCGATCCGGCTCAGCGCGTGGTAAACCTGAGGTCGTCGTGTGCGCTGATGTCGCCTCCCGTGCGAGGCCAATCTCGTATAGCGGTGTGGGCCGGGCCGGGCCGGGCCAGCCCGGCCCACACCTCAGGCTGAGGCAACCAGCGGAACCGCACCCAGGAAGTCCCGCTTACCAACGGCCAGACCGTTGTGACGCAGGATGTCGAATGTGGTGGTCACGTGAAAGAAGAAGTTCGGCAGCATCCAGCCGCTGATGTACTCCGGCGCCATCATCACCATGGCTTGCTGGGCGACGCTGAACTCGATGCGGCGCTCGCTGGCGGCGTCAATGGCACTCCGATCGAGCGAACGCAGGAAGCTGACGCACCGGGCGATGCGGACCTGGAGTTCGTCGAAGCTCGCCTCAGTATCCGGGAACAATGGACTGTCCACCTCGGCCAGCCGAGCGCCGCCGGCCTTGGCGCCGTCGGTGGCGATCTGCACCTGGCGAACCAGTGGCAGCATATCCGGATATAGTCGCGATTGCAGCAGCACCGAAGGTTCGATGCCCCGCTCAGCCGCGTAGGAAGCCGCCTTGCTCAGCACCGCGGAAAGAGCGTCTAGCATCTGCAGGCAGGGGGCTAGTGACGCCTGATAGAGTGATATGGGCATGGGGCGCGCTCCGTTCTTGTGGACGGGGCACGCTTTAGCCCAGGTTGTGCCGACTGTCTGCCGCGTGGGCCGGATGACTGGATGACGAAGGCGGTTCCGGTGTGAGCACGCTACTCCGGCAACTGGCGCCAAATCCGGTTTGCGCCAGAATCAGCCGCGATCGAAATATCCGGTTTCGCGCGTTGTAGCCCGAGAGCGGACCGGCAGCTTTGGAATGGTCGCAGCGAAAAGCAGACTTTCATCGAGCTACAGCAGGCCCACTGGTGTCAACCGAGGCTGTGTAGGGTCACACAGCAGGCTTAAACGGCCGAAGTGCAATCGAGTGATCACGCTGCGAGTTAGCCTGATCGCGTTCGCGGCCTACTTAAGCTGGCTGTCCTTGCTGCCCCGCCGGTTGAACCCGATGCTCGCTGACCGGCGGTCACGTGCGGTCTGGCAGGCGACACAGGTCCGAACCCCGGACATGGCACGTCGGCGCGCCTCCGGGATGGCGTCGCCGCACTCCACGCAGTAAGGCTCGCCGTCGCCCGACGGGATGCGTGCCCGGGCTCGCCGCACCTCGTCCGTGACCGTGTCGTCGATCTGATCCTGCACGGCCCCGTCGGGAGCCCATCCACTCGCCATGACGATCTCCCCTATCTCAGGACCAAGGCCTGCATGCTCGCAGCCGCCGGGTCGTCCGGACCGGGCACCCCGAACCGGCCAAGGCCGGGCAACTTAATGGCCGGGCGGCGCAGGTCCAGCCCGAACACCCCACCGAGGATGTTGACCTCCATTCCCTCGACCCAGGCAAACGTGACGCCGAGGTAGCCGCCCAGGGTCATCCGCACGCCCGTCCCGGACGCGGTCCGGCGCAGCCAGTGCCCGTCGTATGGGTAGTCCTTGCCGATCGCAGTGGGCGGCAGCCCGTTGTGGATTTCCGGCACGCTGTCCATCACCGCTTGCACGAACGTGTTGGAATTCGGTCCGGGCCAGGCGTGGTAGTCGCCCTGCTTGCGCCACGCGTAGTCGCGGATGGCGGCTTGCATGCGCGGGATCATCGCTGCCGCCGCAGCGCCGTCCGCGGCGAACACGATGCTCGGCACTCGGCCGAACCAGCGGCCGTCCGGCTCAAACCCGTTCAGCCGGACCGGATCACCCCAGGCCGTGTAGTCGTACCGCGTGTAGCTGGTGGCATCGGCGGGCTTGAGGACAATCCAGCTGTGTGTCGCCAAGATGCCGCGCCAGCGGACGGTCTGCGCCGAGAAGATGCGGACAACCGCCGCCTTGCTGCCAGCCGGCGGCAGCACGCCGACACTGGACCGGTCGGCGATCCGCCATCCTGCTCCCGTGCCGTCCAGCCAGTAGCGCACCCCGGAAACCCCCATCGGGAGCAGGTAGAGAACCGCGAACAGCACCAGGAGCGCCTTGAGAACCGTCATCGACGGATGATTGTGTCAGGCAAGGGCGGACGCAAGATTTCGGCCTTGCACGGCAGCGGCTGTTGCCGCCGACGAGAGTGCGCCGTGGCAGCGGCTCGGGCATAGTCCGCCCAGTGCTCCGCCCCGCCATGCCCGAACCAGCGACAGCCGATCGCGGCCCACCCGTCGAGGCGCTGGCGGGGCTGGTGGAGCGGGTCACGTTCCACAACGCCGACAGCTGTCGACGCGAAGGCTGCGCCGGGTTCTTCCCTCCCTTCGGGGGTAGAGACGGGTCCCGTCAGCCACCGCGCCTTCGGGTGACGACGACGCGGCCGGGGTCCAGGGCCGCGAGGCGCGCGGGATCGAATGGCGAAAGATCGACCTTGCTCGCCGCCCCATCCAGGATCAGCTCGGCCACCGCCTCGCCCGTGGCCGGGGCGTTGAGGATGCCCCAGACGCTGTGGCCCGTCGCCACGATGGCGCCACTGGCGCCCGGGACAGCGCCGATCAGCGGCAGGCCGTCCCCGGTCACCGGGCGGTAGCAGGCTTGACGAGCGAGCACGGGGGCCCTCGCCAAGACCGGCGATATGCGGGCGCACAGCGCGCGCAGGCGGTCGATGGCGCCGTCGTCGGGGGTGACGTGGGCGGGATCGACCGGGACGGGTGTCTCGCTCGAGATTCCGCACACGTAGGTCGTGCCATCGGCGCGCGGGAACACCTCTGGCGAGAGCATCGAGCCTGCGGGCTCCGCGTACTCCAGGAACAGGGCGTCCGGCGGCAGCGCCGCCCCGGTCTCGAACACCAAGCTATGCCCCTTCAGGCCGTATACCGGCGGCAAAGGCAGCCACCCCGCCGCCAGTATTGACCACGGCCCCATCGCGATCACCACCGCGTCGCCTTCCAGCGCCTCGCCCGCGAGTTGCACGCCGATCACGTCCCCGCCTCGGCGTAGCAGCCCCGTGGCCTCGCCTAGCCGCAACTCGGCCCCCCGCTCCTGCGCCGCGCGCATCATCGCGGCGGTGAAGGCGGCTGGATGTACCTGGGCCGTCGTGCCGGTGGATCCGAGCTGTCCGTGAATCGCGGTCTCCGGCGACACCCACTCGGGCGCCGGGCCACGCGGCGCCCGGCTCGATCCCCGGCCGACGGCGCCTGAATAGGTGGTCATTCGGCGGTAGCCCCAGTCGCCGCCCAGCTCGGCCGCGAGTTCCGCATGCCGGGCGAAGCTGCGTCGGGCGAGCGGCATGAGCGGCGTACCGTCGCACCAGTCCAAAGCCAGGAACCCGCCCGACTTGCCGGAGGCGGCGCAGGCGACTGCGCTACGCTCGACGACGACGCTCTCGGCGCCCCGGGCGGCAAGGTGGTAGGCGATGGAGGTGCCGATGACGCCCCCGCCAAGGATCAGGATACGCATGCCCGCTCCGTCTCGGTTCGGTGGCTCGCTCCTTGTCGCGCCCGAGCCAGCCGAAGGGAGACTGGCAGGTCGGGCCGAAGAGCACGAGGCGCACGCGGCCGAGGATCGCCGCGACCCTATGAGGCCGGGATGACCTCTGGTACCAGGGCCCGAGGCCCACGCCATCGACGAACAAGGCGCCACGCCGGTGGTATAGCCCTCGTCATGGCAACGTTGGAAGTAGACAGGAGCGGCAGGTTCGGCGAGTTCGCCCGCGGCTTACGGGCATCGGCGCCAGTGCTGATCGGCCTTGTTCCCACAGCGCTTGTGCTGGGCGCGCAGGCCACGGCGAAGGGCATGGCTCCGCTGGTGGTGCCGCTGATGACCGGCCTGAACTTCGGGGGCGGGTCAGAGTTCGCGGCTGTCGGGCTATGGACGTCACCGCCGTACCTGCTGCTGATCGCCGGCGTGACGCTGCTGGTGAACAGCCGCCACCTGGTGATGGGCGCGACGCTGGCGCCGTGGTTGCGACACCTGCCGCGCCGGCACGTGCTGCCGGCTCTGTTCCTGATGGTGGACGAGAGCTGGGCGATGGCGCTCGTCGACGCGAAGGCGCGGCGAGGAAGCAAGTCAGCATCCGGGTTCAGCCTGCGCTACTTCCTTGGCGTTTCGGCGGGCGTCTACGTCAGCTGGCTCGCCTTCACGGCGCTTGGCGCACTGCTCGGGCCGGTGCTCGGCGACATCGAGCGCTGGGGCTTCGACATGGCGTTCCCGGCCGTGTTCCTGGTGCTGCTGCGGGCATGTGGAAGGGTGCGGGCGCGGCCATCCCGTGGCTGGTCAGCCTGGTCGTCGCAGCTGGCGTCCACCTTATGGCGCCAGGCGCCTGGCATGTCCCGGCCGGTGCGGTCGCGGGTATCCTCGTCGCATGGATCAGGGCGCGGCCATGATCGACGCCTGGTCCCTTGCCACGATCGTCCTGATGGCGAGCGTGACCTATCTGACGCGGATCGGCGGGTATCTCGTCCTGGGTGGTCGCGAGCTGTTGCCGCGGACCATGACAGTCCTCGATGCGGCGCCCGGTTGCGTGCTGATCGCCGTCATCGCGCCGGCGTTTGTGTCCGGACGGACGGCGGACCTGATCGCACTCGCCGTCACCGGGGCGGCGGCTACCCGCCTGCCACTGCTGGCGACGGTGCTCATCGGGATCGGCAGCGCCGGGCTTCTGCGACACATGCTGGGCTGAACTGGCCGATAGCTGCCTGTCTGCTTCGGAGTGCAAAACCGAACAAAGCGGACGGGCGAAGTCTCCTGATCGGGCGCAAGGAAGACGAGTAACATTGCTGCCGGGCTGCGAGCCGGACAGGAAGGACTCATTCCCGTCGAAACTGGACAAGCTTCCGTGGTCTTGGAAGCAGGTGTGCGCCCTTGGCCAGGATGACGGCCCACACGTCTGTGACCTTGTGGGCTGGAAGATTGTCCGTGACTAACCGTGTTACTTCGCTTGACGAACCAGGTGGTGGTGCACCGTGCTGATCGCCAGGGAGATCTTCGACGGGGTTCTCGCCATCGCCGCTGGCTGCTAACCCCAAGTAGAGGCTTGGATCAGGTCACTCCCGAGCCGGGCAGGCTCCCTGAGGCGGTTCGGTCAGAACCCGTTCCAACCGCCGCCCTGCTCATCAAGGTCTTGCACGGCCGCGCCTGTTCCGGGACGGTGTCGCGGCTTTCCACGCGATCGGCCGTCAGAGCACGAAGGGAAACAAGGGATGGGACGTCGGAGCCGGATCTACGTGCTGATGTTCCTGTTGGCAGCGATCAACTACATCGACCGGTCCGCCTTGTCGGTGGCAGCCGGGCCGCTGTCGCAGGAGTTCCACCTGGATCCCGTGCAGATGGGCTACTTATTCTCTTCATTCCTGTGGTTATACGTGATCTGCCTCGTGCCGATGGGGTGGATCGTGGACCGGTTCGGCGCAGGCGCGGTCAACGCCGTCGGCATCACCGTCTGGTCTGGCGCCACCGTCCTAACCGGGTTTGCCGGCAACTTTGGCACCCTGCTCGCCACCCGCGTGCTGATGGGCGCGGGCGAGGCGACTACCTATCCCGCCGCGGGCCAGGTGGTCCGGCAGTGGGTGCCGGTACGCGAGCGCGCCCTGTTCACCACCGTCTTCAACAGCGGCGCCTATTTCGGGCCGGCGGTCGGCAGCCTCACCCTGGCCACGCTGGTCGGCTATACCGGCTGGCGCGCCGCCTTCTACGTGTGCGGCGCCATCGGCTTCATTTGGCTGGCCGCCTGGCTCGTCTGGTTTCGCAAGCCGGCCGAGGCTGCCTGGCTGGGAACGGAGGAACGCGCCATGCTAGTGCGCGATTGCGCGCCCGCCAGCCCGGGAACCGCGGCGCGCGGCTCCCTCGGCATCGCGCAGCTGGTGCGCTCGCCGTCCATGATCGGGCTGATGATCACCCAGGGCTGCGGGGTGTACACGCAGTACCTGTTCCTGACCTGGCTGCCGACCTACCTGCAGGCGGAACGCGGCATCTCCATGGCGAAGAGCGGATGGCTGACCTCCTTGCCGTATTTCGGCGCGGTGGCCGTGACCGTGCTGCTCGGCCGGTTTAGCGACGCGCGGCTATCGCCGGAAGCCGTGCAGTCCGGTGGCCGGCGGCGGATGGTGGCCGGCATGATGCTGGTGGCCTCCGTCATCCTGCTCGCCCCCTTCGTCACCAACGTGTACCTGATCCTGCTTCTGATCATGGTGGCACTCAGCGGCGTCGCGACCACGATCGGGCTCAACATCGCCCTGCTGAGCGACCTGTTGCGTAGCGACGCGGATGCCGGGCGCGCGACGGGTCTGCTGATCCTGGGCGGCAACATCTTCGGGATCCTGGCGCCGATCGTCACGGGCTACGTGGTGCAATCGACCGGCAACTACGACTACGCCTTCGCCCTGGCGGGCGCGCTGCTGCTGTGCGGCGCGTTGTCCGCCCTGCTGCTCACGCGCCGGCCCATCGCAGGCTGAGGAGGCCGCATGTTTTTTCACCCACCTCGGGACGTGTCCACGACCGTGTTCGCCCGGCTGCCGGACGAGCTGCGCGGGGACAATGCGGAGAACGAATGGGTCCGCGCCCAGCCTGCGGGCAGCCCGGCGGACTCGCTGCTGGAAGGCCCGTCCTTCGATGCCGAAGGCAACCTCTGGTGCGTGGACCTGCCCAACGGCCGCATCTACCGGATCAGCCCGGAAGGCGAGTTCCACGTGGTGGCGCAGTACGACGGCTGGCCGAACGGCCTCAAGTTCCACCGCGACGGCCGGGTGTTCATCGCCGACTACAAGCACGGCATCATGTTGCTGGACCCGGTGTCCGGCGCGGTCACGCCCTTCCTGGTCCGCGCCAACCTGGAGCGGTTCAAGGCGGTGAACGACCTGCACTTCGCCCTGAACGGCGACCTGTACTTCACCGACCAGGGCCAGACGGGCCTGCACGACCCGACCGGCCGGCTGTTCCGCGTGAAACCGGACGGCCGGGTCGAATGCCTGCTCGACAACGTGCCGAGCCCGAACGGCCTGGTGATGAACCTGGCCGAGACGATGGTGTACCTCGCCGTGACACGGGGCAACTGCGTGTGGCGGGTGCCCCTGCGCGCCGACGGGGGCGTGGCGAAGGTGGGGGTGTTCGTGCAGATGTCGGGGGGCTGGGGCGGGCCGGACGGCTTGGCGCTCGACAGCGAGGGCAGGCTCGCCATCGCCCATGTCGGCATGGGATGCGTCTGGGTGGTCGACCAGTTCGGCGAGCCGGTCTACCGGGTCAGGAGCTGCGCAGGCCTGCACACGACCAACGCGGCCTTCGGCGGGCCGGACGGACGCTCGCTGTTCATCACGGAGTCCGGGACCGGCAGCATCCTGCGCGCCGAGTTGGATGTCGCCGGCAAGCTGATGTATGGACCCACGCCTTCCAACAGGATGGTTGTTCCGGGTTCATGACCCGTGTGGCACGACTCGACCAGCAACCATTCGCAATGGTGATGGCCGGGAGCG
>JAABUJ010003624.1_pt1 | contig 17136 bp, 17 predicted proteins | sample 5559131 | NCBI WGS metagenome assembly JAABUJ01 (sample SAMN10711875, study PRJNA513366) | rock metagenome | isolation source: Antarctica rocks | place: Antarctica: Victoria Land, Mt New Zealand nord | collected 2016-01-07 | reverse complement strand
TTCACGATCTCCCCCTCCCCCCGCGAGGGGGCCGGGGGGAGGCTGATAGGGGTAGGTATAGCACATGCCGCGTCATATAGGCGCTATCCCTTGTGGATGGCCGTACGACGAGGCACAACATCCAGGCCGATTATCCGCCGTTAGGCGCATACCTACCCCTGTCAGCGGGGGGAGGGGGGGCAGTTCCCTCGTCCAAAGTGGCATGAATCGTGCTTCGTGCTTGACTTACCCCTCATCTCTGGTACAGGAGTGATTCGCGCAGCCTCATCGTCCCCCCAATAGCATGAGATTCTGGAGGCCCGATTGAAGGAGATAGATGTGATCGAGAACGGGAAAACGTCCTACGAACGTGCCATGGTCAGCCACCTGCGAGCACGGGTCGGCCGGAGCCAGTTCCTGATGGCAGCCGGCGCTGGTATCGTCGCGGCGGCGTATCCGCGGGCGGCTGGAGCGCAAACCACGACACCGGAAAGCGTGCAGGACATCTTGAACATTGCGGTCACGGCCGAGCATCTTGCCGTCACGCTACTCACCGCTGCCGTGCAGAATGCAACCCAGCTCAACCTGACCGGGCTACTGCTGGCCGTCACTCAGGCCGCGTTGGTGGAAGAGCAATTGCACACCGACTTCCTGGAGGCGAACGGCGCCAAGACGATGACCGACACCTTCACGGTGCCGGATCCCAAGATCCTCACCGACCAGAAGACGTTCCTCCACACCCTGGCGGATACCGCCGAACCGCTCTTTATCGCTGCCTACATGGCGGCGGTGCGGGAGTTCACCGATCTAAAGCAGCCGATGCTGGCGAAGTTCGCGTACCAGATTGGCGGCACGGAATGCGAGCACCGAGCCGTCGTCCGAGCAGGGCTGGTGGTGACCGGTGATATGAGCGGAGATCCACCGAACAACAAGGCGTTCGAGACCAACGCCTTGACGACGGTGGGAGATGCCGCCAAGGCGTTGACGAGCCTGGGCTTCATCGGTGGCGCCGGCCAAAAAGCGACCTATCCGGGTCGCGCCGCCGCGCTTGCCGCTGCCGGCCCCCTGGTCGGCGCCGTTACCCAAACCACTCCGAACAGCACGGCTCCTGCTGGAGTGACCACGGCCGCCTATCCAGTACTGAAGCAGCCTCGACACCACCACCGTCGCCCTCATCATCGACACCCATAACTCAAGTTCCGTATAGCAAGCAGAATGAACAGGACGTCGCACGAATCGCGTCCTTCAGGCAGTATCAAAGGAGAAACACTTGAGCCACGACACCATAAAGGATGAGGGTCTGCAGCAGCACACTCATACCCGGACCATCAGCCGATCACAACTCCTGGCGGCGGCCGCGGCCGGAGTAGCAGTGGTTGCCGTGCCGCATGGCGCGGAGGCACAGACGCCCCCGGCGACCGAGAATCCCCAGGACATCATCAATATCCGGGTCACCGCCGAATACTTCGGCGTGACCTTTCTCACCATGGCTGTCGCGAACCAGGCGCAGTTGGGACTCAGCACCGTGATCAACAATGTCAAGCCGCTCGATGCGGTGCAGGCTGCGGTGATTGAAGAGCAGTATCACCTCGATTACCTGGTGTCGATTGGCGCCAAGCCACTGACGACGACCTTCACCATCCCCGATCCCAAGATGCTCACCGACGCCGTCACCTTCTTCAGAACGGTGGAACTGATCGAGACGCTGGAGATCGGGGCGGATATGGCCGCCACCAGGCAGTTTTCCCAGATGGGCAACCGCATGATGGCGCAGGTGCACTACCAGATTGGCGGCACTGAAGCCGAGCACAAAGTGGTCGCCCGGGCCACGCTGGCCCTGCTGGGACAAGCCGCCGATGTTCCGCCGAATAACAAAGCCTTCGAGACGGACACCACGTTTTACCTGGCTGACTTCCTCAAGATGTTCCACGATCAGGGCTTTATCGGCGGCTCCGGCATGCAGGTGACCTATCCGGGACGCGATGCGGCGCTGGCCGCCGGAGGCCCGATGCTCGCCCTGGTAACCGACAAGACTCCGTAGAGTTCTGACCCGCGGCGCGCTCGCCGGCCGAGGTCATCGCGATCCAGAACCCGCTCAACTGTCGTGGTTGAGCGGGTTCTGCCCGTTCTCGCTCGTTCACCTCCACTCAATTCCACCACCACCGTCAACCAGCGGAACATACCTTCGGTCTGTGGTAAAAGGGTAGGAAAAGAGCAGGGGAAAGGTGCGCGATGAAGACGGCGTATGACTTTATTACGATCGGCTGTGGGGGGTTGGGGAGTGCCGCGGCGTACTGGCTCTCCTGCCAGGCGCACGGTGAGGTCCTGGCCCTGGAGCAGTTTCAGGTGGGTCACCCTCGGGGTGGCTCGGACGACCATTCGCGCATCATCCGCCTGGCCTACGATGCGCCTCAATTCACCGCGCTGGCCCCCTATGCCTACACCGCCTGGCGGCAGGTTGAGGCTGAGTCCGGCATCCCGCTGATCCTCAAGACCGGCGGACTGATCCTGGGCCAGATGGACACCGAACTTGGCCCCACCATCGATCGCTACGCTGTCGCCATGCGCGACCAGGGTATCCCCTTCCGAGAATTCAGCCCCTCGGAGGTTATGGAACGCTGGCCGCAGTTCAGGTTGCCGGACACCGTCCGAACCCTCTATCAGGCCGACACCGGCCTGGTCGACGCACGCCGGGCCAATGCCACGCACCTGGCCCTGGCGCGAGCCAACGGCGCCACCATCCTGGACGATACACGGGTTCTCGACTTGCGCACCGTGGGGGACGGCGTGGAGGTACAGACCAGCCGGGGCGCCTTCACCGCGGGGCGGGTGGTAATCGCGGCCGGCGCCTGGACCAATACCGTCCTGGAGAGCCTGGGGGTCCAACTACCGATCACCGTGACGCAGCAGCAGGTGACGTACTTCGCGACACCCCATCTTCGCGACTTCGCCCCGGACCGCTTCCCCGTCTGGATGTGGCGCGGCCATGAAAACTTTTATGGCTTTCCGGTGTATGGGGAGGTTGCGACCAAGGCTGCGCACACCAAACTCAACGATGTGGTCACGGCGGATACGCGCACCTTCGAGCCGAATCAGGCCGCGCTGGAGCGCTTGCAGCACTTTCTGGCACAGCATATCCCCGGCGCCCTGGGGCCGGTGCTCTATACCAAAACCTGCCTCTATGATTCGACCCCAGACGAGAACTTTGTCCTCGACACCGTGCCGGGCGCCCCCCAGGTGGTGGTCGGCCTGGGAGCAGCGCATGCCTATAAGTTTGCCGGCCTGATCGGTCGCATCCTCAGCCAGCTGGCGATTGAGGGAAAGACGCCGTATCCCATCGAGCGCTTCACCATCGACCGACCGGCGCTGAAGAGTTTGGCGCCGGTGTGAACACAATTGCCTCAACAACGTCGATGATCGTACGATAGCGGTTATGGCAACGATATACGCAGGTCAAGACAATGAGATCGCGGCGCCCTTCTCGCGCGCCGTTGCAACCACCACTCCCCTCACCTTCACGGCTGGTGAGGGGGCGGAACTGATCGCCGATGACGGCACACGCTACCTCGACTTCATCTCCGGCTATGGCGTGACCAACACCGGGCATTGCCATCCGAGGGTGGTCGCGGCCATGCAGGCGCAGGCGCAAACGCTGATCCACGTCTCCACGGTCGGCTATACCGAGCCGTCCAAAGCGTACGCGCGACGCCTCTGCCGGTTGGCGCCGATTGACGATGCCAGACTCTTCTATACCAACAGTGGGACCGAGGCGGTCGAGGCGGCACTGAAGCTGGCGCGCTACGCCACTGGCCGGCCGAACATCCTCAGCTTTGGTGGCGGATTCCACGGCCGCACCATGGGCTCACTCTCGGTCACCACCTCCAAGGCTGCCTTTCGGGCCGGGCACGAGCCATTTCTGCCGGGTGTCTCGGTGGTTCCGTACCCTCGCCGCGATCTGGCGCCCACTCTGGCCGCTATCGACCAGGTTTTCCGTGAGCAATCTCGACCCGACCGCTTTGCCGCCTGCATCGTCGAGTCCATTCTGGGCGAGGGCGGCTATGTCACCCCGCCCGATGAGTTCCTTCCCGCCTTGCGCCAACTCTGCGACGAGCACGGTATTCTCCTGATTCTCGACGAGGTGCAATCCGGCTTTGGCCGCTCCGGTCTGCTCTTTGCCTGCCAGCACAGCGGCGTCTCTCCCGATCTGATGACGCTGGGCAAGGGTATCGCCTCCGGCCTGCCGATGGGAGCACTGCTCGGTCCCGCATCCCTGATGGACGCCTGGGCGCCGGGGGCACATGGAAATACCTTCGGTGGTAATCCCGTGGCCTGCGCCGCCGCCGCCGCGACCCTCGATGTCATCGAAGAGGAGGATCTGGCCGGCAACGCGGCCACGCGAGGCACTGAACTGGTCACGGCGCTGAGGCGACAGGCAGAGGAATATCCGGGCGCCTTGAGCCAGGTGCGTGGGCGTGGCCTGATGATCGGTCTCGAGGCGCCGACCGGCGAGGTCGCCGGCCGGCTGCGCCAGGGCTTGCTCGAGCGCAAGGTGATCGTTTCGACCTGCGGGCCGGAGGGCAACGTCATTCGACTCGCTCCTCCCTTGATCATCACCCGGGAGCACGTTGACCGCTTCCTGGCCGCCTCCGCCACAGCCATCCACGCTCTTGCCTCTACCCCGGGATGAGCCTCACGGACCGCGAGCGCGCGATCGTCGAGACGATTGATCGCAATCGCGACGAACTCATCGCTTTGCTGTCCGACCTCATTGGCTTCGACACAGTAGCCCGGGACGCCGGACAGCCACCCCGAGACGAAGCGGCCCTGCAGCACTATCTGGCCGGCAGGCTGGGAGCGCTGGGAGCGCACACCGAGGTATGGGAGCCCGCTCCAGAGGAAGTGGTGGGGTACCGACTGATCCCGGCGGGGCTGGGCTTCGAGGGCCGTCCCCAGATGCTGGCGCGCTTTGCGGGCAGCGGCGGCGGGCGTAGTCTGCTGCTCAACGGGCACATCGACGTGGTCTCGGCCGAGCCGTGTGAGCGCTGGACCAGTGACCCCCACCGGGCCGAGGTGCGGCAGGGAACGCTCTACGGACGTGGCGCTTGCGACATGAAGGGCGGCATCGCCTGCATGGTCTTCGCCGCCGAAACACTGGCGCGGCTCGGCATACAGCTCGCCGGCGACCTCCTCATCTGCACCGTGACCGATGAAGAATCCACCGGCGCCGGTGGCGCCGCTGCCGTCGCCCACGGGGTACGTGCCGACGCCGCCATCGTCACCGAGCCGTCCAACTTCGAGGTGTGGATCGCCTGCCGTGGCAGCCTGATCCCGTCGATTACCGTCACCGGCCGGCCAGGCCACGCCGGCTTCCCCCAGCCACATTGGAGTGAGGGGGGGGCCGTCAACGCCATCGAAAAGATGCAGGTCGTGATGGATGCCATGCAGCGGCTGCAGCACGAGTGGCACACGCATCCGTCGCATCGCCACCCTCTCCTCTCGCCGGGCGATATCGTTCCGGTCCAGATCGAGGGCGGCGAATGGGCCGTCAGCTATCCCTCCTCGTGCCGCCTCACCTACCATGTCGCCTACCTCCCGGGACAGGCCGATGAAGGTGGTTGGGGTAGCGCCGTGGAGCGAGAGATCTGCGACTGGATCGAGCGAGCCGCGCAAACCGATCCCTGGCTGGCGCTGCATCCTCCCACCATTGAGTGGGCGCCGGATGTCCCATCGGCTGAAGTTTCGGCGGAGGAACCCATCGTCCCACTGGTACTACAAGCGGCCACCGATGTAGGCCGGCCGGGACGCATTACCGGCATGGACAACTGGCACGACGGCGCCACGTTTACGCGGTTGGGCGGCACGCCCTCGATCTGCTTTGGTCCGGGCGACACCAGATTGGCGCATGCCATAGATGAATACGTACCAATTGATAACCTGGTGGGATGTGCCCAGGCCATCGCCCTGGCTGCGCTGCGTTTCTCCGGGGACGCGCGGTAAGGCCGTCACCGACCTCGGGATCGCTTCGCCCACTCTACCAAGACCTACCACACCAAGGAGAGCCTCATGACCATTCGCGCCCTGGCGGGAAACATACTCAATGGCGCCATCAGCGGCTATGCCGGGACCCGGGCCATGACCCCGGTCACCACCAAGCTAGCCGGGATGCAGTCCAAGTCGGACCAGGAGCAGGAAAAGAAGGTCTCACCTGGTGTCTCCTACAACATCGCGGCGCAGCGCCTGGCCGCGCGGGTGGGCATCGTGCTGGACGATCAGGGCGCGGCCAAGGTGGGAACGATGTTTCACCAGGGACTCGGTCTCGGCGCCGGTGAACTCTACGTACTGTTACGCCGTAAGACCAGCCTGGGGCCGATCCCAGCTGCCCTGCTGACCAGTATGGCGCTGTTCCTCGGAATGGACGAAGGGCTGACTCCAGCCATGGGGTGGAGCGCGCCGATTACAGCCTACCCGGTATCAACCCATGTCCGCGGATTTCTCGGCCACCTGACGCTGGGACTGACAGTCATGGCCGTCTCCGAAGTGCTCTTCAAAGTGCGGTTGGGGGGTAGGTAGTAAACCGTACCCTCCCGGATACCGGTGCGTAACGCAACCGCAGCCTGGGCGCAGGGATTCTAAGGAGCGACAGCGAACAGGCCACGCCAGCCGAATGCGCCGTAGTAGCCAAAGCCGTTGAGGAAACCTTCCGGCAGGTCTAGACGAGCGAGGCGCTGCGCATTGGAGCCATCCGCTCGCACCGCCCAGAGCGCGGCCGCTGCCGCCTGGCCCTGCTCGTGCCGCCGCCAGCGGACAAAGAGGAGCCACTGCCCGTCCGGAGACCAGACTGGGGCCTGGTCGGTCCAGCCGGGCGCGCTCATCAGCCGGTGGGGCCGGGCAGCATGAGCACCCATCAGAAAGAGGTGACGGCTCGCGATGAGGGCGAGCGTGGAGACAGTGTTTGCGGTACTCGATGCGTGCCCCCGGGCGAAGGCGATCAGCGAGCCGCCCGGTGAAACGGCCGGCTCGATATCGGCCCAGCGCGCGTCGTGGGAGAGGGTGCGTTTCGTCCCGGTGATCGGGTTCATGCGGACTAGGTGTTTGTTTGCATAGGTCTCGCGCCCGGCCGGGATCGAGAGGACGACATAGGCGTCGTCAGAAGCCCAGGAGATCGCCTCGTCGGTCCCCAGGGCTGTGCCGAGCGGGACCACTGTACCACTGGCGATAGAGATCGCGTAATACGGCCGGCCATCGGCTCGGCAGGATCCGCACGGCATATCCGGTCCAACGCCGACCGTGAGGAACCGGCCCTCCGGTGACCAGAGAACGACGTCGGGCCATCCCGGATGACCCTGTGACACGGGCGGCAGGGGGAGCCGCTTCAAGTGGGTCGCGCCGCCGGCGCCAACCGTTACCCACAGGCTCGCTGAGGTGGGCGGCATCTCCTGACCGGGCTTGGTCGGAGGGGGAATGGCAAATCGGCTCAGTGCCAGTCGCCCACTGTCGGGCGACCAGGCAAGAGGGGCCCATTGGAAGGCAGGCTCGATTGGGGTGATGCGCACCGCCAGCCCATGGCGTGCTACCCAGACCGTCGTGGCGGACTGTGCATGACTCTCCACCCGGACCAAGGCAACGGCCGACGCATCCGGGGACCACAGACCATCCCGCAGCTGCCTGATGCCTTTCCCCGGCTGCCATCGCAAGGTCTCAATTCGACTGCGTAGCTGACGTTGGAAGAGAAGAGCCTTGCCGTCGGTGGTCCAGTGCGGGGCAGCATCGTGTCCATCGCGGGTCAGCCGCGTTCTCCGACCGCTTGCGCCGTCGAGGACCCAGATGTTTCCCTGCTGGACGTAGGCGACGCGGACGGCCGGCCGTAGCGTCTGACCACGGGCCAGGAGACTCATGACACCCCCCAGCACCACCACGACTGAGAGGATAGCGAGAAGTCGGAGGACAGCAATCAGCAACCTGTGAGAACTGGACCGGGTCATTCGAACCTGCTTCGCGTACACCCTCCAGAAGCCGGGACAATCAGCTGGCATCAGGAATGATGCGAGCCATCCCGCACCTTATACATACAACGCCCAGCACCCGCTTGTCGTTACACCTCGGAGTCATTGGCGAGCACCATGAAGTCCTGATCGCCGCTGACCAGAGGTAGCGCTTCAATGACATGCCATAGGTCCACATGGGCATCGTCGACCTCGAAGCGGATGAGCTTCCCTTCTCGGGCGGCACAGGCGACGAGGTCTGCGACCAGGGCTGCGGTGAGTGCACGAGCATCGTCACCCTCCAATCCCAGCGTGCCAACCTGGACCAGGTACAGCTCGTCTGACTGCGGGTTGAACGGCGGGGCAATGAGGCTGGCCGCTCCCACCAGCTGCCCATCACGGTACGCGCAGACGACGGAATCGGGGATGAGATCGGCGCCGCAGAAGTGCCCCACCGCCTGGTCATCCGGCCATGGCGCAGGCGGATCCCAGGCGTGAATCGCCTGATACCATGCCGCATAGAATCGGGCCAGCTCCACCCGTGATGCATCCAGCGCTTCCCCGCATGGTCGTGTCAGCCGGAACCGCGCGGCGCCGCAAGCCAGGTCGGTGAGGCGCCGTTGCACCTCCCCATCCTGCGGATCGATGGTCCCTTCCCAGGTCCGTATCAAGGGACGGAACCCGCGCTGCTGCAAGAACTGCATGGTGGGTGTGTCGGACGGCCGCGCTTGCACCCGGAAGGGGCGGGCATCGTGGCGGGTCAGAGCGGCAAGAGTCGCAAATAGGCGAGAACCGATCCCAGCTCGTCGCCAGGCAGGAGCCACATTGAGGACCAGCCAGTACCGCGCGGGGTGTCTCTGACCGTGCCGGGCCGTCCCCGCGCCCACCACCTGCCTGTCCACTTCAGCGATCATCGTTTGCTGCCACGGAGAGAGTTGTGCGGCGCCATGCAGCGCATGCAACTCCCGCATAACGGGATCGTCCGGCCAGGATTGGTCGAGGAGCCGCCGAACCCCCGCCTGATCCTGGTCCTCAAATGGTCGAATCAGCATGGGCGTGGGGATTGTATCATGCGATTCAGATTGGACGGAGAGCAGCTGTTCTGGTTCAATCATCCCTATCCAGGAGTTCGTGGGCGGACAGTGTGATAGAACTGACGTGTTCGACGAAGGCAGGAGTCGTCTGCACCCGTCGCCCGGCATGGCACAGAGGACGAAGGGCGACCATGTCCCCTGTGCAGGTCACCGGTATCGTAGGGGTCGCGCCTCCTGGCCGACCCGCCTTGGTCGGTTCGGTGGACACCGTTAACCACCGGAGACACCCGTGGGCGGGACGGGCAGGAGCCACGTCCCCTACGAGATTATGGTGCAGAGGGTCGGGACAGTGTGAATGCTGCGGCGCGGTTCTTTGACCTATCAGGTGACCACGAAGCCTCAGAACTATCCGCCCATGAGCTGTCCGCGTTGGCCGCTTCCTCCGTTGTTATTAGTAGAGAGGACTACTTCAACCTCGCGCCAGCGGGTAGCGATGACAGGAGAACCTCGGATGGCGGAAATGGCACGACCGGAGACCCCGGCTATAGAGCAGTTGGATGAACGCCGGCTGGTAGAGCTGGCCCGCACCGAGCCGGCGGCCTTTGGCCAGCTCTACGACCTGTACGTGGACCGGCTGTTCTCCTATCTGCGCACCTACACCGAGAACGAAGAGGACGCGGCGGACCTGACCCAGCACGTGTTTCTGCGCGCGCTGGAGGCCCTGCCGGGCTATCAGGAGCGGGGCCTGCCGTTTGGGGCGTGGCTGTTTCGGATCGCCCGCAACGCGGCGACCGATACCTTCCGCCGGCAGCGACGATCGCTCCCCTGGGAGCATGTGCCGGACTCGCTTCAACCGCTGGCGCGGAACAACCCCGAGGCCGACAGCCTGCACCGTGAAGCACTCAATCAGATGCGCGTGCTGGTCGGCCGGCTCTCAGTGGAAAAGCAGGAACTGCTCGCGCTCCGCTTCTCCGCCGATCTCTCCTCCCGCGAGATCGGCGCGCTGGTTGGCCGCAGTCCCGCCGCCGTGCAGAAGGAACTTGTTCGGATTATGCATCTCTTGAAGGAGCAGGCCCGTGATTCCACGATCTGAGTCCGAGTTGAAAGCCGGCTATCCCGATCTGCTGGACGGGGCAGACGACCCGGCCCTGCTTCACGTCGCTCAAGTGCTGGACGCCGGCTACAACCTGCACCGCGCGCCGGCCGGCATCCGGCGCCTGCCCGCGGGCCAACCGGCGCGGCACATCTGGGACGCGCTGGACAGACTGGGCCTCGCAGAGCCGGCTGAACCGGTCAGGCCGAAGCGGTGGCGCATCCACACCAAGCTGTACGCCGCCTTCACCCTGGTGGCCGCGTGCGCCGTACTGCTGGCGACGGGTATCACCATCGCGGGACCAACTACCAGCAGCATTGCCTACCTGGGGCCTCCAGCGTCGGTGGTGTCCACCGCCTCCGAACGACCCCTGGACGGTTTCCATCGTGTCAGCACCTTTGTGCGTCGTGGCGGGAAGCCGGAACTGATCTTTCTCGCCGCGCAGGTGCCGGGCGCGATGACCATCAACATGGAACGCTGGCCGCTGGTGAAGGCTCTTTCCCAGTTTGGCCGGCTCACCGGCATCAAAGCCGTTGATAAACATTGTGTGCCGGTTGCCAGCGGACCGACCGCCGGGCTGGAGATCTGCACCATTCCGACCTACGACTTGAGCCACGCTCGGTACTCCAGCCCCTATCTGGCCTTTGACAGTAAGGATCTGGTTCGCACCGTGGGCTCCAAAGATCGCGCCTTTCAGCCGATGTCGCCTATCGAGAAGACCCTCTTTGATCGGTATGTACGCTACCGTTCCAAGCCGAAGTGCCTCAAGCTGGACAAATTCGGCAGCCCAATCTTGGTGAACGGGCAGTTCCTCTCCTACACCTGCACCAGCTTCGCCAACTATATCGATGCGGCGATCTTCAACCAGACCACCCGCGTCCTTCCACTGATCGCCGTGGGCAACTACCTGCAGACCGTCTCGCAAATCATGATTACAGGCGACTTTGTCGAAACCATCCCCCTGACGCCAACGCCAGGAAGCAAAGGTGCTACAGAAGCCGAGCGCGTGTCATCGTTCGACGCTGACCGTAATGCCATGCTCACTGGCCAGGCCCCGTTCCTCCTGTCGGGTCTGGTGCGAAACGTCAACTCCGAGGCCAACATCATCACCGCCCTCATCTGCCACGCCACCAAGAACCAACCCACGAGCGTCTGCACCCGGCCGACCATCAAGCTGATCCTCAAATCGGTGAGATGACGCCGAGCACACGTTTTCCCGATGTCTCCTTTACCGGGTAGCTCCGTTATACAGATAGAGCTACTCGAGAAAGGGGGGACTCGTGGAGATCGCCGGCAGCGATTTTACCGAGAACCGACGTGATGACTCGACGCTGATCGCGCGTGCCGCCTCCGACCCTGAGGCGTACGCGCAGTTGTACTACCTGCACGTGGATGGTGTGTTCCGCTACGTGCGTACCTACACCGAGAGCGATGAGGACGCGGCGGACCTCACCCAACAAGTCTTTCTGCGCATGCTGGAGGCGCTGCCAAAGTATCGAGATCGAGGCATCCCCTTTCGAGCTTGGCTGTTCCGGATTGCCCGAAACGCCGCCATCGACACCTATCGGATCCACCGCCGGAGCTTACCCTGGGACCATTTCCCGGATACCCTTCACGCCTTTTCGGCGGATCTGGACGAGCGACTGATACGGCAGGAAGCAGTGAATCGCTTGCGCGTCATGGTGAGCCAGCTGACCCCCGAGAGGCAAGAACTCCTGGCGCTGCGCTTCGCCGCCGGGCTGACGGCCCGCGAGATTGCCCCCCTGGTGGGACGAAGTGAGGCGGCGGTAAAGCAACAATTCGCCCGGACACTCCAGAGCTTGAGAAAGGCATATGGGCATGACTAAGGCCGATGCGGTCACCCGCGAGACCTATGCTGATGTGCTGGGGGAGAACGACGACCCGGCGACGGTGCGCCTGGTGCAGGACCTGGAACGGGGATATACCAGCGTGACGGTTCCCCTGGCGCTGCGATCGAAACCACCTCGTCCGGCCCCGGGTCGATTGCCCGAACTCCGCCGGCCGGGGTCATCCTGGACCGATATGCCCCGGCGGTGGCGCCTCCACACCAAGCTGTATGCCGCATTGGCGGTGGTGGTCACGGGCGCCATACTGCTGGCGACGGGAGTCAGCATGGCTGGCCCCACCCACGACAGTATCACCAATCTCGGTCCTTCAACCAATGCCCTGTCACCGGCCACATCATTCCCACTCAGCGGCTTCCACCGGATCGGCAAACCGCTGGGGTCGCACTCCCGTCCCGAACTGCTCTGGATAGGGACCTATCTGCAGTTCGGCAATTCGCTCCTCGACAGTAAGTCGGCGGTTGAGCGGTGGCCGGTGATAAAAGCTCTGACGCAGTTTGGCGCCTTTTCGCGTGTTGGTCCCACGCACGTTGACTGTTTTACCACCGCCGCGGCGCCGCATGGCATCTGCCATCTCCCCTCGTTCGAGTGGCTGCATGCCCGATACCGAAGCTCCTACCTGAGCTTCGTCCACAAGGACTTGGTGGACGCGCAGGAGCATCCCCTGCAGCAACTGTCGGCTGCTGAATTGAAGGTATACAACCGCTACTCCCGCGTGCGGGGGCCGAGTCCGATGAAGAGTGATCCCTATGATGTGTTCAGCACCGTATTTAGCCCGCAGCGCCCATTACCTCTGGTACTCATTGGCCGCTACCTTCAGACCTCGTCTCAGATTGTGCTGGACGGGGACTTCGAGTCCGCCCTACCGATGAGTACTCCCAATAGTGCGCCGATCTATACCGGCCTTCCATTTGATACCGTTCACGCCGCACTGGTCTCGGGGAAAGACGTCGGAACCTTCAAACTGGTGCAGGATGTCAACGCCGAGGCCAACATCATCACCGCCCTGATCTGCCACGCCGATGGATCAAGGCCGGCCAACGTATGCCATCGGCCGGTCATCACGAGCATCCTCAAGTCGGTGAGATGACCGTGCATAACAAATCGGGGGTCGCGCGCGTTATATAGTCATCATCGCAGCGTGTATGCGCGTCGAGAGGACGGCAGGCAGCATGATGGGATTCGCGACCGCCCAAGGCACTGGCGACGAGTGCGCCGAGCTGCTGGCCGTGCTGGAGTGCCACCAGGACCGCCTGTACAACTACCTGCTGAGCATGCTGCTGGACGCCGACGATGCGCAGGACTGCCTGCAGGATACCTTCCTGCGCGCCTACGAGCAGTCCCTGCGCGGGTCCGGCATCTCTGGCCCCTGGCTCTACACGGTGGCTCGCCACCGGGCGGTGGATGTGCTGCGGGACAGGGGAAAAGTACAGCGGGCGCCGGCGGACCTGGCGGAGGTGTGCGACAGCTGGTGGGACGATCGCTCACAGCAGGCCCACGACCTGCTGTCGATCCTCCCCGCCCAGGAGCGCGAGGTGCTGTATCTCTTCGACGTCGACGGTTTCAGCGGTGAGGAGATCAGCCGTCTGCTGGGCATCCGTCCTGGGGCCGTTCGCGCCCGGATCTTTCGTGCTCGGGAACGGGTGCGCTGCCAGCGCCAGTCGACACTATCCGGAGAGGAGTAACCCATGATGCGCCACACCACCGTTCGCACGATGCTCGCCAGCCGGCCCGATCTGTCGCCGCGTGAGCAGCAGCGCCTGGAACACCATCTCAGCGATTGCCGTGAATGTCGAATGATTGGCCAGGAATACCGCCGGCAACAGGCGGTGCTGCGGCAGTATCGTCTGCGCCCCGCCCCGGTGAGCGCCCGGAGTATGGTCCCAGTCCGACCGGCGCGTCACATCTGGGACGCGCTGGACCAGCTCGACCGTTCGATCAGCGCCAAGCCGGCCAGGGTGAGCGGGTGGCGCATGCATACCAAGCTGTACACCGCCCTGGCGGTAGCGATCGCAGCCATCATTGTGGCGGCGACCAGCGTTACCATAGCAGGCTCCAGGCAGAGCAGTCTTACCGATCTTGGGCCGCCCACCAACGCGCTTCCCCAGCGCGTTCCGACCGGCGGGTTTCGCCAGATCAAGACCACCCTGCCGAGCCGTGGCGTACCCGAACTGCTGTTCATCGGTACTATGGTAGACGAGAGATCGGCCGCTGAACGGTGGGCGGTGGTGAAGGCGCTGAATCAGTTCGGCGCCTTCTCAAATTTAGCTTCTGCCATCACCCGAAGTTGTGGCTACCTAACAGCCTACCTGAATCCCCGCCCGCAATGTAGGCCGGCACAGGTGCAGGGCCCCAGGCAAGGCTACACGGCTGGCGTCCCGACATTTGACTGGTCACATGCGAAGTACACGAGCCGGTACCTCCTGTTCGTACACAAGGATTTGATCGACGAGAATCTCACGATGCGGCAGACTCTGTCGCCGCTGGAACGCTCCCTGTTCACGCGCTATGTCGCTCTCTCGGGTTACAGCACCTTGTACGACGCGGTTTGGCATACGGCCATCGATTTGGATACCAACCAGGCCATGCTGCAAGGAAGCCACCGGTTCCCGCTGGTCGCCGTTTCCAGGTACATCGAGACCAGTGCCGAAATTGCAATCCCTGGTGATCTGTACACTTCGTCTAGCCTGGCTGTTCTACCGTTTGCGACAGTTCAGCAGTCGCTCCAGAAGGGCCGCGCACAGCACCCGGCATCGCCCTCGCTGATCCCGGATTACAACGCCGAGGCCAACGTGATCACGGCCTTCATCTGCCATGCGGATGGTTTGAGGCCGGCACAGGTGTGCCATCGGCCGGTCATCAAGAGCATCCTCAAGCACGTGAAGTGACCACGCATAACAAAGCGGGGGTAGAGCGCGCTCACCAGTCGAAAAACTAGCGGACGTGAAAGGTGATTGAGAATGCATAGTGGCAACACCGGAAAGACGAACTGCTTGAGCGGCATGATAGCTCAATGTCCGGATTCATTACTGCGGGAGCGACGGCGACAACCGGATCGCAAATTGGAAGAAGCGATGTCACCTCGTGGTGGCTACGCGGCGGGCTACAGTGCCCGGGGCGTACATAGTCCGGCCAGGACGGCCGGGGTACGGGTGTCGTGGCGGGCATCGGCCTGAGAGCCGATTACGTCGACGGTATTGCACTACAGTCGCGCGAATGTCCCCTTTTTGGGGGTACCACCGTTATATAGATGGAGGTGCTTTACGCATGAGCCAGATTCAAGACACAATTGACGGTCTGTTCTCTGGCAATGATTGCCAGGAACTCGACGTGAGTTCGACTGGCGCCTCCGACCCGGCGCCATTTGCCCTGTTGTATCGCCTACACGCGGCCGCCGTCTTCCGGTATGTCCGCACCTACACGGAGAATGACGAGGATGCCGCCGATCTGGCCCAGCTGGTCTTTCTGCGGGTGCTCGAGGCACTTCCGACCTATCAAGACCGTGGTCTTCCGTTTCGGGCATGGGTGTTCCGGATTGCTCGCAACGCGGCGATCGATACCTATCGCAGTCGGCGCCGGACCTTGCCCTGGGACCACTTTCCAGCGACGCTCCAGCCGTTTCTGACTGATGTGGAAGAGCGAGCCATACAGCGGGAAGCGATCAACCGCTTGCGAGTCTTGATTGGCCAGCTCTGCCATGAGAAACAGGAACTCCTGGCGCTGCGCTTCGCCGGCGGCCTTACCGTTCGCGAGATTGCGTCGGTGGTGGGTCGAACCGAGGCCGCGGTCAAGAAACAGCTGACGAGAACTATGCGGACCTTGCGGGAGGAGTTTGGTGATGACTGGCTCTGAGCACACCATACGCGTGCGCTACGCCGATCTGCTCGACGACGAGAACGATCCGGCTGACCTTCGTCTGCTGCACTACCTTGAGACCGGCTATACCAGCGTGCCCGTCCCGCCGGCGCTGCAACGCCATCCATCCGGCCCAATCCCGAGCCATGCTGGACGGCGGGCTGGTCTGGCGGTCGCCGGTCGCCCAGGACGATGGCGACTCCATACCAAGCTGTACGCGGCCTTGGCGGTAGCGGTCGCTGCCGTCATTGTTGCGGCGACCAGCGTTACCATAGCAGGTTCCAAGCACGACAGTCTTACCGATCTCGGTCCTCCCACCAACGCGCGTCCCCAGTTCCCTCCGACCGGTGGGTTCCACCGGGTCAAGACCACCCTGACCAGCCATGGCCTACCCGAACTGCTGTTCATCGGCACCCTGATCGAGCCGAGATCAGCCGGTGAGCGCTGGTCGGTGGTGAAGGCGCTGAATCAGTTTGGCACGCTATCGAACGTCAGTCCCGTCGTCACGCGAGACTGCGTCTACCCCCCATCCGCCGCGCAGTCTCCCCCAGTGCAATGCGCGCCGACGGAGGAGCATGGCTTCGTTACCGGCGTCTCGACCTTCGACTGGTCGCATGCCGTGTATCACAGCCGGTATCTGGTCTTTGCGCATAAGGACCTGATCGACCAGAACCTCCAGATGCGGCAGCCTCTAACGCCGCTGGAACGCTCCCTGTTTACTCGCTATGTCGCCTTCTCGGGTTACGGCGACTGGCACGACACAGTCTGGCATACGGCCATCAATGAGTATTCGGGCCAGGCCATCCAGTCTGGGAGGCAACGGTTCCCGCTGATCGCCATCTCCAGGTACCTCCAGACCGGCGCCGACGTTGCAATCGAAGGTGACCTGTACGATATCACGGGCCGGCTCGTTCTACCCTTCACGACGGTCCAGCAGTCGCTCCAGAAGGGCCGTGCCCAGGACCACGCATCGCCCTCGCTGATCACGGATTACAACGCCGAGGCCAACCTTCTCACCGCCTTCATCTGCCATGCCGATGGACTGAAGCCGGCACAGGTATGCCATCGATCAGTCATCAGAAGCATCCTCAAGCTTATACACTGAGATACGGGGTCCAGGCGAAGGCAACGCATGACTGCATACATCGTTCGCCGGCTGGTCCAGTCGGTAATCACCCTCTTTATCCTTTCGATCATGTTTTTCCTGCTGGCTCGCCAGGTGGCCGGCAACCCCTGCGCCACGCTGGGCTGCAACGAGTTGCTCCAGCTCGACCAGCCGATCACCACCCAGTATCTCTCCTGGATCAGCCACATCGCGCGGGGCGACT
>JAABUJ010003623.1_pt1 | contig 17136 bp, 19 predicted proteins | sample 5559131 | NCBI WGS metagenome assembly JAABUJ01 (sample SAMN10711875, study PRJNA513366) | rock metagenome | isolation source: Antarctica rocks | place: Antarctica: Victoria Land, Mt New Zealand nord | collected 2016-01-07 | reverse complement strand
GCCGGAGAGCTTAACCCGGTTCACTGTTCCGTTGCTACTCGCCACCCCGTATAGCAGTGGCGCGCCACTGATGGCTGCGGATGTGCAGGGCGCGGTATCGCAGCTAATCGCCCATTAGCTGCGATAAGCTGCGACACGCTGAGCATGCGTCCGACGCTGGTACGACCAGGCCGCCGCGACGAACAGGAGACCGCCCAACAACCACCAGGGGTCCCACAGGAAGACGTGCCACCGCATCGCCGTCCAGTCCACCGGTCCCGGAACGTGGAGGACACCAGCCACCATGAGCCCGTTGACGACCAGGGGGATCGCACCGTAGGCGGTCAACCCCACACCGCCGGCCCAGGACAGGGTAAGCAGGAGCCAGCGGGGCAGCACCCGGCCCCAGGGCCGCACCAGCGCGAGCGCGAGCAGCGCGCCGATGACCTTCAGGGCGCCGGTGACCCACAGCAGCGCGACGATCCCCGGCAGGCGTGTGATCACACCTCCGACCGTGTCCGCGCCCGCGGTTCCTCCCGCCGCCCAGTAGAAGCTCGCCGCGGCGAACACGACGGCCCACGCGCAGGCCGCGTAGGCCGCCCCGTCTGGTGACCACGGCCGCGCCGTGGACGACGCGCTCTCAGGAACGATCGGCCGTGCGCCACGTCCGTCAGCCCTGTCAGCTCCTTCGTCAACCATGTCAGCTCCTTTCCTTCGGATGCGCCTGTTGGGGGTCGAGAGCGGGGAGTCTGTCGTCCGGGGCGGTCTCCGTCGTCGGGGACCGGGGCGTCGCACAGCCGTCCACGATCGCGTCGACCACCCCCTCGGTCAGCCGCCCGTCCAGCGGTCCACCTGTCGCGAATACACGCGAGAGGACGGACCCCAGCAGGAGGTCCAACACCAGGTCGGGGTCGGTGTCCGCCGCGACCTCGCCGCGCGCGACCGCCCGGTCGACGATGGCGGCGATCCAGCGCCTCTCCGCGCCCACGAAGCGCTCCCGGACGGCGCCGGCCAGGGCGGGGTCACGCGCCATATCCAGCAAGATCCCCAGCAACGCCTGGCCCACCGTCGCCGTCGTGATGTCGGTCACGATGAACCCCATCACGGTCGCGAGGTCGGTGCGGACATGCCCCGTGTCTGGCGCCGGCCCCAGCTCGTCCGGATGCACCATGATCCCGAACACCAACGCGGCCTTCGAGGGCCACCGCCGGTAGATCGTCGTCTTCGCGACCCGCGCGCGGCTGGCCACCCCCTCAACGGTCAGCTGGGCGTAGCCCCCCTCCGCCAGGAGCGCTGCGGTCGCCTCCCGGATCGCCCGATCTGCATCCGCGTTTCTCGGTCTTGCCATAATACGAAGCGTAGCGTATCGTATCGCTGTTGTCAAGCTGCGTCTGAGATTGACCGGGACGATGGTGGACAGCGGCCGGTGCGCGCGAGCGGGACAATAGGGGGCGAGCGTGAGCTGACGCGGAGGGGGTGGCGCACGGCGGGCACGCGATCCCCGACGTAGCGCGACGCCATCCCCCCCCCGTTACACGGGGCGCACATCCACCTCGTCGGACATGACCATGGTGAGGAACCGGAGATCGCGGGCCGTCTGCGCCCGCGACGCGTCGAGCGGCACGAAGGCGACCGCAGCGCTTAGCGTAACTTTCCGTCAAAAAGCTAACGGGAGGCCCGCCGCTCAACCCACCCAGGGCAGCGTCGGCAGGCGGTGGAGCGCGGCGAGGTAGCGGGCCTCATCGTAGGGCTGGCGGTTCTTGAGCATGTCGAAAATCTCGCTCGTCACCGCGCACGCGATCAGCCGACGGGCTTCCTCCTTGGGGTAGCCAGCCGCCAGGAGCCGGTCGAGGGTCTGTTGCGTCTCCGGCGGCGTGCCGTCGCGCAGTTGGTTGTCCACGACCTCCATGATGGCCGCGCCCACCGCCGGGTTCGTTTCGGGTGTACCCTTCGTCCGTGCTCCCATCCGGTCCATCGTCTGCCCGTGCCGCCCTTTCCGTGCCATGATCCCCCTCCCCGTTCCAGCTCGATCAGCGCGTCGTCTTACCCTCCATGATACCGATGCCTACGGCGCGGTCAAGGGCGGGGGTGCGGTCGGCGGGGCGGGACGGATGCGAAGCTCACGGCGCTGACACCCATCAGCCAAAGGCGCCAGCGTCGGCCTATATCCGTCTCCTACTCCATGACCTTAATGCACGAACAACGCGAAAAGTTACGCGACATTGCAACGCATCGTGACGTGTCCGAGAGGGCTGAACCGAGGGTCGCGCCGCCTCACGAGGCTCTGGTACATGCGAGCATGACTGAGGGCAAAGACTGTACTACTTGGAAAGCAACATGTCCGTCAGGACATACATACCGATGTAAATGTGACATGGTTAGGCGTCCGGTTGCCTATTTACGGGAGAAAAGAATAGAGCGGCTCGCCTGCCCCAAGCGCCCCGGAAACGCACGTTTCCCCACTTCCCCTCCGGCTGGCGATTATTCGGCGCACCCCCCCGATGCCGGCGAGACCGCCACTTTCTCGCGTAATGCCGCGACGGCCACACAGTTCCATATCCTGAAAAGCGTTCGGTTTATAGGGGTGCTGTCCGAATGAACATGTACCTATTTTACCCTTGTTTTAGGCCCTTTTGCCCTTGATATATAACGCATGTAGGTGATATAATTAGAGAGTAGGGAACAAAAAAAGACGGGTCGCCAGCCCTAGGAAAGCTTTGGGCGGCCCGCCTACACAGACCCCCTACAAGGGAGTTCACCTTATGGTAGCACAGGCCCAGGATACCTACACCCCGACTATCCCCACCCCAGACGGGACACCCCGCGCGCTCACCCCCCAGGAGCGCGGGCGGCTGGGCGGGCAGGCGACGTTCGCCCGTTACGGGCGTGACCACTACAGCAAGATCGGCGCGGTGGGGTTCGCCCGCGCCATCGAGGCGGGATGGGGCGAGTACCTGTTAGCGAAGCTGGCCCCGTCGTACCGCGCCAAGTTCGGGCGCGATCCGATCTTGGGGCGCACCAAGGCCGGCGACAAGGCCCGCGCCCAGGCGCGCAAGGCGACGCCGACGCTCGGCGTGTGCGCGTGGCTCGGCTGCATCGCGCCGGCGACCGAGCGGCACCACATCGACAGCTGGCAGGTCAGCCCCGACACCTGTGGCCTTTGCGACGCGCACCACACGGAGCTAGAGCGCCTGTGGCGGGACGCGCTCCGGCGGCACCGCCCGTTCGCCCGCACGCAGGAACCGCCCACCAAACGCGCTATCGCCATCAGCGCCAGCGTCGGCCTCGACGACGCGATCCCCTTCTAACTCACACGAGGGCCGGCGCGCTTCCCCCACGCGCGCCGGCCCCCCTACCGTAGAGGAGAAAGCACCCATGGGCATGAACCAGATGATAGTCTTGCAGTCAGGGCGGGACACGCAGGAGGCGCAAGACGCGCCCGAGGCGTCGCAGGAGGCGCAGCCCTGCCCGTTCAACGCGGCCCCGACGACCCTCTTTGAGGTGATCGACCGAGCGGTGAGCGCCGTGATCGACCAATTCCACCGCTGGGGCGACCTCGACGAGCGCGAGGGCGAGGATGAGGCGCACTTCGAGGCGTATGTCCGCTGGCGCGTCGCCATCGTTGACGACGCGGCGGCCCAGGCGCTGACCCTTATGGCCGGGGACGGTCTGGCCGACGAGGGGAGCCGCTGGCTCGACGCCCACGCGCGGGCCTAGCGCGACCGATAGACCAACGCCGGCCGGGACATCCACCCCGGCCGGCCGTCGCCCCCGAGAGGATCGACCGATGATGATACCGAGCACCTGTAGAGGGCGTGGCCGCGCCCGTAGGACGCCGCACCTCATCCCCACCACGCGGTACGATAGGGGAGATACCACGAGGGGGAGGGCGCGCATGCCAGAGGGCGAGGGGCAAGGGCAAGGGCGAACGCTATTCACGACCGCCGAGGCGGCGGCCATGCTCGGGATCGCCCACGAGACGGTCAAGGCGCAAATACGGCTCGGCCGGCTGCCGGCCGAGCGGATCAACCCCCGGCTCAACATGATTACGGCCGAGGCCATCGAGGCGTACCGGCGCACACACCTGGGGCGGCAGGGGCGGCCGAAGGGCGCGAAGAACAAGCCGAAGATTGCGGCGGACGGCCCTTCGGCAGAGGGCAAGGAGCGTGACCAATAACGGAGGGGCCGGAAGAGACGCCGGCGTTCCGGTCCTATGACGGCATGTTTCGCTACACCGGGCCGACCGGGCATGAGGGGCGCTGCTACCTCCAAGTCTTCGAGCGCCGGGGCGCGCTGCCGGTCGTCCTGTGAAACAAAAGATAATCCGGGCGCGAGCGTCACCAACGCGGCGGCGCAGGTCGCGACCCAGGCGTGGCGGCGGCTGCTTCCGCAGGCCAGGGAGGGCATTATCTTCATCGAGGTCTATGTCGATCCACACCCTACTCATAGCGCACCGGACGAACGCTTCGCCGAGGTGACGTTCGACCTCGACGGCGACGCGCTACACTCCCCGCGCTGGCGGCATAGGGAGCGGGCCGAGGTCGAGCGGCTGATCGGTGGACCCATCAGTCTGCCCGTCGAGAGCAGCTAGTAGCGCGCATGATGCACGGGTTATAGGTAAGGGTAGCAGCATGAGCCAGCCGATCATGGAGTGTCGTCGGCCGTGGGAAGGCGCATGAGCGGGGCAATCCGCCTGCGGCCGGTCGTCCTGTGCGGCCAGTGCCTGCGTCAGATGGTGCTCGACGCCGCTAACGTGCGCGCGGCGGTGGCGCCGGCAATGCGGGCCGGCTGGCGCAAGGAGGGGCGGCGCTGGCTGTGCCCCTTGTGCCTGGCCGCGCGTGACGGGACCGGTGTACCACAACAGATCAAAGAGCGCATCGCCGACGAGGTGGCCGTGATGAGTAGCGACGACCTGGCGCTCATGCACAGCGCCGTCGTCACCGAGATACGCCGGAGGAGCCGGCCATGATCGTGCACGGATAGGCCGAGCGGTGTGTGGCGACGACCGCCTATCAGACCAACGAGAGGAGATCGCATGACCAACGGCGAACAGGCGCAGCTATTCCCCGATGCTGCGATCGACGACGAGTTGCTCCTCGTGGATGACGCGGATGCGCAGGGTGGCGACGACGCGGATGACGTGGCGCGCCTCGATGGGGTGGACCCCGCGCTGAACATCACCAAGGTCAGCGCGCTGTTGAGCACCGAGGACGATGAGGGGAGATAATGCCCGCCCTGGAGACCGCGCGTCTGACTGTCACGCCGTTCACGTCGGCGCTGGCGAAGACCGCACTGACGGGCCGAGCGCGCCTGGGGCACGCGCTGGACGTGCGCGTGCCCGCCGACTGGTTGCGGGATGATGAGGAGATCCTGCCGCTGCTCGTGGAAATGATGCAGGCCGACCCGGAGGGCGGGGCGTATGAGCGCTGGGGCTGGTGGCTGATCCTGCACCGAGCGGAGCGGACGCTCATCGGGGAGGTGAGCTTTCGGGAGTCGCTCGATGGGACGGGCACGGTGGAGATTGGTTACGGCGTGGTCGCCGCCTACCAGGGTCACGGCTATGCGACCGAGGCGGCCGGTGCGGTCCTGGACTGGGTGTTGCGGCAGCCGGGTGTCGCGCGGGTCGTCGCGTCCTGTCTGCGGGATAACCTGGCCTCGCGGCGGGTGCTGGAGAAGCTGGACATGCGGCAGGTCGGCACGGACGAGGCGCTGCTGGTCTGGGAGCGCCGGCGGCGTGACGCACGATAATCGTTCCGCGCCTCGGTGCCAGCACGTTGTCGTGGATAAGGGCGGGCGCGGGAGGCGTGGGCATGGTATCGCTGTAGGGAGACGACCGTGCGGTGCATGGTGGTCGTTAGGGGAGGCGACAGGAGGACAACACGATGATGGTATCGACGGCATCAACAGCGGGGACATCCCAAAGACCCCGACCGATCCCCGTGGGACGACCGACGCGCGAGGAGCGGTACCAGGCACAACGGACGCGGGCCGCGCGCCTGGTCGCCGCCGGCCTCTGGCTGGCTGTCCCGGCCATCATCGCGCTCATCGTGGGCCTGGCCGTCCCGCGATTTGTGGGTGTTGTCCGGGTGGAGGCGCTCGGGGTCGGCGGTGCGCTCCTGCTCGCCGCTGGCGCGCTGCTGCTGCGCGGCCACGTCGAAATCGGGCGGGCACGGCAGGCGTATGTCGAGGGGCGGCGTCTCCATGCTGTGCGCATGGATCGGAGTGGGGCATCATAGCGCCACCCTGGCACTGCCCTGTGGGGGCAGCAAGCGGCCCCGGGAGCATACCTGCTGACAGGCGAATGAGGATGGCCGGCGACAGTCCTTATTTTTCCAAGCAGCCATTGGTCGCGCGCGTGAGCCTAACAGGAGGTGGGACGTGCCGCCGGACGGCCCCGCCGCCCCCAAGAAGTTGCGGCCGACACTACTGGTCGAGCGGATGCGGGCAGTTGTTAGCTAGCATCGAGTAGGGACCCAGACATACGACACCGAGCCCCGAGTGAGGATATTCTCCCAGTGCGTACGAGCCAGGTTCGTGGCGCTGGTAGGAGCTAGGGCCGAGGCGCTGCATTGCGCATTCGAATAATCGAGAACTGTAGGGTCGACGCGACCACCGCGTCACGCAGGGACCAGAGGGACGGCATCACCCTCAGTTCAACATCGAGGCGCGTCAATTCCGTCAGCACGTCCGTGATCGGCGTCACGCCCTGCGGTACCACCGTCTCACGAGAGACGTAATAGCCTGCGCCCGCGTCGTACACCTCAAAGGTTTCCGCCGGCAGATCGTATCGGTACAGGTGTGACCGCTGTACGACCGGCAACCAGCGGGCTTCGATGGCCACGACGACGCGCGCCGACACGCCCGTCATCAGGCGCTCCACATCGGCCGCCGCGCTCGACGGTAGGGCGTGAAAAGTGACACGCGGGCAGTCGCGCGGGAGCAGGTAGGTGTGCAGGTGCTCCTCGTCGATGGCCCAGACCACCGGCTCGGCACGGTCACCGGTGGACTGTTGCGGCAGGCGCGGGACGAAGCGCGCGATGTTCGACTCCTCGCTGAGGTGATGCAGCATCCCATCCATCGGTCGCATAACTCCCCCTCGCCTCTCGATCAGGCGCGTACGCTGTTAGCGTGGCGATAAATCCGATTCAAGGGGGATTGTCCCCGCCTTGAGTTGGGCAGGTAGGCGACGAGGAGCATAGCCATGCAGATCGTCGAGTGGTGGCGCTACCCTCGTGTGGCCCAGCACCCCGCGGCGCGCGCCTTCATCGAATCGTGCGCCAAACGGCAGCAACGCCCCAAGACCCTCGACGCGTACGCTCGCAACCTCGATGATCTGCTCGGCGCCTTCGGTGACGCCGAGCCCGGCCGCGTCCTCGAAGCGGACGCCTTCGACATCGACACCTACATCGACGTGCTGCATAACCGTGCGCCCCGCCGCCGCTCGGGCAAGGTCACGCCGATCGCGGGGCGCACGCTCTCCGACAGCACGATCCGCCAGCGTATCGTCGCCGCCCGCCTCTTCTACGACTTCTGCATCCGGCGCGGGCTCCGCGCGGACACGACCAACCCCGTCCCGCGTGGGCACCGAGGGCGCGACGGCCAGCGGCCCGAGAGAGGGCCGATCCCTCACCATCGACGGCTGCCGTGGACGCCGCCGGACGATGTTTGGGCCGACATCGTCCGGCATGTTCTCGCCCACGAATCGAAGCGGAACGCGGCCATGGTCATCCTCGCGTACGATTGTGCCCTGCGGCGGGAGGAGGTGATGAGCCTCCGGCTGGACGATATCGACTGGACGCGGCGGCTGGTGACGGTGCGCGCCGAGACGTCCAAAGCCGGCAGGCCCCGGACAGTGCCTTTCTCGACCTTCACGGAACTCCTCCTCACACGCTACATCCACACGGATCGTCACCACATCATCGGCGGGTTCGGGGGCGATGAAGCAGGGCCGCTCTTCCTGTCCGAATCGAACCGCAATCCGGGCGAGCCCGTGCGCATCGGCACCTTTAACGACGTCATCGAGAAGGTGCGCCGCGTCTTGACCCTGCCGCAGTTCTCCCCGCATACCTTGCGCCATCAGCGCTGCACTGTCCTCAAGCGCGGCGGCGTCGACCTGCTTGACATCGCGCTCTTTGCCGGACACGCGAGCGTGGCGACGACTCAGCTGTACGTTCATCTGGCGCCAGCCGACCTCAGCGCGCGTGTCCGCGCCGCGACCCGCCCCTTCGACGACCGCATGGACCGACTCGTGGCGGAGGCGTTGCGTGGCCCGCGGTAGCGCGCGGGCGGCGGGCGCTCCCCGTGTGTGGCGCATGCCTATCGTGCCGGAGAGCTACGATCAATACCCCCACCTTCGCCCCATAGAGGCGGAGGCCTTGACGCTCCTCACCGCGGTTATCCCCGGTGGGACGACGGGCAAAGGGAGGAAGGGCGCGCGACGGGCCATCACCCGCCTGGAGGAGCCGTTCGCCGACGTCATCGCCCTGCGGCGCAGGCACGCGTCCACGATGATGGAGAAGATGCGCACTATCCTGCGCCGCGACACGGCGCGCCGGGGCAGGCCTTTCTGGGGATGGTCGGAGGCCGAATGGCTGGAGACGATCTGCCCCAACGTGACGGCGTTCTGGGAGCGGTGTGGCTCGAAAAACCCGTGCAGGATGTCGATGATCGACGCCGCCTATCTGCTCGGGGGCCTGACCGATCTGACCGCCGTCGGCCAGATGCGCGAGATGGTCGAGTCCGCCCGCGTCTACTTCGGGTCGGTCCTGATCGAGCAGGAACTCGCGCGCCTCGCGGCGGCGTTCGTCGGGCCGACCGGGCTGGGGTACAGTGGCGGGGACGCCGCTATCATCTCCCTGCGCGCGGCGTTGTGTCGCCTGTTCGTCCTCAATCGCTCCCCGTATCTGGAGGACCTCGCGGCGGCGTTCCTGCATGACCAAGCCGCTGTCGGCACCCGGACGCACTCCGGCGACTTGACGCGCTCCAGCAACCTGCGGCGCATCACCATCGGGCTCGAGCGGTTGGGCGTGCTTGAGCCCCCGTCGGCGGCGCCCGCCGCGCCCTCGGAAGAGTACGACACGACGGGCGTGGCCCCGGAGTGGGCGCGGTGGTGCCTCGCGTGGGGGGGGCGGAACACGCGCTTGCCGCACCGGAGATGTCGGCAGGCTGTGAATGGCCTCTTGGCGGTCGGCCGCTGGCTTCAGGCCGAGCGCCCGGACATCTCCTCGCCGGAGGAGTGGGACGAGGATCTCGCCTTGGACTACGTGCAGGCCGTCTGCCGGATGACGAGCGGGTCGTACATCTCGGCGGCGGGCGCGCGAGGGCTGCGGGCGAAGGGGACGATGGGCCAACCGCTCCGCCCCAAGGGCATCGACGGGAAGCTGCGCGTCCTCCGCACGTTCTTCGCCGACGTGCAAGATCGCCCTCACGCCGTCGCCGGCCGGCCGGCCCGCAAAATCGCGCTCCGGTTCAAGCCGGCCCAGGTGTTGGCGACACCGCACGCCATCAAACGGCTCATCCAGCCCGATCCCCGCGACATCGATCAGGCCTTGTGGTACAAGCTGACGTACGCCGCCGCCACGCTGACCGGGCGCGATCTCCCCGTCAATACCGCCTACCCCCTGTCGCTCTACCGCGCGGTGGCGCTCCTCTGGGTCACGGCCGGCCGACGATCCGACGAACTCGCGCGCCTGCGGGTTGGCTGTATCCGCCGCGATTGGGCGCCGGAGATGGGCGCGGCGGGTGGCCTGGCCGTGGACGACGGTGCGCAGACGGCCGCAGCGTCTCTCTGCTACCTGCATGTGCCCTCGGGGAAGGCGCGCGGCCCATTCTGGGTATGGGTGCCGGGCTACACGGCGGACGCTCTCGACGCGTGGGCGGCCGAGCGGCCGGTCCATCAACCGCCCCTGCTAGACCAGAAGGATCGGGAGATGGTCGATTATCTGTTCTGCTACCGCGGCATAAAGATGCGCGCCTCCTTCATCAATCAGTCCTTGATACCGACGCTGTGCAAGCGAGCCAACATCCCGACCAGCGACGCGCGCGGCGCCATCACGTCGCACCGGGCGCGGAGCACGCGCGCGACCATCCTGCGGATGCTGGGGGTGCCATTGGACGACATCGCCCAGTATCTCGGCCACGCGGACAGCAGGACGGTCACGCGGTACGCGCGCACGAACCCGCTGCAGTTGGCGCGGACGATCCAAAAGGCCAGCGATCTCGAGCGCATCGTCGACGGCGTCATCGATCTGCAAGCGGTGGCGGAGGGGCGGCCCGGCGTGCGGTGGTGGCTCGGCTGGGACGCCGATGGGGAGCCGCGCTACTGCGGGCACCCGGCCTGGCATACGTGCGCGCATCGTCTGGAATGCCAGAAGTGCAGTGCGTTCATCGGCGGCGAGGCGGCGCGGTTACTCAGGGAGGGCGAGGACGTCATCCCGATCCAGGCGCGCGTGCCGATGACGCCGGTCGAGAAGGCCGCAGCCGACGGCAACGTGGAACTCTTCAACGACCTGCTGGCGCAGCTCAAGGACACGCCGCCCCCCGCGCCGACGAGCCCGGGCGACATCCACAACCCGATGGCGTTCACACCCGCGCTGGCGACGATGATGAGCCGAGAGCCAGCGGGCGATGAGCTGGCCCAGCTCGACCAGGAACTGTCCATCCTGATGCGCAGCCTCGTGGACGCCGAGCGCGCGCCCACGGGCAGGAGCGTGCTGCTCACGTCGCTCAAGCGCAAGATCGAGAGCGTGCGCGGCGAGATGGCCGCGCTCGAGCCCAAGGGCGGCGACTGCGGCGGAAGAGAGGACAGCATGTCATGACGCGTAGGGAGACGGGCAATCATGAGGTCGCCGAGGACGGCCGATTTTCACGATCAGGATCGGCGGCACAGCGCCCGGTCTGAAAATCGGCCGCCGCAGGCGAAACGGGGGTTCGCAAGGGGGCTTGTCCCCCTTGGTCGGCCGGAGGCCGAGGGGTGGGGGTGTCGGCGGTGCATGTGCCAATGTGCCGATGGGCGAGGAGTTGACAATCGATCCCGCACTGGACTATCTTGGAGATGGAAGGATGACACCAATGACGACGACTGAGCCAACGACGACAACTATCCGGATAGCGTTCCTCCCCATCGAGGGAGGCAGTGGCGCTTGGGACGGATGAGGACGCAGTCATAGTCTGTCGTTCAGACTGACGGACAGTTCAGACCTCCCACGGCGCGGGAGGTTTTTTTGTGCCCGGTTTGCCGCCCAATGGTACACGAGCCGGCCGAACCTCCCCTCGATCCGGGAGGTTTTTTGCCCTCCCATGCATGATGACGATGCGTGCGACGCGCACCAACAGGAGGGATCACCATGGCACAATTCGACGATACTCCGCTGACACTCATGTCCGTCACCGAGCGGGTGCTTACCAGATCGTTCAACGGCGCGGTGCGGCTCGGCAATGGCGAGTCGCTTGACGCGAGCCCGCGCTCGACCGTCTACCGCTACGTCGTGCATGAGGGACCGCACGGCGTACCGGCTTCCGTCATCGTGAAGCGGGCCGGCGGCGAGGGCGAGACCTACGATCCGGACGCGGCCGACGGGTCTGCCCCTCGGCTCTTCAACGAGTGGGCTGGCCTCCAGTTCCTCGATCACCTCGGCGGCGCGCACTCGCCGGCCGCCCGCTTCTATGGGGGCGATCGGGCGACTGGCCTCGTGGTCCTGGAGGATCTGGGGACGGCCGCGCACCTGGATGGAATATTGCTCGGGGACAATCCGACCGCCGCCGAGGACGCGCTCATCGACCTGGCGACCACGCTGGGGCGCATGCACACGCTCACGATCGGCAAGGACAGGGTGTATCGTCAGATCCGCGCCGCCCTCGGACCCCTGGAACGCGATATTGCCTCCTACGATTGGCTGGCCCCACGGTTCCGCGCCATGGCCGACGCCCTGGGCCTCGCACCGCAACCGGGGACAGAGGCCGACCTGGCGATGCTGCGCGCCGTGCTGCACCATCCCGGGCCGTTCCTCGCCTATACCCATGGCGACGCCTGCCCCGACAATTGCCTGCGCGTCGGCGGCACGGTGCGCCTCTTCGATTTCGAGGGGGGCTACCTCAGGCATGCACTGATCGACGGCGTTTTCGGCCGCCTGCACTTCCCTTCGTGTTGGTGCGTCGGCCGCCTCCCCGCGCCTATCCCGCCGCGTCTGGAGGAGGCGTACCGCGCGGCGCTCACGCAGGGGTGCCCCGCCGCGGCCGACGATACCCTCTTCGATCGCGCCGTCGTCGAGGCGTGTCTCTATTGGCTGATCAGGTTCGACCGCGTGTATCCCCTGGCGACGATCCTGGAACGGGACGAGGAGTGGGACCTGGCGACGATCCGGCAGCGCCTCCTCTTCCGTTTCGCCATCGTCGCGCGGACGGTGCAGGAGAGCGGCCACCTCGAGGCGCTCGGGGCAACGATCGGGGCAATGGCCGCGCGGCTCCAGTCCTTGTGGGCGATCGACACGGCCCCCATGCCCTCCTATCCCGCCTTCCATGTGCCGGGGAACGTGGGGCGCTGATGCCATCAAACCTCGTCAAGCCGCCGCCGACCTTCGCCATCGAGCGCGCGTGCCTGGTGGCAGGCTATGGGCTGATCGCGGGCGTCGATGAGGTCGGGGTGGGGGCTATCGCCGGGCCGCTCGTCGCGGCGGCGGTTGTCCTACCCTTGCCCCATCCTGGCCCCTGCCTGGATCACGAGTTCGCGCGGCTAGCCTCCCTCCTCGCGGAGGTCCGCGACAGCAAGCAGCTCAAGCGCGATCAACGGGCACGCCTCGCGGCGCTGATTAATGTCGCGGCGGCCCCGCACATTGGTATCGGCGTGGTTGAGGTCCCGGAGTTAGGCCGGATCGGCAATCAGGCGCGAGCGACCGCGGTCGCCACAACCCGCGCACTCGACGCGCTGCCCACGCCGCCCGACATCGTCCTCCTCGACGGGACGACGGCCATCGACACGGGGGGATGGCCCTCTGTCGTCGTGGGGAAGCGGTGGAACGGCACGACGAGCGTGTCGATCGCGGCCGCCTCGATCATTGCCAGCGTGATCCACCATCGCATTATGGTCGAGTATGGGACGCTGTACCCGACCTATGGCTTCCAGAGACACGATGGCAACCCCAGTCCGGCCCATGTGGCCGCACTCGCGCATGACGGTCCGTCCCCCGTCCACCATCCGCACCATAGGCTTGTGCGAGCGGCACGACGAGGCACGGGCGAGGATGTGGGGGGCGCGCCGAGCGTGGAACGCGGCGTAGCCCGCTCGCACATCAGCTAGACTAGAAAGGAAATGAAGATGTCCAGCCGCCTGTACAACGTCACCATTGATGCTCGTGACCCCGGTGCTCTCGCCGAGTTTTGGCGTCAAGCACTCGGCTACCGCGTTGCCTACACTGAACCCAACGAGGTCGGCATCGAGCCGCCAGATGATCCTACCGCCGCCTGTCCCGCTCTCGTTTTCGTTTCCGTCCCGGAAGGGAAGGTCGTCAAGAACCGCCTCCACTTCGATCTCGCCCCGGACGATCAGGATGCCGAGGTCGAACGCCTACGGGCGCTCGGGGCGCAGCGCGTCGATATCGGTCAGCGTGAGGTGCCATGGGTCGTCATGACCGATCTCGAAGGCAACGAGTTTTGCGTGCTACCTCCACGCGACAGTTGACCACAGGTACTGGCCGGGTGCTTGCCTGCTGCCTGCAACGATGCATGAGTATGCAAGGGACGCATGAATAGATGCCTCCTACCCCGACTCCGCGATGTGTGCGCATCATCGCGGGCGAAAAGGGCGTACATCTGTGAGAATAATCGATACTACCTAACGGCGCTCTACCGCGCGCTCGTGACGGCCGACCCGCTGGCCGACGTGTACCACCACCCGATCACGGCCGCGTGCATGGGCCACTACTTTACGGCGCTCGGCCCCGCCATCGGCCGTTACCGGGAGCCGGCCGACCAGGACCGCTTCGCGCGCGAGGAGGCGGCGCGGTTTCTGGCGCTGCTAGCCCAGGCCGAGCGGGAGCGGGCTGTCCGGCTGGAGGAGCCTTACCTGCGCCTCGTGCCGCCGCTAGAAGGGACCGATTAGGGCTCCGCCTTGATGGGCTATAGGCTATAATGATGCACCTACCTTAGCTTGCCTTAAACAAGAGGCCAGGACGGTATCGTGCTATCAATCTCTTCCATCAAACGCATTGTCCCGACCAATACGTCAATGATGGCTATGTAATGGTTCAGGTCTTCGTAATCTAGCTTCCGCCCCTTTCGGTCCTTCAGCCATTTTTCGGCTACCTGGTAGCCCCCAACGTGAAATCTCCACACTTCTGGTGTTACCCCCTCGAAATACTGCGTTTTGTTGATCCAGACACATCCTTGGCGCTGATCTGTGGGTGGTGTATAGCGCACAACCTCCACCCGGTTATCCCCTGAGATTGGATAGACCGCGATGCTAGAATCAATTTGTCGCAAGAGGTGCAGGCCAACCAACCGCCCACCTAGATTGCACAACGAGCGGAAAAGGCTTACATCGGAGGTAACCGGGACGCGCGGGAAGTCGCGTTGTAAGAACTCGGCGTAACGCTCGCGGTAAGTAGGCGAGTAAAAAATCGCGTAAAGGTAGTTGAATACGTCTTCAGGCCCTAAAGTGGCTCGCAAGTCGCCCTCGCCGTGTTGCACGAAGCGCAGCCCCAACTTCCGTTCCATCTCGGCAATGAAAGGAGAACTTAGGTTGATGGAGCGTTCGCTTGAATCGCCGGAAGGTCGACCTATATCGAACAGTGTAGGTTCGGTATCACCATCATCGGGAAGAAGATAAAGAGGAAATAGCGAATTGATGTCGTAGGCCGCCAGAGACTTGTGCCCGATTATGGTGTCCGTCACGAGCACATCCCACTTATCCCGCGTCTGCCGCGTGGTAATAAGCGCACGGTTGTTCCCCCCCAGCATGTGGTGCATGACCTTATAGCGGCGGCGAGTGACAACCTTGCTGTCATAGACGATTTGCCGTACATCGAATGGCCGATAGAGAAGGGACGTAACGTGCTCATCAGAAAGGTCGTGTTGTCGAGCGAGCTGCTCGGCTTCACCCCTCGTGAAGGCGATAGCCTGAGCATCCTGACCGGTCACGACGCCCGGGCTAGTCACTGGCGCGAGTTCGTTCAGTTTCCAGCCCCGCTCGTATTCGGCCAGCAGATCGATCTTTTGCGGCACGAACATATACAAGGGAGACTGTGGTGCAAGCTGCGTCCACGCGGTGCTCGATACATCGTGGGCAAATAGCCAAGGGTACTTCCCGTTTTGCTTATCCTTGCTCTCCCGCGCACCCCACAGATCGGCGTGATGCACCCGCGCCGGCCCTGACTTGTCCGCCTCTTTAATGAAGATGCCAATGGCCACGCCTTGCTGGATGTCGAAGACATTCTCGTCGGGCGACCCGTCCGGGCTGCGCTCTTTTTTGTTGCTATTGCCGTGCAGATCGAGGAGGTAGATATCCGTGAAGGTTTGCATCAACGCCTGCCGCATGCCTCGGAAGGTCGTGTTGTCGAGATAGCCGTTGTCGCTGATGAAGGCGAGGATACCAGCGCCGCTCTGCTCGATGCGCCACTGCGCGAAGCGAATGAACTTCACGTAGTCGTTGTTGAGCCATTTAGGATTCTTCTCGCCGAGTGGTTGTCCGTCGACCATGAAGTAGTTCGCCGTCGGTCGTCCGTCAGCTTCTTTACCCCGCAGCAGGTCGTTAATCCATGTGCCTTTGTTGGCGGAATGGCCCGAATAGGGCGGGTTACCCAGCACGACCATGATGGGCAGATCGCGCTTCACCCGGTTGGCGGCATTTGTCTCCTCGGCGACGAATTGAGTGAAGAGCGGCAGGCCAGTGAACTCGTGCGGCCCCTCCAGCGTATTGGTTAGATAAATGCCCAAGCGCTCATTGCTAGCGAAGTCGTAGGCCCAAGCGATGCGCTGCTCAGGTGGCAAGTCGCGTCCCGCCAACTGTAGACCCAACTTGAAATGGGCAACAGCATACGGTGCCACAAGCAACTCGAACCCGAAGAGACGGGGCAGCAGGTGGTCGCGCACGTAGGACGACCATAAGCCGGCGTTACCCTGTTGCATGAAGCGGCCACGGATCAGATCGATCACGGAGTAAGCGAACGTAGCGGTACCGCAGGCCGGGTCGAGGAGCAGCACACGGTGGGTCTCCATCGTCTTCCGCATCTCAGTGCCCCCCTTCACCTTCAGGGAAGGGTCGGTGTTGGCAACGCGCACCTTGCTGGTGTCGCCTAAGCCGTCGCGCAGAGCAAAGGGCGTCTTGAGCAGATGGTCTACCGATCGTACGATGTAGGACACGACCGGTTCCGGTGTGTAATAAACCCCTCGCGTCTCCCGAAGCGCCGGATCGTAGGCAGCCAGGAACGTTTCGTAGAAGTGGACGACGGGGTCCTCTTGCCTCGTGCGCTTGCCAAAATCCGCCAGCACAGTCTGCATGTCGGTGTGCCCGAGCAGTGCCGTTAGGTCGTCCACGAAACCGGCGAATGGTTCGTCGTCCAGCTTAATGCCCGATATATCCCCAAAGAAGTCGCGCAGGAACGGGTTGGTACGTGGGATCAGGCGTTGGGCCTCCTGCCGGCTGAAGGTGTCCGGCGAGTTGTCCATGACGCGCGCAGAGAAAAGGCCGTAGGCCAGCGTCTGAGCGAACATGTCAGCGAAATCGGGTACCTTGTCTGGTTGGTCCAGATCGGCGATTAGCACATCCGCAAATGCCTTGCGCCATCCCTGCAGGAGATGTGACGCGTTACCTGTAACGAACGCCTCGATGATGATGTCCCGGATAATGTGGGTAAGGCGGGCCATCCGCACGGCAAGTTCTTGTGGAGTCGTAATGGGCTGAGGCGTATCCTCCAAGAAGGTGCGCAGTAGCTGCTCCACCTCGTCCCAATGCGGTCCTTTGACCAAAGTTTGTTTAGCGTCAACAGTAGCAAGTCGTGCACTCCGACACAGGATGCCATCCTTGTAGCGACGGAACTCTAAGTAGGTGCTGGTAAATTCGTGCAAAGGGTCGTATCCTGTAGGAAGAAGGATAGGACTACGACAGATGATGAAGATTGAGACAACGGACGCGCAGCGTCAGGAGGTAGAGGCGCTGCTGCGTCG
>JAABUJ010003622.1_pt1 | contig 17137 bp, 17 predicted proteins | sample 5559131 | NCBI WGS metagenome assembly JAABUJ01 (sample SAMN10711875, study PRJNA513366) | rock metagenome | isolation source: Antarctica rocks | place: Antarctica: Victoria Land, Mt New Zealand nord | collected 2016-01-07 | reverse complement strand
CGACCCGGCGGATGAAGCGACCCCTGACGACGACCCGGAACGTCCCATGCACACAGCGACTGGTGCCAAACTGCGCGACCGTCTTGGCTACCGAACGCGGCAGGGTCGTAATGAGAGCGATGCCATGCCGAGGGCCGATCGGGCCGCCAACGGTCGGGCCCCCAGCGGTGCCGCCGGTTCCGCCGCCACCGGTCGGGCCGCCACCGGTGCCGCCGGTTCCGCCGCCACCGGTCGGGCCGCCACCGGTGCCGCCGGTTCCGCCGCCACCCGTCGTGCCGCCACCGGTCGCGCAGTTCGCGGCGGTGATCGTGTCGTTGTTCAACGTGACGGCACCGTTGCGCGCCAGCGCTCGCCCGTTCACCGTGACGCCGTCATTCACCGAGATCGACGTCAAGGCCAGGATGTTGCCCGTGAAGGCCGTGGCGGTTCCGATGGTCGCGGAGCTGCCGACCTGCCAGAAGACGTTGCAGGCCTGCGCGCCGCCGGTAAGGAGCACACGGCTACCCGCGCCCGTGGTCAGGGTCGACCCGGCCTGAAAGATGAACACCGCGTTCGGATCGCCTTGGGCGTCGAGGGTGAGATCCCCGCTCAACCCGAGGGAGCTCGCCGATGTGTAGACGCCGCGACTCAGCGTGCGACCGGCAAGGTCTCCGGTCACCGTGGCGGTCGAGCTGCGCCCGGCCGCGTCGTTATAGGCGGTGGTCAGGTCGGCCTGCGCCTGCTGGGCGACAGCGTCGTTCGCGTGGATCGTGCCGTGCACCGTTCCGGACGTAAACCCGGTGATGGCAGTGCCTGGGCTCAAGCCAAGGTCGCCGTTGAGCACACTCGGGCCCGTGTTGGTGACCGTGCTGCCGCCCAGGACGCTGAAGCTGCCGGCGGTACCCAGACCGACGGACGCTGCCTGAGCGCTGCTCGTAAGAGCCGCCACGAGAAGCAGGGCGAGCGAAAGCAGCCCGAGGCCGCGGCGAGCACGGCGAGCGACGATGGACCGAGCGGGCGCGTGTCGAGGTCGACGGACGCGGTCATTACCGACCGACTGATTAGCCTCTGTGGCCATGTGATCCTCCACGGTGCGGCGGCGAAAGGACGCCATGGTTCATTTCAGAGGATCAAGAGTGGCGCTGCGCGCTCGGATTCGGTCCTACGGCCCACGAACCGCGTCAGGCTCAAACCTCCCGTATGGACGATGCATCGGCTATTCCTCACGATGCCTTGAATCCACCCCGACCGACCCTGGACATTCGTCGTAGAGCCTGTCGACGTGATGCGCGATCGTATGGGAGGGCGCAGGGCGGCGTCAGGACGAGAGACCGCACAGAGGCGTCGAAACCCGCACGCCTTCGGCTGACAAGCGCGGCCCAGGCAGGCCGCCGCGCCGGGACCCGCCAACTTGGAGTGCGTGCCCTGCGAACCAGCGGGTCAGCACTGTCGGGCGACGATGAGCCGCACTCGTCGCGCCGTGCTGCCGGACTTCGGATTCATGGAGCACACAGTCCAGTTCGACTTGACGACGATCCCGAACGCCCCGCCTCCGACTTCTCGGAACGATATGCCTGCACTGCGGAGGTTGTCCTCTGCGACGTCCAAGCGCTTTCCCAGTCTCGTCCGGGACCTTGTGCGGACCAGATGACGGCGAGCCCGACGCGGACGGAGGTGGCGCAGAAGACGCACTCGGCGACCTCTCGGTGACTGTCTTCGGTGGTGGCGCGGTGACGGTCTGGGCTGGCGACGGACGTTCGATCACGGTCTGAGTCCCGCCGCCGCTCCCACAAGCAGCTACCCCTAGCAGCGTCCCCCATGCAGCAAAACGTGGTCCCAGCGTTACGCAGCCTCATACATCCTCCCAGGTCGACGAGAGACATGTTTCTATCAGCGGGCGCCGGGGCGCGTGGCACGATCAACGGGATGGCTCGCCCGACGAAGCTCACCCCGGACGTCCGGGATCGGATCGCCACGATGATTCGGGCCGGCTCCTACGCCGAGCAGGCCGCCCGCGCCGCCGGGATCGCCCCGTCCACGTACTACTCCTGGATGGAGCGAGGGGAGAACGGGGAGCGGCCGTTCTCGGAGTTCTCGGAGACCATCAAAACGGCGGAGGCGAAGGCTGAGCAACAGCGCGTGGAGTGCATCCAGGATGCTGCCGAGGCTGGCACCTGGCAGGCGGCGGCGTGGTGGCTAGAGCGTCGGTTCCCGGCCCGGTGGGGGCGCCGGAGCGCCGAGCCGCCCGCGAGGTCGCCTGCCGCCAACGTGGAGGACCTTGACGCCGAGGTCGAGCGGCTGTTGGAGCAGGCCGCCGCGGCCGGCGCGGTGATCCAGAGTCGAGCATGAACGCCGACCGGCCACTGTCCGCCAGGGGTGGCGACCGATGTGTGCGCACGGCTGCGGCGATCCGGGTTAGTCTCCGCAGTCAGTCGAGCTTCTCGGGAGGAGAGGGTCAGCGTGAGCACGTCGAGGCAGCCGCCTGAGCAACCCGGCGGCGAGGAACGAGTGGTCTACGTCGAGCGGGCGGGGAACGGGACCGGCAGCCCCGCGACGGTACGGAAACCGGCCCCCGGGACGTGGCGCGCAGCCGCTCTACTCGCTGTCCTCGCCCTCGCGGGATGCGGCTCAAGCCCACCGCCGACACCCGCGCCACCACCCCCAAGCCCGCCAGCGGCACGAGCGCCGCAACACCCGCGCCGCCCGCACCACCACGCGCCACGGCCGACGCCGCAAACCACCGCCGCGCCCACACCACCACCACCGCCTCCGAAGCCGAAGCCCAAGCCGCCGCCCCCGAGCACATCCAACGCCGCCGGGTTCTGCGCTACACACCAGTGCATCCCGAGCTTCTCCAACGGCCACGGCAGCATCGTCCAATGCGGGGACGGCGAGTACTCGCACTCCGGTGGACTCTCGGGCGTGTGCTCCCGCCACGGCGGCGTGCGATGAGGCACCTCCACCCCGTCGGGATGGCGAAGGGCAAGGCGAAGCGCTCCGCCAAACGATCCATGGGAAGCCCCAACCCACCGGGCGGGCGGCCGGGGCTCAGCGACTGGTTCTGGACCGTGCTGTTCTTCGGAATCATCGCCGGGCTCATCTCCGACTCGCTCATCACCCCCACGATCATCGTCGTGAGCATCCTCTTCCTTCTCGGGTTCCTCGCCTCTTTCCTCCCTGAGCCGAAGCCCAAGCCCGACATGGCAGCACTCGAACCGGGGTGGACACCGCCAGCCCCGCGGTCGATGGAGACGCTACGACGCGGCGACAGAGCCTCCGACGAGAACCGCGAGCAGGTCGTCACCCGCCTCCACAGCGCAGCCAGAGAAGGGCGTATCGACTCGACCGAGCTCGAGGACCGGATCGGGAAGACGTACCACTCCAAGACCATCGGGGAGCTTGACGACCTCCTCCACGACCTGCCCTAACGGCCGTTTTCCCCGTGTGGCGCGTTGCACGGACAGCCTGGCCGCCGGACTGGGGCGCCGCGCGCGGTTTTTCGTTGTGCACCGTGGCAACCGGCGGTCTCGGAGGCAACGATCAGCCGCGGGGGTTCGGGGTTTCCGCCTTCGTACGGGTATGGCGTCCAACCGCCTCTGCCGCCGGCATAGCGCGGGCAGCTTATGGCGGGCTCAGCTGTGCGCACAAGGCCGCAGCCGGTTGGCATCGCGGGGCAACCACGGGCGGGTCGGCCACGCAAGCTGCGCGCGGCTCGATGCGATCCGTGACCGGATAGAGGCGAACATCGGGAGGAGAGGGCGTGCCAACCTGGGGGCGCCGCGCTAGGCGCGCTGGCCATCGTCCTGGGCAGGGAAGCTCTCGAGTAAGAACCGGTCCTAGTCGGCTTCCTCGCTCTCGGCCTCTTCGCGGCTGGCGAGGCTGTCCTCGTAGCGCCACGGCGCGACTTCCTCGGCGCGCTGTTGACGGAGGAAGGCGTCTGCCGTTGCCCACGTCGAGGCGTAGAACCGCCGCCCTAGCGTCTGCACGGACGCGATGGTGGATCGGAGCATCTCTGCCCGGGTGGCGGGAGCTGGCGCAGGGTTGCGCACTGCCTCCCGCACCCATTCGGTGAGAGCTTCCATGAGTTCGGGCGCTCTCCGCCAGTCGCCGTCCGGTAGGCGCCCTTCCGGCCAAGCGGCCCACGGGAGCACGCCCTCGCGCCAGAGCGACCGGCGCCCGGCCTTGTAGTCGCGCCGGGTCTGTTTGCTGCGCGCGTCGTCGCTGCCGAAGGTGAGGTCGCCGTGGGCGATGGAGTAGAGCGTGTTTCCAAGGAGGTCGACGGCGCACGCGGTCGCTTGGCAGCGGACCCGTACCGCGGGGTCCGCCTCTGTGCGCGGGCGACCGTAGGCGCGCGGCAGCTCGGGCCGTGGGATCGCCGGGAGCAGGAGCCGCGGTGCGTAGAAGGCGATGAAGCCGCGGCGATAGCCCGTGGGGTCCGTGCCATTGCCGTCCGGGACCTCGACCCAGCGCGTGCCGGGTACTGCGCCGGACGGCCGGAGCGCCCACGTCGGCCGGTCGAGCTCGTCAAGGTCTAGAGGGACGGAAACGCGCCGTTTCCGACCCTTCCGCGGCGGCTCCGTGTGGGCTTTGCTTAGGGCATGACCAGGCAACTACGCGCAGCCTACGTCGGCGACCGGCTGCTCACCTCGCAGGACGTGGCCGAGACGCTCGGCGTGTCGCTCCGCACTGTGGCGCGGCTAGCCGCGAGCGGTGACCTTCCGCGAGTGCGGATCGGTCGCGCCGTTCGCTTCCGCGCGTGCGACGTGGCCGGCATCGTCGCCGGCGCTCTTCAAGACGACGAACGCCCGGTGAGCCAACCGGGCGCCGTCACGACTTCCGCCAGGCAAGGCGGCGGACATGACGCAGGCTACTCCGAGTCGTAGACGCAGTAGCGCGCTACCGGCCGACCCGTGGTCGCGCCCCGTTGACCGGCTCCTGTGGGCGCTGCGCGCCGTGGGGCTCGACTACCGCTGCTCGCCGTCGGGCGCGTGGTCCTGGCGGGCGACATGCCCGGCGTGCGGCACCGCGGAGGCGCTCGCGGTCTCCGAGGCCGGGCTCGGCGGCCCCGTGTCCGTGTCGTGCCGATCGTGCCCGCGGGAGCGGGTGCTCGCGGCGCTCATCGCGGCCAGGGAGCGGGTGGGCGGATGAGCCGGGCTGACGTGCTGACCGAAGAGGAGCTCGCCGCCATCGCGGTCGAGCCGACCGGGAACGGCGACCGGGCGAACGTGGAGAGAACGGAGGAAACCTCCGAGTCGGGCGGGTGGCAGAGGGTTTCCTCCGTTTGCTCCACCACCCGTGCCCGTGAAGCATCGTGGCCGGACCCGTTGGGCGCGGACGCGACGCACGGGCTCGCCGGCGAGTTCCTCGAGCTTGTCGGCCCACACTCGGAGGCCGACCCCGCCGCGCTGCTCTTTCACTTCCTCGCCCTGGCCGGCAACGCCGCCGGGCCCACCTACCGGGTCCGCGTCGGCGCCGATGAGCACCCGGCCTGCCTGTGGCCGCTGACGGTGGCCGACACGGCGTCGGGCAAGGGCGTCGCCCTCGGGCAGGCACGAGACCTCCTGCGCCGGGCGGCGCCCGACTGGCACGCCGAATGCGTCTCCGGCGGGCTCGTCTCCGGCGAGGGGATCATCTGGCAGGTCCGCGACCCGATTCGGCGGGCACCGAAGGGCAAGGAGACGGCCGAGCCCGACGGGTTGGTCACCGAAGACGCCGGCGCGCCGGACAAGCGCTGCACCTTCGTGGAGACGGAGTTCGCCAGTGTGCTCAAGGCGGCCGGACGTGAGACGAGCACTCTCTCTCCGGTCCTGCGCCAAGCCTGGGACGGCGGGACACTGCGCACGACGGCGAAGAACTCCCCGGCGAAGGCCACGGGCGGACACATCACGACGGTCGCGCACATCACCGCCACGGAGCTGCGCAAGCTGCTGGCCGAGGCCGAGGTCGCCAACGGGTTCGCCAACCGGTTCCTGTTCGTCGCCGCCCGCCGGGCGCGGAGCCTGCCGTTCGGCGGCAACGTCGACCCGGGGGACCTCGCGCGCCTGGCCGGCCGCGTCGGCGAGGCCATAGCTGCGGCCCGGCGACGCACCGCGCCCGTGGCATGGGCGCCCTCGGGGAGGGCGACGTGGGAGGGCGCCTACGAGGCGCTGCGCGACCGGCCCGCCGGCCTGCTTGGCGCCGTCACCGCGCGCGCGGCTCCGAACGTCCTGCGACTGGCCGTCACCTACGCGATGCTCGACGCGGCCGACCGTCTCGAGCACGCGCACGTCGCGGCCGCCCTCGCGGCGTGGCGCTACTGCGAGCAGTCCGCCCGCCACATCTTCGGCGGGCGCACCGGCGACTCGCTCGCGGACCGGCTGCTCGGGATGCTCGAGGACGCCGGCGCCGACGGTAGCTCCCGGTCCGAGCTCCGCCAGCGAGTCGGCAACCGTGTACCGGCGGCTCGCATCGCGGACGCGCTCGGGCTTCTTGAAGAGCTCGGGCTCGCTTGCGGCGCCAAGCGGGCGACCGACGGGCGCCCTGGCCGTCCGCCTGAGCAATGGTGGACCGCTTCGCACGCTCCGTTCGGCGACATCGAGGGAGGCGCGCGATGACCTCCCGGGACCGTCGCTTCGAGGCGGGGTTCCTCGCCGTCGCCGCCCGCGCGCACGGCCAGGCCGGCGCCGGGTGGGCGCGCCACGCTCGCGTTCGCCTCGAGGCCGGCGAAGACACGTACGGCGAGCGGTGGAGCACGCTCGGCACTGAGGCGCTGCTTGACGAGCTCGCCGAGGAAGCCGCCGACCTCGGCGCCTGGGGCGCCCTCGCCCGCCAAGCGCTCGACCTCGAACCCGTGGACGCCGCGACCCTCCACCGGGTCGCCGCGGCCCTCGACCGTGCCGCCGAGGCCGGGGCCGCCGCCTACGCCGCGCTGCTCGACGCTCGCCAGGCGCTCGACCGGGACCCGATTCCATCCCATGACGACGCGGCATAACCCGGGATTCCATGACGGCCTGCCCGTGGTCGCTCATCGCCGCGACGGCGAGCCTTGGCGAGCGCCCCTCCCGCTCGAGGACCTCCTCGGCCTGCTCGAGCTCCGGGAGCGGGGATGAGCGACACCCTCGCCGCGGCGCTCCTCGCCGAGCTTGACGATGCCGCCCTCGACGCGCTGGCCGAGCGGCTCGCGCCGCGCCTCGCCTATCGGCTGGGAGCACGCTCGACCGACGCCCCGGCCGCCTACACGGTGAGCACCCTGGCGACGGAGCTGCGCGTCTCCACGAAGACGGTGCGCGGCGCGATCCATCGCGGGGAGCTGAGCGCTACCCGCTCCGGACGCTCCTACTACGTTCTCGCCGATGCCGTGAGGGACTGGCTCGACGCCCGCGAGGACCCGCGGTCGCGCCGCCCGTCACCCGCCCGGAAGGCGCGCGTCCGGAGTCCGCTGCGCGACGCGCTCGCCCGCCTCGAGGAGTAGTCTGTGGCACACGAAAAAGCGGCCCGGCGGCGCGCCAACGCCCCGGGCCCTGGCACAGAAGAGATAGCTCCCATGCACCCGCACCGTACCGCCGCCCACCGACCGGACGTCGCGACCGTCACCCGCCGCACCGCGTCGGCGCCGATACGATGAGCGTCGAGAAGATCACCCGCGGTGCCGGCCCCGTCTGGCGCGTGCGGTGGCGCGAAGGCAGCCGCAACCGCTCCCGCACCTTCGACACCCGCCGGGACGCGAAGCAGTGGGACGCCGAGATCCGCCGTCGGCAGCAGCTCGGCACGCTTCACCTGCTCGATGCCGGCCGTGAGTCGCTCGACGGGTACGTGGCCGGCACATGGGCGCCAACCTACGCTGGCCAACTCGCGGTCAAGACCCGCCGCCACTACGTCTCCCTCTATGACCATCACTTGAGCCCGTTCCTGGGCTCCCTGCCGCTGCGCTCGATCAACGCCGAGACGGTCGCGCGCTGGCAGGCCGACCGGCTGGCGGAGGGCACGGGCCCGGTAGCGGTACGTCACGCGCTCGAGCTGCTCGGTTCGATCATGCAACGCGCGTTTGAGGCCGAGCGCGTCCCGACGAACCCGGTCCGGCAGGTCCGCAAGGCGCCGCGCCCGCGCCAAGAGGAGGTCCGGCCCGTGGCGCCCGCGCAGGTCGAGGCGATGCGGGCGTTCCTGCTCGCCGGCGGGTCGGAGAACCCGCACCGTGACGCTTGTCTCGTTTCCGTGCTCGCCTACGCCGGCCTGCGACCCGGCGAGGCGCTCGGGCTGCGATGGGCCGACGTCGGCGAGAAGACGATCCTCGTGCAACGGTCGGTTTCCGTGGGCGAGGAGGTCGATACGAAGACCCGGGCGCATCGCAGCGTCCGGCTGCTCGCCCCGCTGCGCGCCGACCTTCCCGCTTGGCGCCTCGCCGCCGGGCGCCCGCCCGACTCCGCGCTCGTCTTCCCGGCGGCCGATGGTGGACCGTGGAGCGAGGCCGCCTACCAGTCCTGGCGCCGACGCGCGTTCGCCCGCGCGCTCGCGGCGGCCGGGATCGACGGCGCCCGCCCCTACGACCTGCGCCATTCCTTCGCCTCCCTCCTGCTTCACGAGGGACGCAACGTGATCTACGTCGCGCGCCAGCTCGGTCATGACGCTCGGCTCACCCTCTCCCGCTACGGGCACGTCATGGAGGCGCTCGAGGACGTCCCGATGCAGCCGGCCGAGGACGCGATCCGGGCCGCGCGGGAGGCGCCCGTACCTCTCTCGTACCTCACGGCCGTCACCGCGCTCGGCGGCTAGTCGCGGCCCCGGTCGAGAACCCGCGCATTAGCAGGAGTTCTCGGCAGTGGAGCTAGCCGGGCTCGAACCGGCGACCTCCTGGGTGCGATCCAGGCGCTCTCCCAAACTGAGCTATAGCCCCGCGGCGGCGCGCTGGAACGAGAAGGTTGCGCGCGCCGAGCGCGAAGCAGTGTAGCTGGGAGCGACCTGCGCGAGTACGCTCCGCGCCGAAAACCGGCGGACCCCTCAATGAGCTTTCGGACACGACTCACGCTCTTCTTCGTGCTCATCGTCGTCTTGACGATGGTCGCGGTCGGCGTCGTCGTCTTCCGGCTGATCGAGGACAGCCAGTCGGGCAAGGCCGACGCGCGCGTGAGCGCCTTCGCGAGCGACGCGATCCATCGCTACCGCGACGCCGCGAACCAGGCGCGGATCGGCGCCGATCGGGTCGCCGCCGACCCGCAGCTCGGCCGCGCGCTCGGCACGCGCGACGCCCGCGTCCTGCGCCGCCGGGCCGCGACCCTCCTGCAGAGCCAGCGGCTCGTCCGGTTCGAGATCACGCGCGGAGGCCGCAACCTACTCTTGCTCGGGGAGCACGGCGCCGTCGCCGCCGAGGCACGGACGATCACTTTCACCTCGGGGCGCGGCCCCGGCGCGTCTTCTCGTCGGCGCGCTCGACCCCGAGCGCTTCGCGCGTGAGCTCAGCGCCGACGGCGTCGGCGTCGTCGTGCGCCGCGGCACGCGCGTGGAGGCGAGCACCCTCCCGGGCGCCTCCGACCGTTCCCTTCCCGGCCGAGGCCAGATCGATCTCCGCCGCCACGTGTATAGCGTCGCCTCCGTCGACGCGCCCGATCCCGCCGGGCCGCCCATCCGCGTCTCGGTGCTCACCGACTCACGCGGCACGAGCGGTGCGGTCGGCTCCAGCCGGATCGTGGCGGTCGCCCTCCTCGCCGGCTTCCTCCTGCTCGCGCTCGTCTTCGCCCTGCTCGTCTCGCGCGCGCTGCAGGGACAGGTCACGCGGTTCCTCAAGGCGGCGCAGCGGCTGGGCGGTGGTGACTTCTCGACGCCCGTTCCCGCCGAGGGCCGGGACGAGTTCGCCGCCCTCGGCCGGGAGTTCAACCGGATGTCGAGCGAGCTCGAGCGGCGCCTGGCGGAGCTCGGCCAGGAGCGTGCCCGGCTGCGCGAGTCGATCCGCCGCATCGGCGAGTCCTTCGCCGCGAACCTCGACCGCCGCGCCCTGCTCGAGCTGAGCGTCCGCACCGCGGTCGACGCCGTCGGCGCCACCGGCGGCCGGGCGACGGCGCGCGCGGATGACGGCGGACTGGTCGAGCAGGCGCGCGTCGGGGCGCTCAACGGCTTCGAGGATGCGGTGCAGGGCGCCGAGCGCGCCGCCCTGCAGAGCGGTGCAGCCACCGAGGAGGCGGCGGGCGACACGCGAGCCCTGGCGATCCCGCTGGGCGCGCTGGCCGGAGAGGAGCGCCTGCCGGGTCTCCTCACCGTGGTGCGAACCGGCAGGACGTTCGATGCCCAGGAGCGTGAGCTGCTGTTCTCGTTGGCCGGCCAGGCGGCGGTCTCGCTCGAGAACGTCACCCTGCACGAGCACGTCCAGCGCCAGGCGATCACCGACGAGCTCACCGGCCTCTCTAACCACCGTCGCTTCCAGGAGGTGGCGAGCCTCGAGCTCGAGCGCGCCCGGCGCTTCGACCACGACGTCGGCCTGATGCTCGTGGACATCGACAACTTCAAGCGCGTGAACGACACCTACGGACACCAGCAGGGGGACGCGGTCATTCGGGCGGTCTCCCGCACCCTGCGGGAGTCGGGCCGAGAGATCGACGAGCCTGCGCGCTACGGCGGCGAGGAGCTCGCGGTGACGCTTCCCGAGACCGACCTGGACGGCGCCTACCATTTCGCCGAGCGCGTGCGTGCCGCCATCGAGAGCCTCGAGGTGCCGCTCATCGACGGCACGGGGCACATCACGTTGACCGCGTCGATCGGCGTCGCCTCCTCTTCCTCCGGCGCCCGCAAGGAGGATCTGATCGAGGCCGCCGACCGAGCGCTCTACGAGGCCAAGCGGACCGGCAAGAACCGCACGGTACGCGGCGTCGTCGCGCCCGTGGGCGTGGGGAGCGGTGAGTAGCATCCCGACGATGGGACAGCTCGACGACGCCATCCGGGAGCATCTCGACCTGAAGCGCCGGATGGGCGCCGATCCGGAGGAGGTCGCCGCTCAGGAGCGCGACGCGCTCGGCCCCGTCCGGCGCGAGCCGGAGCCGGAGTTAGAGCTCGAGGAAGACTTGGTGGACGAGGAACCCGCCGAGCACCGCGAAGAGCCGGCCCCGCGGACGACCGGTGAGCCGCGCGATCAGATGTAGCCGCGCGTCTGGGCCGCCTCGACGACGCGCTCGATCCCGACCTCGTAGGCGGCCACGCGCGGAGGCACATCGTCGGAGCAGCGCTCCTTGACCTGCCGGTAGGCGCGGCGCATGATCCCGCCGAGCTTGTCGTTGACCTCGCGCTCGTCCCAGCGGAAGTGCTGGAGGTTCTGCACCCACTCGAAGTAGGAGACGACGACGCCGCCCGCGTTGGCCATGACGTCGGGAATGACGAAGATCCCCTTGTCGTTGAGGATCTCGTCTGCGTTGGGCGTGGTCGGCGAGTTCGCGCCCTCGATCACGAGCTTGCACTTGAGGAGGTCGGCGTTGTCGGCGTGGATCATCCCCCCGAGGGCGGCGGGGATGAAGACCTCGCACTCGAGCTCCATGAGCTCCCGAGCGCTGATCGGCTCGATCCCCTCGCCCTCGAAGTCGGTCGACCTGCCGCCGGCGCGGAGGTGCTCGTGGAGCGCGTCGACGTCGATGCCCGCCTCGGAGGCCAGCGAGCCGGTGGCGTCCGAGATCCCGACGATCCGGCACCCGAGCTGGCGCAGGAGCCGCGCCGCCCACGCCCCGACGTTGCCGAACCCCTGGATGACTACGCGCGTGTCCTCCGCCTTGAGCCCGAGCTGTGGCGCCGCCTCGCGGAACATGTAGACGAGCCCACGTCCCGTGGCCGACTCGCGACCGTAGGAGCCTTCGAGGGCGATCGGCTTGCCCGTCACGCATGCCGGGGTGTGGCCGTGGGTCTTGCCGTACTCGTCCATCATCCACGCCATCACCTGGGCGTTCGTGCCGACGTCCGGCGCCGGGATGTCGCGGGTGGGACCGAGCACCTTGTCGATCTTCGACATGAACGAGCGGGTGATCTTCTGCAGCTCGTCGCGCTCGAGCTTGTCGGCCGGGCAGTTGATGCCGCCCTTGGCCCCGCCGAACGGGACGTTGACGATCGCGGTCTTCCAGGTCATGAGCGCGGCGAGAGCGCGCACCTCGTCGAGGTCGACGTCCGGGTGGAAGCGGATGCCGCCCTTGTAGGGACCGCGAGCTCCGTTGTGCTGGACCCGGTAGCCCGAGTAGACGTGGATGCGCCCGTCGGCGAGCTTGACCGGCACCTGCACCTGCACCTCGCGATAGGCGGAGAGCATGACGGCCCGGATGTCGTCGGCGAGCTCGAGCCGGTCGGCGGCGCGATCGAAGTAGTGGTGGACGATCTCGAGGTTCGAGAGCTCGGCGGGGCGCGTGACCTCGCCGTCGTCCTGGTTGGCCTGGCGGGGCGACTTGTCGGGAGCGTCGCGCTCGCCGACGCCATCATCGGTCTGGGGCGTGGTGGTGGGCTTCTCGTCCGTCGTTGCCTCGTCGGTCATCGCCTCTCCCTTGTGCCGCGGTGCACTCGCTGGAGCATCCCCTACCCGTGAGCGATCCGCGGCATGCGGCGCCCGGCCGCAACTTTCCCTCCGCCCGTGCGTCTGCTGAACAAGGGTATATCTACATCGGAGGACGCACCATGAGAAGACTGCTCATCTTGGCCGTATCGGCCGTCGGCATCGTGTCGGCCGGCGCACTCACCCCACTTGGGTCCGCGATCGGCGCCCAGTCGGCCACTCCCACGGCGACGACCGGGCCCGCCATGAGCATCAGCCAGACCGCAGCGGTGCTGACCGGGAAGGTCAATCCGAACGGGAGCAACACCACCTACGTGTTCGAGTACGGCACCACGACAAAGTACGGGTCGATGACGAAGGTTGGGCAAGCCGGCGCGGGCACCATGGACGTCGCCGCGCAGGGCAACGCGACAGGCCTCGCCCCGAGCACGACCTACAACTACCGGCTGGTGGCGACGAACGCGCAGGGCAAGAAGGCCATCGGCCTCAATATGACCTTCACGACCCAGGCGGCACCGGTGCCGCCTTCTCGCATAGCGCTCTTCGGGCACACCGCCTTCTCCTCGCCGAGCTCGGTGTTCGGGGTCTTCGTCGGGTGCTTTGGTCAGCAGCGTCAGTGCTCGGGCAGGATGACGGTGACCGCTTCGGGCAGGTTGATCGGCCGCCGCTCACTCTTCTTCGTGAACGTAAACGATGGCGGGATCGTGCACTTGACGCTCAACAGGACGGGCCGGATCCTCTTGGCCCGCGCGTCCGGGCATCACCTGGGAGCGACGGTCAGCGTGACCGGCGTGAACGGGACCATCGGGCAGACGAGCCGGTCGGTGACGATCGTCCCCTTCCGCTGAGCTGAGTCGCTTGGGGCGGGGCGCCGGCTGGGCGCCCCGCCCTGCTTCAGCCGAGAGCGGCAAGGAATGATCCTTCGTCCCCTCGCCAAGGGGGATGAGGCCGAGCTGCGGCGCATCCACGCGACGTCGCAGGTCGCGCTGTGGTGGGACGCCCCGGAAGGTCGGCTTCACGCGCGTCGGCATCATGCGCCGCTCCGAGCGCGACGCCGATGGCGGCGGCTGGCACGACTCTCTCCTGATGGAGGGTGCTGGCCGGCGAGGAGAGTGACCTCGACAGGAGAGGACCCTCGCTGAAGCGTTCGACTCTTCCTCCAGGGGACCTCTAACCTGATGCACGGCGACCGGGTCGCCCCGCTGCCTTGCGCCCCGCTGTGATCTACGACCTGCTCTTCAGGCTGGTGCTCTCGCGCATCGACGCGGAGCGCGCCCACGGCCTCGCCGCGCGAGCACTTCCGGCCCTGACGGGCGCGCCGGTCATCGGGCGGCTCATCGGTGCGGCACTCGCTCCGCGCGAGCCGGGCCTGAGAGTCGAGGCGTTCGGTCAGACGTTCACCACCCCGCTCGGAGCCGCCGCCGGAACGGACAAGGACGCGACCTGGTTCGAGAGCCTCGGAGCCCTCGGGTTCGGCGCGGTCGAGGTCGGCACCGTGACTGCGAGGGCTCAGCCCGGCAACCCCAGGCCGCGGATCTTCCGCCTGCCGAAGGCCAAGGGCATCCTCAACAGCATGGGATTCCCCAACGCCGGTGCGGAGGCAACGGCGAAGCGGCTCAGCCGCCGCCACCGCAACATGGTGGTGGGCGCCAACGTCGGCAGATCCAAGGAGGCCGATGCCGAGGGCGCCGGTGTTGATTACCGGACCGCGGTCCGCTGGGTCGCGCCCCACAGCGATTACCTGGTCATCAACGTCAGCTCTCCCAACACACCGGGTCTGCGGGCGATGCAGTCGGTGGAGACCCTTCGCTGGCTCGTCGGCGAGGTGCGAGAGGAGCTGCGGTCGATCAGATGCGAGATTCCCACGCTGGTCAAGATCGGCCCCGACCTCGGGGACGCGGAGATCGACGCAGTTGCCGATCTCGCTCTCGAGCTCGAGCTCGACGGCATCGTCGCCGTGAACACGACCACGAGTCGCGAGATCGTCGACCTTCCCAGCGATCTCGTTGGGTCGCCCGGCGGAGTGTCCGGGCGGCCGCTCCGTCCCCTCGCGCTCGAGGTGCTCGAGCGCCTCTACGGGCGGGTCGGGAACCGGCTGGTTCTCGTCTCGGTCGGGGGCGTCGACTCTGCGGACGACGCGTGGGAGCGCCTCCGGGCTGGGGCCACGCTCGTCCAGGCCTACTCGGGCTTCGTCTTCGGTGGACCCCTGTGGCCCTCGCGGATGAACCGCGGGCTCGCGGCCCGTCTGCGCGCCAGTGGCGCCTCGTCTGTGTCCGAGATCATCGGGTGCGGTGTGCAGGTCCACGGGAGGACCGTCGAAGCGCCCGAAGCGCCCGAAGCGCCCGAAGCGCCCGAAGCGCCCGAAGCGCCCGAAGCGCCCGAAGCGCGCGAAGCGCGCGAAGTGGAAGCAGCGAGGCGGCCGGCGGTCCCGTCGGGCTAGCGCTGGCTGCCCGGCGATTCCCGCTATCGGCTCGCGCCGGGTCTGCCGTTCGTCCGAATGCCGGGTTGAGGCGCTCCGAGCGGCCTTCGCCGATGGGTTCGCATGAGGCGCGTCAGGGGCGACGCAGTGTGCGTTCGATTGACCTCTCAGCCGTCGCGTCCGAGCTCGAGCGTCTCGATGCGAGCGTGATCACGTGCCGCCGACGCGAGCCCCCGGTCTTTGGTGGCCAGAGGCTCTTCCAGGCGCTCGGCCAACGCCACGAGCAGGGCGTCCGCGGCGGTCAGGTTCTCGCGGAGCTCCCATGCGCGCTGTCGTAGTGGGATGGTGCCGAACAGTTCGACGGGCAGATCTCCGAGGTCCTCGATGGCGCCCCGGGCTCGCTCGGGCTCGAGCATGTGCCGGCTCACGTCGCGACGCAGGACAGCGAGCACCTCGAAGACGAGCAGATCGGGCGCCGCAGCCGTGCCTTCGCGGGCGAGCAGCTCCTCGACGTCTGCGGCTACGCCGTCGGCGAGCAGGAAGTCGATTACGACCGAGGTATCGAGGACCGTCACTCGCTGCGGTCGCGCAACCGCCGCACGGAGCGGGCGCTCGGCTCATCGCGCGCAACCACGCCCCTCGCCCGGATACGAGCTGCGAGCTCCTCAGGCGTCGGGCGGTCGGCGGTGCGCGCGAGCACCGTTCGGAGATACTCCGAGAACGACATCCCCGCTGCCGCGGCGCGCGCCTTCAGTGCACTGTGCACCGGCTCGGGAACATCGCGGATCTGTACGAGCACGCCCATACGAACCCCAACTCTAACATGCGGGCGGTATTGGCTTGCAGTCAATGAGCAGGCTTGCGCGCGGGCAGGCGCCGCTTCCGGCCTGCTGGCTTGGGGGGAGACGTGATTGGCGATCACGGCGAACCCGCCAGCCACGTCGCCGACCGGACCTACGGGTACGCGATGCTGGGGTGGCTCCCGCTTCAACGAAGCCGGGGTCCGGAGACCCCGGGGACGCTCAGCCAGCTCAGCGCCAACGCAGCCTGCGGCTCACCTTCCGGGCCCCCGACAAACAACCGATAGTTCGGTCGCGGATGCTCGCGCCGCTGCGCAGCCAAAGAGCCTGCCCGCGGCACTTGTTGCGGACGCACGGCGCTTGACCTTGGCTAACTAGCTGTCCTGCTCACGGAGGTTGTGAACGCGGCTGATCGGGGGGTGCCCTCCGATGGTGCTGTGGGGTCTGCGCTCGTTGTAGTGGCGGATCCAGTGTGGCAGGGCTTGGTTGCGGTGGCGGTGGGTGCGGTAGGTGAGGCCGTAGCCCCATTCTCTGGCCATGGTCTGGTGGAAGCGCTCGACCTTGCCGTTGGTGCGCGGCCGGTAGGCCTGGGTGCGGAGGTGCTTGACCTCGTGGCGCTCGAGCAGCTCGCGCAGCGAGCGGTTCTTGACGTAGGAGAACGCGTTGTCGGTCATCACCCGTCGGGCAGTGACGCCGTGCTGTTCAAACCACGCGAGGGCGCGCTCGGTGAAGGCGGTGACGGTGGCTGCCTTCTCGTCGTCGTGCAGCTCGACGTAGGCCAGCCGGGTGTGGTCGTCGATGTTGGCGTGGGCGTAATCGCACCCGACGCGCGTTTCGGGGGCCATCCAGTGCCGGGAGCTCTGCGAGCGGTCGCCGGTGACGGCGTGGCCGGGGCGCTCAAAACGCCAGTAGCGCGAGACATCCATGTGCAGCAGGTCGCCCGGACAGGGCCACTCGTAGCGATTAGCGGGCTCCTTGGGTGCGCGGATCGGGCGAGATAGGCCGTGACGGTGAAGCACCTTCCAGACCGTCGAGTGTGGGCAGCCGGTCGCGCCGGCCACCAGCCGCGGCCCTCAGCCCGTGCGACGCCGGCACTCGCAGATGCGCTCCTGGCGGACCGGGTCCAAAAGCCGCGGGCTGCGGCGCGGGCGGCTGGAGCGGTCAAAGAGCCACGCGCCCGAAGACCGCTCGGCTTCGGTGGCCGCCAAGCGACGGTGCCACCAGCGGTGCGCGGTCGCGGGCGCGACGCAGAAGGCGGCAGCTGCCGCCTTCTGCGACATGCCGCTTGCGATCAGCTCCGTGAGCGCCAGCCGACCCGCAGGCCCGAGCTTGGCCTTAGGGTGCGTCGTCATCCGGGCCCTCCTTGGGCGTGAGTCCTCGCAGACCCACAGCCTCTGGAGAGGCCCGGACGTCCAGACGTTCACAACGTCTGTAGGCAGCTCAACTAACTAATGG
>JAABUJ010003621.1_pt1 | contig 17138 bp, 13 predicted proteins | sample 5559131 | NCBI WGS metagenome assembly JAABUJ01 (sample SAMN10711875, study PRJNA513366) | rock metagenome | isolation source: Antarctica rocks | place: Antarctica: Victoria Land, Mt New Zealand nord | collected 2016-01-07 | reverse complement strand
CCGATGGCCACGATGACCAAGGCAGCGCCACCGCCAATCAGCGCGGCGTTCGGGCCACTGCTGGCGCCGGGCTGGCCGGTGTCAATGCTGGACGGCGACGAGGAGTAGCTCGTACCCGACGAGGAACCTGTACCCGATGAGGAACTCGTACCCGTTCCGGTGACTGCATCCTGCGCCACCGAGTTGCCATTGGGCACCGCGGCGAACTGCGCGGATGACGCGCCACCGGAGGGAAGCTGAGCTTGTCCGGCTGCGCCCGTGTTGCTACGGACACTCACCGTCTGAGCGCTCGAGGGGACGGAGCCCGCGGGGAAGGTCGCCGTGTGCTGTCCCTGCCCGTTGGTGCCCGTGGCGACTGGGGTGACCGGCTTGCTCCCGAAGTAGAAGAAGAACTGGTCACCGAAACCCACGGTCAATCCAGGTGGGTTACCGAACACAAGCACGATCTGGTTGCCGGAGAACGTCACATTGACGTTGATGATGAAGTTGATGTTGACCGTGCACGTACCCGGCGGGTAGGCGGCGCTACCCGATGGGCAGATGGACTGCGCGGACGCGGGTGCCGCGAGCGCGAGAGGAGCCAACGTAACGCCGGCACCCAGGACAATTGCGGCGGAAGTCGCTCGCACGAGTGATGTTTTACTCATGTGATGCCTCACTGGCTCGTCATCAGTAGCGAGTCGACTGACTCCCCTTGTCGGCAGCATAACCTAACGAAGGGCAAACGGGAAACCCTCCGCGTCCCTAACCCGTACGCAAGGTGATTCAGCTCCTCATGGCCCCGTCACCCCGCAGGTGGGGACGTTGACCGACGTCGCCATCGGCCGGACCAAGGGCTGCGTCGGAACCTGCGCTACACCGGGCGCGGTGGGCTCGACCATCGAGAACAGCAGCACCTTCGGCAGGCCCGGCGGCAGCTGCACGTTGGCCGTGTACACCGGATGGCCCTGCTCGCTGCCCGTGGTGACGGCGATGGGCGCACCGTCGAGCGTCACGCCGCGCAGCTGCGCCCCCTGGGTGGCGTACAGCGATACCAGCGAGCGTGAAGTGCCGGGCGGCCCCGTCGGGTTCGGGTCCTGCCGTCCGGTGATGTATGGCGGGTAGTCCCCCGGCGGCAGTTCGTTGGTGAGCGTGGCGGCCACGGCGGTGCTGCGCAGCCGCCCCACGCAGTTGTCTGCGCTGTAGCGCACCTTGCGGTCGAGGTAGTAGTCGATCTTGTTGCCCGACGCGTTGTTCACCACCACGTTGGCGTAGGGCGCGGCGTCGTCGGGCACGACGCGACCCAGGGGCGTGCCAGCTAGTACGGCTTCCTCGCCTGGCACGTCGCTCCACACGCCCAGCCTGCCCTCCCCCGCCGCTTTGGCCAGCGCCTGCACCACTTTGACCGTGGAACCTCCCTTGCCACCGAGGGTTTTGGTGACGACGGCCCCGGCGATGGACTGCAGGAAGTCCTTGCGGGCCTTGTTGTCCTCGGGATAGCGCAAGTAGACGTCCGACTCGGTGATGCGCACGACGTTGTTCGCGTCGATCACCTCCCCACCCGGCAGTGTCACCGGTCCGACCGCCCCCAGGATGTAGCTCAGCGCCACCGGGTCGGTGGCGATGACTCCATCGATCTGCTGGCCACTCTGCTGCTGCCACAGCGACTTCCAGATCTGCCCGGCGTAGGGGATGTTCGGGCTGATGTTGCTGTTCGACCAGGAGGTGGTGCTCTTGTAGTCGCCATACAGTGCGGCGAAGTCGGGCCCCAAGTCGATCGGCTTGCCGTTGAACTTCAGGTCCTGGTTGCTGGCCAAGGTATCCAACGCGAGCTTGCCCTGGTTCGCGGTAAGGATGCCGTAGGCCCCGACCAGCCCCCCGGTACCGCGCGCCTCGGCGTTGGTCTGGAAGGCGAGGAAGTAGTTGCGAGGCCCTTCACCGCCCAACATCGGCGGCAGGAGCGTGGCCGCCGTCGATGCGTCGCGCAACAAGCTGGTCAGCTCAGCCGACTGTTGTTGCAGGCTGACCCGGGCATCGTCGACCGAGCCGAGCCAGCCGCCGGCCGGGATCGCATCGATGCGGTGCTGCACGGCGACGGAATTGGCCGCCGCCTGCTGGAGCGGGAGACGCGCACGCGACAGCGCCGCCAGGTCGATCTGTGAGCCGGAGGTTCTCAACTTCTCCGGTGCCAGCGCCGTGCTCTGTGCGGCGGCGGGCTTGAGCACCTGGACCACGAGGTCGTCCACGGTCGCGGCGATGTCCCGGGTGGTGCGCAGCGGAGTGCCGAGAATCGGAATCGGAGCCAGCAGGTCCCACGGCAGCGCGGAGGTCGACGCGCGTGCGTCCGAGGTGTTATTCGCGGCGAGGTCGACCTCGCGTTGCGCGGCCGTGCTGTCACCTCTGGCCAGATCTGACCGTGCCGCCTGCACATGGGCGCGGGCGTCCTGCAGGTCCGACTTGGCGGACAACGCAGTGATGGCGAACCAGACGCCAAGAACGATCAGGACCAGCAGCACGAGACCAGACACGGCGAGTGAAGTGCGATGACGTCGATGCCAGGGGAGATGCCGTCGACGACGCACGCGACGCACCGATGCGGGTGGCGGTCCCGGATCGTCAGACTGCTCGTCGTTGTGATTAACTGGCGGCGTCGTCACCGGTGTCGGCCTTCGGCCGCGGAGGCTACCTCCCCAGACGCCAACTCGGCCGGGCGTAAGGCGGGTTCGATAAGCGTCTCGCCATCCGCGCCTGCTGGACCCTCCTTGGCCCGTGGGGCCGCTGGCGGAACATCGGTCTCATAGTAGTAGGCGTAGTCGTAGCCGCTGGATTTGGCCGGAACCATGTTGAGAATCGTGCCCAGCACCCGCCCGTCCACACTCCGCAGGTTCTCGGCCGCGCGGGCGAGTTTCTCGCGTTCGGTGTGCCCGTGCCGGGCCACGAGGATGGCGCCGTCGGCGTGCACGGTGAGCACCGCGGCGTCGGTGACCGGCAGCAACGGCGGCGCATCGAAGACGATGTAGTCGAAACGACTACGCAACGTCGCCAACAGCGATTGCAGACGGCTGGAGCCGAGCAACTCGCTGGGGTTAGGTGGGTGCGGCCCGGCCGCCAGGACGGTGACCGCCGGGTTGGCGGTGGGCTGCAGCACCTCGTCGAGCTCGGCGGCGCCGGAGAGGACGTTGGTCATGCCGACGTTCTCCACCAGCTGCAGGTACTTCGCCAGCCGCGGGCGGCGCAGATCGGCCTCCACCAAAATGACCCGGTTCCCGGCCTCACCCAGGGCAAACGCCAAGTTCAACGCGGTGGTGGTCTTGCCCTCGTTGGGCACGGCGCTGGTGATCACCATGGCCCGCGGTGGGTTGTCGACATCGAGGAACTGCAGGTTGGTACGGATCTGGCGGTAGGCCTCGGCGCTGCTGGAGTGGCCTTCACCGAAGCCCACCAGCGGATGCTTGGGCCGGTCGGGATCGAACGGAACCGTTCCGACGACGGCTGACTGGGTGGATTCGACCACCTCGCGTCGATCTTTGACGGTGTTGTCCAAGCGGTCTCGGAGGACCGCCAGACCCACGCCCAGCAACAGCCCGAGAACCGCACCCAACGCGAGGTTACGGGTCGTCTGCGGCACCACCGGACTGCTCGGCAGACTCGCCTGCTGGACCACGGTGACCTTTGCGGCGGGAGTGGCGCTGCCCTGCGGGGTCTCCAGTTCAGTCACCAGCTGGGTGAACTGCTGAGACAGTGTGTTGGCAATATCGCGGGCCCGCTCCGGCGAGGCATCGGTGACCGTCACCCCCAGGATCACCGTCTCCGTCTTCACACTCGCGCTGACCTCACTGGCCACCTGCTCCGCACTCATCGGCAACTTCAACGTGTCTACCACCCGCTGCGCCACCTGCTTGCCCTGGATCAACTCTGCATACGACGTCACCCGCTGCTGGGAAAACAACCCACCCTGATACGCGGTGGACGTCGTGTCAGCGGCGTTCCCAGTCGTCGACACGAACAACTGTGTCGAGGCCGCGTACTTCGGCGTCGTCAGCAACGACAAAGCCAGCGCAGCGAGCACCGCCAACACCACCACCGCAACGATCAACTTCCAGCGATGGCGCAGAATGCTCAAGTAGTCGGCAATCTCCATGACGGCGCCGTACCCCCCCTCAGGGTTGGTTACTCTTCGTGTGGGCAGATGACAATGCGGCCTTCAGGGTAACCGGGTCCACGATCGTAGATGCTCAACGGTCTGCCCTCATGGGGGCCGGCAGGAACGCCGCTTTCACCGCCGCGCCGATGACCCTGCCTCCGGCCGAGTTCGGTTTCGTGCCGTCGTTCGACGGCCCGTCCGCGTACTGGGTGCCGTCACGCGCACTGGCCGACGCGTCGAGGAAGGTCCACCCGCGCTCGCCGGCGAGTTGTTTCAGCTGCTTGTTGACAGTGGTGACCGCGCCTGGTTGCGTCTCTAGCGGCGGCGAGCTGAGGAGAACGACCTTGGGTGCGTTGACCGTCCACACCATCGTGGTGATGTTGGTGCTCGATTCGCCGAACGGCACCCCGCGTGGTCGGTAGTTCCCCCGGACGGAACGGGGCCCTTGGGCTTCTTCCTCGAGCTCCGGACCCCCGGCAGGCAGGACCTGCGGGCGCACGTCGAGGCGGCAACTGATCTCGAACACTGACACGAAAATAAGGTGACCACGGTCTGGTGGGCACAGGTGGAGGTGTCCCGCCGGTGTTTCGGTGGGGGTGATCGATGTGGGTGGTCAGGCGGTGGCGGCCAGGGGTTGCAGGTCGACGTGGTAGCCGAGTGCTTCGAGTTGGGCGATGGCGCGGGCTTTGGTCTTGGTAGGGACGCGTCGGGTGAAGTAGTCGACGCCGGGGTCACGGTAGAAATCACCGTTGGTGAGCATATTCCAGGCGGCGATGAGCATGGCGTGCTCCACGGCGACGATCGCTTTCATCGGCCCGCGGCGGGACGCTATCCGCCGGTACTTCGCGGAGAAGTAGGTGTGCTTGGAGCGGGACGCGGCCAGCGCGGCAACCCTGAGGGCGCCTTTGAGGTAGCGGTTGCCCGGTCGGGTCTTGGTGGACTTGGACCGGCCGGCGGACTCATGGGAGCCGGGACTGGTACCGGCCCAGGAGGCCAGATGTCCGGCGGTGGGGAACACGGACATGTCGGCCCCGGTCTCGGCGATGAACACCTCAGCGACCCGTTGGCTGAAGCCCGGGATGCTCTCCAGGAGTTCCCGGGCCGGGAGAAAAGGTTCCATCAGCGTCTCGATCCGGGCCGAGAGGGTGTCGATGTCGGCGGTGTGGGCGTCGATCCGGTCCAGGAACAGTTGAGCCAGGAATGCGTGATGGGCGGTGAAGTGCCCGGTCAACGCCTCCGTCAAGGTAGGTATCTTGGATCGCATCCGCCCCTTGGCCAACTCGGCCAACCCCGCGGGGTCTGAGCGGCCGGCGATCAGGGCGTCCAGCATCAACCGCCCGGACATCCCGGTGATGTCGGTGGCCACCGACGACAACTTCACCCCCGCGTCCTCCAGCAACTTCTCCAGACGCTGGGTTTCCCGGCTCCGTTCCCGGGTGATGACCGTCCGCGTCCGAGTCAAATCCCGCAGCACACGGATCGGCTCGGGGGGCACGAACGAGGCCCGCACCAACCCGTGCGCCCCCAAATCGGCCAGCCACGCGGCGTCGGACACATCCGTTTTGCGTCCGGGGACGTTGCGCACGTCGCGGGCGTTGACCAGCTCCACCGTGAGATCGTCCTCGAGCAGGTAGTAGAACGGGCGCCAGTAGTCGCCGGTGGCTTCCATCACCACGCGGGTGACCTGCTCGGCGAGCAGGTGCTCGCGCAACCCCAGGATCTGGTTGGTCATCGACCCCCACGTCGTCACCGTCATGACGGTGCGCTGGCCGCCGGAGCCCTGGATGCGGACGCCGACCTTCGCGTCCTTCTTCGAGATGTCGATTCCCGCGCACCGCGGGTGCACCACGTCCATCACACACCACCCTTCCCGAACCGGTCACCACGGTGGTGATCGGGTAGGTGCGTTCCGGGGAGGGCTGGGAGAAAACAGGACTCTGACACGCGTGCTCACAGGCAACAATCCACGGTTCCCGCGTGGATACAACGATGCCCTCCACCCTCAAACTGTTTCACAGGCTCACCGGCACCATAGATCAACCGAGGTCAACCGGAACGCACCCGGAAAGTGTGCTCTCACCAGCACCGATCACGCTAGACTCACCCCCGGCCTCCCCGCTCGCCCAGCCCAGGCGAGCAGCTCCCATTTTCCTCACCCACGGCGGAGCGAAGCGCGCCTCAACAACTGATCAGGAACTACGCATCCGGCATGACCGGCCTCCAATCTGCGTGTCCACTCGATACGCGCGACTTCGTGTCGCACCCCACCGTTGGTGGTAGGCGGCGGCAAGTTCATCGGCGCGAGCCTCGGCGGGGTCGGTGATGGTGGGCAGCAAGGTGATCACCTCACCGGTGCCGTTACCGGTCCGGCCCGGTCGGGCACGGTGTACTCGACGACCCGGGCCAGGCGGGCCCGCGGCAGCCCGTACTCGTCGAGCGCCTCGGGCACCTCGCCCAGGTCCGTACCGGTGCGGGCGGCGGTGAGGATCGCCTCGCGGCGGGTTCCGCGGATGCGGGAGTCCATCACCACCGACAGGTAGGTGCCATCGGCCAGGACCGCTACCACGAGCAGCGCCAGTTGGGTGGGGGCCCGCCACAACAGTGCGGCCCCGGCCGGCGGTGAGCAGTTCATCCTCGGCCAGCCGCGGGTACAGCCCTTGGGCGAGGGTTTTCTCCCCGACGGTGTAGGCGCCGAGGGCGGCGGCCACGAACGCATGGGTGCCGCACTCGGCGACCGCCACCACCCTGTCGTTGGGGAACGCCGAGCGGTTATCCCCCGACCCGGCGTAGCCGAACTCGGTGGCGTTGGCGGGGGTGTCGGGCACGTCCACCTCGAACCCATCGATGCCCAGCAGCCGCCAGGACCGCAGAAACACACCCCGCGCCGTTCCCAATGCCCTCACCGAGGCCATCGGCCCCGCCGGTCCGGCGACCGGACCGCAGGTCCGTTCGAACAACTCCGGCAACACCGCGTCAGCGTTGACACCGAAGCCGAGGCCAGCAATGCTCACTAACACCTCTAGGTGGTCCCATGCTCGTAGCAACGAGGTGGTCCCATCACCCTGGCAAGCGACAGCATCACCACCGACGGCCAAGCCACCACCACCGTGTTCATGGGCGACACCACAGAGGGAGCCGCATGAGTAAAGACATATTCGTCGTTGGATGCGGTGGATTCGGTCGCGAGGTCTATCAGGTGATCACCTCGATGCGGCAGGTCGGCCAAGACATGACGGTAGCTGGATTCGTCGACGACGCACCGAGCCCAGAGAACCTCCAGCTGGTCGGCGCCCTGGGCTGCATCTACGAAGGAACAGTTGCTGACCTGCGAGTCGCACGGAACCGTTCGCCGTGGCGTTAGCAATCGGAAGCCCGTCGGGCAAGCGTGCGGTCGCGGACCGACTTGCGGGCTCACCGGTGCGCGACCCCGTCCTTGTGCACCCCGCCAGCTGGGTCGGCACCGTCGTCACCCTCGAACCGGTCGTCGTCATCACCGCAGGAGCGCGTCTGACCACCAACATCCACGTTGGCGCGCACGTGCACATCAACCTCAACGCCACGGTTGGCCACGACACCACGATCGGCGACTTCAGCGTGCTGAACCCGCTCGCGTGCGTCTCCGGCTCGGTAACGCTGGGCGAAGGAGTGAACGTGGGTGCTGCGGCCACTGTGTTGCCCGGCATCGAGGTCGGCGCCGACACGGTTATCGGTGCCTGCTCCTGCGTGGTTCACGACGTGCCTGCCGGGACGACGGTCATGGGAGTACCTGCGCGATGAGCCGCCCCGCACAACCTTGGCGGCGGACTCGGGCCCACCCGTGCGGCGGCCACCCTCTTCGGTCGGTCGGGCAGACCCGACCATGACACCGCCCCGCTCGGCGCAGGACGCCCCGCCCCTGCTCGAGCTCACAACAGTCTCGCTATACGGCAACCAGGCGCCAAGCACCCGCGTCCGCGTCGCCGACTGGCTGTCGCACCTCCGTGTTCAGGCGGAGGAGCTGAACCACGCTGAGCTGCCCAACCTGAGACCACGAACCGTCCTTGAGAACCTCTTTCAGGTGGCGCGCGCCGAGGCCAGGAACGTGGTGCGCGCGAGGAAGAGGCGCCAGCTGCTCCTTCTCTCCCGGGAGGCCAGCGCCCTCAGTCGTGGGCGCGTCGAAGAGCGCTACCTGCACTCGGCGGAACATTCGACCTACGACTTCGACGACGCCCTGTTCGAGGACGGAAGCTCCGCCCAGAGCCGGTACGGTCGGCCGGCCCGCTGGCGAAGCTCTGTACGTGCGGCCGATGTCGTCATCGCGGGCAACCCGTATCTGGCCGACAGAGCAGACCAGCTGGCGCGGGACGTGCGCATCATCCCCTCCTGCGTCCAACCCGGTGACTATCAGAGCAAGAGCCACTGGCGCGTGGGAAGCACGCCGGTCATCGTGTGGCTCGGGTCGCCCAGCACCGAGCAGTATGTCGAGCACATCGCGACCGAGCTGGCCCATGTCTGCTCCAAGCTGGGTGCACGGCTGCGCATCATCAGCGGTCCTCGCACCCGGGAGGTCCCGGTCCTAGCGCCGTTCGTCGACCGCTACCCATGGAGTTCCGCCACGGTTTCAGATCTGCTGTCGAGCGCTGACGTGGCGATAGCGCCGCTGAGCGACACCCCGTACAGCCGCGGCAAGTGTGCCTACAAGCTCCTGCAGTACGCCGCCACCGGACTACCCGTCGTCGGGTCACCCGTGGGCGCGAACCGCGCAGCTCTCAAACACTTCCACGGCGTGACCGTCGATGCGCGAGACACGTGGGCAGAAGCCTTGCGGGTAGTCCTCGAAGCACCGGACGACACTCGACGCCAAATGGGAACAACAGCGATTTCTGCGGTCGCGAAACATTATTCCTTCGACGCCTGGGAGGGCGCATGGCGAGACGCCGTGGGGTTGAATTGATTTCGTCGCCACCGATCGCCGTCTTGAGCACCACTGTCTCGCAAACTGTGGGGCGCTTCTACGGTGACATCATCACCACCCTCCAGGCGCAGGGATACGCCGTGCACGTGGTGACGACGGACGGACCCGAGGTCGCTGATCTGCGGCAGCGCTGCCAAGCGGTGCACCTCGTTCCGATGTCGCGCACCATCTCACCCGTCGCTGACCTCCGTGCCCTCTGGCAGTGGCTGCATCTCATGCGGAAGCTTCGACCCGCGTTCGTCCTGGCCGGTACGCCCAAGGCGAGCTTGCTGGCCATGATCTCCAACAAGCTCGTGTCAACACCGCGCCGAGCCTATTTTCTACAAGGGCTTCGGCTCGAACCGACCACAGGCGTGCAGCGGTGCACGCTCGCCCTGATGGAGTGGCTCACCAGCTGGTGCAGTCACACCGTCATCGCCGTCTCCCCATCGCTCGCACGCCGGTACCGCCACCTCCGTCTCAACGCGGGCCGGCCCGTGTCGATCCCGCACCATGGCAGCAGCCACGGCGTTGACACCGTTCACTTTGCGCCACGAGCCAGGGCCGAGAACGTCCTGCGGGACGCCGGGCTCGACCCGACGGTTCCTGTCCTGACCTTCATAGGTCGCGTCACCAGGGACAAGGGGATAGGGACGTTGATCGAGGCCGCCCATCAGCTGCACGCCAAGGGATCGCAGGTGCAGCTCGTCATAGCCGGGGACCTCGATGAGAGCGATTCACCGCTGCAGGTGACTCGTCTGCGCGAGTCCGGCCTACAGGTCGCAATCATCGGCCAGCTCGCTGACGTGCGCCCGATGCTCTCGGTCACCGACATCCTCGTGCTGCCAACCTGGCGCGAGGGCCTGCCCAACGTCGTGCTGGAAGCCGCTGCGATGGAGGTTCCGGCTATCACGACCGATGCGACGGGTGCCGTCGACTCGGTCGTGGACGGCCTAACCGGGTCCATCGTGCCGGTCGACGACCCCTCCGCGCTGGCGTCAGCCGTCCAGCACCTGCTGAGCGACCCGCTCCGACGGAGAACCATGGGCATGAACGCGCGAGTACGTGTTCTCGCCGACTTTCAACCACGGGATGTGGCCAGTGCCATCATCGAAGCCGCAGGCAGCAGCCGACGTCAGGTGCGGGAAGTCGACGTGCCAACCCAGCGAACGGCGCCAGCTGACTGGGTAGCCGATGTCGACCTCCCGGCCACTGCGCAGAACGAGGCCTGAGGGTGTGCGGGATCGCTGGCTACATCGGCCCTGACCGGTCGGCCCACGCTCACCTCACCGTGGCGCTCGATGCACTCGAGCACCGTGGCCCTGACGACAGCGGCACCCACATCGCCGGTGCCTGCTCGATGGGAATGACCCGCCTCTCGGTCATCGACCTCGATGGCGGACACCAGCCCCTGTACAACCCGGAAAATACCGTCGCGGTTGTGTTCAACGGCGAGATCTACAACTACCGCGAGCTGAGGAGCGACCTGCGGCGCGCAGGGCACACCTTCAGGACCTCGACCGACACCGAGGTGCTGGTCCACCTCTACGAGGACCATGGGCCCGAGATGGTCCATCACCTCAGGGGAATGTTCGCGTTCGCCATCCACGATGTGCGGACCGGCGACGTGCTGCTCGCGCGCGACCGGTTCGGTAAGAAGCCGCTCTACTACATTCATGACGCCGGTGAGCTCTGGTTCGGCTCCGAGCTCAAGGCTGTGGTTCCGTGGGCTCGGCGCGCGGGTCGGCCACTTCCGGTCGATCCGCAGGCGGTCTACGACTACCTGTCGCTGGGTGTCGTACCCCAGCCGACGACCATATTTGCTGGCGCTCGCGCTCTGCCGCCTGCGTCCACAGCCCACTTCTCCAATGGCAACCTTGCGCTGTCGACGTACTGGGCGCCCGCGTTCCACCCCAAGTCCGGCTTGGACCTTCCCACTGCGAAGGAAATGACCCGCGAGCGCGTACAGGATGCCGTTCGTGTCCGACTGCGAAGCGACGTACCGCTCGGTGTCTTTCTCTCTGGCGGCCTCGACAGCAGCATCATCGCATTCGAAGCTTCCAGGGTGGTCGGCGCTCAGCTGGAGACGTTCACCATCGCCACCGGCGACGCCCTCGACGAGTCCGAGGTCGCACAGGCCACCGCCCAAGCCCTCGGCGTGCGCAACACAACCTTGCCGCTGACCGTTGATCCGGTCCTCGGCGTACAAGCCGTGGTCGACCACTACGACCAGCCGTTCGCCGATTCCAGCGCGATCCCCAGCATGCAGGTGGCCGCACTGGCCGGTGAGCACGTATCGGTGGTCCTCAACGGCGATGGTGGCGACGAGCTGTTCGGCGGGTATCGACGCCACGTTGCCGCCCAGCGCCTCCAGCGGTTTCACGCCGTTCCCCGGACCGCTGCACTCCTTGCGGCGCGGACGCTGGGTGCTCTACCCGGTGGGCGTCGCAGCCTGCCGGGAATCGGCGCGCGGTTCGCACGCGGTCTGTCGCTGTCAGCCGAAGAGCGCTACTTCGTGTTCACGGCCGACATGCTGAGGGAGGGCGACAAACAGCTGCACTGGTGCGGACCGGCCGCGGCGCCGACCGAGCGACTCGTCACGGCGCACACCGACAAACGTCTTTCCTACCTTGACCAACAGCAGCTGAATGATATCCAGCTGAACCTGACCTCGGACCTCCTCGTCAAGATGGACATGGCCTGCATGGCATCATCGGTGGAGGGGCGCTCACCGTTCATGGATCACCAGCTCGCAGAGTTCGCCTTCGCACTCCCCGACGATCTGAGGGTCGGCCCGCGGGGAACGACCAAGCATGCGCTGCGCGAAGCCTATCGAGACCTGCTCCCCGAGCAGGTCATCAACGGGGCCAAGAAGGGCTTCGAGGTTCCGATGGACCGCTGGCTTGCGAGCGACTTACGACCACTTCTCCACGACGTGCTCGGCAGCCGTGACGCTCGGGTCGGCTCTTACGTCGATGATTCGGTGCGGCTCGGACTAGTTTCCGGTGAGCGTTACCGTGGTCGTAATCATGGCTACCTGCTCTACGCGCTGCTCGTGCTGGAGCTCTGGCTCAGGAGCCAGGAGCGTCAATGAGTAATACGCCCAACAATTCGGATTACCCCCTGCCATCCGCGCCGGTACACAGCACGATTCTAATGACTTCCCGCGTCTCGATCGATCGCGACTCATCCCGATCTGGGGGGCACGTCACTCATGACCAACCCCCGGCAGCTGCTCTCGGCTGGGTTAGTAAGCGCGGAGGCCAGGCTGGCAGGCTGGACCATAGTTCTCGCAGGGAGCGCCAGCCTCTTTGCACTCCTGAGTGCTCGGTGGCTCGACGTTCAAGACCGCGGTGTCGTCGTCGTCTTCTTGACGACATCCTCACTGCTCATGCTTGTTGGTTCAATGGGAACAGCTACTGGTGCACGTGTCCTGCTTAATCGCGCGCCACCACTCGGGTTGGACACGTTTCTTCACCACGCACGACTCCTGAGTCTCATTCACCTGCTCACCACGGCCACGGTAGGGGTTACTCTTCTAGCGTTGTCAAACGGGATGCCACGCGTCTGGGTGGCCATTCTGTTTATTCCCTACGCCGTACTTACCTTATTCTCTTACTTATCACGCGAAGCGCTTCACGGCCTAGGGAAACACGAAGCAGCCCTGCTTAGCGACGTCATCCCCTCCGTCGTCCAAGTGGCCGCAGTCGTGCTTCTGCACGCGACAGGACGCCTCGATCTACCAAGTCTTACGGCAGCGATACTGTGCTCCGCATTCGTCCAGGCATCTTACCTCACCTGGCGGATCGGCACAGTTTCCAGGTCACCGATAGAATCTTTCTGGACCCTCAACCGCGTAATCCGATTTAGCTTTCCAGCACTCTTTACTGCCCTTGGTCAGGCAGTCGTCATTCGCGTTGATCGACTGATTCTTGGCGCCCTCGCGGGAACAGGTGCCGTCGGAATTTACGGCGCGGCCGCCACCCTGACTGAGGTCTTGTGGCTCGTCCCCAGCGCGGTCGCGCAACTTGCATTCCGGCGGGCATCGGTGACAAACCGTGCAGACGCCGGTCGGAAAAGTCGTCAAATAGTCATGGGACTAACTCTGGTCTTCGCCGCCGCGTTCGCGGTGACCGCCCACTGGATAATCCCTCTGCTTCTCGGCCCACGGTACGTTGACGCTATCCCTCTGAGCTACATCTTGGTGGTAGCTGCCGTGCCCATGGCCAGCTATCAATTGGACGTCGCCGTGATTAACGGGATGGGACGCTTAGCCTCGTCAGGGTGCATAACCGTAACGGGCAGCCTAGTTCTAGCGATCGGGTGTATTGCCACGATCCCGTTCTATGGCGCATTCGGTGCAGCGTGGGCTAGTCTCGTCGCATACTCCATAGAGGCGATTTGGGCCAAAACCTCGCTTCGCGGGACTTCCGTACTACCCATGACGGGACGGTAACGCAACATGGAGCGACTCACACACCCTGCGGGTCTGCCGATACCACCAGAGGAGTGGCGCAGCGAATAGTCATTACCCACCGATAATCGATCTGCAACAACAACCTGTGGTCAGCGAACACATCTGACCGAACGCGCTCGCTTCTCTCCTACCGGCACCCAGTGGTCAGGCGACGCCGCGCCGTTCAGGCGTATCCCCGCCCTACGAGGCATCAGTCGACAATCTCCATCCACCTAGGATAGGATATCTCGCGTGAGCCTATCTGCTGTACGTCATCGGCTGACTCCGACGCTGTTGCTTGGTTTGGTCTGCTTCATCTACATTCTGCAGAGACCCGTTTCGTCCAATAACATCCTCGTGCCAGTTTTGGGCCTGCTGGGGCTTCTAGCTGCGGGAGCGCTCATCCGAAACGGTGCGCCTCCCGCCCGAGGGATTTTGATTATAATCTTCACACAGCTTTTCGCTGGTGCGATCGCGCTACTGGTCGGGAGCCTTCATAACACTCCGGGATTATGGTCTCAGGCCGTGGTTCTTCTCGTTGCGCCCATACTTTTCTGGACGTGCGCGATAGCTCTTCGCTCGTGGATGATCCGACCAATCATGGTAGCAGCTGCTATAGGAACTGTCATCCTATCGCTCACAATTCTCCTATTCGTATTAGGCGAACAGGGGTTATTCCCTCAGATTTTGCCCAGTTCGCTACTCATAGACTCCGGCGCTGGGATCAACCCAGTTGGCCAATCGATTCAGATTCGCTTCTACGGACTGTCAACTCTTGTCGCCGCGGGTCCGTTGTGGTTGGCATCTCTACTAGTGCCACGCAGCGGTTATCTCCCAGGATCGACCCTAAGAAGCGTAGCGGCGGCATCCGCCCTCCTGGCAAGCCTGCTCACTGGGCGCCGCGCGCTCGTTGTAGTGCTATTTCTCGTACCAGTTTTGATCTGGGTTGTGCGCCGCGTTCTTGCGCCCTCGCGTCGAGGCGGCCCGAGGCGCTTCTTGCCCGTTCTTCCGATACTATGGTCGAGTTTTCTCGCCGGAGTCATCATCGTCCAACTCGCGCCTTCGTTGTTCTCCGCTAGTTCTGTTACGAAGGCACTGAGTTCGCCCTTCGCTTTCGTCACGGGCGCACTGCCGAACGACGCGCGCAACCTCGAGTCAGTGAAGCTACTCAATAGCTGGTCGTCACATCCCTTCCTGGGGAGCGGTGCCGGAGCAGTTGTACAAAACTACTTTCGCGATCGTGATAGACCATGGAACTTTGAATTGCAGTACCACATGCTCTTATTCACTGAGGGGCTGATGGGCGCTACGCTCTTTGGTGTAGTGATATTCTTGTCGGTACGCTTTATTCGTCGAGCTATCCTCCTACACCCGGACAGTTTCTCAGTCTTGGTTGCGACCTCAGTCGCCGCGTGCGCCATGCTGATCGCAAACGCGAGCGACCCCTACCTACAAGCGCCGGGGCACATGTGGGTAATTTACCTGCCACTGGGAATCGCGAACGCGGTATTGACTGGCCCCTTACGCGACGTCGGTAGTTGCAATGATGATTTGTCGGAAGTTCGCGGCTGTTCGCGTTCTTCAAACATCGACGCTACGGTTTCAGCGACGAACCGCGTTGCGAAACCAGCACTAGGTGACGTTGCCAAGACGCCAAGACACTAAATACTGGTGGCCCGTCGGCCACCTTCCGTTAGCACTGCATGACCGCATCCGAGGGGCCGACACCTCCGAGGATGCGCCTCGGCGTTCAAGGTCGTCCTGACGCGAGGGCGCGTTTTTTAGAGCGGTGCGTAATGGCAGCCCAGCCCTAACGACCGGCCACATAACAGGGCTCTTCGCAACCCAGGGTGTAGCAGTAGTTGGCGCGTCGCTGGCGGATTGAGGGTCTAGGTCCCTCGATGATTGCGGCGCGGAGGTGGTCGGGGCGGGGGTGGCGTCACCTCCCCAGCGGTCACCACCGCCGCCGGATCGTTGTGGAGATTCTGACGCCGCCCACCCAGAAGACCTCGACATGGATGACCCTCCTTTCTGTTGCCCTGATCTTGATGAGTCCTGCCTGCTCGACCGGCTCGGCTTGACGGTTGTTGACCGTCGCTGAGTTTGCCGATGATGGCGTCACTGCCGATTCCGATGATGGCGGCGTGAGAAAGGCCCCGCCCGGGGTGGTGGGCGGGGCCTTGGTCGGCGGGATGGTGGCGTGCTCGTCAGGATGACGGTGCGGTGTGTGGTGGTCAGTCGTGACCGTGCTCGGGTGGGGTCGAAGTGGCGCGGAATCCACTCCCATTCCTGGCAGTCTCGGAAGAACGTGCGGCTGGCCATCAGGGTGTGGGCCTTGGTGCGTGGGGCGATCGGGGTCCCGCCGCGGTCACCGAGCGCGTCGCGGCGCTGCGTGTAGTCCCCGACGGCCATCCGGTCGATCGCGGCCACCCAGGCTGCGCAGGTCCACCGGGTCCACTGACCAGGTTCGGTGATCTCGGGGTACTCGACGGCCAGCCACCACCCGGCCTTGGCCATCAGTGTCCGGATGATGGCGCGGACCTTCGGGGTGAGGGTGGAGGTGTCGTGCCAGCGCCGCACCCACTCCGCCCACGCCTGGTGAGTGCCGATGATGCCGGGGGCGTGGTTGAAGCCGGGTCGGATCGGGGCGTCGCAGTGGCCGAGGTCGGCGACAACCCTTTGCAGCGCATGCAGGAAGGCCGGGTGACGCCCGGAGGTGGCCGGATGGGCGTGCAGCGCGGCGAAGGCCGCGGTGGTGAGGTCGGCCAGTCGGGGGCTGCGGTTGATCAGCAGGGCCTGACTGAGGATGCCAGGCAGTCGGTAGCGGCCATCGTCGCGGGTTTGGCTGCGGTAACCCCAGCGCGCCATCACCGCGCCGACCCGGCTCATGGCCTCCTCGAGGGACTGGGCACCGAAGACCAGCCGAGCCAGGTGCAGACGGTTGAAGTTGGCCAGGTGCTGGAAGTCGGTGAACTCACCGAGCAGGTAGCCCAGCGCGATCACGAACGGGCGCACCGTTGTCTCGGTCGGCAGCGGCTGCGCGGCGCGGAACGCCTCGCTGGAGGGTCCGCAGACCTGAGCCCAGTCCCAGGCTGTCCATCCCCAAAAGGCCCTGCTCGTTGCAGCGCAGTGCTGCAAGACGACGGCAACGGCGTGGGTGCCGGCGCGCCGATGAGAGATGTGCTCGTCGTGATGCAGGGCAGCGAGGGCGGCATCCAGCGGCCCGACCAGGCGTTCCAACGCCGTCCACTGCGCGGCGGTCCGTCGGGGGATGCCCAGGGCGCGGTTGCGTCGCAGCTGGCGAAGATCCAGCTCCTCGAGCGCCCTTGTCTCCTGCGCCAGCAGCCCGGGGGTGCGGTCGAACTGGTCCGTCTCGAGGCGAAGGTGCCGGCCCTGCGCAGCGACGTCGTCGGGAACGGTGGCTGGGGCCAGCGGGCCGCTCACGCCCCGGTCTCCGCGATCCCGGTGAGCATGCCGACGCGCTCGGCGTGCAGGTGGGCCATCGAGCGGTTCAGCTTGGCGGCCAGATCCCGTCCGGACAAGTGGATGTAGCGCAGCGTCGACTCGGTGGACCGGTGCCCGGCGAAGGTCGCGATCGCGTGCAGCTCCCAGCCCATCCGGGCCAG
>JAABUJ010003619.1_pt1 | contig 17153 bp, 19 predicted proteins | sample 5559131 | NCBI WGS metagenome assembly JAABUJ01 (sample SAMN10711875, study PRJNA513366) | rock metagenome | isolation source: Antarctica rocks | place: Antarctica: Victoria Land, Mt New Zealand nord | collected 2016-01-07 | reverse complement strand
ACGACCGTCTCTCTGGCGCCAATCGGATGCCCTCCCTGGCCGCCCTCATCACCCAACGCGCGGCTGAGGCCCACGCCCCCGTGGCGCTCGCAGCGGCCTAGCCCCCCGACTTTTCGATAAGATACGAATGTTGGACCTGTCCGCATGACTGGTAACGCCTGTGGGAAGCGCGCCTGCGGCGCTGTCACGACAACTTGTTGGCTATGTGACTGTAGTAACCGGAGTCATAGCAAATTGACACACGGACTGGCGCCCTACGGCAGGCCTACGAGTGGATGTGACTTGTAATCCTCTAAACCGAACAAGAGCGTCCACTCTTAGGTATGGGATCTGTAGGCGTTTGACGCCACCGAGGGCGATAAAATCAGGGCGCTACCTAACCTACGCTCCTACGGCCGTGCGCACAGCCGCACGGCCAGTCACGAACGCAGGGGACTGGCGACGGGCACGGTGCCGATCTACGGCACGAGCGTCCCGCTCGGGCACGGGGAGAGGGCGGCGCAGGCAGGGGATTGGGTCGTGAGACGCACGCGCAGCGCGGCGCCGTCGACCTCGTGGAAAAGGGCCGGACCCACGGCCGGTAGGCGCGCGAGGATGCCGGCGAGGCCATCGCCCGCTAGGGGAGGGATGCGCGCGCTCGGCGGGAGCATCACGGGGAGCGTCGCGGGTCCCGAGGTGGCGTAGGCCACGACACGCGATCCGGAGCTCGACGCGGGGACGACGGGATCGGCGGACGAGAGCACGAGCCAGGTCGCGCGGCATGGCGAGGATGCGCCTATCGTGATCGGCGTCGACACCGCGGCTGGTTGGCTCGGCAAGTGGGCAGGGGGCGCGGGGACGACGGACACGCCAGCGCACCCGCGGCCGTATCCGTACGCCGCCACCCAGCCCCGCACGCGGATCGTGCGCCCGACCCAGGCGGCGGGGCGCTGGCGTAGCCCGGCCTGCACCGCGTCCACCGTGTACACCGTCGGCGCGAGGAGACCGACGAGCGCGGCGGCGAGGGCGGCCAAGGCGACGACGCAGAAGAGGCCGAGGGCGATACGCTTGGTCATCGTCGATCCTCCAAGGGCCCCGAGGGCCATGAAAGGGCGCGCGTTCGCCCGTTGCGCCTACCGCGATACAGCCCGATGGGCCGTCGCGGCAATCGGCGGAGGGGCGCGTCCCTAACGGACTAACGGAGCTTCATCGCGTCGCGTCGTTGACAGCGGGGGCTAGCTTAGTATACAATCAGGCCCAGAGTAGCTGGTGCCCTTGTAGAGGACAACGCTCGTCCTCTCACCGCCCTTTGTGCTACCCATAGCGCGCTATCTGGAAGGATTTCGGGATATGCGCATTCGGATCACTAGCATGGTAGCGGCGTTCGCGACGTTGACGCTTGCGGCGACGGGTGGTGTGGCGATGGGGGATTCGCCCGCGCCCGCGCCGAGCGCCGTCCCCCAAACGCCTGTCGTCAACCCGGACGATCAGTCGGTGACGATGAGGGCGACGAGGGCCGCGCGCCCGGGGGGCCGGCGTCGGATGCCACCGCCGCGGGCTCGACGAGCATCGACTGCGTCCTGAATGTGCAGAACCCGCACAATTCGAGCCATGTCGGGGGCACCGTCAATGTCGTCGCCAGGGTGACGTGCACCAGCCCGGTCGAATCTATCACGGTGAGGGCCGCGTTGTATCGCAACGGCGCCTTGGTCAAAGACTCGGGGCCATCCACCAGGACCGGGGTGGCGTCCTATCAGAATAACGCTGCCGTGAGTTGCGTCAGCGGGAGGTACCAGGGATGGGGGGCGAATGTCATCCAGTACCCCCCTGGCTACACGCCGTCGTCCACTTCGGGCACCGCGGTCGGCAACGCCGTCGACATCACCTGCTGAGATGGACGGGCGATCGCATGGCCGTCGATCCGCGAGGTGGGCCGGTGGGCGTCGCCGGGGTTAACGGGGCGGGGTACACCCCACTGGGCAAGGCGCTCGAAGGGCGCGCCCGGGACATCGAGGCGTGCCTCGCTGCGGGCGCGTCCGCGGAGGATGGGCTACGCCGCGTCGTCGCGCTGATGGCGGCGGTCACGAACACGGAGGGCCCGAGCGCGGAGTCGCCCGCGGCGGCGCGGCCCGAGGAGGCGGACGCGATCTTCGGGGGCTCTGCGGCATCCCGGCTGCTGCGGGAGGCCCTCGATGCGTGCGACACCGGCCCCGATGGCCGCGCGCAGCACTGGGTCCGCGTCAGCCGCGGCGGCCGCCCATGGGAGCGCCCCATCCCGGCCCAGTTCGTGGCGCCCGACCGGGCGTCGCCCGCCCCGCCGGCGGTGAAGCCCTTCGACTACGGGCTCTACACCTCCACGCCGCTCGCGGCGGGGTACGGCATGTGGCGCATGTACCTGGACCAGTACTACGGCTCCGATCTCTTCCCGCTCCCCTGGTACATCTGGCGGCTCGCCGTCCCCACGACAGCGCGCGTCGCGACGGTGGACGATGCGCGCGGGTGGGCTCGCCTGGTGACGGCCTTCCCGCGGGTGCACGACGGATGGGTCTACCCGGACTGGGCGAGGGTCGCGGCGCGGTATGATGGGGTCCGGTTGACCTTCCCCGCGGTCGTCGCGACGCAGGGGATTAGGCTGCTGACGCCTCATGGGCCGACCGCGCCTGGGTTCTGGGACGTGGAGTCCACGTATTGGTTGCGCTGGCGTTTCACGGATGCCGTCTTGGTCACCAAGACGGCGTGAGGTAGGCTTGCTCAGCGAGCTGTTTGACGCCGTCGGGAGGCCAGATCCCGCGACAAATCGGCCTGGCTCCGCGTTTCAGCCTCTTCCTCCAACAAGTCGTTGAGACCACATGTCCGACGCGAAATTTTACCTTTTCGGTGCGTTGGGCAAAAATAGCCGAATCTGGACCAGCGCTCGCACCCGCAGCGCGTCCATCAACGCCAGCTTGTTGGCCGTGGTTCGGGCGCGTGTCGCGGCCTGCGCGGCGATCGTCTCCGCCGTGGGCACGTCGCCCAGGTCCAGATGCGCCCACGCCAGGCGCGGCAGCAGCATAATCACGTCGCGCTCTTCCAGACCGGGACGGTCGAGCAGGAGCGTCAGGCGCTCCCGCGCCGCCGCGGGGCGGCCCGCCAGCAGGTCCAACTCAGCCAGCGCGCCGCCGGCGCAGCGGCGGGCCTGCAGCAGGTCCGCGCTTTGCGCGGCCAAGGCGCTGCTCTCCTCCAGGTAGCGGGATGCCATCTCCCATCAATGGTCGGAGGCGCTCCAAACCCTCTTCTGGGGTCCCACGGGCGGCATGCGCCCGCCCGATCTGCGCCACGATGCGCCGCAGTCCCTCTCCGTCACCGGCCGCGCGGTACGCCTCTTCCGCCTGAGCGAGCACGGTCAGCGCCGCGTCGTATCGCCCCATCGTGCGCAGCACCGCGCCCCGTTTCTCGCGCACGCCGGCTGCGTCGTGGGGGGCGATCCTGCGCATCCAGGTGGTCCGCGGCATCACGGTAGTGGCCCTCGGCCGCGGCGTGGGCGAATTGCGCCCGGGCGCGGTCGCCCGCCTGCTCCGCATACAGCGCGGCTTTGTCGCGCACCCCACCCTGACCGTAATGGTAGGCCAACGCCTCCACCGGAGGCGCGCCCAGCGCCCGTTCCAGCGTCTCCGCCACGCGCCGGTGCAGGAGCGCGCGCCGCGCCGCGCCCAGATCGTCCTCCACGACCTCCCGGATCACGCCGTGCGCGAACCGGTAGCCGTCCGCGCCGGCCTCCTCCAACAGGTGTGCCCGAAGGGCCGCGTCGAGCGCGGCCACGGCCTCGCCCTCCGTCCGCGTCACCACGCCGCGGAGAAGCGCACATGAGACCACACGGTCCACCACCGCCACCACGCCGAGCATCTCTCGCGCTGCCTCGGGGAGGGCGGCCACGCGCTGGCGGATGCTTTGCCGCACATCCCACGGGACGCTCCACGCCAGGGCTCCGTCCCAGGTCTGCGCGCGCACTCCCCCGCGCCCAACTGACGACGAAGAACGGCGCCCCCTCCGCACGCTGAAGCACCCGCGCCCGCAGCGACGGCGCCACCCCGTCGACACCCTCCAGCAGGTGGTCGAGCAAACACTCCGCCTCCTCGGGCCTGAGGGGGCCGAGCGTCCGGTGCGTGACCAATCCCGCGCGCGCCAAGTCAGCCAGGACGCCGGAGAGAGCATCTTGAGGCTGCGCGTCCGTGCCGCGGTAAGCGCCCAGGACGCGCACAGGCGGGGCGCCGACGGACAGGGCCAGCGTCACCAACAGATCCAGCGCATCGGGCGTGGCCCACTTGTAGGTCGTCGAGCGTGACCAAGGTACCCGCTGGCCCCGCCACGTTAGCCAGGAAGTGTGCCAGCGCGTTGGCGATCAGGCGATGCTCCTGCCCCGCTGTGAGCGTCCAGTCGGGCAACGGATCGACGAACCCCTCAGCGAGCGCAGGCAGCAGGCGCACGAGCCAGGCGCAGCCGCGAAAATCGGCGCGCAGCACACGGGCGCCTGCCGATAGATGTGACGCTCCAGGATATCGGGCAACGGCGCATACGGCTCCTGCCCCCCGCCGCGCCGGCAGCCGCCGTCAAGCGCGCGCATCCCCATGTCCCGCGCGCAGACGCCCGCTTCCTCCAGCAGCCGTGACTTGCCGATACCGGGCTCACCCTCCAGCACAAGCAGCGGCGGCCCAACGCCAGCGAGATGCCCCTGCACCAGGGCGAGTTCATCGGCCCGCCCCACGAATGGGGGAGAGGATGCGCCGCTTGCCTGACGAGGAGAACGCGTGGCAAGACATTCGGCGCGCCGCGTGGGGCTGGCGGGGCAAGACGCCGCGCTAGAGGGGAGCACGCTGGACGAGGACGCGGAGAGGACGCGGAAGCGCTGTATCGCGGCGTCGAGCGCGGCCCGCTCCTGGGGAGAGAGGCGCAAGGCGTCGGAGAGGCGCCGTACGGTCTCTGTCTGAGGCGTCCGATGCACGCCGCGCTCGATGTCACTGATACCGCGGACGCTGAGGCGGACTCGATCGGCCAGCGCGATCTGCGTCAGGCCGCGCGCCATGCGATACTGCTTGAGGAGATCCCCAAAAGCGGAAGGCTGATCCATGACCATGGTCATTGCGCCGCGAAGCCGTGTCGAGTTCGCGCGCTTCTCCTTTCATCGCCGTTGCTGGAGCAGCGTGGGGCGCTATAGCGCCATGAAACACCGCATCTCTAACGCGGACGCCGTTCCGTCACGCTGTCCCCCCCATGCCTACGTCACGGCGCACTATCGTCATCATTATAGAGGAATCGGTCGATGTCACGCACGTCGGTGAGTATGGCCACACGCTCGGAGCGTGTCTCAGCGTGGGGATATGAGCCAGCCGTATCGCAAGGGCCTCTCGCTGGAGGCGCTGGTCGACGAGTTACGCCGCAACCGCGGCACGCAGTTCGACCCCACGCTGACGGACCTATTTGTCGACGCGCTCCTGGCGCCCTCGTCCCCGCTCAAGGCGGCGGCGTCGGGGCCCGAATCCATCGCGGCGGCGTGATCACGAACATTGACACGTCCGCCGCTAAATCATCACGGTAAATGTTTACCGATGGTGCCCGCTTGTTCTCGGAGATTGGCATCGGGATACAACTCGTCGAGCAGGATTAAGAAGTCGGCCGGGGTGACGAAGCGTACGTGCATGATCGTGGCGCCGGGTGGGAAATGTTTGACATCGTTCGATACAACGAACTGTGCGCCCGCGGCGAGGGCTGTTGCAAGGATAGGGTCGTCGTCCGGGTCGGACAGCGCACCGTCAAGGAGGATGCTACGGTAGTCCGCGATAGTTAAGACATCAGAGAGCCGATGGACGAGAAGATTGACACGTCTTCGGTAGACAGAGCGGGCTGTGTCGCGCGCGATACTACTTTCTACTCGAACACGGACCATCTCACCCACAATAAACGCGCTCCACACCGCCTCGAAGACTCCCAATTGCGCCATGGACCAGAGCCAGTGACGTTCATAGCTGATGAGGACCGATGTGTCGAGGACGACGCGGGGCACATCCGTGACGGTGACGGACAGCGTACTATCGTCCACTACTGCCCACGACCTTCGGCGACCAACCGGGCAGCCTCTTCAGGTGTGAAATCCTCTAGTTCAAGCGATGACCCGGAACGGCGCACGTACTCTTCCACCAACTCTCTCGGTATAGAAAAATTTCCTACCCGATAGCTCGTGTAGCGCCCTTCCTCGACCCATTTCTTGAGCACTGGCCCCGAAACACTAAACAAGTCCCCTACCCGTTCGGTGTCCTCGGCGACAGGCTCCGTTGTCGACGATGTCCCATTACCATGACCATTGCGCACGGCCTCGACGATCGTGTCGATCGCCCTGGCGCGCCCAGGCTCGCCGCGCTGCCGCAACTCGTCCGCTATCGCCTCTGCGTCCTTGATCGTTTGCTCGGTTATCATATGAATCCCCCTTTCGCTCTGTGCCACTATTGTAGCGCGAACGGCGTGAGTGTGATAGCTACCCGGCGCGCGTGAGCGGCCTGGGCGCACGGCGGGCGGGGCGCTCGTCGGAGAGGCGGCCGAGCAGGGACGCCAGCGCTTCGAGCGAGCGCAGGTTGTGCGCCGGCAGGAACAGGTCGACGTAGGGCAGCGCCGCGCTCATGCCGCGCGTGAGCGGTTGGTAGCCGTCCAACCCCAACAAAGGGTTGAGCCACACCAGCAGGTGGCAGGAGCGCTGCAGGTGCGCCATCTCGGCCGCGAGCAGCGCGGGGTCGCCGCGGTCCCAGCCGTCGCTGATGACCACGGCGATGGCGCCGCGGCCGAGCGCGCGGCGCGCCCAACGGCGGTTGAAAAGGCTCATGGACGCGCCGATGCGCGTCCCGCCCGAGAAGTCGAGCACCTCGCGCGCCACCTCGTCGAGGGCGCGGTCGGGATCGCGCGTGCGCAGTTGGTGCGTGATGCGCGTCAGGCGCGTCCCGAACACGAACGTCTCGACCCCCTCCAATCCCTGCGTGGTGGCGTGCAGGAAGCGCAGCAACAGGCGCGTGTAGCGGTCCATCGAGCCGCTGATGTCGCAGATGAGCACGAGCGGGCGCGGCTCGCGTTTGCGCCGGCGGCGCGGCAGCGCCAGCACTTCCCCGCCGTAGCGCAGGTTGTGGCGCACAGTCCGGCGCGGGTCGAGCAGCCGGCCGTGGCGCGCGCTCTCGCTGCGGCGCAGGCGGCGCAGTGGCGGCGTGAAGGTGAGGCCGGACAGCAGGCGGCGCAACTCGGCGGACTCGGCCGGCGTGAGGTCGGCGAAGTCCTTGCGGCGCAGCGCCTCGGCCGCGCTGTAGGCCACGGCCTGGCCCTCGTCGCCTTCGACGCCCGCGTCCTCCTCACCGGCCTCCGCGCCCTCACCGGCCAGCAAGATCGTGCTCCCGTCGCGCGCCGCCGCACGGTTGGCATTGTGTCCCTGCCCCTGCCCGGCCCCCTCGCGGGGCTGTCCGCTCTCGGCCCTGGTGTACGCGGCCATCGCGGCGCCGTACTCCTCGATGATCTGCGGCAGGCCGCTCCAGAAGCGCGCGAAGGCGGCGGCGAACACGGCCTCGTGGGCGTGCGCGTCGAGCAGGACGGCGCGGGCCGCCGCGTAGACGTCGTCGCGGCGCGACAGGTCGACGAAGCCGAGCGCCTGCACGAGGTCGAGCGCCTGCCCCGTGCCCGGCGCCAGGCCTAACCGGCGCAGCACGCCCACGAAGCGTAGCGCCGCGACGGTGAGGCCGTCGCCCTCGTTAGCTGGTCTAGTAGCTATCACCTGTCACCTTTGCCACCAGCGCGGCGCCCTCGGGGCCGTTGAGGCGGTGCAGGTCCTCCTCGTACTTGACGACGGCCCCGAGCGTGGCCTGCACGGTCTCGCGGTCGACCTCGCGCTGGCCCAGCGCCACCAGCGCCTCGACCCAGTCGAGCGTTTCGGAGACGCCGGGCGACTTGTAGAGGTCCATGCCGCGCAGGGCTTGCACCATGGCGCAGACCTGCGCCGCCAGCCGCTCCGACGCCGCGGGGACCTTCAGGGCCACGATGCGCCGCTCTTTCTCCAGCGTGGGATAGTCGATCCAATGGTAGAGGCAGCGCCGCTTGAGCGCGTCGTGGATCTCGCGCGTGCGGTTCGAGGTCAGCACCACCACGGGCGGCGCGGCCGCCTTGATCGTGCCCAACTCGGGGATGCTGACCTGGAAGTCGGAGAGCAACTCTAATAGGAACGCCTCGAACTCGGCGTCGGCGCGGTCGAGTTCGTCGATCAGCAGCACCGGCGGGACGGGGTCGGTGTGCGAGATGGCCTGCAGCAACGGCCGCGCGATCAGAAAGTCGGGGCCGAAAATGTCCTTCAGGCCCTCGCCCTCGCCCAGCGCGCGCGTCTCGCCGCGCGCCTCCAGTAGGCGGATCTCCAGCATCTGCCGCGCGTAGTTCCACTCGTAGACGGCCGAACTGACGTCCAGACCCTCGTAGCATTGCAGGCGAATCAAGCGCGCGCCCATCACACCGGCCAACACCTTGGCCACCTCGGTCTTGCCGGTCCCTGCCTCACCTTCGAGCAGCAGGGGCTTGCCCAGGCGCAGCGCCAGGAACAAACTCATCAGCAGGGCGCGGTCACCCACGTAGAGATGCTCCAGCAGCGCCTCTTGCAGTTGGTCGAGCGTCGGCGTGGCCGCCGACTCCTGTCGTCCCCCGTTCATTGGCCGTTCTCCTCGGTCGGCAGGGGCACGGCCGGTCCGCCCTCGCCCTCTTCCTGCATGGTCGAGACATTGCGCCAATCGGGCGGCTCGATGGAGGGAACGTCGTGCAGGTGCGCGGCGTCGTTGTAGCGGCGCAGCCGCCAGCGCGGCGGGCCGTTGTTGCGCGAGAAATACTCCCAGTGTGTGATGGAGGTGTTGCGCGTGTAGAACTCGATGTCCGGCCGCGGCAGCGGGTTGACGCCGAAAAAGTATAGAAATGAGTTGTCGATGACGCCGCCGTGGCAGACGATCACGACGCGCTTACCCGCGTACCGGCGGTTGATGCGTTCGAGCGCCTCCGCGCACCGAAAAATAAACGTGGCCCAACTCTCGCCGCCGGGCGAGAGGGGCCGAAAGGGGTCTTGTTCGAACTCGGGACCGCCGTAGCGCTCCCTGAACTGGTCCAGCGTCATGCCGTCGGCCTCGCCGGGGCGCATCTCCTGCACCTCGTCGTCCCAGATGATGGGTAGGTTCAGGGCCGGCGCGATGATCTCAGCGGTCTGGCGGGCGCGTGGGAACGTACTGGCGATGAGGACATCGGCCTCGATCTCGCCCGTCGCGGCCAGGCGGTCGCGCAGGCGTTCAGCCTGAGCCACGCCGCGCGGCGTGAGGCCACGATCGCCACGCATACCGCCAATGATGGGCTCAACGTTGACCACGGCCTCGCCGTGGCGGATCAAATATAGATGTGTCACACCTCTATTGTAGCAGCCAGCGGCTAGGCGCCAGGCATTAGGCGCCAGTTGGGGACTATCTGTCCTATGGATGCGCGTTGGGGTCGTCGACGCGCAATCCTTCGGCGACCGCGACCTGACGCTGAACTATGTCCGCCGTCACGAACGTGGCGACCGGCAGCCCGCGTCCCAGTCGCAGGTCCGACACGGCCAACGCTGCGGTGAGATGGACCGCGTCATAGCCGCGCAGGCCGTGTCGCTCGGCAAGATCCATGGCGCGCTCCGCGACGGCAACCGTCGCGGCCACGACACGGTAGCGGCGATGCCACGCCCGGCGGAAGGCGCGCATGGCGCTTGCCGCCTCTACCTGCGTGAGTTCGCCCGTACGTACCTTGCGGCCAAGCGCCGCGACCGCTTCCGGCCCCGTCAAGCGGACGGTGTATAGCGTATGGCCCGCGGCCGGGTCGACCAAGGCGGTGGCCCACGCCGTGCCCGACTCACGCGCGAAGACCTTGACGAGCGCATGTGTGTCGAGACGAGCGCATGTGTGTCGAGATAGTAGGCCGCCACTAGCGGCGCTCGCGGATGACCTGCTGCGAGAGCGGCTCGCCTCGCGCGACCACTGGCTCGAAGGGCTCGTCGGCCGCGAACTCGTCGGACGGCAGTTCATCGAGCAGGCCGGCGGCGAGCAGGTCGCGCGTGAGGGCACGCTCAGCCGCCGCGGTATCCGCGGTGATTGCGCCCGACGCGCTCGCCGTTTCGACCGCGTCGGGCCCCGCGCGCACCTCGACGCGGGCTCCGTCGATGAGCCGCGCGTCGTCGTCCAACTCGACCCGGTTACCTCTGATTACTCCGCTGTAAATTGCCATCAATGTAGCCTCCATATCCCTATTGTAGCTGATAGCTACCGGCTACCAGCTTTCATCGTTCCCATAATCGAACGTTTAGACATGGTTCAAACGAGCTTGACGGTGTTGTGTCTGTCGGCGGCTCAAACTGTCAAGTTTGACTGAGCGTTGAGTGAACCATGTCTTAGTGCAGAACCAGGGAGCTTTGTTTGAAGCGGCGCCCACTGGGACCGCCGGCATCCTGCCGGCAACGGTAGGCCGGCAGGATGCCGGCGGTCCCAGTGAGTACGCCTCGCTGCAAAGTAACCCCTTGGAGAAAACATTAGGCGTCGTGTGCGCTTTGTAGCCAGCGGATCTGCTCCTCCAGTTCGGCGCGCTGTCGCGCGTCTTCCTCGCGGGCGCGTTCAACGGCCGTCAGGCGCTCCTGTGTCTCGGCGAAGCGCTCCTGTGTCTCGGCGAGTTGTTGCTCCAGCCATTCGGCGCGCCGTGGCGCCTCGCGGGACCACGCGCCGCTGGGCCTTTTGGCCTTATCCACTCGCCTTGCCATCACGGTTGGGCTCTGGCCCCGAACCTGCACGCGCCAACGACAGGACGACAGGGGGCACGCATGCGCGCGGGCACACAGGGAGAGGATCGACGAGGCGGGCGTCGCCGTCCTTCTGGCCGGCCTGGCGGAGATGACACCCAGGGACATGACGCGCCGCGCCCGCCGGTGTGCGTGGATCGCGCGCGGCGCGGCGTGTCTCTCGACCGGCCGTGGGACGCGGGGTGAGCAGGGTCTGTGAAAAGTCCTGGGAGCGCGGGCGTCTCGTCCGCCCCCGTATCTACTGGGAGCGCGGGCGTCTCGTCCGCCCCCGTGTCCGGTGGGATGAGCGCCGACGGGCGGCGACGCGCCGGCCCTGCGGGGATGGCCGGCTCACGCCTGCGGATGCTGGGGCGGACGAGACGTCCGCGCTCCCAGTGGACGTTGCCGACTTTTCACAGACCCTGCGCGGGGTGAGCGCGTCAGTGGACACACACAGCCCCCGCGCGGTATGGTGGAAGGAACGGACAGAGACACGCGGACAACGGGACAACAGGAGGGCCGATGCGCGCGATCGTGTGGCAAGGGTCGAGCGAGGTCGGCCCGATTGTGCGCGGGTTGGCGCGGGCGGCGCTGTCTGGCCAGCCCGTCACTGTCGTTACGACGCTGGACCGGGCGCTGGCGGCCGTGACACGCGCGCGCGGGCCGGTCGTCCTCATCGTCGATTGCTTTGAGGGGGAGCCGGCTGACCAGGAGCGTTGCGCGGCGCTTATCGCGCGCATGCGCGCGCCCATCTCCATCCTCCATCCCGATGAGGGGGCCGTCAAGGACCTGGAACGGATCGCGGGGCGGCCCCTGGGCTGGTTCCTCGCCCACGCGCCGATGCTGGAGCTGGTGGCCCAACTGCGCCGCTTCTGCGCCGATGTCGCTGCACGGGAGGCCGATGGGACGGCTGACGCCGCCGACCGGGCCGACCGAGCCGACCGGCTCGACGTTGGTGTGCCGGGGCAGAGGAGGGAGCGGTGACCGCGTATCGGATGCATCGGGGCCTCACCCTGGACGAGATGCTGCGCTTCTGTGCGTGGATCAACGCCTCCGATGGGGCCTACAGCGTCGAGGCCGTCGTGCATCAGGGCTGGACGGCGTTGTGTCGCAGCATTGCCGGCGGGGAGGAGGACGCGGACCTGTCCACGCCCTATGCGTGGGCCGTCGCGGTGATCGACCATCGGCGCGGCGTCAGCGCCCGCTTCGTCGATCCGCGCCAGGTCGCGGTCTTCCAGCACGAGGGGACCTACCTACGCTGTCCGTGCTACGCGGCCGACCCGCGGCCCTACGAGCCCGACCCGGAGGGCATCCTGTACGAGTTCCATTGGGCCGAGGTGTGGCCGCTCCTGCGGGCGCGGCCACGCTGGCCGCGCGGGACGGCCCTGGTCGATGTCGTGGACGGCGGACGGGACGACTTCTACGCCGACGTCATCGCGCCGGCCGGCCTGCCGCCGCGGCGCTACTGCGCGTCCTGTGTGTGCCCCGGTCTGGACGGCCCGGCCTACCAATTGTATATCTGTACCGCAGCGGCGAGTGTGCGGGCGGTGTTGGCGTACGCGGCCGCCCGCCTCCGGTAGCTCATCCATCCTGGGCGCGCCCGTGTCGCGGCAACACCGCTGCAACGCGTCGTCGATGAGGGCGCGCCGTCCACAAGCTGCCGGCTGGCTAAAAATAGGCGTGGGGAGGCTATGCCAGTTCTCCATACGCTGCTAGCACATGTATGCTAAAAGCATATGTCCTTGAACTTTTATCTACACCGGCTGCATATGTCCTTGAACTTTTATCTACACCGGCTGCATGTACCCTGTAAACAGATGTCGATTGGATGGCCCATCGGCGATGCAAAGCGGGAGAATCCCACTACGGTGCGGCCCGATCTGAGCGATCGATGGCAAGCTGCTTACGACCGGCAGGCGACGGAGGGAGAGCGGACAATGCTTGCTGTCTTGTGGCGACGGAGCTTCGCCCTCCTCTTAGTCGCCGGCCTCATCTCCAGCTTCGGGGACTTGGTGGTCGGGATTACGCTCCCCTTCTACGTCTATGACCTGACCCATTCAGTCCTGGCGACAGGGGCTATGTTCATCGCGTCTACCCTCCCCGGTCTCGTCGTCGGCTCGGTCGCCGGCGTCTTCGTGGATCGCTGGGATCGCAAGCGCACGATGGTCGTGGCCGACCTCACGCGTGTCGCCCTCCTCCTTCTCCTGCTCGCCGTGCGGTCCCGTGACACCATCTGGATCGTGTACCTCGTCGCCTTCGTCGAGTCATCGGTGTCCAAGTTCTTCGAGCCGGCCAAAAGCGCGCTGATCCCGCGCCTCGTCGAGGCACGGCAGCTAACGGCGGCCAATGCGTTGAGCAGCGTGGGCGGCAATGTCATCAGCGTGGTCGCGCCGACCGTTGGCGGGGCATTGTTGGTAGTGGGCGGGCTGCCCGGCGTCGTACTTGTGGACAGCTTTTCTTTCCTGGCCTCCGGCCTGCTGATTGCCCTGATCGTCGTCCCCGTAGCGACAAGAGAGGAGGTGGGGAACCGCACGGCAGCGGTGGCGACACCCACGCAGGCGTGGGTCGCCGTGTGGCGCGAGTGGCTGGAGGGGCTGCGGCTCGTACGGACGTCGTCCGCGCTCGTGGCCCTCTTTGCCGTCACGGGGCTAGCCATGCTCGGTCAAGGCTTCCTCACGGCGCTCAATGTCGTCTTCGTGAAGACAGTCTTGCACGGCGATGCGCGCGTCTTCGGGTGGATGGTGACCGTGGCGGGGATCGGGGGGCTGGTCGGCGGCGTGGTCGTCGGGCGCATCGGTTCTCGCGTGCCCCCGGCGCGCCTCGTCACCCTCGGCTTCGCGGCGGCGGGTGTGATCCTGGTGGTGCGCAGCAACGTCCCGATCCTGCCGATCTTCCTCGCCCTCACGGGCTTGGCGCCGGTCTTCCTCACGGGCCTTGGCGTCAGTTTGCAAACGTTGCTGCAAGGCAGCGTGCCCGATCGCTACCGCGGGCGCGTCTTCGGGGCTTTCGGGACGACGAACGCCCTCCTCGTCCTCATCGGTCTCGGTCTAGGCAGCACGTTGGGTGGCCGCGTTGGCGTCGTGACCATGCTTGATGTCGCGGGCATCCTCTTCATCATTGCGAGCGTGATCTCGCTTGTCCTCTTGCCGGCAGCTCTTAGCGCGGACATCCCATCACCAACACACGCGATCAGCATGCCCCACGAGAAATCGACCGTTTAGCGCCGGTTAGCGAGAAAAATGATGTCCCTTCTCACAACCTCCAGGGAACATACAAAATAGTAGAGATGTAATAGGGAGACGGACATGGCGATGGGGATAGACGCGGGAACAGCCGCGCGAGAGCGCGAGGAGGCGACGCTGGCGGCGGAGCGGGTGCGGCTGGTGCGCCTCTGCGCGCGGCTGACCGGCGACGCGGGCGCGGCCGAAGACCTGGCGCAGGAAACGCTACTCGCCGCGTTCCAGCACGAGCAGGCCCTACGCGACCCCGCGAAGCGCGCGCAGTGGCTGTCTGGCATCGCGCGCAACCTCTGTTTGCATTGGGGGCGACGCAAAGGGCTGGAACGCGCCAGGTTCGCGTACCCACGCCCCTGTGACGACGCGTTTCCGCCGGACGAGGCCGATGCGCGCGCCGACGACGTCGATCTGGAGGGCGATCTGGAGCGGGGCGAACTCGTGGACCTGCTCGATCGGGCGTTGGCGCTGCTGCCGCCCGATACCCGCGCGGCGCTGGTCCAGCGCTACGTCCATGCGTCGCCTCATGCGGAGGTCGCGGCCCGTCTCGGCGTGAGCGAGGAGGCGGCAAAGAAGCGGGTGGAGCGCGGCGCGACGGCCCTCAAACGCGTCCTTGCCACGGACCTGCGCCAGGAGGCGCTCACGTATGGGCTGATATGTCCGGGCGCCACGGGTACGGACGGCTGGCGGGAGACACGCCTGTGGTGTCCCGGCTGCGGCCAGCGCAAACTCGAAGGGCTGCTACGGCCCGATGAGGGCGAACTCTTCATGCGCTGCCCCACCTGTTCTTCCCCTTACGCGGATGTCTTCCCCTACGCGGACTACATCTCGTCGCACCTGGGGGACGGCCTACGCGGCCTGCACACATACAAACCGGCCGTCTCGCGCGTCCTGGACGTCATCGATGACCTGTTCCGCGGCCGCTGGCTGGACGGCGGCGTGGTGTGCGGCGGCTGTGGGGAGCGGCTGCCGATCACGCGGGGTATACCGCCCGCGTCGGCGCCCCTCTTCGGCCACTCACGGCCGGACCCCGACGCGATCTACGTCTGGTGTCCCCGCTGCGACTTCGTCGACGTGGAGACCTGGCACTCGCTCACCTGGAGTCTGCCCGCGGCGCGCCGGTTCTGGCGAGAGCACCCCCGGATGCGCTTCCTACCGGCGCGCGAGATCGACATCGCGGGCAGCCCGGCGGTGCTGACCGGGTTCGAGAGCCTGACGGACGGGGCGCGGCTGGAGGTCGTCACCCTGCGGGACACCTACCGTGTCGTCGGCATCGAAGACGCGCATGAATAGGGGGCGCGCCGGCGGGTGGCCGCCGCGCCTGACGATGCCGCGGCGGTGGGCCGCGTCGCCCACGCTGGTCGGGACCTTCGCCATCCTGCGCCTGCTGCCCCAGGTCAGCCGCGGGCGGACGGCGCTGCTCGCGGCGGGTGTGCTGGCCGCCACGGCGCTGCCCCTGGCGGCCGTGGTTGTCACGGGGATGCTCGTCGGCGCGATTCCACCAGCGGTCAAGGGCGGATTAGACTCCCCGGAGGGGCGGGGCGCCCTGTCCCTATTGGTCGTGGCCGGCGCCCTGATCGTGGCCGAGCGCTTGCTCGGTCCCTTCCTGGCGGCGCTGGCCGGTACGTTCGGCCGCGCGGTCGACCGGCGCTTGCAGGAGCGCGTGATGGCCGCGGTCGGCGGCCCCAGTGGGGTGGCGCATCTGGAAGACCCGGCCGTCCTCGATCTGATCGAGACGGCGCAAGGGCTCGGCGGCGCGGAGATACGGCCGGGCGCCGCCGTGACCGCGCTGGCCAGCCTGCTGCCGAGTTGGTTCCAGGCGTTGGGGTCGGCGCTAATCCTGGCGGCGTTTCACTGGTGGCTCGCGCTGGTGTGGGTCGCGCTGTGGCCGCTCGTCACGTACTACTTCCAGCGCGAGTACATCCGCGTGGGGGAGGCGGCGAGCGGGCAAGCGGGCGCGCTGCGCCGCGCCGCCTACTACCGCTCCCTGGCGCTCGCCCCGAGCGCCGCCAAGGAGCTGCGCATCTGGGGCCTGACGGATTGGCTGATCGCCCGCTTCGAGGAGACCTGGCGCCACGCGATGGAGCCCACATGGCGGGCGCGCAACCCTGGGAGACCAGCTATCTGGCTGTCCGCGGCCGCCGTCACCGCGCTGAACCTGGGCTCGTTCGGGGCGCTGGCCTGGGCGGCCACGCGGGGAGAGATCGGTCTGGCGGCGCTGGCGGTGTACACGCAGGCCTTGCTGGGGGCCAACAACTTCCGCGCCTTCGACGACGTGAACACCCACCTGGCCTACGCCGCCGTCTCCGTGCCCAGCCTGCTCGCCCTGGAGCGTCGCCTCACGGAGGCCCACTCCACGGCGGCAATACCCGCCCGGCTCCTGCCGCCGGACGCCCCGCGCACGGACATCCGTTTCCAGGGGGTCGCGTTCCGCTACCCCGGCCGCCGCGACGACGCGCTGGCCGGGCTCGACCTCACCATCCCGGCGGGGCGTTCGCTGGCCATCGTGGGGACCAACGGGGCCGGCAAGACGACCCTGATCAAGCTCCTCTGCCGCCTCTACGACCCCACGGCCGGTTGCGTCACCGTGGACGGCACGGACCTGCGCGACGTCGACGCGCGCGCCTGGCAGCGGCGCGTGGCCGCCATCTTCCAGGATTTCGCCCGCTACCACCTGCCGGCGCGCGACAACGTGGGGCTGGGCGCGCACGAGTTGGACGGCGACCCGGAGCGGTTGCGGGCGGCGGCGCGCAAGGCGGGCGCCCTGGAACTGATCGAGGCGTTGCCGCGCGGCTGGGACACCGTGCTCTCGCGCGAGTACACGGGCGGGACGGACCTGTCGGGGGGCGAGTGGCAGCGCGTCGCGCTGGCGCGCGCGCTCGTCGCGGTCGAGGGCGGCGCGCGGGTCTTGATTCTCGATGAGCCCACGGCCAGCCTGGACGTACGGGCGGAAGCCGCGCTGTACGACAGATTCCTCGACATCACCGCCGGACTGACCACCATCCTCATCTCGCACCGCTTCTCCACGGTCCGCCGCGCCGACCTCATCTGCGTGTTGGACGGCGGCGCGGTGGTCGAGCAGGGCACGCACGACGCGTTGATGGCGGCGGGCGGCCGCT
>JAABUJ010003618.1_pt1 | contig 17163 bp, 16 predicted proteins | sample 5559131 | NCBI WGS metagenome assembly JAABUJ01 (sample SAMN10711875, study PRJNA513366) | rock metagenome | isolation source: Antarctica rocks | place: Antarctica: Victoria Land, Mt New Zealand nord | collected 2016-01-07 | reverse complement strand
CGCCGCGATCCGCTCCTACACCGCCACCGCCGGTAAACACCGCATCAACCTCTACCACGCGCTCACCCAACTCGCCGCCGGTGATCCATGGCTACCAGGCGCCGCAATCACCTGACCAGTTACCGTCGGTATTGCCCCCGGCCTTGCGTCCGGGTTTCTGGCAACCTACCCTTCGGCTCGCCACCCCCAGACCCCGATGGGCCAGAGGGTCCATGTCGGGCGGGTCGTCCGCCACGACGGCGGCTCCGGCTGAGGCGACTCGGTTCGGTGGCGGAGGACGCGTGACAACCTCGGCGCGGCGACGGTCGTGCCGTGTAGTCCGGCAGGACGCTGACCCCAAGTCGCTGAAGTGAACCGCCCCGGGTTCAGTTCAGTGGAGAGCGGGTTGGAGCCTGCCCGCTGCCCCGGACACCTACTCAGACCCAGATCCTCAGGCCACGGCTGATGGTGTGTCGTTGGCGGCAGATGCCCTGTCCTGCAACGATGATCGGCTGGTCGAAGATCTGATCATTGTGCACGGGAAGGGCACCGGCCGGGTGGCAACGATACGAGGGCGTGAGCGGTCGGCCGAGCGGGCGAAGCGGCGGGCGGACCGGTCGCGGGCGGTGGTGCGGATCGGCCGGCCGGACGCGTCGTTGACCGGGCTGGCCGGGCTGGTCTGCGTGGACGAGCTGGTGGGCAGGCTGGGGATCGCCGCCGAGTTCGACCGCGGGATCGTGAAGCAGCGGGACCGGGTCACACCGCGGGCCAGCTGCTGGTCGGGGTGGCCACGGGGCTGCTGTCCGGCCAGGACTGCCTGACCGGGTTGGACGTCTCGCTCACTGGTGCTTGCTCGCGAAGAAAGCAGCGGCTTTTCCCAGGAACTCACGCTCCATCTTCAGCTCGCGGACTTCTGCCTCGAGCTCCCGCAGCCGCGAACGCTCCGAGATGCTCGTCGCCGGCTCGTCGCCGGCGTGGGCACGCCGGTAGATCCCGACCCAGTTCCCCAGAGTGCCCTCGACCAGGCCAGCTCCCGCGCGACCTGGGCAATAGGACGGCTCCCGTCGATCACCATCTTCACCGCTTCCTCACGGTATTGCTGTGAGAACTTCTTCCGCGTACCTGCCACCGGTTCTCCTCCTGATTCCTACAAGGGTCTCAGTAGGGTGACTGTCCGGAGGACAGGTACCACTCCACCCGAGCCGCTGCGGTTGCTGTTCGAGGCGGTTGCCGGGCCGTTGGCGGGTCCGGCGACGGCGGGGGCGTTCTGGTCGGGGTTGCGGCTGGTGAGTGTGGATGGCACGACGGTGGATGTGCCTGACACGGCGGCGAACTGGGAGCGGTTCGGCGGTCCGAGTACCGCGACCGCCGGCGGGGGCCGGCTACCGAGTGCGTTCCCTCAGGTGCGGATGCTGGTGCTGGCTGAGTGCGGCACGCGGGCGTTGATCGGCGCCCGGATCGGGGCGTACGTGACCGGCGAGAAGACGTTGACCGCCGGGCTGCTCGGCAAGCTCGACGCCTCGATGCTGGTGCTCGCGGACCGGAACTTCCCCGGCTATGAGTTGTGGCGGGACGCGGCCGCGACCGGCGCGCAGTTGCTGTGGCGGGTCGGGGCCTCCTTCAGCCTGCCCATCGTGCACGTACTGGTCGACGGGTCCTACCTGTCGCGCTTGACCGTGCCGGCGGGCAAGGAGTTCCACGGTCAGGAGCCGGCCGTGGTGCGGGTGGTGGAGTACCAGCTGCAAGATCCGCAGGGCGGGGAGGTCAGCGAGACGTTCGTGCTGATCAGCACCCTGCTGGACCCGGCCAGCGCGCCGGCCGCCGATCTCGGCGAGCTGTATCACCGTCGCTGGCAGATCGAGACCGCGATCGGGGCGCTGACATCGGACCTGAAAGGCGACGGGGTGGTGCTGCGGTCCAAGACCCCCGACGGGGTCGAACAGGAATGCTGGGCACTGCTGTGCGCCTACCACGCGGTCCGCGACAGCATCACCGCCGCCGCGAACCTGACCGACCGAGATCCGCTCAGCATCAGCTTCACCAGCGCGCTGGACGCAGTCCGCGGCCCGGTCGGTGACCCGGCCGCTTTCCCCCCCTCACGATCCGGCCGCTGACTACCCGGACGCCTGGCTCCGGCTCATCGCCGACGCGGTCAACCGGCTACGGACAGGACGGTCAAACCACCGCCACGCCAAGCGTTCGCACCGCTACCCCACCCGGCCAGCCGACCCCCGCAGACGACAAACCCGACGCCTGACCCCCATCCTGATCATGCTCCCACTCCGAAGAACCGTGCCCGGCTAAGTTGAGGGTATTGGGGCCGGCGCAGCGTCCCGCCGTGCGTGGTGGCCACCGTGATGGTGCTGCAGCGCTTGGAGGGACTATCGGATCGGGAGGCCGTCGACCGGTATGCCTTCGACGCACGGTGGCGCTATGCCGCGGGCGTCGGGGGCTATTACGGGGATGGTTGGGGGCAGTTCGCGCACCGTGCTGGTCGACATGCGGGCTCGGCTGGCGGCGTCGAAGGACCCGCGGCGGGTCTTTCTGGTGGCGCTGGAGGCGGCGTCGGCGGCCGGGTTGGTTGGGTCGAAGCGGGTGCTGGACTCCACCCCGCTGTATGACGCGGTCGCCACGATGGACACCATCACGCTGATCCGCTCGGCGATCCGCGCTGTGCTCAAGGCCGCCGGTGCCGAGCTCGCAGGCGAGCTGCGGGCAGTGTTGGACAGCGGCGATGACTACGTCAGCAACAGCAAGCCGCAGGTGGACTGGGACGACAGCGCCGCCCGGGCCGCGTTGATCGACTCGCGAGCCTGCGATGGCTACGCGCTGCTGGCGGTGCTGAACGGCCGCGAACTGGCCGAGCACCTGGCGCAGGCAGCAGCGCTGCTCGCGACGGTGCTCGGGCAGGACCTGGAGACCACCGAGGACGCCACGTTCCGGATCGCCCGGCGGGTCGCGAAAGACCGGGTCATCTCCACCGTCGACCCGCAGGCCCGGCACGGCCACAAGACCCAGTCGCGCGGGTTCGACGGCTTCAAGGGCCATGTCGCGGCCGACCCGGACAGCGAGATCATCACCGACACCACGGTCAGCGCCGGCAATGTCGGGGACGCCGCGGTCGCCGTCGACCTGATCGATGACCTGCTCAACCGCGACACCGCCGCTGCGGGCGAGGCGGGCGACGCGCCGGATGTCGACGGCGACGCTGCCTACGGCAGTGGCGAGTTCCAGGACACCTTGACAGGCGCCGGCATCGGCTCGCACTGCAAGACCCAGCCCCCCAATGCGCCGGCGGGCCGGTTTACCAAGAACCAGTTCGACATCGACCTCGAGCGCGACACGGTGAGCTGCCCGAATGGGCAGAGCACGACGATCCGGCGCGGCAGTAACGGTGACGGCACCGTCTACTTCGGTCCAGTCTGCAGCGACTGCCCGCTGCGGGCGCAGTGCACCACCTCCCGCGACGGCCGGACCATCGCCGTCGGTCGCTACGAGCAGAGCCTGGCCGATGCCCGGCAGCAGCAGAAAGACCCGGCTTGGGTCGCGGACTACCGCGCGACCAGGCCGAAGATCGAACGCAAGCTCGGTCAGCTGATGCGCCGCAAGCACGGCGGACGACGAGCCCGGATGCGGGGAACGACGAAAATCGACGCCGACTTCAACCTCCTCGCCGCCGCGCACAACCTCGCTCGCCTCGCCGTGCTCGCTCTCCGCTCCACACCGACCGGATGGACCGTAGCGACCACCTGAGCAGGGCCAAACGATGGCCCCTGAGGCTCTCACCGCCCTCAGCTGCCACCACGACCCCGACCGGCGCGCCAACAGCCCCCAGGTCCGGACGCGGCCGGTCGCTCTCAACACCCGTGAGCCCCCCGAGCGGCCGTCCTTCGTCACCGGATCAACAGAACGGGCCGCTTCACACCAGTCACCAAGGGGTGGTCGCGGACATCGGCGCGTACGAGCTCGTGCGCGAGGTCAAAGACCTGGTCGCACGGGCCCCGCAGGACTCGGACTACGACGTCCGGCGGATCGTCACCCTCCCTCCTCACCATCGGTCTCCGCCAAGAGCAACTCGCATAGGAGACGAACAGCGCCCTTCGACATGTTGCTGACCGTCGCCTGAGCATCTCCGCTCGGCGGCCCCCTTGCGGGCTGCTCACCTGGTGCTGCCGACGTTTGTGCTCCGGGCAGCGGGCGGCGCGTCGCCCGTCCGGCGGGCGTACGCGCGGGCGGCCCGGACGCGGTCCCCGCAGCGGACCGAGCACCACTGGCGTCGTCCGTGCGTTCGGAGCAGATAGCGCTGGCAGGGCGTGGCGCCGCACGCCGTGAGCAGGTCGCCCTCAGCGCTCGTCAGCAGCTCGGCGGCGTCCGCGCAGAGAACCGCCAGCGCGTGATCGAGCACTTGCGTCGTCGGGTGCGACGGCTGCCGGTGCAGGCCGTGAGCGGCGTCCCACCGGAGCAGTGAGGCGGTCGGGACGCGCGTCATCGCGTCGTTCACGGCACGGATCGCCGACTGCGGCGGCGGTAGCTCGTCGATGCGTGCCGCGATGAGCGTGCGGATGTGCTTCCGCATCCCGCGCAGCTGCGCCGCGCACTGGTCGAGCATCCTCGCGTCGACGGGAGCCAGTTGGTGCGCTATGAGCCAGGCCTTGGCCGTGCCCGGGGTGCCGAGCAGATCAAGCACGCGTCCGCCTGTGAGAGTGAGGGCGCTGTTGGCGATGTCCAGCGCCAAGAAGCGGTCGGCGCCCGGAGCGGGCGGTACCGCGATCTTGTCGGCGCGTCCGGTAGCAGTCGCGTCCATGCTTGTCACGCTACCGGGAGACGGCACCCGTGAGAAATCGTGTACGGTCCCTCTCACGCCAGAATTACACTGCAACCGTGAGAGGCAACTCCTGTGCCCACGCCCGTTCCCGTCACCGTGTTCGGCGGTCCGACCGCGCTCATCGAGTACGTCGGCCTTCGGCTGCTCACTGACCCGACCTTCGACGACCCGGGCGACTACGAGCTCGGCCCCGGTCTGACCCTGACCAAGACCGCCCCGTCCGCGACCAGCCCGAAGGCTCTCGGTCAGGTCGACGCCGTCTTGCTTTCACACGACCAGCACCCCGACAACCTCGACAACCTCGGACGCGCTTACCTGCAGGACGTGCCGGTCGTCCTGACCACACGCAGCGGCGCCGAGCGGCTCGCGAGCGAGCTCGGCGACAAGGTCCAGGGCCTCGCGCCGTGGCAGACCACCCAGTTGCAGGGCGGCGGCGGCGGCGGCACCGTCACCGTCACCTCCCTCCCCGCGCAGCACGGCCCCGAGGGCTGCGAGCCGATCACCGGCGAGGTCGTCGGGTTCCTCCTGCAGGCCGAGGGCCAGCCGACCGTGTACGTCAGCGGCGACAACGCCTCCGTCGACATCGCGAGGACCATCGCCGAGCGGGTCGGCGCGGTCGACGTCGCCGTCATCTTCGCCGGCGCCGCCCGCACCCCGTTCTTCGACGGAGCGTTGGTCACTGTCGACGGTGCGCTTGCCGCCGAGGTCGCGCAAGTACTCGGCGCCAGCCAGGTCGTCGGCGTCCACACCGACAGCTGGGCGCACTTCAACGAGACCCGCGCACAGCTCAACGAGGCGTTCGCGGCCGCGGGCCGTGGCGACCTGCTGCAACAGGACTGAGGCATCAGCACCACGAGCAAAGGACACCGGGCAGTACCCCGCAGGGCTGGCACCAGCAGATGCCCGGCCCGGGGCTGTTTGAGGAGTCCGACCTGCCGGTCAAGTTTGCCCGACGGCGGGCTGCTCCTGCAGCGGCATCAGGTCGCTGGGCTCGGTGACCCGTACCGGCCGCTCCTGTTGCTGGTGCTGCCCGGTTACCACGACGTGGTTCGGCCGTGGATTAAACATCAGCTGGAACACGTCTGGGCGCGAGTAGTGCCCGACTGGGTCGGCGGCGGACTTGGCGATCGCGATGAGCGAAAAGTCCAGGTCGGCGTACACCAGGCCCTCCTCGGTCTCGGCCAGGGGCTCCGCGAGCTCGCTGCCCTCGGGACCGTAGATGTGCGGGTGAAGCCGCCGCCCTGCTGCAACAGCTGCCGCTTCTGCTCGGTGTCGCACCAAAGGTCCTGGCCGACCTGGCCGACCTGGCCGACCACGGAGCACGGAGCTAGGACGAACGTCTGCCCCTCGACCGCGTGCACGAGGCTGGCCGCGGTGTTGACCTGCGGGCCGAGCGCGGTCGCGGCACCGCGGTAGAGCGAGAAGCTGGGCCAGGACGCGACGTGTATCTGCTCGCCCATGCTGAAGAGGGCGTACTTCGTCAGCGGCTGGAAGTGCTCCCAACAGTTCAGACCGCCGAGGCGGCCGATGCGGGTATCGTGGACCTGGATGTCGCTGCCATCGCCCTCGCCGAAGACCGTGCGCTCGACGTGGGTCGGCTTGAACTTGCGGCGCACGTCGATGACCTGACCGGCGTCGTCGATGAACGCCTGCGACATGTACAGGCTGCCGCCGGCCTTCTCGGAGAAGCCAAGGACGACGTGGACGCCGTGCTCCACAGCGGCCGCAGCGATGCGCTGTATGTGCTCGCCGTCGCGGGTCATGGCGTTGTCGGCGTACCGGGCGACGAACTGCATGCCCCAGGCGGGGGAGTCCAGCCAGATCCACCACGTATAACCGGGGATGAAGGTCTCGCCAAACGCGATCAACTGTGCACCGCCCCGGGCGGCCTCGGCGATGAGCTCGACGACTTGGGTGACTCCGGCCTCCAGATCGAGCCACCGGGGCTCGGCCTGGACGGCGGCGACGCCCACGACGCCGCGTCGGTTGCTGCCGGACAAGGTCATGTAAGTCCTCCTGTCATGCCCACCAGGACGGGGGGCTCACCGACAGGTTGCGGGCTGGCTCACGCAGTCGGGAGACCGGTTGTGCCACCTGTGTGGCAGGTCGTGCCAGTTGTCCCAGGTCCGGGCCGGGCTAGCTGGTGGCTGCACGGTAGCCGGCGGGCGTCGCGCCCGTAGCGGCCCGGAACACCCGATGCAGCTGCGCCGGGCCCCCGAACCCGCGGCGCGCTGCGACCACCGCGACGGGTAGGCAAGGCTCGGCATGCAGCAGTTGCTGCGCCGCGGTGAGCCGCAGGCGCCGCAGCGTCTCACCGAAGCCCTCTGGCTGGTCCTCGAACAGCCGGTACAGGCTGCGCCGCGAAAGGTGGTAGGCGCGCGCGACGCCGTCGGCATTCAGGTCCGGGTCGGCGAAGTGCGCTGTGAGATGCGCCAGGACGCGCTGGCGGTCTGACTCCCCGGGCCCGTGCACTGGCCCTGCGCCCGCTACCAGCGCCAGAGCGGTGATCAGCAGGCCGAGCCCGTGCGGCGCCAGAGCAGACGCACCGTCGGGGTCGTGCACGGCCTGGCGTGCCAGCCCGAGCAGGAAGGTGACGATAAGACGACTGGTGCCGTCTACGCGGAGCCCGACCTCGGCGCCGCGCTCAACCATCTTGTCGGGAAGCCCGCGCCGCGGCACCTGCACCACGAGCTGCTCAAAGCGGTCGGGGAAGTGCAGCGTATAGGGCCGGGTGCTGTCGTAGAACACCATGTCGCCGGGCTCCAAAACAGCACTGCGGTCGCTCTGGTGCACCTCCGCACAGCCTGCGACTTGAATGCTCGCCAGCACAAACTCGTCCGTGCTCCCAGAGATCAGGCCCGCGGTTCGCCGCACGTGCTGCCCGCACGCACGCACGGTCGTCAACTCGACCGGGCCGACGCTGCTGTGAACGACGCGGCCGCGGAACGGCCGATAGGAGGTCGGCGCTACCGCCAGCGGCACGAACGTGTCGCTGATCAGGTCCTGCCAGCGGTCGAACGCCTGCCGCGGCCCCACCTGGTTAGTGGTCACGGCAAGCGGCGGACACACGGCGCGGCCGGTTGACTCGAGGGGCCGGCCGGTTGGTGTCTGCACCCACCGATGATGACCGCGCGCGGCGCCTCCTCAACGGCGAGGTCGAAGTCCGCCGGCACCTGCCAGTCGATCCGGAACGTCGAGCCGGGGCAGGGGTGGATGAGCACCTGCCGGCCGGGGTTCCACTCCGGGTCGAAGTAGAACCGCCGCTCAGTCTCCCAGCCGGGCAGGTCGGTGCGGATGTCGCAGATCAGGAAGTAGTCCTCGAACGACTCGCCGGGAAAGCTCAGCCCGAGCATTGACCGGAGGTCGTCGCTGCGCGGGCCCGGGCACGCGACGGCGTACGAGCCGCGGAACGTCGCGCCATTCAGGCAACCGACGGTCACGCCGTCCTCGTCCTGGTCGATGCCGGTGACCCGGTGCCCCCAGCGGACGTCGATGCGCGGCTCGGCGGCGATCCGCTCGTCGAGCAGTGCCTCGGTCTCGTACTGCGAGACGTTGACGAAGGGCGGGAAGGGCGACCGACCGCGGTCGGCGAAGGTGAAGCTGAACAGCTCGGCGTCACGGTGGAAGGTGCGCGCCGTCGTCCACGTGACCCCCCGGCGAGCCAGCTCGCTGCCGACGCCGACGGTGTCCCAGACGTCGAGGACGTCGCGTTGCTGGCAGATGACCTTGCTGCCGACCGGGTCGCGCTGGGGACGGGCGTCGAGGACGACGACGTGCAGGCCCCAGCGGGCCAGCAGGAGAGCGGCGGTCTGGCCGACCGGCCCACAGCCGAGGACGAGAACGGGCGACGTCATCGGCTCAGCCCTGCAGCTCGTCCCACACGGCGCGGTCGCGCTCGGCGGTCCAGATAACGGGCCGCTCGATGCCGGACAACTCGTCCCACAGCCGCTGCACGTCGAAGGGCAGACAATGCTCAAAGATCGGCCACCGGCCGTATTTCGGTGCCAGCGCTTCGTGGGTGGCGGTGAACGCGTCCTTTAGCGTGCCGCCGGAGTGGTGTGCGTCGCCGACGGTGCGGTGCATGGTGAGCAGGAAGTCGCGGGTCTGCTCGACGGCGGCGTCGACCTGGTCGCGGCCGCGGGCGATGGCGCCGCGGCCGCCGACGAGCTGCCGCGCGCCGAGGGCCTTCACCCGGTCAAGAGTGCCGCCGGCCCAGTCGAAGTGGAACGCGTCGCCGGTGTAGAGCGCGGCCTGCGACTCGACGAGGTCGCCGGCGAAAAGGATTTCCTGCCTGGGCAGCCAGGCGACGATGTCGCCCTCGGTGTGCCCGCGCCCGAGGTGCTCCAGGACGAGTTCGCCGCGGTCGCCGCCGAGCTCGATGGTGAGCTTGTCGCGGAAGGTCAGCGTCGGCCAGGTCAGGCCGGGGACGACTCGGGCTCCTCAAACAGCCGCGGCATCCGGCCGTACTCGCTCTCCCAGTCCTGCTGTCCGCGCTCCTCGATGAGGTGTTTGGTCTGCTCGGAGCTGACGATCACCTCGGCGTCGAAGGCGCTGGCGCCCAGCACGCGGACGGCGTGGTAGCGGCTGAGCACGAGGTAGCGGACGGGCTTGTCGGTGTGCTCGCGCAGCTTGGTCAGCCGGCGGCGGGCGGCGACCGGGGTGGCCAGCGCCTCGAAGCAGACGAGGAAGTCCTCGCCCTCGATCGCGCCGGGGGAGGCCGCGTCGCCCCCGATCCCGGCGGTGTCGATGAGCTGCCGGAAGGTCTGCTGGACGACGGCGTAGAGGCGACCCGCTCACCCATGGCGGGCAGACTAACGACAAGTCAGGAACCTCACCCCGCTGTGCCGGCACCACCACCGCCACAAGCACGGACGGCTGGCACCCCGACCCACAACCCGACGGCACGCTGCGCTGGACCAGCCCCGCCGGCCGGACCTATACCACCCGACCCCGCGACCACCGGCCGCCCGAGCCGCGCCAGCAGGACCCGCCGCCCGCGGCGTAGCACGGTCACGACCGCACGGCTGGGCCCAACTCGGTGACCGGGCTGCGAACCTGATCGACGCACGGCGCGTCTGCAGGGGTGGGACGCGCACGGGCGCGCCGAGGGGGTGGCGGATGGGCCGGAGCGGGGCAGCGGTGCAGGAGCAGGAGCGGGCTGAGCTGGAGCGCTGGTTGGCGGAGGCCTACCCGGGCGCCTACCGGACCGCGCGCTTCCTGCTGCGCGACCCGGCGGCGGCCGAGGACGCGGTGCAGGAGGCCTTCCTGCGGGTCTGGCGCTTCCGCGACGCCGTACCGGCCGGTGACGGGCGCCGCCCGTGGCTCTACCGCGTCGTCACCAACGCCTGCCTGTCCCGGCTGCGCGCCGAGGCGAGCCGGCCCCGTACGGGTGTGGGCGTCGATGAGCTGGAGCGCCGCCCCGCCGACTGGGGCGACCCGAGCGCCGCGGCGGAGCAGGGTGCCCGGTCGCGCGCGGTGGTGGACGCGCTCGCAGACCTGCCCGAGGGGCTGCGGGTCACCGCCGTCCTGCGCTGGTACGCCGGGCTGACCGAGGCCGAGGTGGCCACCGCGATCCGGCGCCGCCCCGGCACCGTGAAATCCCGCCTGCACGACGCCAAGCGGCTGCTCGCCGCCGACGCCCGGCTCCAGGCCTGGCTGCCGGACGCCCACCCCGCTGCCGGCCGAGACGACCAGGAGGTCACCCGATGAGCATCACCGACGACCAGCTCGAGCGCCTCTTCGCCCTGGCTGCGGTCGAGATCGACGTGCCCGAAGGGGCGCAGTCGCGTGTGCTGCTCGCGGCCGACGACGGTCCGGCGCCGGGCGTGATCCACGCGGTCCCGCGGCTGCACCGGCCGACCCGGGCGCGCAGCGAGCATCGGGCCCAGCTCGCCGCCGCGGTCGTCGTGCTCCTGCTCGTCGCGGGTGTCGTCACACTGGCGACGCGGCAGGGCGGCGGGTCGACCTCCAGGACGTCCAGCACGGGCACGGTGGAGATGGGTGCGCCGGCGCAGGCAGCACCTCCCGGCAGCGCGACACTGCCGCAGGCGAGCGCGGCGGCCGGAGCGGTCAGCACGGAGGGCGTGACCCCGGGCAAGGACCTGCAGAGCCTCCCCGGTACGGCGAGCCTCGGTGTCCCGGCCCCGGCAGCCGCGCCGGCCCCAGCCGACGGGGCGCAGATCGTGCGCACGGGCTCCGCGACGCTGGTCACCGGGAAGAGTGCGGTGCCAGCGGTGCTGGACGCGGTGCGCGGGCTGGCCCAGGCCGACGGGGGGTACGTCGCGAAGGACGCCAGCACCGGCTCGACGTTCGGGGTGGTGACCCTGCGGGTCCCCAGCGACCGGTTCGAGGCCCTGCTGCCCCAGCTGCGCCGCCTCGGCCGGCTCGATGCGCTGGACACCCAGGCGCAGGACGTCACCGGGAGCGCGACCGACCTGGCCGCCCGCATCGCCAGCCTGGAGCGGGCGCGCTCGACCTACCTGACGATCCTGTCCACGGCCAAGACGGTGCAGGAGACGCTCTCCGTGCAGCAGCGGATCGACGACCTGCAGACCCAGCTCGAGCAGCTCCAGGGGCAGCAGAAGGTGCTCGCCGACTCGGTCGCCTACGCCAGCATCACGGTCACCGTGCAGGAGCAGGCCGTCACCTCGCCGCCCGTGCCGGTGCACCACCGCAGCGCCGTCGCGCAGGCGTGGCACGACACCGCCGGCCGCTTCACCGCCGGCTTGCGGGGCCTGCTCGGGCTGGCCGGTCCGGTCGCGCTCGGGCTCCTCGTGCTCGGGGTCGCGTACCCCGTCGGCCGGCTGGTCCGACGCCAGCTGCGGCGGGCGAGGGTGTGACGCTGCTCAGCCGCGTCGGCGACGGCACAGTGCCACCGCGCCGAGACCCAGCAGGCCGACCGCCGGGATCAGCACGGCGTACGGCGCCTCCGGCAGCGACGCGGTCGGGCCGGCGTCGGGGGTCGTGTCGTACGAGTAGTAGTCGAAGGAGCCGGAGTACCCGTCGTCGGTGACCAGCCCGGGGCAGCCGGTGCGCAGGTCCTCGCAGTCGAAGACCGCGCCACTGGATCGGTGGACGTCCATGCGGGAGCGGTAGTAGAAGCTGAAGTCGTTGCCGTCCGCGTTGGGGTCGACCGCCGCCTCGGCGCTGTCGGTGCGCCACCGCAGACCACTTAGCTTAGTGACCCACGCCACAGCGTCGGGGTCAGCCGGCCGGCGCCCGCAGGTCGGCGAGCAGGTGGGCGAGGGCGTCGGCGAGCACGGCCGGGTCGTCGAGGGTCCGGGCCATCAGCAGGCCGCCCTGCACGGTGACGAGGACCCGCAGCGCCAGTGCCTCGGGGTCCTGCCGCGCGCCGACCTCGCCGCGGGCCTGGAGGGTGGCGAGCGCGGCTCGCAGTGGCTCGGCCCACGTCCGGAAGGCAGCCGCGGCGACCGGGCGCAGGTCGTCGTCGCGGTCGATCTCCGCCGCGAGCGACCCGACCGGGCAGGCGAGCGGACCGGCCGACGTCTGGTGCACGGCCACGATGTCGGCCGCCCATGCCTCGAGGTCGGACCAGCTGCCGATGGCCTGGAGCCGTGGCTGCCCACCGAGCACGAGCTCCAGCTGCCGGCCGACGACCGCCCTGACCAGGTCCTTCTTGTCGGTGAAGTAGTGGTACATCTGCGACTTCCCGGCGCCGCACGCGGCGAGCACGTCGTCCAGCGACGTCGCCGCCACGCCGCGCTCGTACATCAGCCGGGCGGCGGCGTCGACGACCGAGGCCCGCGTCCGCCGGCCCCGCTCCGTGCTCGGCAACGCGCGGGGGGCGGCCGAGACCGTCTGGTTCATGTACCCGATGGTACAGTCGCGTCCGTGTACCAGCCGGTACACCCGACGTCGGGAGCCACCTCATGACCATCGCCTCGCAGGTGCGGGACCTCCGCCAGGCTGGCCCGAGCCCACTGCCGCCGGAGGTCGTCCAGACCTTCGCCGCGGAGCAGCAGGCGCTGCGCTCCGCCACCGACCGCAGCGGCTTCGTCGCGGTCGGGGACGTGCTCGAGCCCTTTGCGCTGGCCGACCCGGCCGGCCGCACCGTCTCGCTGGACGACCTGCTCGCCGCCGGCCCGACCGTCCTGGTCTTCTACCGCGGGGCCTGGTGCCCGTACTGCAACATCACGCTGACGACCTACCGCCGCGAGCTCGCACCGGCCTTGCGCGAGCGCGGCGTGACGCTGGCCGCCATCAGTCCCCAGCAGCCCGACGGATCGCTGACGATGCAGGAGAAGCACGACCTGGACTTCCCGGTGCTCTCCGACGCGGACAACGCCCTCGCCGGCCGGCTGGGCATCGTCATCCACCCCACCGCCGAGGTGAGCGCGGCTCAGCGCTCACTCGGCCTCGACCTCACCGCGGTCAACGGCCAGGACGCGCCGTCGCTGCCGATGCCCACCGTGCTCGTCGTCGACCGCGACCGGACCGTCCGCTTCGCCGATGTGCACCCCGACTACACGGAGCGGACCGAGGTCCAGGCCATCCTCGACGCCGTCGACGCCCTGCGGGACTGAACGGCGTCGCCTCGTACCCCTGCTCCTCGAACAACAGGAAGGCAGTCGCGACCAGACGTTCGCGAGTTGTGGCTGGGGTCACCTTGCCCCATTCTCTTGACGGGCTACCCGTACCAAGCCCGCTCTGCCCACCCGACCGAGGGACCAGCGACATGACAGAGGCCCAGCACGCCCAAGCCCCGGACGTCGCCGCTCCGCTCGACCTACTGCTGACGCAGGCCGCCCTGGGCGCTCGCGGAGGAGTCATGCCGCTCAGACCGGCCCTGGCCTTCGCGCGTGCGCTCGCCAGCCGACCGCGCCGGGTCCTCACGCGCGCCTCCAGCTGGTCGGGAGAGATGAGCCGGGTCGCCCTCGGCAGCTCGACCCTCGCGCCGACGCACCGCGACCGACGCTTCACCGACCCCGCGTGGACGACCAACCCGCTGCTGCGCCGGCTTGCCCAGGCCTACCTGGCCACGGGTCAGGCAGCCGAGGGCCTGGCGCAGGATGTCCCGATGGACTGGCGGGACGCCGAGCGAGTCCGGTTCGCCGTCTCCAACCTCGTCGAGGCGCTCGCACCCAGCAACAACCCGCTGACGAGCCCGGTGGCTTGGAAAGCGGCGATCGATACCGGGGGGCTCAGCGCCGTACGAGGCCTGCGCAACCTGGTGCGCGACATGTCCACCGCGCCACGAGTGCCTTCCATGGTCGACCGAGCCGCCTTCACCGTCGGCCAGGAGCTCTCCACGACGCCCGGTGCCGTCGTGCTGCGCACACCGGTGTTCGAGCTCATCCAGTACGCGCCGACGACCGACACCGTGCGCCGTGAGCCGCTGTTGATCGTGCCCCCGACGATCAACAAGTACTACGTGCTCGACCTCGCCCCGCGGCGCAGCCTCATCGAGCACCTCGTCGGCTCCGGGCAGCAGGTCTTCGTCGTGTCCTGGCGCAACCCCGACGCGCGGCACAGCAAGTGGGGCCTGGACGTCTACACCCAGGCCGTCCTCGACGCGCTCGCCGCGGTCCGCGACATCTCCGGCGAGGGCAGGACGCACCTGCTCGCGGCGTGCTCAGGAGGCATCCTCGCGGCCCTCGCGGCCGCGCACCTGGCGCAGACCGACCAGCAGGGCCAGCTGGCCAGCCTCACCCTGCTCGTGACCGTGCTGGACCAGAGCCGGACCGGCACCACGGGAGCGTTCATCGACGAGGAGACCGCGGCCGCCGCGATCGCCCAGTCCCGGCGCAAGGGCTACCTGGACGGGCGCAGCCTGGCCGAGGTCTTCGCCTGGCTACGACCGGCCGACCTCATCTGGAACTACTGGGTCAACAACTACCTCGAAGGCAAGCCGCCGCCTGCCTTCGACATCCTTGCCTGGAACGCCGACACCACCCGCATGACGGCGCGGCTGCACGCCGACTTCCTCCGCATGGCCCTGAGCAACGCCCTGGTGCGCCCGGGCGGGATCACGGTGCTGGGCACCGAGATCGACCTGAAGAAGGTCACGGTCGACAGCTACGTGGTGGCGGGCGTCGCTGACCACATCTGCCCCTGGCAGTCCTGCTACCGCAGCACCCAGCTCTTCGGCGGCACCTCGCGGTTCGTGCTGTCGACCAGCGGCCACATCGCCGCCCTGGTCAACCCCCCCGGCAACCCGAAGAGCAGCTACAGCGTCGCGGAGGAACCGGTGGCGGCCTCGACCGACGCGACCCAGTGGCAGCTGGACGCGGGCAAGCAGCCGGGGACGTGGTGGTCGGACTACGTCACCTGGCTGGCCGAGCACTGCACGGATGAGGTGCCCGCACCCACCTCCCTCGGTGGCCAGGAGCATCGCGTGCTCGGGGCCGCGCCCGGCAGCTACGTCCTCGACGCGTGAGTCCACAGGGCGCTCTCACGGTGCAGGTCGGCAGGGCGACCATCAGTGCTGTCGTGCGACCTGGCACCGCGGACGGAGTGCCGCTGCTGCTGTGCAACGGCATCGGAGCTCATCACAGGGCTCTCGAGCCCTTCGTCGACCTCCTCGACCCGCGGATCACAGCCATCCGGTTCGACGTCCCGGGCGCTGGCGCGTCAGCGACTCCCCAGCTCCCGCACCCGTACGCCGTCATCGCCCGGACCGCCGCGCGCTTGGTGCGGGAGCTGGGCCATGAGCGGTTCGACGTGCTGGGCATCTCCTGGGGCGGCGGCCTGGCCCAGCAGATCGCGTTCCAGTACCCGCGCCGGTGCCGCCGCGTCGTGCTGGCAGCGACCGCGACCGGGTCTCTCATGGTGCCCGCCGGCCCGCTCGTGCTGCGGCACATGGTCACCCCCAGGCGCTACCGGGACCCCTCGTACGCGCGCTCCGTCGCGGGCGTCATCTATGGGGGAGCAGTCCGTCAGCGGGCCCACCTGGCTGAAGCCCTGCTCGTCGAGTCAGACCGACCTCCCTCACGCAAGGGGTACGCCTACCAGCTCCTGGCCGGAGCCGGCTGGACGAGCCTGCCCTTCCTGCCGCTCATCCGGCAGCCCACCCTCCTGCTCGCCGGCACCGACGACCCCATCGTCCCGCTCGTCAACGCTCGGCTCATGGCCCGACTGCTCCCCCACGCGGTCCTGCACACATACGACGACGGGCACCTCGCCCTCGTCACCAGAGCCAAGGAGCTGGCTCCTGTGGTGTCGGAGTTCCTGCTCGCGCCCTGAGGCCGCCCGCCATGCCTCACCATCACCGTGCTGGGTGTGCGAGTCCTGGCCGGCCGGCCGCCCCGGTCAGCGTCACGCCGGGCTGCCGATGCCACGGCCGTCGGTGGTGCCGCGCCCAGGGTGGAGTGACTGAGCGCTCTGCATCCGATGCCCCTGGCGGAAACACCGCGGAGGCGACGGCCCCTGTCCCGGCCCAGGAGCACTTCCGACACCTCAAGCGCGCGCGACCAGCTCCGCGATCTGCACGGCGTTGAGGGCCGCCCCCTTGCGCAGGTTGTCGTTGCTGACGAAGAGCGCGAGGCCGCGGCCGTCGGGGACACCGGGGTCGGTGCGGATGCGCCCGACGTAGCTCGGGTCGCGGCCGGCCGCCTCGAGCGGGGTGGGGACGTCGACGAGCGCGACACCCGGGGCGGCGCGCAGGAGATCACGCGCCTGCTCAGGCGACAGCGGCCGCTCGAGCTCCAGGTTGATCGACAGCGAGTGCCCCGTGAAGACGGGCACGCGTACGCACGTGCCGGACACCAGCAGGTCAGGGATGCCGAGGATCTTGCGGCTCTCCTCGGTCAGCTTGCGCTCCTCGTTGGTCTCGTCGCTGCCGTCCTCCAGCAGCGACCCGGCCAGCGGGATGACGTTGAAGGCGATCGGCCGGGCGTAGAGCTCCGGCGGCCCGATGACCACGGCGGAGCCGTCGTGCGTGAGCTCCGGCCCGCGGCCGCCGACCTGCGCGACTTGTTTGTCCAGCTCGTCGACGCCGCTGAGGCCGGAGCCGGAGACCGCCTGGTAGGTGCTGATCACCAGCCGGCGGAGCCCGGCGGCGCGGTGCAGCGGCGCGAGCACCGGCATCGCGGCCATCGTGGTGCAGTTGGGGTTGGCGATGATCCCCTTGCGCGCCGCGGCGGTGGCCTCCGGGTTCACCTCACTGACGACCAGCGGCACGTCGGGGTCCATCCGCCAGGCGGAGGAGTTGTCGATCACCGTCGCACCCGCGGTGGCGAAGACCGGTGCCAGCGCCCGCGACCCCGTGGCGCCGGCGGAGAAGAGCGCGATGTCGAGGCCCGCGGGGTCGGCCGTGGCGGCGTCCTCGACGGTCAGGTCGCGGTCGGCGAAGCGCACCGTGCTGCCCGCGGACCGCGCGGAGGCGAAGGCGCGCAGCTCGG
>JAABUJ010003617.1_pt1 | contig 17169 bp, 18 predicted proteins | sample 5559131 | NCBI WGS metagenome assembly JAABUJ01 (sample SAMN10711875, study PRJNA513366) | rock metagenome | isolation source: Antarctica rocks | place: Antarctica: Victoria Land, Mt New Zealand nord | collected 2016-01-07 | reverse complement strand
CCTCGCGACGTGGCTCGGCTGCCGCAACAGCCGCCACGAGCTGATGCCAGGCGCTCTCCAACGCTGCCGCGTCGTGGGCGCGCGGCGGGAGCGGACGGAACAGGTCGCCGAGACAGCCGATCGGCACGACAATCCCCTCCAGTTCAGCACAAAACGTGGCGGAGCCGGCCGACACGATGGCACCCACGACCGGGACGTCATACCCGGCCAGTGCCGCCTCAACCGCGCGGCAATGGCGATGATTTTGGCGTGCAGGATTCTGGAAGACGTGTCGAACCTCGCCGTTCACCAGGTGCTGCAGCCACTCGCCGCCCTCCGGTGTCCCGGTGATGTGGCCGCCATAGGTCTTGGTCTCGATCACAAGAATTGCGTCGGAGGCACGGACGACGTGATCGACCTGCGTCACCCCGAACAGGTCGGCAAGGATCACGTCATGCAATGCCTGGTGGCCGAGCGCGGCCAGTGCGCGCGCCACCGCACTCTCGCCTTTGCGCCCGGTGATGCCGGCTTTGAACTCGTTGAACGTTACCCATGTCTGCTCGTCCACGAACGTCGTGCGTCGCACGCGCTGGCGGTGTCTCGTTTCGTCGTCCGTCGCCATACCCAGCCCCCGAATGTCGTCAGGGCCGATGCTTCAACAAGCCGGTGCGAACTACGACAGGGAGATCGCCGTTCGCGCCAACTCCCTTGATGATGCGGGGATGACGGAGAACAACAGCCTGGACGGCTGCGTCGCGCAACGTCATATTCAACGTCCGCGCACGCCAACGACGGAAGGGTCTCGTGTCCAAAATGGACACACCCACTCGTCGTCGCCGCCGGTGTCACCATACCGTTTGTCCCTGTGTCTTCTCACAGTGGGATGGTCGGAGCGGGAGTTGGTCCGACGCACCGGCGAACACCGAAACACGGTGCGACGATGGCTTGCCGGCGAGAGCGCCGTCGATCCCGATGTCGCTCGCTGGCTCGAAGTCCTGATGGCAGCCCACCTGGCGCATCCCAGCCCTCGTCGCAACAGCGATCATCCACTGTCGCGAGCCGCCAAGTCTGCGTCACGCCAGCTTTGTACAACCGACCCGACTTCTCCCGCTGATCACCGAGTGTGATGCGGCCCGATAATCAGCCCGCCTCAAAGGGTCGGTCCTCGCCGGGTTCGCCATGCTCGGCTGCGCCTGCGCGTGGCTCTACGCGGCTCCGGTCCCGCGCCGGCAAACCGACACGCCTTTGACCCGCTGCTGCGGCCGTCATCCACCACCTCGATCAGCGATGGGCTGACACACAGTATGGAGACGGCAATGCTTCAGATCGCGATCGAGAACACCAGCTACTTCCTGCTCGGCGCCACCTTCGCCGCAACACCCTTCCTCATCCTCGCTGGCTTCAACGAACTGGCCCTCCGGACCCTGGTCAGGAAGTCCTGACACAGCGGCGGCCGGGTCCACTCGGGCTCGGCCGCATCGCCCCGTCTGACCCGCGCGGCTCCCCCTCGTCTCCCCGTTGAGAGAAAAAGCCTCCGCTGCTCTTCCATTGTAATGCCGGCCAAGGTCGCGCCGTATCAAAGGGTGGGTCCTCGCCGTGCTCGCCATGCTCGGCCGAAGCCGGCCTGCGCGTGGCTCCGCGCGGCTCCGGTCCCGCACCAAGAGGCGCGCCTTTGACACGTCACGAAGGCCGGCATTTGCGCCGCTCAGCAGCGATCGGGCTGCAGAAAAGAGCAGGAGCAAGACCATGGATCAGACCCTCACGCACGACACCCTGGCGATCACGTCCACGGCCGGGTGGATGTCCTACGCAGAATTCGCCGAGCAGTATTACGAGACGCCACTGCCGCCCACGGAGATCGCGATCATCCCCGAGGAAGAACTGCCCTTCTGACGGACCGGCCGGGCCCGAAAGGGTCCGGCTCCCTCGCATGCCCGACAGGCAGCCGCTTTGTTGTGCTCCGGCATCAGCCCGATTTGTCCGGGCACCCACTGCGCCACCGATGGCCCCGTCTCGCGGAATTCGTCCGAGATCCTCCCGCCGTTCGCACCGTCCCTCCCTACGCTGGCCTGGTCGATGCGAACCCGCACGATCGTGCACACCTACCGGAGGCAAACTCATGGACGGCGGCCATCTTCTCTTTGACTTACCGCAACAACGCGGACCGCAGCGTAGCACAGGGACGTCCGCTCGACCGCCGGCACGACGAGCGCAACCCATCCGTGATGCCATCATGACCTTCCTGATCACACAACGAACCGTCAAAGAAGTCGCCGTTTTCATCGGAAAGAAGACGAGCATCACCACCGGCCATCTCCGCGCCATGCGCGCGAAAGACCTCGTGGTCCGCCTGAGCTGGGGTGTCTGGGTGCGATGCGACCAGTGCGTGAACGCGCCTAATCCCCAAACGATCAGGCGCAACAATCCAGCGCAGGAGTTCCTGCTGCTGCACCTTCAGGAGCCGAGGTCGATCGACGAGCTACAGCAGATCACAGGCCGGGACCGGAGCAAACTGCGATCGCTATTATCGAAGATGGTGAGATGCAATCTCGTCGAATGGAGAGGCGACGACGTGATCGCCAGAGCAACGAGGTAGAGGCAGTCGGGCGGCGATAATCCCGCCGCCCGGCTGTCGGTCAGCTTTTGCCGTCAAAGCCGTATCGGCCATTCGACAAAAGGACGGGTGTGCAGCTCGCGTGTGGATCACTCACGACGTGCCAAGGTGCCACGTCGCCCTCGTTAATCCACACGGTCTTCCCATTTGGCCACAGCATTGGAATCCGACCGTTGACGACTTTAAGGGGATTGGGGACGATCACCGACGAGGCGGCGAAGCCGATCTCCGACGCATTCGGCTGAGATGAGCCATAGACATGCACGGGTGCGGGCTGTGCGCCAACACCGTCCCAGAGCTTCGCGAGCGACATACACTGGTAGCCGGATAATGTCTTGACCGCATGTATGCCCTCCGCTTCGGCGCTAAAGCTGGACACGATCCCCAACATTGCGAATGCTGCGACAAGCGTTTTGGTCATCGTATAGACTCCATTCACCCGTTCAGGACCGACGCCGACGCGGCGGTGCCTATCTTCGCTGTTACACCGGCGCGCCACTGCCCGACAGTCTCTGTTGGGCTTATTCCGTTGCTAGCAAGCGTTGCTGCCGACACCCCATTGAGTACCTGTGACATAGGCTGGTTGTCGGTTGCGTTAGCAATTTCGGCGCCGCCAGCTGGTCCGAAGTTATAGTAGCCACGCACATCGAGTGTGGTCGGATTCGACACCCCGTTGTTTTGTAGATACTGGGCGCCTTGTCTGAGATATTCAGCCGCGGCGATTGCTTGGGTGGCAGGATTGCTTTGCCCTGCAAGCCCGGGAACGATATTTGCGGCGAGGTTCGGATTTTGTGCGAGCGCCGCAGCGAGGCTTGATTGGTACGTCGCCGCGGTCATCTGGAATGCTCCCGTTATCGAACCCGTGCCGGAGACGTTCTGACAGCCACTCTCCAGAACACAGGTCGCCGCTAACGCAGAGGCGTTGACACCCAATGCCTCGGAACTCTGCTGAGCTGAGGCACCCCAGGATGTTCCTAACATGGTATCCAGCGCGTTGCTGCCGCTCGACGCGCCCGTCCCATCGCTGCCTCCAGTGGCTCCACTGCCAGGGGAGCCCCCGAACAAAGAGACGCTTCCTGTCGGGGCAGTGTAGCTGGGTAGGCCGACCTCGGGGACCTGAGGAATGATCTGCTGCGGCACACCATTCACGGTCGAGAGCTGTGGGTTGGCCAGGGCCGCCGTGCTCCAGAGAGCCCCAGCGGCGGCCAGATACCGCATCCGACGGCGACGGACGAATGTTGGGCCATTTGGCCCAATGGACAGACTGCGCACGGGGTCCTCCTCCAAGATGGACCTCAAGCGTCCGGCCGGCCGGAGCGAACGGCCATTTTATCTTTGGAGGAAGTCGCCGACCTCACACAGAGGGTGGCCTTTGTCGTCCCGCCATTTCGGAAGGACCCGGCAGCGCTCGACTGCGGCACTCACCGTCTCGATCCGGCTGGTCATTCCCCAATCTGACCAGGTGCCCCAGACGTAGCCGGATAGCACCAGAGCGACCATCACCACGCCAATCCCAAACGACGCGCCCCACTGGACCGTCGTTCTCAGCAGAGCATAGCGGCTCAGCAACTCACCCCGAGTGGCGCGTATCATCTCAATCGCCATCCGGTCCGGCAACGTGGTGAAAACGTCCTGCTTTTGGGCCTCGACCTTGGCCATAGCATCCCGTACGGCTTGCCCCACGCCTTCGATGGCTTCGCGCGCCTTCTTCGTGGCTTCCTTGGTTTCCGCCGTGGCAACGCGCTGGCGGGCCAGTTCCTCTCCCGCAGTGGCCCGCGCTTCTAGAACTGTGGCATGGAGGACCTCGCCCAACGAGATAGCGAGGTCCGCGAAACCAGCCTGCGTGCCGATCATCGTGGAGATGAACACACCCTCCGGATGGTCGGGCTGTAACCCCCAATTCCTTGCGGCGTCTTTTAGGGCCTGCAGCTGAGCCTGGAAATCGGCCCGCATCGGGGCCGTTTCCAGGGCGACCGGCTGAGCCGGCCGCCCTGGTAAGATGTCCATTTTCATCCCTTGGGAACGAGCGTTTGAGTGACAGCGGGCATCCAATCTGCCGGCGCATCGAGAAAGAACTTTGGCATGTCTCGGTTGAGCCAGAGCCACACCCGTTCCTGATCGAAAAACGACGACTCGGGATGTCCCTCAGCCTGCTTGCCGGCCGCGAAGTCTTCAAAGCTCATGCCCCGGTCGGTCACAGCGGCCATGCAACCAAGCGATGGCATCTGCATAATCTGGGCGCCCGCGTTCAAAGCCTTCAGCACGGCGGGATGTCGTGCAGTAGCACTGAATGCTGACGCGGCAGAACGACCGCCGGTCAACAACCCGGCGTTGAACACGAGTAGAGTCGCGGTAGGCACAAACAGGCCATCCTCCGCAAACCGCTCAAGGTAATCGAGGTCTGCGCGTTCGTTTCCGAGCACATAAAGCAGAACGATCTCAATCCCGCGTCGCCCCAGCATATCAACGAGTCGGACCTCCTCAATCAGCGTGTTGAGAGCGGTGACGCCACCGCCGACGTCGAGCACCGCATCACGGTGCCGCCGGACCTGTTCCTGCAGTCGCTCCTCTATCCAGCTGCGCTGGTCCTCAACGCTGGTCCCCGCAGGCGGCTCGAGGGCGTCTTTATGGAATAGCGACAGCGTGTGCGTGCGGTTGTGCAGGTCGGCATTCCAGACATCGATTTCTGCTCCGAGCCGGCGATATGTCTCGACCAGGACATTCAGCAGCGTGGTCTTGCCCACCCGTTGCCGGCCGACGGCGACAATCAGGACCGGCCGCCGCGTCAGCGTGGTCGCCGGTTCACAGCCGTTTGGTTCGACTGGCTTCGACTCTATTTTACCCATGGTTCATCCCTTCAGAAACTGCCGAACCGCTTTCGGTCCGTTTTGGCGAACAGGAGGTCCAGCTTTTTGAGTTGCGCCTCCGCGTGTGGGGACAACTCCTCCTCCTGCTTCAGACTGGCGGAACTGTTGGCTCCGACCGGGGGGAAAGAGGGCGGAGCTTGGCTCGGCGGCAACGCGACGGACCTTCGCGCGGGAGGTTCCTCCTCCAGATCGTCGCGTCGGTAACGGAGGGCGGGAATGGTCCGATCTGCATCAGCGACAGGCGGTTGCCAGTCGGCGCGCTGGCGCGAAGGTGGCGTTGGGGGAACGGTGTCGCCAGGCCTTTTCACGCGGCCCGCGGCAACCTCTTTCCGGACTTTCTGCCATGCCTTCCTCGCTGTCTCGCAGCTGGGTGTTTGCCCCCTGGCGTCCACGACGCCCTGACCGGCCATGCGCTTGCAGTGGCTGATCCAGTCTTGTCGGGTTGAGGCATGCTCGGCTGTCAATTCGTCGTAGTGCTCAAGCAGCCACCAGAATAAGGGTGGTCTGTATGGCCCCCGGGCGATGTCCCGGCGAAAACTGTCCAACTCTTTCTTACTCATCGGCATGCGACCGACGATGCGGCCGGCCGGAGCGAACGGGGCGGTTTTTCTCAAACCTTTTTTCGGGGTGTCCGAGGGATGCCAGCGGGAAGGCACCGGGACACCAACGGGAAGGCACCGGGACGCGACCGGGAAGCTTAGAAGGGGTCTCCATACACCATTGCACCCGTGGTGCAGGCTGACGCCCTCTTGCGAGGGTCTCGGAAATCCTCCGCCTGGTTCGCGCCGCCCTCGCGGATGCTCTCCCCAACCAAAGGAGAGCACCATGGCAGCGGACAGCGCCGAAACCCTGACCCAGTTGGCAGCGGCTCAGACGGCCTTGAAGGACGGCCAGATGGAGATCATCGACACTCTCGGAGCGCAGAGCCAGCTGCTGCGGCTCATCGCAGAGCAGCTGCGTGTCTTGCTTGAGAAGCTCACCCCGGAGATCGGCGAAGGCCCGACCATGCAGGAGTTGTTGGCCGAACTGGTGGTGCGGGTCGGCGATAACGGAGCCCTCCTTCGTCGCATTGATCGCCGCACCGAGAGCATGGCCATGGACCTGCCAGGCGACGTCGTTCGCGCCATGAAAGGGGCGTCCGGAGCGAACGGGAATGGCGCGAACGGCCACGACGCAAGCGGCAGCGCCGGATCATGATGACCTTCCGTAAACTCGCAGCCGATTCCGCCGGCAAGCTGATCCGGGCCTACTTCACCGAGAACACGCCACAGCCGACGCATGACTTCCAGACTGAGATCGGCAAGGAACTGGACAGCGGAGGACGGCTCACCTCGTACTACACCGGCCGCGACAGCCGGGCGACCTGGCGGCCGGATATGCCGGCGGACATCGCGCGGGCGCTCGGTGTGGACGCGCGGGCCATGCCGAAGGATGCCGACCTCGATCGGCTGTTCGAGGCAAAGCGTGGCGACACCGGCGAAGCCTGGACCGAGCACAAGCGCAAGGTCAGCGCCTACGACCTGACCCTGGCACCCCATAAGTCCGTCACCTTGGCCGCTGAGTTCGCCGCCACGGCCGCTGAGAGCGCGATGATCTGGCACGCCATAGACCGGGCGAATGATGCGACGATGCGCTACGTCGCGCGCGAGGTTGGCTGGGCACGCAAGGGAAAGGGTGGCGAAGACGGCGCCGACCCTGGGGCTGTTGGATGGGTCAGCTTCCGCCATCACACGGCCCGGCCAACACTGCCTGTCCAGGACGGTCCGAATGGCGCAACCTATCTCGCGCAGTCGCCAATCGGCGGCGATCCGCACGCCCACATCCATAACGCGCTGTTCAACCTTGTAGTGACCGAGGACGGGCGGATCGGATCACTCGACACCCAGCGCCTGCATAGCCGCATCCATGAGTTTGGCGCCTTCTTCCAGGCCCGGCTGGCGGACGAGCTGCGGCTCCTGGGCGCCAGGATCGGCTATGACAAGAACCAGCAGGCGGTCGTGCTGGAGGCGGTGCCCGAGCTGGCCGTGGATACCTTCAGCAAGGGGCGACGGCAGGTTCTCGGGTCAGCCAAAGCCTACGCGGAGGCGCAAGGGCTCAAGTGGGACGAGATGTCTGCTGAGGGCAAGTTCAAGATCCTCTCCACCGCCGGGTTGGCGTCTCGCCTCAAGAAGCACGGGGACAAGAACGACCACGAGATCTGGCGCGATCAGGCGACGGCGATCGGATGGGACCATCGAACTGTCTTGGGCGAGACCAAGCATGGAGCACTCGCAAGCGCCGAGCGGTTCGACGTCGCGTATCGCTTCGCAGCCAAACATCTCGCGCACGAATTCCATACGGCGGCCGTTATCGACCATGACAAGCTGCGGATGTACGCGGCCCGCGGCCTGATCGGCACCGGGATCGCCGGTGGCGCCGCCGACATTGACCGCGTGGTCAAGCTGATCGAGGAACGTGGGCTACAGTTCAAGGGCGAGCACGTCGCGCTCATCGTCGGACTGTCGGGCGAGAAGGTCCGCGTGACCAACACCGCGCAGGTCCGGATCGAGCAGAGCCTTGCGGCGGAAGCCGGCCGGGCCGCCACCGACAAATCAGGTGCGCTTTCCCATGCTGCCATCCGGGCGGCGATCGCCGCCTCCGGGCTGGATTTCAACTCCGAGCCAGACCACGGGGCCGCGCAGAAAGCGGCCATCTACGCTCTTGGACAGGGTGGTGCACTCTCCCTGCTGACCGGCGTGGCCGGCGCCGGCAAAACCACTCTTCTCAAGCCGCTGGTCGCCGCCTGGAAGGCGGACACGCGCTGGGACGCGGGCGGCCGGGAGGTGGTCGGGCTTGCAACCGGCTGGAAGCAGGCGGACGCCCTCCGGGATGCCCGCGTGGACCGCACCATCGCCATGGAGCCGCTTCTGCAGTCCATCAGAACCGGCGAGTTCCAGGCCAGCCGCAACACCGTGCTGGTCATCGACGAGATCAGCCAGGTGGCGCCACGCGCAATGCTCGCGCTGTTGCAGCTGCAGCGGCAGACCGGCCTGACCATCAAAGCCTTGGGCGATCGGGAACAGGCGCAGTCGGTGGAAGCCGGCGACGCGATCGAGATCATGCGACGGGTTCTGCCCAAGGAAGCGACATCGGAACTGCTCAGCACGGTGCGCCAGGTGGGCCGCAACGCGACCGAGACCCGCCGTCTGCGGCAAATTGCCGGGCTGTTCCGGGGCACGGAGCCCGACCAGGACGCCGTGGCCGATCTCCCCAGCAAGCAGCGCGGCCGCAAGATCAATGGACCGACGATCGCCAATGCGAATGCGGAGAGCGAGGCCGAGGATCGGCAGAACCATCATCTGCGAGAGGTCAAGGACGCCCTTGCCATGAAGCGGCTGGACGGCACCGCCCGCTTTATCGGCGGTGACCAGGACCAGGTCATCGGCCGGATCGCCGACTTCTACATGGAGCGGCGGGATGCGCTCACCGCTGCCGGTTCCAAGCGCGGTGTCACGGTCTCGGCCCTGACCAATGCGGACAGCGCCGACCTCAGCCGGGCGATCCGCGACCGCATGAAGGCGCGGGGGGAACTGCGCGACGACGAGCGGACCTACGACGCGATCGACCAGCGCGGCGAGCAGTACGCGATCCCGATCGCAACCGGCGACAAGCTGCGGCTGTTCCGGCGAACCTGGGCCAGGATCGACGGCAAGGGCGGCTCAATCGGCAACAACGGCGACATCGTGGAGGTGGTCGGCCGCATGGCCAACGGCCTGATCCTCCGCGACAAGGAGGGGCGCGTCGGCGAGGTGGAGTGGCGTCGCCTCGAGGACAAGCAGACCGGGCGTGTAATGGTGGGTTTCGGCCACGCCATGACGATCGACGCCGCCCAGGGCATTACGTCCGACGAGCACATCAACGCTCTGCCCCGTGGCACCGCCGGCATGACCGGCTTCACCGCCTACGTGGCGGAAAGCCGGGCGCGCGGCACCACCTGGACCATGATCTCGGACGAGGCGACGTTTGACGCCGTCCGCAGCCGCCGGGCGCTGGGCGACCTGACGCCGATCAAGGCCGAGGACATGTGGGACAAGGTTGCTGGCGACATGGCGGCCAAGCCCTACAAAGCGCTGGGCATGGACCTGCTGCAGGCGGCACGAGAGGATCGCGAGATGGCGGTGCGTGCCTTCATGCAGGACGGGCACAAGCTGGAAGCGATGGACCTCGACGGCCGCAATCTCGGCCGCGAGGTGCGCGACCGCCTGCAGGCCGAGGCCGTGCGCGGGAGCATCCCGGCTTTGTTGGCGTCGCTGGATCGGGCGATTGGCGCGTCCGAGACCAGCCTCACCGGACCAATGTCCGACCAGGAAGCCCATCTCCGCGGGCTGAGGGTGGATACGGAACTCGCTCGCCGCGAGATTGACCGCGTTGCTCCCCGGGTGCCATCCTCGCCTTCGCCGGGGATATAGCCATCGTGCATAGGCCGCCGATGGCACGTTCGATGACATCTATGCTGAAGCTGGCGATTGGGATTGCTTTTGCAGTCGTGGCGTTGGCGTTCTCGAATTTTGAGGTGGCGACGGCCTATCTCTGCCAGGGGCAAGGCGCCGCGGTAAACTCGCCCCGGATCGGCGTCAGCGTAACCGTCCGAGCCTGACACGCTGACACCGCCGAACGTTTCTGCTTTTTCCAATGGCTCACGGTATGGAGCCATGAGTTGGATCAGCGAGAGCGAGAGACCTTCTGGCGCGGTCACGTCGACACGTTCCTGCGGGAGCAAGGATTGCAGCGCGTCTACTGCGATCGGCATGGCATTTCCGCCCGAGAATTACGCGCGTGGCGGACCCGGTTCTACGGAGCCGTTCGGCAGCTGACCCATGAGGCAGCAGCCCCGGTCGAACCGAAGCTTCAGCTAAGAGAATTCGCTTACCCCCTTCAGGGTGAGGCGAAGGAGGCGTCCGCAATCGGCGACTTGTCCGGCACTCTGGTGGTGCGGCGACGCTGGACGGCGGAGCAGAAGCGGCAGCTTGTGTGGGAGGGGCTCAATTCGGGGCAGTCGTTGGCAGCGTTCGCGCGACGCCACGGCGTCCACGCGAGCGTCGCGCATCGCTGGCTAAAGGAGTTTGCCCGCCCAGTCCTCACGGCTTCTGAAGTTGTCGCATCGCCAGCGTTCGCGGCAGTCCACGTAGCCGGCGAACCATCCGCAGCGCCCGATCTGACTGGACCGGCTCCGACCGCTTTGCCTGCGCCGGGCTTTGGCCACGGCCTGATCGAGATCGAGCTGGCCGGCGGCCGCCGCGTCCGTGTGGGTCCGGACGTCGACGCCGGCGCCCTGCGCCGGGTGTTGGCGGTCCTGGAGAACCCGGCATGATCACCGTGCCGGCGGGTGTGCGCATCCACTTGGCGCTGGGCGCCACGGACATGCGCAAAAGTTTCGACGGCCTGAGTTTGCTGGTGCAGGAGGTGCTCCGGTCCGACCCGTTCGGCGGTCACCTGTTCATCTTCCGCAGCAAGCGGGCTGGGACGGTCAAGATCCTCTTCCACGACAGCAACGGCATGTGCCTGTTCGCCAAGCGGCTGGATCAGGGTGCCTTCACCTGGCCGGCGACACAGCCGTCGGCGGACGGCACCGCGTCGGTGACGCTGACGCCGGCGCAGCTCTCGATGCTGTTGGAAGGGCTGGAGTGGCGGACGCCGACGCCGACGCGCAGGCTGATGATCGCCGGCTGACAGCTTTCCGGGTTGTACAGGTTGGGCGGCCTTGCTAAGCTTCGGCCATGCGGATCGTGCTCGACAACCTGCCGACCGATGCGCACCTGCTGCAGCAGCTGGTGCGCGACATGGCCGGCGCGCTGGACGAGAGCAGCACCGAGATTGATCGCCTTCGGCTGATTATCCGGCAGTTCCAGCGTGCACAGTTCGGACGCCGCTCCGAGCAGGCCGACCCCGACCAGCTGGCATTTGGGCTTGAGGAGCTGGAGGCCGACCTGGCCCGGGCCGAGGCACGCCGGCCCGTCCCCGCGACAACCAGCAGCGGCACGAGCGCGCCAGCAAAGCCGCCACATCGCGCTCCGTTGCCCGGCCACCTGCCGCGCGTGGAGACGGTCATCCCGGTCCCGCACGACGCCTGCCCGGACTGCGGTGGCGCCCTGAACGACGCCGGCGTCACCAGCAGCGAGATGCTCGACTGGGTGCCGGCCTCGATCCGGGTTGTGCGGATCACCCGGCCCAAGTGCGCCTGCCGGGCCTGCGGCACCTTATATCAGGCGCCGGCGCCTGAACGGGTTCTGGCTGGCGGCTTCGCCACTCCCGGCCTGATCGCGCACGTGCTGGTCAGCCGCTACTGCGACCACCTGCCGCTGTATCGGCAAAGCCAGATCTTTGCCCGACACGGGCTGGAGATCAGCCGTTCCACCCTGTCCGGCTGGGTCGGCGCTGCTTGCTGGTGGCTGGAGGCGCTGCACGAGCGGGTGGTGGCGCACGTTATGGCCGGTGATCGCGTCTTCGCCGACGACACGCCGTTGCCGGTGCTCGACCCCGGCCGGGGCCGGACCAAGACCGGGCGGCTCTGGGCATATACGCGCGACGACCGGCCCTATGGCGGCAATGCTCCACCTGCCGTGGTGTTCATCTACGCTCCCGATCGCAAGGGTGCTCGCCCTGCCGAGCACCTCAAGACATTCCGCGGCATCCTCCAGGTCGACGGCTATGCCGGCTTCGAGGCACTGGCCGAGGGTGGCGCGATCACCCTGGCGGCTTGCTGGGCGCACGCGCGAAGGAAGTTCTACGAGCTGCACGAGGCCGGCTCCCCGGTCGCCGCCGAGGCATTGGCGCGGATCGCCGAGATCTACCGGATCGAGGCCACGATCCGCGGCCGGGCGCCGGACGAGCGGCGACGCGTCCGTGCCGAGCAGTCCAGGCCGCTGGTCGAGGCCATGCACGCCTGGCTGAGCCTTCAACTCACGCGTTTGCCGGGCCGAAGTCGGCTTGCCGAGGCGATCCGCTACGCCTTGGGCCGATGGCCGGCACTGACCCGGTTCCTCGACGACGGCCGCATCGACCTCGACACCAACCCGGTCGAGCGTTCGATCAGACCCGTCGCCCTCGGGCGCCGGAACGCATTGTTCGCCGGCAGTGATGGCGGCGCCGCGAGGTGGGCGACCGTCGCCTCGTTGATCGAGACGGCAAAGCTCAATGGCGTCGAGCCGTTCGCCTGGCTTCGTGACGTGCTCACCCGCATGGTCGACGGCCAATCAATGCACCGTCTTGACGAACTGCTGCCATGGAACTTCGCGTCGGGAGCGTGACGGTTTAGCAGGATGGAGCGAGGCTCCTTTAGCCTGTACCATGCTGGAGCTGAGTCGCGGTTGCCGCTCTTGGGCGCCGTGGCTAGGCTCTCGGCTGATGTCGCGCCTGTCTCCTCACTTCCGGCATTCCACGGGCCTTTTGGGCCTGCTCGTCGCTGTCATGGCGATGGTGAGCCAGTTGGCGCTCGGGGCAACCGTCCTGCCGGACGATCGTCCGGCCGACCCGACGGCGGCGCTTAAGGCTCTCGTTGTGTTCTGCCAGACCGGACACCCGCTTGGCGACAAGCCGGCGCCGGCTCACAGGATGCCGCAGGCCACGCTTTGCCCGCTCAGTGTCACGTTGGCACTGCCGGCCGCGATCCCGGCGCCAATGGTTTTTCTGCCCGCCCCGCCGGGCGCACTTGCCTTGCGGTTCGGGGCGCCGCCGCCGGCGCGCGCGCCACCCTCTCTCGCGGTCATGGCCGCATACCCACGAGGCCCTCCTTTCCTGGCCTGAACTGATTGCTCGCGCAGCCCGTCTCACGCGGGCTGTTCTTCATTCTTTTCGGACAGGACAGGACAGAACAATGACCCGCTCTGGTCTCATGGCCGCGCTGGCATTCGCCGGCGCATTCAGCGTGCATGCCGCCCTCGCCCATGCCTATCCCAAGACCGCAACGCCGGCCGCCGATAGCACCGTGCAAACCGCGCCGTCTGAAGTGGCGATTGAGTTCGACGACGAACTTGAGCCGAAGTTCAGCTCGATGCTGGTGCAGAACGCCAACGGAGTGCGCGTCGACGACGGGCACCCGCATGTGACGTCGGACGATCCCAAGCACCTGGTGGTCGGCGTGAAGCCGCTTGCCGCCGGCACCTACAAGGTGGTCTGGCACGCGACCGACACCGACACCCACAAGACCCAGGGCAGCTACAACTTCACCGTCAAGCCGTAGCCAGGCACTCGCCGTGGTGCTGCCGCCGTTCGTGATCGAAGGCGGGCTGCCGCTTGCCTTGGCGCGTGGCTTGTCGGTGGCCGGGTTGTTCTTGGTGTTCGGGTCGGCGCTGGCACGGGTGGCGGTGATGCCGCCCGTGCTGGCCTGCCTCGGGCCGACCGGGACGCAGGTCCTGGAGCGGCGCCAGCGCCGGCTGGTCTGGGCCGGGCTGGCGACCGCTGTGTTGGCGGCGGCGACCTGGACCTGGTTGGTAGCCGGCACGCTCGCCGATGCGCCTGGCATCCAGCAAACCGCCGCCATCCTGCCCACCCTGCTGCGCGACACCGCGTTCGGCCACGTCGTTCTGCTTCAGCTCGGCACTCTCGCCTTGATCGCCCTGGCCGTTGCCCGGCGGCTGCACTGGCCCGCCGCCGGCCTTGCCGCAGCCGCCGTGGCACTCCAGGCCGCGCACGGCCACGCCGCCTCGATGCATGCCGGGCCGAACCTCCTACTGCTCTCGGACCTACTGCACCTGCTTGCCGGAGCGGCGTGGCTGGGTGGCCTGCTGCCGCTGCTCATCGTCGTCGCGGGGGCACCGGCTGCTACGGCGGCACTGGCCTGCCGCAAGTTCTCCCCGCTCGGAACCGCGTGCGTACTGATCCTGGCCGTCACCGCAGGCTATCAATCGTGGACTCTCATTGGCAGCCTGCCGGGCCTGATCGGCACCGCCTATGGATTGCTGGCAACGATCAAGGCGGCGCTGTTCCTTGCCCTGCTTGGCTTTGCCGCGCGCAACCGTTTTCGGCTCACTCCCGATCTCGCGGGACAGGCACCCGACGCCGCGCGACGCCGGATGCTGCGCAGCATCGCCGGCGAGACCCTGGTCGGGCTGCTAGTGGTGCTGGCGGCCGGCATCCTGTCCAGCCTGCCGCCGGCGATGCACATCCAGCCGGTCTGGCCGTTCCCGCTCCGCCTCAGCTTGGTCACGGTCGGGGAGGACCCCGACTTCCGCCGCGAGGTCATCGCCGCAGGGGTCGCGCTGATTGGTGCTGTCGTGTTGCTGGCCGCCGCCGCCCTGATCCGGCATCGCACACGATGGCTGGCCTTGACTGCGGCCATGGTGATCGCCTGGTTCGCCGTTCCGCATCTGGACCTGCTGCTCGTGCAAGCCTACCCAACCAGCTACAATCATTCTCCGACCGGCTTCGCCGCCGCCGGTATCGTGCAGGGTGGCGCGCTGTTCCCGGGCAACTGCGCGTCCTGCCACGGTGCCACCGGACACGGCGATGGTCCCCTGGCGCGCGGACTGCCGATCCCGCCGGCCGACCTGACTGCCGCCCATCTGTGGATGCACAGCGATGGCGAGCTGATTTGGTGGCTGTCGCACGGCATGGAGGCGCCCGAAGGCGGTCTCGCGATGCCTGGCTTCGCCGGGGCACTGTCGGAGGAGCAACGCTGGAACCTGATCGACTACATCCGCGCCTATAACGTGGGCGTCGCAATGCGCAGCACGGGGCAATGGCCGGTTCCCGTGCAGGCACCAGCGTTCCAGGCCATTTGTGCGGGAGGCATGACCATGGCGCTTGCGGATTTCCGCGGACAGGTGCTGCGCATCGCGATCGGCTTCCCGCCCCGCCTGCCCGCGGCGACGGACGGCGTCACCACGATCATCGCCAGCCCAGACCCGGCCGCACGCCCAGGCGCCGGCGTCTGCGTGGTGAGGGACGAGGACATCCCTCGCGCTTACGCCATCGTCGCCGGACTGACGCCGTCGGAAGTGGGCGGCGCGCAGTTCCTGGTTGACGGCGACGGCTGGCTGCGCGGTTTGCAACAGCCAAACGCTGTTCCTGCATGGAACGATCCCGCGGTCCTGGCGGCGGCGGTCGCAGCGATCCGGATGCATCCGCTGGCGAGCATGGGGGGCGGCATGCCTCCCATGCAGATGTAGGCCGCAAAGATGGCTGTACGACACCAGCGTGGCCGCAACGGCCTTGTCGCCTTCGTGTCGAGCGCGGCATTCCTCCTGCTGCTGGCAGGCTGCTACCTTTGGCTGCTCGGCGCACCGCCACGCACGATGGACGCGGTCGGCGGTCCGTTCCAGCTAACCGCAAGTGACGGCCGGAGCGTCGACGAGCGGAGTTTCCCAGGTCGCTACATGTTGGTCTACTTCGGCTACACCCATTGCCGCGACGTGTGTCCGACCACGCTCACCGCTCTCACCGGGGCGCTGGATGCTTTGGGTCAAAAAGCCGCCCTAGTCCAGCCGTTGTTCGTGACGCTTGATCCCGGCCGCGACACGCCGCAAGTCCTGCAGACGTACCTCGTCGCTTTCACGCCACGCCTGATTGGCCTAACCGGAATGCCAGGGCAGTTGAGTGCGATGGAGCGCGCCTACCGTGTCACCAGCCTCGTTCATCCCGCCGCAGCCGGCGGCTACGACATAGACCATTCCTCGCTGCTATATTTGATGAACGCGGACGGGCGCTTCATCGCCCCCATCCGCGCCGATGCGACGGCAGTCGAGATGGCTGCTGCACTCGCAACATACTTGTCATAAGCCAGCCAGTTGCTCCCGCGCACTCCGTTCAAGCAGGACAGGCGGTTCGCGAGTTCTGTCAGCAGGTCAGCAAGAGTGCGGCTCTCGGACGCTTACGCGTCAGCCGGCACGGAACGCTTTATTTCTCTGCCCAAATTGACGACCAGACGGCCGGCAGGTTCGTGGTGCTCGCCAGAATCCGCCCATCCCGATCGCCCGCATTCGTATCAACAGCGGGGGCGGCGACGTCGCGGCCGCTCAGCGGATGACGGACGCGATCAAGCCGCTGGCTGGCATTCCGATGGAGGTGCCGAGCATCGGGACGTGTCAGTCGGCTTGCGTCGAGCTTCTGGCCCATGCGCCTGGCCCGCTCCAGATCGCACCCGAGGCGACCATCATGTTCCATGCGCAAGCGTCTCGTATTGGGCTGGCCACCTGCGGGCCGTGCGGCTTGAACAATCGCATCATGGTCTGGCTGTCGATGCATGTCCCGGTCTGGAACCGGAACCGCCGGCGCATGCTGCCCTGGGCGAACTCACTTTCCGAGAAGCTGCCGGTCCTGTTCTCGCTCTGCAGGACCAATCCGCTCGACACCCAGCACGGCATGACACTGACAGGAACCGAGCTGAACGGGTTGCGGGATGGGTCCATTCAACCCGTTTCACTTGTCAGTAAATGCACGCAATTTCGTTGAGAGCTCGGCCGGTAATCGGTTTGGGGTGGGAAGCCGCCTGCCTCCTTCGGGGCGGAAAACTGAAATAGCCGACATTCCCACATTGGCGGAAGCTGGCCGGAAACGGACTGGCTGCTTTGGAGCGTTCGATGGCAAGAAGCAGACCTTCGTTGATCGCACCGAAGGGTGGCACAGGAGGCGTGATCCTGATAAAATCTGTTATCAAGAGTGGATTGCATGGGGCAGGGGGCTCATTCGGTCCCGGCGGTGCCCTTCGCCTATAATACCTCCCAGCCGGAGCAC
>JAABUJ010003615.1_pt1 | contig 17176 bp, 16 predicted proteins | sample 5559131 | NCBI WGS metagenome assembly JAABUJ01 (sample SAMN10711875, study PRJNA513366) | rock metagenome | isolation source: Antarctica rocks | place: Antarctica: Victoria Land, Mt New Zealand nord | collected 2016-01-07 | reverse complement strand
ATGCCGATGCGCTGGCGCACGTCACCCTGACCACGGATCACGTCACGGCCGACGCCGCCAGCCCCCTCGCCAACGCACTGGATACCGCTGGCGTCGCGGTCGAGCGGCACACGTTCCTGCCCGTGCGCGGGGAGGAGCAGCACCCTGGGGGCGTACTCCTGCTGGCCGCGTCCGGCCCACCCCTGCCCCTGGCCTGGCTTGTCGCCCCCAAGACGGCCCCACCTGGCGTCGCCCCATCCCTCGCCGTCGCCCTCGGGGTCGGGGTTGGGGAGCGCCCGGCCCCGGCCACGCTCCAACTCAAGGCCGAGGGCGTGTTCGTCTCCGTCAGGGGCCGGGACCTTATCGACATAACGCAGGCGCTCGATGCGCTCCCGGCCCAGCTCGCGCGCCTGGACACGCGCCGTGAGGAACGGCGGCTCGTCTATAGTGAGGGTGCGTGGCGTATCGACCCGTGAACTCGCGACGACGAGACGAAAGGATGCCTATGGAACACGACATAACCGACGTGGCCGCACCTGAACGCGACAGCACCACCACGCCAGCAGCCGCGTCGGACGGGCACGCCCCACGGCCCGTGCCGTATGTGTCCGTGCCCCCGAACGTGTGGGCTTTGGCCCGCGCCGTCGCCGTCGTCCTCGATGAGACCATGCCCCCAGCCATCCGCACCATCACCCGCGCGGTGGACCGCCTCGGCCCCGACCGGGCGCGGTCCGTCCTCGGCCAGGCCCTCATCGTCGAGGCTCAGGGCGGACTCACCCTCCCCGACGGTCGCCGTCGCACCCTGGGTGGTATCTTCTTCTACCTGGTGCGCACCAGCGACGCGATCAGCCAGAAGGACAAAGACTACATCTTCCCCCGCCAAGGTGGCCGCTCGCGGAGGACGGCGGGGGACGCCACGCCAACTACGCCCACGCCGGCGACTGCTCCCGTGCCGGTGGCCTGGACGGATGAGACCTTTCACACGCTCGCGCGGCAGCTCCAACAGGACAACGCAGGGAGGGCAACCACCGTGAAGATCACCGTCATCGGTCGGCCGGGTGCCGCCGTCGAGCAGGGCCAGGCCGTCGCCCTCGCCCTCGTGAGCGAGAAGGCGCCGGACCTGCCCAAGGGGCTGCCGGAGCCGGCGGCCGGCACGCGCTACTCCGTCTTCGTCGCCCGCAAGCAGTGGGCGAAGGTGGCCGAGGCCCTCGCCGCCGACCCGGAAGACGCGGCCATCATCGAGGGCTACGCCGCCCTCGACCCGCGCGTGGACGGCATCGCCGTCTACGCCACGAGTGCCACCACCAAACGCCTGCAAGCAGCCAAGCGCGCTGTCCAGGTGCCAGGAAGTAATGCGTGCTCGCGCGGGACGACACAACAGCATCATCACCAGATGCAAGGGAGAACGAGGAGCGAGGTTTACGGACGGCCGAGATGAAAGCCACCTTTCGGTGCCGATCTAGTCACCTCATCCTGTTCCAACAAAGTACCGAGGTTACTCTTTGATAGGCCCTTACTGTCGCGTCTCTGCATTTTGGGAAGCGGATGACCACTTGAGAACAAGTTGCGCCGTGTGTGTCGTAGCAATCGATTCATTCGCTTGGGGCGCGTACTCCATGTTTTGTGAATAGGCTGTAATGCGGAGGTCCGCTGTGCTTGGCCGATTGGCACATTCCCATTCTTTTACGCGTGCCATTAAACGTTGTGCGATTTGTTCATTTTCGCCAAAGCACCGTATGTATAGCTCAAATGGTGCTACCTCGTCCTGCACTCGGGCCTGTGGAGCACGCATCAACACGCACAGACTGCCGTTATCAAGCAGGCCGATCGTGCGGCAGGATGTAGCCGTGTGCGCGGGACCAAAGAGATTGGGCACGAGGCCGTGCTCCGCCACATCTCCCATCGCGCTCAGAGTACACAAAGCGGATTCATATATTGCCAGCCAGAGCCCCAATCCTCCCCACATGTCTTGTACTGTGACATGCATAGTGGTCGTCCAGTCTGTACTTGGCCCTCTTAGCATCCTATAGAGGGCATTCACATCGACTAGGGTTGGGTCGTGAACCGTAACGTGGAGGCCAGGATCAGGACCGAGTGGAACAATGGTCTCCGGCTGGGCCTGGGCTCCGCGTAACGGCAGAAATCCACAATCCCTCACCGCTATACTGTCGAGACGTCCACCGGCTTCCTGAAACGTCACCAATTTCTGTACCCCATGAATCGACAAGGGAAGCATGAGACGCCCTCCCGGTTTGAGTTGGTTGCGCCACTCAGAGGCGATGTCCCCCGCTCCCGCTGTGACAATGATGCGGTCGTAGGGTGCGCTGACAGGATAGCCATCCGCCCCATCATTGCAAACAACCTGTACATGTCCTGCGCCCATCGTCGCCAGGGACGCACGCGCGCCGGACACAATGTCATCATCGATATCGACCGTCACGACTCGGCCAGACCGACCGACAATATGGGCCATGAGGGCCGCATTGTATCCTGTCCCTGCACCGATCTCCAGAACGTGGTGACCATGTTTCAACGCGAGATCTTCGAGCATAACAGCCATGATAGCTGGCTGAGAGGAGGAACTGAGCGTCATCCCATCTTGCTGCTTGGTTGGGATTGATCTATCAGAGTACACAGTGTTCAATGGTATTCCTGGCAAGAAGAGGTGACGCGGGACAGCGCGAAACGCCGTCTCGACCGATGGAGAGGAAATGTATCCACTATTCTTAAGCGTGTCAACAAGCGCTTGATGTAGTGCATCGGCGTTGCCCTGGGTGATTTCGTGATCCATCTGTATCCTTTACCTCTGTACTGCTCTCCGGTTTCGATTCGTGTTGTAGAACGATTGGTCAGGCAGGTCAGTGTAGATCAACGCAAAAAAGTACGGCTTCGTCGACACCATTAATCTGTACTAAGTCGTTCATCAGATCATCCACGAAAACAGGCACACCACGCACGTCTATCCCGTACCCCTTCGCTACATAGCATAGTCGTTCGGCGGCCATCCCGGTTTCTAACAGAATATATCTGTAGCCGCGTTCACCGAAGTGTCGCGTGCTTCGGCCAAATGCCCCTACAAACGCCACGATCGCTACGCTTTGCGTGATGACTCGCCGCGTGATTCCTGCTTGCGTGAGCTTCTCACTCATATTCCCATATGAAATGTTATACAGCCGATGTGACGGCGGATGATAATAATAGCAACCAGGATCGAGCCCGGCGCAGGTCAATGCGAAGATGTACACATCAACGGGGTCAGTGGTTCCCGGCGTATACTGCGTGTGGTAATCCAACAGCTGGTTCTGGCTCTGTTCGCTCGCAATTTCGCTGCGTATCGCAGACAAGCATACAGACAGAGCATGCATGCCGAAGGATTTCTCATGTCTTGTGCTCACGCTCTTAGGTTCATTTGCTGCCTCCAGTTCCGCTTGGGTCGGTCCTGGCAGCGCCACCCAAGGAAAGCCATCAAAATCCTTGGCACTGTGATAATGGGCGATGGCGTGATCGGATGCGGACAGCGCGTCATGGTGTCGCCTGAAGTTATAGGCGTACACTTTCGTTTGTTCATGAAACAACTCATAGAGATGTTCCTCTTGCGTGTCCCTTATATTGTCCGCCTCGTCGATGACCCGGGCCACATGGGACGGGCCATCGTCGTGCACTGGCGCGGGAGACAAAATAAAACGATCGGCTAGATTCATCGTTGCACCACTCCTCTAGGCGATTGGATGGGGCAGTGGGTTGAGGGCCGTCCACCAGGGCATAGGAGATCCTTCCGGTAACCATTGGACGAGCCGGCTGGGCAAAAAACGTCGAAAACGGAAATTTGCCTCCATAGGTTGGAGTTGCGGTGCCACGACGCGTACTACTTTGAGCCCGAGTTTCTCGATTTCGGGGGTCGTCACCTCGACACGGATCGCTTCGATGAAAAACGATGCCAGCCTGTTACCGAGGGCGGCGGGCGTGGTTGGCGCGTCGGGGCTTGGCGGGGGAGAGATCGCAGCCAATCCACTGTACCACAGAAAGTCCACCGCCGAACGCAGCGCCGGATGCGCATACAGTAACGCACGACTCTCAAACGTCTGGATTGCACTAAAGTCCGTCGGTGGACGATAGGTTGAGTATCGGCGTGACATGATCTTACCCAGATAGTGGATATGTCCAGCTTCCATGATAGCCTTAGTTGCGGCCTGCGCTGGGTCGGGATGACAAGCCGCGCCTACTGCAAGGGCCGGACGGCCAGTGTCTCGGCGTGCGATTGCGAGTGTTGCAGGAAGACGTAGGTCTGTGCTGATGTCAAACACTTGTAGGTCGGCCCCTGCTGTTCGATGGCGTGCCGCTGCTTCGTGGGCGTGATCCAATCCAGGCGCGTCAAGGTTGATGCGTGCGACGGGGCGGCGTGTCAGCCATGTCACCATCACCGCCTCTCTCTCCACGAGTTCACACACCGCGCGTACCGTTGCATCATCGACCGTAGACCCTGCTGCAAGCCCTGCTGAAGTCATCTCCCACAACTGCTCGCCCTTGTTCGGATATACAAGATACACGAGGTGGGCAGGAACCCAAACGGGCTCTCCTGTCAGCAGTGATTCTCCCTCCACCCAATCTCGTGCGCTCTGTTCATCGAATGGTTGGAACGGCGAATCGCAATGATACGGACGGCCATCGGGGGAGACAGCATCGCTGCGTGCGTTAAGCGTCCTCCTACCGGCACGTGCGAGTTGCTGCGCAGTTGCTCGCACAACCCGCCGTGGCTCCACCACGCTAGCGCAGTAGCGCTCTGCGGCCTCAGCCAGGCAAGTCAACAGCGCGCTTCTCTCATCCCATCCCACTCCTCCGGTCAAGACTCGTTGCCCCACCATTTCAGCCGTTACGTACCAGAAGGCGGGATCAGTTGGTCCCACCGTGTACACTCTGAGTCTCCGGACAATCCCTGTGTCACGGCCGACCAAATGCTGGAGAGATGTAACAAGGTCATCTTGTATTACGGCCATAGCATTTCATTTCTCGGTATCATGTGTCTGTGTCGTAGCGGGCAGGTGGACGATCCGCAGGTACGTGCAGTGGCCGCGGCAATTGCGAGAGAAAGCGTATGCGCTTGATCCCGCGAACGTCTAAGGCGCCATCCTCTTGCGAGATATGTAGCTCAATTACATGGTCTAGTGCCTGCTCAATGATGGATTGCAGGTGCGCCACCTCATTCGACCCGCAGGGGAGGACAAGCGTGAATCGATTCACGCCATCTTGCACTAGGCGGAAGTCTGTTCCCAATGCTGCCGCAAGACGATCTATGACATGTGCGGCCGGGATTTCTTGGTCACCCTCCCGCTGGATTATGTCGCTGGCGCGCCCTTCGATCCAGGTCAGCCTAGACAAACTGCGACCGCATGGGCAGGGATCAGTGCTCATTGTAGCGATGTCGCCTATTCGGTAGCGGATGATCGGCATGGCCAGGTTGGTGAGGTCAGTTACCAAAACCTGGCCCGTTTGCCCAGGCTCTACTGGCTGCCCTTCGTCATCCACAACCTCCACTTTTACGTAATCGTCGTTCACATGGAAACCTTGATGTGCTATGCACTCGAACGCTATAGGGGCGGCTAGTTCCGATGCCGCATAGACATCGAAAATTGGTAACTCTGTCCTTGTTTCCACAAATGTGCGGGTGGCTGGATCGAGCCGTTCGTAACAGTTGATAACTGCTCGGGTGACGTGTCCAAGTCGGGGACCCAATATGTCGGCTGTCTGTCGTAGCACCAAGGGCGGTCCTATAATTGCATCCGCGTTAATCGGTTTATGAGACTGGGCTGCACGACAGTAGTCCAGCATCCCGACTTCCACGCGAGCGGCACCCCAATCATAACGGTTGCGTCGCCGCAGCGGTGGACTTGGCCAGGGCAGAAGGTTGGCAATGGTTGGATAGCGCGGCAGGCGTGCTTCATCAAAATACCGCTTGGACGCCGCGAGTCCCAAGCGAACGGATCGGCGCGAATGCATCACGACCGTCGTTGCCCCTTGGGTTCCCGAGCTATAGGAGAGGGTGACAGGGGGCAAGTCTTCGCTAAAGAGACGAGTGTAGTGGGCGCGTAGCAAATCCTTCTCAAGGACGGGGAGGGACGTGAAAGGGACGGTAGTTGGGTCGCTCCCGACCGATGCCCAGAACTGACGATAGAAAGGAACCTGCGAGACGGCGTGATGCCGAAGGGCCTGTAGTCGCGCCTGTACCATGTGCTCAAGGCGTGCAGCGTTCCACTGATTCGCTTGCGCATTGGCCAGTTCCGCGAGAAATTCGTGCCGCTGTACCTGTTGGTTGGGCAGATACAGGAGTAAGTCAGGAAGCAAGTTGGCTAAACGATTCATGGAGTGGCGGCCCCTAATACTACGGTGACGCTTGAGACTTTTCAAACAAGTGAACCACTATACGTTGTGCCTTTTGCCTGTAAATAGTGTAGGATTGGTGCCTAACACGCTAACTGTCACTGTAGTACTAGTTGCCGCTGCGAAATGGATCTCGGGGTGCGGCAGGGGCTCCAGTACATGCCATTTGTGAACTACCACGTCCACTTATCAAATGGCCTTGTTACGATTTTAGCAAGAAATCTCGCCCAGGTCCGGGAGACGGTTCCATTTCGCAGCGGCAGCTAGTACTAGTCGTCGAGCAGGCAAGGCCAATCATGGGCTATCGAGGGAGCCTCCCATAATCTGGATGCAGATTTCTGCACCTCTAGTTCTTTCGTCAGTTTGTCTGCATACAAGCGCAGACTCGCAACACACGCGCGCCCGGCCGGGGTCCATGTTCCGTCACATTCAAGCGTGGTCAAACCGTGCATCGCCCGCGTATGCTCAAGCACCGTACGTTGGGCAATGGGGCCGGTCGGGTCGTGATGCAGCTTCCACTTGGTGAGCATGTAGTCGGTCACGAGCAGAAACGCGTGCGTGCCGACCAGGATTCCCCGTAAGGGGCGCAAGTCCTTTCTCCAGGGAGACCGGTAGAGCTGCCGTGTATCGCTTACGAGCGGGTCCAGACGCATGAGCGTGACGAGCCAATTGTGTGCTGCCTCGTGGAGGATCAACTCCGCATTCCATAGCGGATCTCCGGCGCGTAGACGAACGAACACGACACCCGGCAATGTTGAATCTGAGGTGCTATAGACCACATCTGATATGAAAGGTACGATCCAGCGCACAATGGCCCGCACGCCGCTGCTGAAGCGTGCAGAAACCTGTTCCAGTTCAGTGAAGGCTGCTACGATATCGTCTTTGGGTGCTGGATCGTTACGGCCGACGATCCTAGCGGAGTCTCCCGCCACGCGCTTGAGAGTGTCTGTGAGCAGCGGTGTACCATCCATGATCGTGATGCCAGAAGACTGTGGAAGGATGTCTACGTTGGATGGCTCCCCCACATGAGTAGGGGGCGTTATGGTGATGCGGTCATTCGCGCCGCAGAGCGCATCCTTGAGAAGGCGCACGAGCGTGCTGTTATCTTCGACTACCGGGCCCTCGTTGATATGCACATTCAGTTGCGCCCCTTGCAGGTGTCGACCAAAGGTGAGGCGTATGGGTGTGCCAGGTAGGTACAGATCGCCCTCTGTGTCCAGACGCACCGTGAGATCGGCCGGTTGCCCCGAGCGGAGCGTTAAGACAATGTGAAACCGCGCAAAATCGGCAAGGACTCCCTGTATATCGTCATTAGAGAGCGTTGAGTACGCGTCTTGTAGTCCGGCAAACCAGACCGAGAATTCTGGGCCGGTGACGATATCCTCCACTCCTGGGAAGCCAAAGAAATGATCCAATAATGCCTGTGCAGTTCCAGATGGCGCGACCGGTGCGATTTTGTCGTGCCACAGGCGTTGGTTCGCACGTAACCGCAAAATTTGCAGACGCGCACATAAGTGGGCAACGGTTGCTGCGTTTTCGGGGGTGGGCCACGTCTGTTGAAAGATGTCAGGGCGGTTAGCAAACAGCCTCATGTGCCATACTCCTGTGGATAGACTCCTGTGATAGGTGAGGGAGCGGGGCACAGGCTGGTGATTGAAATTGCCTGTCCATGTCCCTCGTGTGTACTATGCTCACATACGGGACCGCAGGTACAGTTCTTCTGAAACCTAGGGTGATGCCATCACCGGCCGATGGCGCATAACGTCTTCTGCCTCGTTTGGTAGGGATCCCGTTTACATCTTACCTAAGATAAAGCATCCAATTTGCGCCTCCTCTAAAGGGTCTAGTCCCAGCCAGGCAGCGTTTGCGATGTCTTGTATCCCTGCAATTGCACAAGGGGCCAGCCCCATGTCGGTCGCGACAAGGTACATGGTCTGATACAGGGCACCAACATCTCTGTAAATTGTGGCCAAAGACAAGAGGTTGTATTTCCATGTCATGCGTCCAAACACCGACGTGATATGGATGATCACGCATGGATCACGATTAAGCAGCCCGCCGGCGTTGGCCCTGACGCGCCGTAAGATCTCGGTATACTGGTCACCGGGCCTCTTGATCAGATAAAGCGCGTGTTGGAGAGGGTGATAGTAATATACACCTCGCGTGACGCCACGAACGTTCTCGCAGAGTAGATAAAGTTCCAGTGTATGGCGAGCCCCTCCACCTGGATAAGGCCGACTTGATCGTTGGTTTTCCGGTGGCCCAATCACCCGTCTGACGCGTGCCGACTTGTAGAGGAATTGAGCCAACTCAGACAGGGACATCCCTTCATTGCTGTACGTCCTTATGCTTGTACGTGTGTCAAGCACGTCACTTAAGGTCCGGCCGCTCTCGTGCCATCCCCCCTGAGGGAGATGGATGACGTCTTGGCTGTCCGGTTGCTTGAATGCGAGGGGGGCGGGACCCTCATTTTGCCCCTCCTCTCGGCCACCACCATATGCTGTCTGGCGTTGCATTGCCAACTCGAACACACTTAGAAGTGGTGCCTTAGTCTGCTCTCCTGCCTTGTCATCGAGCACAATGTTGACAGCAGATAGTCGGTCAAGCACCCGTGCAAATATACTTCGTGGGTATGGAGGCGTATCCTGTGTTAGGTCATCGAGCGTCTGCGGATGCGACAAGCTGTTCAGCACCGTGAGAATCGCTCCACTCACGCGAAACTGACGAAAGTTATTGCACTCAGTCAGGATTAGGTGCCCCTGCGTGTCCCAGCTTAGGAGCAGAAAAGGGCTCCGCTTATACCGCGTCCTATCGCTACTGCTGTCGTTGTCATTCATGCAATGTACTTTAACCTTGCCTAGGAAGCCGCTGATTTAACCGTTCACAACGGCAAAAAAGTACAAGATGTTGTATGAAATGCCGCTGCTTGTTCCCGCATCTTGTATGCTCGTCGATTAAATCAGTGGCCTCCTAGCCCAATTCCACGTTCTCAGGAGCATCGATAAGCTCCCATACATTTGATTTGGGAGTTGTCCAGACTCCACAGGCTATGCAGCGTGGCGCGCGTAGCACGCGCTGCATGCGTACACGCGCCGTTATTGCGTCGAAAATCCACAGGGCACCCGCTGTCACTGTCTCCATTGGCATGCAGAGCACGCGCAGCGTTTCCCATGCGAGCATCGATCCTGCCAATGTTGACACGGCTAGCCCTGTTGTACAGAACTGTTGCGCGCGTAGGGGATCACTGGCAAGCACAGCGGCGACATCGTCTATCTCGTTGTCTGAAGATGAGAGCTTCGACCGCTCAAGATAACAAGACAGGCACGCCGTCTCGAACGGGATAACCGTGGGGCCAACTATCGCGAACTGCTGACACACTAATCCGCGCACTAGAGGCACCTTGGTGGCAAGTGCCGCTTGATTGACTGTGCTATGCCTGGGATCAAAAGGGCTCTTGGGGCAAAACAGTACCGCTCCCGCATTGCGCATGACATCCTGTAGGTGGTTAGGCGATGTGATGTCATCTTCGCCGGACATCGGCGGAATGATACGCACAGAAGCCTCCGCGAGGAGGCGGACCGCCACATCGGCTACGGGACCCGTCCCGATGACCATGACACCCTTAGTCAACGCCTGAGCAGTGTCGACCACGGATGGGAGACGTAACAAGGGTCTGTACGGCTGGAATCCCTTACCCATCTCGTCAAGCCGATCTCCTTCGCCCACAAATCCGCGTCCGATCAGTATCTGTAAGGCTGCGGCAGCCCTGGGACGCTCGATAGAGATGAAAGCGGCGAGTAATTCCTCTCTTGTCACTCCTTGTTGAAGCAGAGGAAGCATTTGCCATGCTTGTGCGACCAAGCTGCCCCGCAGTCTCGCAATATGGTTGGCCGAGACGAAACGAAGCTCGTTGGTACTGATGAGAACGGGTACATATGTGGGGAGAAGAAAAAGATACATGGACATGTCACGCGGATGGAGCACTCTGGAGGAATTCTTTCTTACTCAGATTGGTGAGCACGGATATAACGTCAGCACGCATGCGATCAGGAGTGCTCTCATATCGCTCGTTCAACTTGATGATCAGGCTGTTCAGGGTGTGCGGATCTTGTAAGAGTCGCCAGATATCGATCGCCGTCCCGCTCAGAACAAGCCAACTGCTGCCCAAGCCGTCACCCAAGATGATGCTATCGCCAAGATCTTCCTGCACAACGCCGTCAGCCCACCTATAAATGGTATCGTCATCCATCATATCTTTCCTTCCTCGTGGTCTCCGCACGCCGTCATCACCTTGTGCGATAGCAACCGAAGCAGGTAGGCGACAACAAACGATAGACCAATGTGTATAGCTTTGGCGGCGTGAAAGCCCAGTCGGCGCAACGGCTCGACGGAATGAAACCAGCCAGCGTTAGCGCCTCCCATAACCCACAGGATCCGCTGAGTAACGGCTAGGTACCTGTTGAGGCGGCGGGCGGCAGACGTATCGAGTGCAATTGGGGCTAAACCAAGGCCCGGGCGCTGGAAAGCGATGACGGTACCCAGGAGATCAGAGAGGGGTATCCATCCCCCCGAGTAGGGATCCCGATAGTTGAATTGATCAGCCATTTGCAAAACTTCAATGCCTGCCCGCTGACGGAGCGCGACGACCCGATGAACCGTCAAGATCCCGTCAGCGGTCATAAACAGTGTGATGTCACCCGGCGAAGGGCGTACGTTCCCCCAGCGCACGCACACGGTAGTTTGTCCACCAAAGAGGGGATCCATACTTCCAGTCGGGGCAAGCGGTATCCAGGTACATGCGTTGCGACGCTCATAGATTGTACGCAAGAGCAAACGGAAGCGATTAGGATTACGAAAAGACGTTGGCATTGCGGCTGTTCCTAAATAGGCGCGAGATATCAGTGGCCCCGTTGCAGATCCTAATGGCCCATCAGGGTAGCCCCATCAGGGGGTAGACACTGCTGCCTCGATCCCGCTGCAATCACACAATTCCGCGAAGACGTACGATCACTCCTTACAATGGCTGGGTTCAACATCCATCCCTCCAGCCATTGGCGCTGCCTGGGCAACCAGGATCAAGCCACATGCGCAACAACCGCCACTATGGTAGTTTTATATTATTAGAGTGACGATGGTTACGTCAACTCGTGTCATTGTCGCTTGGGTGAGGTGCCTGGCTATCGCGATAGGTATTGGGGCCGGGTTTAGGGTTGGGGAAATCGTGCGGAATCCAATGCATACATACAAGCAGAGGCGCTTGGCAGGACTTTGGAACCATTCAGACTTTATGAAGCTCTGGGTTGGTGAGAGCATCTCGCTCATGGGCTCTCAGGTCACGTTTCTGGCACTCCCTTTGACCACCGTTTTGTTCTTCAAGGCCACGCCGGTCCAGATGGGTATCCTCGGTGCAGCTCAAGGGGCTCCATCCCTTTTAGTGAGCCTCATGGCCGGGGTGTGGGTGGATCGAAGGCGCCGACGTCCAATTATGATTAGTGCCAACGTGGGACGGGCAGTGCTTCTCGGGTCGATTCCAGCCATTGCGGCCCTCGGTCGGTTGAATATAGGGCAGTTATACGTAGTCGCGTTCTTGGTGGGCATTCTCACCGTGTTCTTTGATGTGGCTTACATGTCCTTTCTTCCCACTCTTGTCACGCGCGATCATCTTGTTGAGGGCAACACCAAGCTCACGATAAGCAGCGCGGTTGCGCAGTTCGTTGGCCCCGCTCTAGGAGGGTGGCTCGTTCAGGCTATCACCGCGCCGATGGCTATTGCCGTGGATGCAATGTCCTTCGTCGTGTCTGCTACCTTCTTGATGCTGATCCACACAGTAGAGTTAGTCCAGCCAAGAGACAAGCAGGATCGCCAGTCGAACATCAGAGGCGAGATCCTTGAAGGTCTACGTATAGTATGGGATGATCGCATATTGCGCGTGCTTACAGGAAGCACCGGCACCTTGAATTTCTGCGTCAGCATGCTGTTAGCAACAGCTATTCTCTACTTAACCCGCGATCTAGGAATCAAGCCCGTGCTGCTCGGATTGATCTTCGCGTTTTTGGGCCCTGGTGCCGTGGTCGGTGCATTCCTCACGGCGCGAGTAACTCGACTTTTTGGAGTAGGAGCAACAACCGTCGGAGCTATACTGCTGGCTGGCGCAGCAGACCTCCTTATTCCTTTAATGCGAGGACCGCTTGCCGTTGTCGTCCCAGTAATAGCAGCGGCATATTTTGTGATTGGGCTAACGGGACCATTCTATACCATCAATATAATCAGCCTGCGACAGGCGATCACGCCCGACCGTCTCTTGGGGCGTGTAAGCGCTAGCATGCGTTTCCTGACGGCAAGCCTATTTCCGCTTGGAGCGCTTGTAGGGGGGGGCCTGGGTCAGTTGATTGGCTTACGTTCCACGCTCGTCATTGGGGGAATAGGGGTATTGTGTGCGTCGCTGTGGCTACTCCTTTCCCCTGTGCGTGGGCTCCATGAATCACCCAAACAAGTCCATGAGCCGACGCTTGCGGTGCCATAGTCGGAGCATTGGACTACAGACGAATGATGGCGATTGCAGCCGCTGCTCCATCCCGGCCAAGTTGCTCACCAGCACCGCCGGTAACGCCTCGGCCAGCACCGCCATGAACACCGCTCCCCTCTCCTATATGATGGCAGCGGGGAGGTCCGCTCTGCCCATCGGTCCCCTCCCACGAGCATACTGTGGGCACCTCTAGCGCCCGTGCCCTCTTCGAGGGGTACTGCCTTTGCCTCTGTGCTGTCTCGCTCCACTATTTCGTGGTGCCCCCGTAAATAACGGGTGCACCTTGGCTTTGCCTATAAAGTCCGACGGTTCCGCATCCTGTACGGTTTGGTCCATCCTGCATAGCACAGGACCGAATAGAGGTACTTGTCACAGCCTCAGCGACGATGAACGTTCGGGAGGAACTGACTTTATGGGCAAAGCCGGTGCACCTTAAAATAGTGGACCGTGGCGGGAGGGTAGCTGAGGGCGGCACAAAAGCGGTACCCTCACGACGGGCACGGGCGCTAGAGACGCCCTGAGCGTGCCCGTGGGAGGGTACCGATGGACAGAGCAGACCTGTCCGCTGCCATCATACAGGAGATGGAGGCGGTGTTCATGGCGGCGCTGGCGGAGGCGTTACCGACCGTGCTGACGAGCGATCTGGCGGGGATGGAACAGCGGCTGCGGCAGGTGGGGCGCGTGGTCTTTGGGGCAGTGGTGGAGCGGGTCGCGGCGGTGCGGCGGGCAATCGAGTATGTCACGACCAACGCCGCGCGCCTGGACTATCCGGCCTTCATGGCCCGGCGCTTCCCCATCGGCTCAGGGGCCGTGGAGAGCAGTTGCAAGAGCCTGGTCCAGGCGCGCACCAAGGGGGCCGGCATGCGCTGGAGCGCGGCGGGCGCCCAGCAGGTGGTCAGCTTGCGGGCGCTGCACCGCGCGGGGCGCTGGGACGCCTTCTGGCAGAGCCAACCCCAGCGCACCCGTCTGCTCTTGTTCCCGCGTGCGCGCCGTGCGCCGGCCACCCTCCTGATACCGGACGCGCCCTCGGCGCGCCCGGCACCCACACGGGCGGCACCGCCACCCGCACCGGCTGACGTGCCGCCGGCCGACGCGCCGCCGGTCCCGCGCCTGCTGCGCCCCGCCGCCGATCATCCCTGGCGGCGGCAAGCCCTCGGACGCGCGCGGTCGGCCTGAGCGAACCGCCCACTATTTTGATGCTGTTGGTAAATGACCAAGGTGTCACGCGCAGGCGAGAAAGGTCTGTGGTATCACAAAAAGGACGGCCCCCCTGAGCGCGATGGGGGCGCGGAGGGATGAGGGAGCGCGCCAAGACGAGAACGGAGGACGCGGAGATGTCACTGCAGTACGATTGGACGACGGCGGTGGTCCCAGAGGAGACAGCGCGGGTAGCGCGGGCGGCGTTCCCGAAGGGGAGTGTGGCGATCTGGATGCGGGACCATCTGGGCGCGTTCGTGCGCGACATCGACCTGGATCGGGCATATTGTCTGCGCGGACGGCCGGTCGAGGCGCCGTGGCGGATGGTGGTGGTGACCGTGTTGCAGTACATGGAGGGGCTCTCAGACCGGCAGGCGGCTGACGCGGTGCGTGCCCGCATCGACTGGAAATATGCGCTGGGGTTGGAGTTGACGGATGCAGGCTTCGACTATTCGATCCTGAGCGAGTTCCGGGCACGCCTGATCGGGGACGAGGTGGGCGTGGGCTGGGAGGGACTGCTGCTGACGCGCCTGCTGGACCGGGCGCAGGCGCAGGGCTGGTTCAAGGCGCGAGGACGGCAACGCACCGATTCCACCCATGTGCTCGCGGCGATCCGCACGCTCAATCGCCTGGAAGCGGTCGGAGAAACGATGCGGACGGCACTCAACAGTCTGGCGGTGGCCGCGCCGGACTGGCTGCGGGCGCACGTTCCCACGGATTGGCATGACCGCTATGACCGGCGCATGGAGGAGTACCGTTTGCCCACGGCCAAGACGGAGCGCGCTGCCCTCGCCGCCGCCATCGGCACGGATGGGTTGGCGCTGCTCACGGCGGTCTACGCGGCGACGGCCCCCGCCTGGCTGCGCGAACTCCCGGCGGTGCGGACATTGCGCGCGGTGTGGGTGCAGCAGTACGATGCGCCCGACGCCATGGGCGCGGTGCGCTGGCGTGAGGAGGCCGACTGGCCACCCTCTGCCGTGCTCATCCAGTCGCCGCATGATCCCGACGCGCGCGACAGCACGAAACGTGACACGCATTGGGTGGGCGACAAGGCCCACCTGACCGAGACCTGCGACGCGGACACGCCCTCCTTGATCACGGACGTGCAAACGACACTGGCGACGACCGCCGCTGTGACGATGCTCCCGCAGGTGCAGGAGGACCTGGCCTGGAGAGACCGCTTGCCGGCGGAGCACATCGTTGACGCGGGCTAGGTGGATGCGGGGCACCTCGTCACCAGCCGCGACAGGTACGACGTGGACGTGGTGGGGCCGGCACCAGGCGACCAGTCCTGGCAAGCGCGCGCGGCCGCCGGCTTCGACGTGGCCCACTTTGCCCTGGATTGGGACGCGGAGCGGGCGACCTGCCCGACGGGGCAGACCAGTGTCAAGTGGCAGCCGACGCACGACCAGCGCGGCCAGCCCATCATCAACAGCGCGTTCGCCCGCGCCGACTGTCGGGCGTGCCCGCGGCGGGCGTCCTGCACCCACTCCGCGGAGGACCCCCGCTGGCTCACGGTCCGCCCGCGTGCCCCACACGACGCCTTACAGGACGCCCGTCAGCGCCAAACAACGACCGCTTTCAAGGAACAATACGCGGCGCGCGCCGGCATCGAGGGGACCATCTCCTACGCCGTGCACGTCTGCGACCTGCGCCATGCCCGCTAGCGCGGCCTCATCAAGACGCATCTCCAGCACGTCTTCACCGCCCTCGCGATCAACGTGACCCGCTTCGTCGCCTGGGACGCGGAGACACCGTTCGCCACGACCAGAACGTCCGCTTTTGCCCGTCTTCCCGCTGCGGCCTGACCACGGTTTTCACCCGCCCCATTTACCAACAGCATCCTATTTTAAGGTGCACCCGTAAATAACACGTTCACTTGACAGCCTATTGCAGTGAGAGTAGATTAGGAGTAGGCGTACCTGGAAAGTGCGCCCTTACCGTATCTTTGCGGGTTAGGAGGAATCATGGCAAGTGAGACCCGTTTGCAGACCCAGATGTCTAAGACGGACAGTGGTAAGAGCCCGTGGACTACGCCACAGGTAGAGGATCTCTCGGTGGAGGAGATTGTAGACTTGGCTGAGATCAAAGTTGCCTTTGCCAATACGAATTCCTGTGCAGACGCAATCTAGGATCAGACAGGTAGCTAGGCGATGAGACACGTTAGGTGACGTGTCTCATTGTCTATTGATACTGCATCAGCATGCCTCACTCTCCCGCCCTGGCGCTCCGTCAGTCAGGCCATTGGACACTGCGGCGATGACGGGGACGGTGCCTAATGGGCCGACGCGCCGGCCGTTGATCGAGCGACGGGGCTGGAACAACCGTGCCGCCTTGGCGCTCCTCGTCGTCGTCGCCAGGCACTTGCTCGCCGCCGAGGCCGGACCGCCTGGCCCGCTTTGTCGCCGGTCACGACCTCCCCGCACTCGTGGCCGTCTGCGAGGGAAGCCCGAGTGAGCAGGCGCGCCACGGCGCCCAGCAGCTCCGCCTCCTCCTCCGCGCCGGCCAGGCCCAGATCTACCAGCGCGTCCTCCCCGGCATCCCCGTCGCCCTGGCCGACCCGTTCTTCCACCTCGACCTCGCCCGTGCCGCCGCCAAGACCGGTCTCGACCTCTTCCCGTTGGCGTCCTGAGAGCCGTCACCGAACCTCTGTCGGCATGCACTATTGCCCGCTCGCGACGAGCCTATCATCTGTCGGCATGCACTATTGCCCGCTCACGACGAGCCTATCATCGACAGGAATGATAGGCCCGATATTGCACATTTTACGGGCGAAATCGGGGGAGGTATTGCACCCGCCTAGCCTCCTTTACCCTGGGGTAGTGGCCCCCCTCGCAACCAGCGTGAAGATCACCGTCATTGGCCGGCCTGGCGCGATCGTCGAGCAGGGGCAGGCCGTCGCCGTTGCCCTCGTGAGCGAGAAGGCGCCGGACCTGCCCAAGGGGCTGCCGGAGCCGCCCGCCGGCACGCGTTACACCGTGCTCGTCGCCCGCAAGCAGTGGACGAAAGTGGCCGAGGCCCTGGCCGCCGACCCCGAGGACGCAGCCATCATCGAGGGCTACGCCGCCCTCGATGCGCGCGTGGAGGGTATCGCTGTCT
>JAABUJ010003611.1_pt1 | contig 17191 bp, 5 predicted proteins | sample 5559131 | NCBI WGS metagenome assembly JAABUJ01 (sample SAMN10711875, study PRJNA513366) | rock metagenome | isolation source: Antarctica rocks | place: Antarctica: Victoria Land, Mt New Zealand nord | collected 2016-01-07 | reverse complement strand
CATTTTGAAGTTGAACTTTTTCTGATTGAAATCTATGTATAAATTAAGCTTTGTCAAGAAGCTTTATAACTTTCTATGTTCACTGCTGAACACATTCAGCATCAATATCTTCAGTATATTATTCATCTTTTATAGATCTTTAAAACTTTAAAGATTGACTGTATTGATGAAGACTGCTTTCTGTGTGCTGAAGATCATGCTTATATCATAAGAATGTTTAATGTGTTACATTCTGATCAGAGATTTCTCTGATATAAAGGCTAGGAATTAAAGCTTGTGATATAAGAGAGTTTTAGATATGTTGAGTTAATCAGTAGTTAATAGTATGTTAAGTAATGATTACATTGAACATGTTCATCTTCTTAAGAAAGATGATCTGTATATATATCAGACTGCTCACCTTGCTCACTTATAAGTACTGTAAGTTAGCTTACTCAGCTCACTTATGAGCATCATGAGCTTACACTGAGCTGTATATCTTCAAGGCATAGTTCACTGAATCTATACATTCAATGAGTCTATTAGAACAATGGCTGTAACAAAAAGTTTGTAAACTTTAAAAATATTTATATTTTACAGTAGCTTCTAGATACTGATCATTTCTTTATGATTTTGATTCATCATTGATTCATCAAAACATCAGTAGTGAAGATAATGAATCTAAGAAATTTTATTTATATAGTATAAAAAGCACACTTCTTTAAATTTACATACAATTTAAACTGTTAAAGTTGCTTCAGAATTTGTTTTATATGACTTTGATGTTTTTTTAAAGAACTGAAATAGATTAAGATATCATTTAAATATATTACATAAAAGACATTAACTAGCTCAGTTAATGCTTAATTGATATAGACTTAAAAAGTTGCTGAGACATTAATTAATTTAAATAACATAATTATGTATTTAAAATAACTGTAATGTATACAAAATGCAGTCTTTTACTTGTTGTCTTTTTTAATCTTAATGCAGTAATAAGCATTCTTAAGATTTAGTTTGATGAACATCTTGACTTCACTTAAACAATTAAGTGTCTTGTTGATTAATAACAGAGAGTAATGATTCTTGATAGTAATCTTGTTAAGATTTTTGTAATCAATATATAAATGTAAATTTTCTTCATTTTTTAAAATAAACAGAACTGATGCTTCTGCAGAGCTGACAAAATGTTATATTTATTTCTTTATTAAGATGTTATTTAAATATTCTTTAAGTACTTATAGCTCTGTTTTTAACAGATTATAAAGTAAATTATAAAATAATTTATACTTCTCTGTCTTTATGACATGATCATGATCTTAATAAGATAATAACTTGTCAGCATTCTCTTCAGAGAACATATTTACATATTTGTTGTATTATTAAGATAGTGTTGACATTTTGTTAACAACATATATAACAGCTGTTGATGAGTCTGACTTAGACATCATTAATAATGTGTAAACAGTGAATTGATTTTAAATGTTGTTAATAAACACTTCAAACTCATCAATAATCAGAAACATTTGTTTTATTTTATAATGTTATGTATATAAGTCACAATTAATATGAATGTGTTGTCATTTCAGATCTAAAAGATCAAAGATGAATTCAGATTCATTTTTATTTAAAATATAAAATAACTACTTTTTAATTTGCTCTTGTTCTTAACTGTTAATAAGTTTATGCTTTATTAAATATATATTATAACAATAAATATATTGTCTCTTTAAAAGCTCTGATCTCAGAAGTTCTGCATTAACTTATGTCAGTTAATGAGTAACAGTGTATTGTTAAGACATCACATTAATCTTTGCTGCAGTGTTCAATAGTACATTAATAAAGATTTAATTAAATTTAATTTAAACTTAATCTTTTTTTATAATGCTAGATTTCTTTATGATCTCTGATTTAATTTTCATTGCTGAAGCATAGTTAATGTTAAGAAGCAGTGTTCTAGCTGCTTCTATAAAGCAGAGTAAAACTAGCATCAAAGATTAAGTAAAGACTCTATTTACATTAATTGCAATTAATATTCTTTCTACTTCTTCTGTAACTCTCTCAATCAAGATATGCTTATAGACAACATAATTTAAAGATTTCACTAAACAGTATAATATAATATAAGTATTTACTTTCTTTCAATAAATTATGAGCTCAAGTTAGCAAGAAGCTTCTCAGAGAAAGTGTATACTTTTAATGTGATGACAGCTAAGTACACTGACTTTTAAGATTTACAGTCAATTCAGTTTTAGCAGTATTACTAATTATTAAGATTTATAATAAATTCAGCTTTAGCAGAATCAGCATACTGATGATAGCTAAGTACATCAGTTTTTAAGATTTACAGTCAATTCAGCTTTAGTAATATTACTGACTATTAAGATTTATAATAATTCTGACTTTAGCAGAATCAGCATACTGATGACAGCTATATATATCAATTATTAAGATTTATAATCAATTCAGCTTTAACAGTATTACTGATTATTAAGATTTATAATAAATTTAACTTTAGCAGAATCAGTATTCTGTGATAGCTGAGTATATTTAACTTGAAAGATTCATAAAGAATTAGTTTCAACAAAAATCAGCATTTACAGTTACTCAGAAAGCACTGTTCTTTGATAGCTTAATATGAGTCATCAGAATAAATAAGCATTACTGTCTTACAAAATAAAAGATATAAAAGCTTTTTATTTATTTTATTTATATTATCTTTAATGCATACATTGTTATTTTACTTTATTCACTTTTTATACTATGTATCAACTATTATCATCATAAACTTCAACAAATTCTTTATAAAGTAACAATTCATCTCAATTCTCATTTATAAAAACTGCAATCAATAATTCATTCTTATAAAAAAATAATTAATAGAAGAAGATCTATAAAATGTTATTGAAATCTTAACAGTTAATATATTAATCAGTAAATTTTTAGATTCATTTTTTCTTAGCAGTCTCAGCTTTAGAAATTAAAAAATCAATGTAAAGATCTTATATTGACTTATTATTTACATAAATATAGATAATTAAGAATATTTGATGAACAAAATCAGCATAAAGAATGTTTAAGATATATTAAAGTTTAAGTATAAAAAGAAGCTGCAGATGACTGAGAAACAATATTTAATGAAGATTGTTAAGTATAGAATGTCAGAGAATGTGTTCATTAAAGAAGTATAAATTTATTTAAGTAAACTTAACAAAAAGATTGTTGTAACTCAGTCTGACATAACTGAATTGTTTAAATCAAAATGATGATTTTAAACATTGCTTTAAGTACTATTAATTAAATACATTGTGATCTGTAATGTCATTGACACTTAGAACAATTTAGATATTAAGAAAGATTTATAAAAGCTTTAGAAAAAAGAGATATAACTTAAAATTAATGAGATTGTCATTGTCTTGTGAGCAGATAAATAGAAAGAAGATTAATGTTTAATGAATTAAAATTGTAGTTTATTAAATCACTGCATAATTAATATTAAATAACATTATTACAGATCATTCAATTTAAATAGTGATCATTCTTCTTACTGCTTTATTAAATGCTTTCTTTATAATAATTTTTACTTCATTAAAGATTGCAAATTTCTTTCTGACATTAAGCAAGATACTTAAAAGAAGATAAGCAGATTAATTGTAATTAAGCTGCATAGATTGACTGCAGTTAAGTTGTATTAGAAGTCAGTTTATAAAGAAAAAGAAAAGAGACATAAAGTCTTTAATGCAGAAGTCAGTGACAATAATGATGATGATTTCTTTTCTAAATTTAAAAAGAAAAAAAAAGTTAACAATGAAATTACTGCTCTATTTAAGAAGACTGTTAATAAAATGTTTAAATCTGAATGAATTACAGACTTTAAATTCTTCTTATATATAACTAATTAATTTTAACTTTTCAGTGATCTTCTTATATGAATGAGATGTCAGTGAATTAAAGTTAAGAAAAAACATTTATACTCTTATTATTGTAAAGTAATTATTATGCAAGTCAGATCAGAAAATTCTGTGAGACTGAGTTCAACATTTTATGTATTTAAATTTAAGATTAATTTTCTGTTAAAAAAGTAAATGTGCAAAATAAAACTGTATAAAAGCTTTAATCAACACTGTCTTTAAATGTATGATAAGTACAATAAAACTATAATAAAAGTATTAGAGCAAGATGAAGTCTATATAATTAAGTATATTATAAAGAATCTTAATGAATTTATTTTAATATTTACAATATATACATCACATTCAGAGACTGTCTTCTCTGCTGCTGCTTTAGATACAAGCTTACATATTTAGATTTATGAGTATAATCTTATAACTGACTTCTTAGATGTCAACACTGCATCATTAAATGAAAAGATCAAGACTTATAAACTTTAACATTGACAATTTGCTCATCTTAATTCTGTAAAATTGCATAATCTTTATAAGATGACAACTCTTGAAAAGTCAATTCTCATTATTGAGAACAATAAGAATATATATGAGATTTATGTTCTAATTAAGTTCATCAACAAATAAAATTACACTGTAAGTAAAAAAAAGATTAATATTCTTATTTTTATCTTTATTAACATATATAGCTCATTACTTTTGTCATTTAATGAATATCAGTACTTTCTGAAGATAGTAGATAATTATTTATGAAAGATGTAAACAATACTGCTAAAGTGATGTGATGAGATTTTATAGATACTATAAGAATGATGATTAAAAACTGAACTTTAGATTAATGTAAAGATTCTTGTTATATAAAGTGATAATAAAATGAAGTTAAAGTTCACTTTAAACAATTAATGCAAATCTTTTGACATTACACTGCAATACATGATGCTTTACATATTAATTCAGAATGACATTGTTAAAAGAATTATCTGAATCACTGAGAACTTAATGCACATCATAATTAAAGAGATATAACTGTCAATAAAGTTTTAAGTGTAGATAGTACAGACAGATGCTTATCTTCATAATTGAACAGCAACTAATTTCTTAATTAATAATAAATAAATGACTTCTAAAAAAGCTTTCACTGATATAAAGTCATTCATTAATTACATTTATATATAAGAATGCAAGTACTACAGCTACATTGATCTCAAGTTATTATCTGAAGATAGATGCAATAAATTCATGAATTAAGAACAAATAAGAGTCTTTATGAATTATATTGAAAAAATCACAAAGCAGTATCAGCTTTAAGCTTTAGATCTTAAATACATCATTAAGAATCATGCTGTGAAGTTTGCTGAAAGTAAGAAGAGAGATATTGTTAATTTTAAATTGTAACAGTAAACATTAAATGTTCTTTTAAATAGAAGATCTGTTGAACATTTACAGAAGAAGTTAATCATTATGAAAATTACAGCTTTAAATTAGATACTTATAATTTAAAACAGTAAGATACAGTCTGACTTGATTACAGTTAAGATTGATAAGTCTTAAGATAAATAACATGAGATTAAGTTGACTGCAGTCAATTTAGATGAATCATTAAATAAGAAGATCAACACTGATTAAGTTAAGATAATGACATTTAAAGAAGTTAGAATCTTTCTGTGTGTTAAGATCTTAAAATGAAAGAGAAATGACAACAACAACAATTAAGATATGAATGAGCTCTTAATTAAAATATTAAGAGTCATACTGACACTTGTGATGTTCTTTATAGATAAAGAAGATTTTATAATTAAATTTAACATTTTAATGTTTATTATCTATGCTGAAGCAGTGAGAGACTCAATTTAGAAAGAAATATAAAAGAATGTCATTTATATGAAGCTGACAGTCTTGACAGCAAATGAAATATAAGAAGAGACTGTGTCATTAAGAAAAGTCAACATTATAATTAGCAAATGAATTTTTAAACTTAAGCTGAACATCAACAGATTTTTAAATAAGCTCAAGACAAAACTTATGACAAGAGACTTCTCATAAATATATAATGTTAATTATAAGAATATCTTTATTCTCACTGTTAAGTTTAACATTCTATAAGTCTTTCTGACTATTGTTATACTTAAGAATTTAAAGTGTCATCAAGTAAATGTTACTAATGTTTTTATGAAATTCTTTCTAAAAAAACAATCTATATAACACTTTCTTTTAAAATTAATATTGCATCTAATTATATTCTGCACATACTGTGCAGCCTTTATGATCTTAAGCAAGCTGCACAGAATTAATATAAATGATGTATTATTAAACTACTTAAATTAAGTTTTCATCAAAGTAAAACTAATCTCTGTCTTCTTCTTTACAGCATTAAAAGAATCATGCTGTTTCTTTATGTAAATGATATTATTATGACTTCAATAAATCTGTTACACATTCTTTAATTTAAGCAAGCTCTTGTGAGCATGTTTAAAGTTAAGAACTTAAGAAAGACACAGAAAATTCTTGACATTTAAGTTATATATAATTACAAAATGAGAATTTTGTGCCTGAATCAGACTCACTATGTAAACAAGATATTAAAGAATCTTTATATGCAATCTGATAAGCACAGAGTCATCAGCATTTTACTTAATAAATATAATGTTTTTTGTTCTGTTGACTTAACTGATTAAAGAATAGATTAAAGACAGTATTAATAAACAATTAAAAGCTTAATGTATGTGACAATTCATACTTAATTAAACATTATCTTCACACTAAATTGACTAAATCAATATCTCAGCAATTCTGTAAAGCATTATGAATACACACTTAAGAAATTACTGTAATATATAAGATCAATCATTAATTTCAGCATCATGTATAGCTTTAATGAAAATTAAGTAATGCTTAAATACTCTGACTTTAACTATGTTTTAAATAAACAGAATTAAAAATCAATTTTAAAGTGTGTCTATATGCTTAAAGATGAATCAGTGTTGTAAATAAGTTAAAAGTAGAAGTTCATCATCATTTTAATTATTGAGACTGAATACATAATTATGTCAATATGCATGAAGATTGAGATCTGACTTAAATAGATATTAAGAAACATAAATATAAGCAAATATCTTGAAGTCAACTTACACTATATAAACATTCAAAAGAACAAAACTCATTAAGTATCTTTACTTATTTAGCTTAAAGAAGACAATTAAGTCATTTTGATCTTAATTAAGAATGTATATATACATAAATAATTAAAGTACATTGATGTCTTTTATCATAACATTTACAATCTGCATAAGCACAATCAGATTTAGATAAACTTTATACTCAGTTAAGAGATAATTACTGACTAGACTGAGTGCATAGGTTGCTTATAGGTCATGCAGGTCAGAGTTAAGTTCAGGTATTAAGTTAAGTTAAATTAACTTTTATTCAGTTAGATTAAGTGTGAGTTAACCTGACCTGATCTGCATTGAGTTATGAGTTTTTCACAGATTATATATAGTCTTAGTAAGTATGTGTATGCACTTAGTAAGCACATACACATGCTTACTAATGTGTGTTTCTAATGTGCACCTTTGCAAAAAGTCATGATTTTTGTAACTTATTCAGTAATATATCTTGTGACTGTGTAATTTATCCCTATATGACTAGTTAAGGTGTAATTTATTATAACTAATATATCAATAAGCTTTCACATTTTTAAGCTCTAGCCCTGACCTTACTCATAATAACTAGCTTAAAGTTCTTAAGTTTAATTTACATAGATATAAGTAAAGTTAGTCTGTGCACAAACTTGATCTGATTTAACTCAGACTCTAGTGTGAGTTCAGATTAAGTGCACTTTTTTTTAACTCAACTTAACTCTACACTCAGTCTATTACTGATAGACTTATTAAGTCTTTATTTAATAAATCTTTAAGCAGTTCATTAAATTTATAAAACTCACTATTAATAATTAATTAAACTCTTAAATGATTTGTTAAACTCTTAATAATGCATTTAGTTATCTGATGTTTATCATCAGTGAGAGTTAATAGATGCAGTCTCATTGAGTAAAAGTGTTAAGAAGTGATGTTTTAGCTGTTTTTATAAAGTAAAATAGAATCAACATTAAAGATTAAGTAAAGACTCTATTTACATTAACTGTAGTCAACATTCTTTTTACTTTTTCTGTAACTTTCTTAATTAAGATGTGCTCATAGACAATACAGTTTAAAGATTTTACTAAACAATATAATATAGCATAAATATCTACTTTCTTTCAATAATTAACAAAACTCTGTCTTTTTTTTGTCTTAACTATATTAATCTTAATGTAATTAAGATTTTTCAAGAGACTTCTGCAGTTCTTTGTGAAATGACTTGATCTTTTATTGTTATAATAGTTATTTTTTTTAACATCAATCTTAAAATGAAGTTTGTCTGCATTGTTATGATGACTTAATTTTTTAATCTTAAAATTGAGATAATTGTTCTGCTGTGACTTTGCTGTCTAAGTAAAAGAATATAAGTAATGTTCATAAATTTTCTTAACAATGTGACTTTAAACTATATAATTGCTTATAAATCACTGATTAATCTCTAGTTTAATGATTAGAATTATTAGACTTTTTCTTGTCTTTAAAAAATTTTAATAATTAATTAAAGCTGCTTAAATCTCTAATTAAAGTTTCATAAAGAGATAACTTATTCTCTGTTTCTTTATATAACTTAAAAGCTGATCTTTCAGCATATTAAAATATGTTATAAAAGCTTAAATTAATTAAATAGATTTTTATATAACTTTTAAATATTTCTGTACTGTGCTAAGCTCACAGTTCACTGAGTTCTTAACAAGATTGAGCAGAAATTTTAAAAAGAATATTTATAATTTATTATTTAGAAGTTTGTTCTCATTAATGTGATGAAATTATGCATCTTAAGATTCTTCTACTAAGAACTGCATAATAAAGAGAATTTTATTATGATTATTAAAGAAATTTTTAAAAGTTAAGTAAAATGTTATCATAATGCTGCATATAAATTCAGTATGTTCATAAATGAACTTCTCATTATATATAAATAAGTTCTTTAATCATTGCATTCATTTTACTGAAAGTGCATACATGACTTTGAATGCATATCATTTCATTGAATTTAAAAAATGAATAAAAGCATAAAAAGATTCTATATACAGTTCTTTCTTAAATGAAACTTAAGAATCTTTATCTTTTAGAAGTTTATCAATCTCATTATACATATTAAATACTTACAGTTCACAATTAATTTCTATAAATCATCATCTTTTCTTATCATTAATCTGTCTAATTTCAGTCAGATAAATCTGTTCATTTAAATATCAATTCTTCTTTTTTACAATCTAAATAGCAGTCTGAATCTCTGCAGATTTCTGTTCTTTAAAAATTATTTAAGTCTCAATATGATCAAAGAATAACTCTGTCTTATTTTGCTGACTTTTAGTCTGCATATTGTAATGTAATGAATTGTTATTCTTTAAAAAGATAAAGTTATTAAAATTGTGAATTCACAAGTTTTTTATTTATAAGAGACTGATAAGTAAGATATGTAATAATGTGAAACACTACATTACAACAGCTATTTGATGAAGTTCTGATGTTAAGATCTTGTATTGATAAAGATTAACAATTAAGAAACTTAAAAGATTTATATGTAAAGACTGTTTATATAGTACTTTGCTTATCAATTGTTGCATAAGAAATTTGACTATAATTTAATATAAGTGCATAGTGATATTATGACAATAGATACAGAAATTCTTGCTAATTAATTAAATCTTTAAAAGTCTAACTTCATCTTAATAAATTTTGTTAATATCTCTATGTATAAGAACTGCTTAACACTGAATGATGCTTACTGATAAGAATGAGTAAATAAAAAGAACAGCTTTTCTTACATTATTGTGAAACATTAAACTAAAGTGACTGTCAGGTTAAGTCAAACTCAGATTTTAGAACTTAACTTAACTTACTAAGCTTTACTTTGCAACTCAACTTAACTCTGTGCAGAGTTAGATTTCAGATAAAGTTAAGTTAAGCTATTCTTGACAGTCTGAATTAAATTAGAATTAATTAACTTTTGTTATTAAGCAGCTTTATATTGACAGCAGCTATTATTGCAACATTTTCAATTAGCATTGTGCACAATTCTTTTTGTTTAACTACATATCCACTTTATAAGCATTATATGTAAGCATTATTAACTTAATTATCAGATTACTCATTCTCTACAGAGCAAAAATACATTAATTAATACACTTTATCTTTTTAGTAAGTCTGCAATATATAAAAGATTACTTTCATCTTTTGCAATTTTTCTAATATTATTAGATTTTCTTTCTTATGTAGCTCAGCAACTATATCACAAATAAGTCATGAAAAAGATTCTTAATATGTAAGAATTTATACTTTTAAAAAATGTACAAAAATATATCTTATTTGTCTTCTGCAAATTTATAATAATTAACTGATTTCACTTCAAGCTGTCATTATACTGATTAGAAATCTCTTCAATCAGCAGTGAGAAGAATTTTAAATTTAAAATAAAAAAATGTAACTTTTATCAATATTGTTACTGCTGCATTGCATGAGCTGATCAGAGAGCATTAGAATTGAGTATTTTAATTTAATTTAATGATGTAATTATGTGACTCACTTAACTCTTTTTGTGCAGAAACTGATTTGAAAGAAAAAGAATTATTAATAATTTAATCTTTTTCTTTAAAGATGTCATGCTTGACAGCTTGTTCTTTACTTTTATTTCATAAACTTAATTTTATCTTATACATCTTTATCTGTAATTCATATTCTGTTCTCTTCAATAAATCTTATATTGTCAAATTCACAAGCTTTAGAATCTGCTTAATATTTCTTTATAACTTTGACTTTTGTTATAACTTTATCATGCTATACAATATAATTTTAATGTCAGTTTCTCTACTGTGAGAAGATCTATACTTAGTAAAGAAATTGCAACTAACATGATTGAGATATTATACTTTATAAATTGTATTTATTGCTTTAAATTTCTCAGATAGTAGCTTAAGAAGAAATGATCATAAATTAATAAATCTAAATAATTGTGTAGCTTAATTTGAATTGATCTTAGTTATTTACAAATTCATTAATAACAAAAACACAGCATTTATGTAAACAAATGATAATATAGAGACTTAGCAAGTTCATTTATCTTTAATATAATACTTTTTACATTTTCTTTCTACAGAACATCTTACTTTTTGTATTAAGCTTTTTATATTTTCTTTTTACATCATGTAAGTAAAATAAGTAATGAAGAGATATGATGCTGACTTTTATTTTAGAAATACATCATTAGAACAGAGAAAACTGAATGTAAAGATTATTTTCATTAATGTAGTAAGAACATCAAGCTTCATACTCTTCATTACTGAATTGAATTAACTTATCAACATAGTAAAAGCATTAGATTTTATATCTTTCATTATTGAATGAAATTAATTCATCAGTAAAAGAACACATTTTATTAATACATTAGACTTCTCATCTCAATCTGAGAAGAAGAGAAAGAAAAAGATTAATGAAATTAATTTATTTATTTTAGACATTGCTGCATATCTGAAGAAAGAAGACTTTGCTGATTAATAAAAAAGAATAAAAGCACTTATTAATTACTTTAAATTCACATTCAATGCTGCATTGTCTCAAAGTACTTTAGCTGCTTCTTTTACTTCTTTTAACTCAAAATTTAGTACATAACTTCACTTATTATAATGCTTAATTATAATGCACAAAGTGTATATTAAATCAGAGACTAAATCATATTCAAAAACTTAAAAGCTCTTTATTTATTTTTTTATTGAATTCTTTATATTTTAATATTACTTAAAAATTGATTTCATCACATTCTTCAATAATTAATGCATTCACAGATACTGATATTGAAGAGACTTAAGAGCAGAATGATATGATAATGAATAGATTAAATATAGATTTTAAATATAATTCAGAATACAAGAAGTTCAAGATGAAAATTTAAAGAATGAAATATGCAGTTAAGACAAGAAAGAAAATTGTTGCTAAGAGATATGTAAAGAATGAGCATAATAAATATTAATAAATAATTATAATGTTCTGTATTAGACTTTAACTTTATTTATAGTAATCTTTCTTATAAATTAGAATGTGATGACTGAATAAAAGAAGAATGAAAATATTGCTCAGCAAAACAACTTAGTTATAGCTGCTAAAGAAATATAAGCTTTATGTAAGCTTCTTAAAGCAAAGAGTGCTTTCTCAATAATTAAAGAAGAGATATATTAACTTTATTTAATATTTAATTTATACTGATATAATTAAATTGAAAAAGTAAACAAGTATATTCAAAGTTGTTGAGATAACTGTTTAGATGAAGTAGTTAAGTATTAAGAATAAATCATTTAATTTAACAGCTATAAATAATTTATTATAGCTGAAGATAAGAATTCAAATCTTGCTATGCAGATTTTTAATAGTAGTATACTTAATTCAGAGCACATAGTAAACAAGAAGAATCATTAATGTATATTATATTTTTAATACTTCTTTATAATGAGTCTGAAGACAAGAGTTAATGTTGTTTCATTTTATAATTATTAGCTTTCAACAGTGTTCAATGTCTTTACAGATAAAAATGAAGAAATAAAAATGATGTTAAATAATGATAAAAGTAAAGTTACAGTAGCTTTTTCTGTTTAAATAATGCTGAATAAGAATATTAATGATAAATGTATCTTTTTTAAATCTGATGAACTTGTGCATGCAGATATTAGAAAAACAATATTGAAAAAAAATAAAATATATTAATTCTGCACTGTTTATCTATCAGAGATTTAACTAAATTTTAAACTTTATAGACTATTATTTCAATGTTAAAGAGTGATGAAGTTAAGATACAAATTAATTAAATATAATTATATTACTTTATTATAACACTCTTTACAATTATCTATTAGCTTCTTGCTGATTAACTATATTTATAAATTAAAATCAATAATGAAGATTAATTGTCAACATTATAAGCTTTAATCTTCATTAATGATGCAGATCAAGAGATAGAAGACTCAGTGAAGATATAGAATAATGATGAGAAAAATAAAGATCATTATAATGATGATAATGATAATGTCAACAAAGATACAGAGAATCAAAATGAATTTTAATGCTTTAAATAAAGCTAAATGTTTTTAAAGACTCTTAAACATTATTTTCTACATTTAAGCACATTTAATTCTAATACTTCACTCAATATTATTAGCTTGCATGTAACTTGTGTTTATCATAAGCAATTTAAGAAAATTGAAGTGTTTATAAACTGCATAGAAAGAGTAAAGAAATTTGATGTTTAAATTAAAAATTATGTTAAGCATATATTTATTGAGATTGCTGATACTTAAATTGATAAATGTTAACATTATCTTTAAATAAAAAAGAATGAATTTCTTTTGACTTTAAACAATCACTAATAATATCAATAAACAGAAGATTTTATCTCTTATAAAATTATAATACTGAAGTAGTTAAGAACTTAATGTACTTTATCTGTGCTTTTAAGTATGAGTGCAGTGCTTTTAACAATTTTTTACTTTATTAATAAAGAAGACTTTTCTCTCTTAATTAATGTTGTATTGTATTCAAGACTGTGTATATATTGATAGTCAATGTACTCTGAGCAGAGTCATTTAAGTAAATGATTTAAAGATTAAGACTGATAATTGTTGAGTTATTATCAATGATTTTAATAGCTGATGCATCAATTACTGTAGTAAATCTTTTAGATAATGAATTTATATGATCTTTAATCTTTCTTGATTCATAACTATGATCATCATCAATGATTATATATTCTGAGTGTGTACTGTTTAAGATATTTATAACACTTAATTGTATCACTTCTATATTTAAAGTTTAATCATAATCATTGTTGTTAAGTCTTAAGTCAATGTTCTTATCTTAATTATAATTACAAAATCTGAAGTTAATGTTGTTCTTATAGTTACTATCATCATAAAGATCATTATCACTGAAGTAGTAATCTGATAAAAGCTCTGTATGTAATTTAGTTACTGTTGAATTCAGCTCATCTATTAATAAATTTTTCTCATTATTATTGACAATTATTGTCAATACAGATCTCTCTTTAATTATTTTTATCACTTTTGCTGTAAGAATAAACATATCATGATATTTAATCAGCATAATGTTCTCAATAATGTTTAAGTTCAGTCAATTTTAACAATATGTAATTACATCTTAAGTCATGTTGAATAAGCATTTGACTTCAATATCTACTGCAGAAATTATAAATATATCTTTTACAAATTGTATCATTGCTGATTTTAAGTTCTTCATCAGCTTTCAGTAATTAAGTATTAAAACATTTACATTTAATATTAAAGACTTTTACAGATAATCTGAGACTTCTTTTGTCACAGATGTGTTTTAATGCTTTTTTATATTTTTTATATAACTCATCATTATTATTGTCTTCTTTTTCTTTAAGTTAAGAATTCTCAAATCATCATTTAATGATTCTTTCTTCAAGTGCTGATAATTAACTCTGTAATATTGTTGAAACTTAAGTTTATACTTTAAACATAGATCTTTTCAGTTTTCTCTTTATTGAAATAATATGTCAGTCTTGCTATGTAATATTTATTGACAACTGAGAATATTCTACATTATATATGTTAAGCTTATTGCATGAATTCAATATAACATCAAGATTATAGAACAATTCTTGATTAACTTTTGTCTTTTTATAGTATTGAATTAGTTTCTTTTTTAATGCATTAATGACATTCTGCAGCTCAGCACTAAAGAACAATTTAAACTTTCTAATTACTTCATTCTGTTTTTTAAGATGATTAAATAGATCATTGTATGCATATTACAACTTATAAATTATTAATTTATTAATAACATTTATTGTCTCTGTTCAGTTCTTAAAATGCTTCAGAAGATACAGCATATATTTAATATGTTATTACTCTTTTATATTATATTTAAAAAGTTTCATTCTACTTATTGTCAAAGTCAGACATTCTATTCATTAAGAAAGTTCAATTTATAGTTTATATGCTTGACTCAGCATATCATATAAAGAGTTTCATTGAGTTCTTACATTCTCAATTATATTTTATGAATTTGTTTTCTGCAAATCTTTAAACAACTCTAGACACTGTGATGATGTCATAATGACAATAGTTAATAATTGAATTTATATGAGACTTTTATTAAAATATTAACTCAACAGATATGAGCATTATAATAAAGTGTTATAAAAGATATACTGATCTTTTTCAGTATGATGTCAAAGAAGTAATCTTTGTTAATTGTGAAATTTTATAGCTCATCATCATTAAATGTAATAATAAGTTAATCATTCTTTGCATTCACTTTCAAATATGTAAGTAACTGACTGACTGCAAGCTAAATTATATATATTATGCAGTTTATAATTTCAGTTTCATTACTTCAGATAATATTCTTCTGACTTAAAAGCTGATTTAAATAACATCATAATGTATAATTATTGAATGCATTGTTGACTGTGACTATCAGCAATTAATGTATCAGATTTTACTTCTTCAACATCTTAAGAATATACTCAGTAAAATTTTCATCACTATATTGATTTTTTAGTTCTCTAAAGATTAAAAGTATTTCTGTATACTTTTACTCAGCATCAATAAAGTATGTAGTAATGTCTAGAAATGTAAGATGATTTAAATTATTTTATTTATTAAATACAATAAAGACTTTAATCTATATCTTAAGCTCTGTAAGTACATCTTTTATATTTACAGCATAATACTTAAGAAGTTATGCAATCTTGCTTTGATCTAAAATCTTAATATTGACATAATACATTCAGATGAGCTTTCAGAACTTTATATACTCAATAGTACAAAAAAATATATTGAGTGCTATAATGAATTGAAGAATTTACTGATTAAAGACTTTAAAAATAAAGTTAAATAATTTAATAATGATCTTTTGAGCTGTCTGTTAAACAGTGAATGTTATATTAGAGCATTATAATTGAAAATTATAATATATCTTTAAGTTCATTACTTTAAAGATTGAAATCTGTCTTCTTAATGCTGATTTTATCTTTCAGTAACTGCTGCTTTTCAGATAATGTTTTATGATGATTGTTTCATTATTTTTTAATGCTGAATGATTTATAATATTGTGACAATTAATACACATTATATCTAATCTTTCATCATGTTTGCTAGCTACTTCAGCAAAGAACTGTCAGATCTTTACTGAGTGAGCTGAACTATTTTATATTATTTAAGCATAATTTTTAATTTTAATATCTGTGTTTTAACTTTATACAGTTATTTCTCATCAATCTTGAAATTCTTGCTTTATTACAGATCTTTAAAAAAACATACTTTGAATTTGAAGTGTCTGCAAGAGTTAAAGAACAAGATTGATTTAATTAAAATAACTTAGTTTTATTATTGAAAGTACTCAGAAATGATTTTTTTAAGTTGTTTAAGATCTGACTGAATGATGAGCTGTATAAAGACATGATGTTGAGTTATTATAGTAAGTTAAGTAAATAAATGATATTTTGTTATACTTTAAGTGATGTGTTGATGATAGTGTGTTGTGAGAGTTTTAAAATTAATATATATAAAATTGTAGTTATGTGACAGAATATGTATCTGAATATAAAATGAATTTTTTATAATATTAATTATGATAGACATTATTCAAAAATTATTATGTATAGCAAATATTAAGTATCAATGAAGAGATTTCTCATTGAAAAATCTTTAATTAATAATTAAAGATCTATTTAATTATTCTTTATCTTACATCTTTAATCTTTAAAGATCAGCTTTCTATTCAATTAATAATAATTACTTATTATTCTTCTTACTACTCTCTTTATCATTAATAAATTCAACATTCTTCTCATTATCTTCACTGTCATCAATCAAGTTATTAAGAACAAATTTATCAATGAAATTATCATTTAAAAATTTCTTATTTTCAGACATCATCACACAAGCTTCATCAATTTCTTTAATTACACTTTTTTCATCTTCTTTCTTCTGATCAAATACAGACTCTTAAATGTAACTAATTAATGTTAAAGTTGAGAAGTGTTATAATTAAATAATATAATATTTATGTATAATTGAAGTCATTGATGTGTTTAGAATCAAGAACTTCATTATAGAAGTGATATATAATCTTAATAAGATCAGAATCTTCAGCATTATATAGTTTTTACTTTTTCATATTGTTAAAAACTCT
>JAABUJ010003608.1_pt1 | contig 17195 bp, 26 predicted proteins | sample 5559131 | NCBI WGS metagenome assembly JAABUJ01 (sample SAMN10711875, study PRJNA513366) | rock metagenome | isolation source: Antarctica rocks | place: Antarctica: Victoria Land, Mt New Zealand nord | collected 2016-01-07 | reverse complement strand
AATGCACATCTTTGATTTTTTTAAATAATTTACACTTGCTTAAGAAGAACACATGCAGATGACAGACATGCATATTTATATGTACAGTATTTACAGTTTATGAAATTTTTACATAAATTACATATAATCACAATCAAAGCAGATATACTGTTCTTTTGTAAAATTTTTGAGCTCTTATTAATCACAGACTGCACAGTGTCTTTGAATTTATTGTGTTTCTGCTGTTGAACTCAGTGATTTTGCAACATTTGCAATTTTTGATGTTTCTGTGTGTGTGAGGGTGCTAGTCAAATTGGGGTTGATGTGGACAGGGGGGGGACCGTTAGGATGTGCAAAAGAAGTCCCTATTCCCTCAGCAAAAGCGCACTAGCCCCTGACTAAGCAAAGAATCAAGCCCTAGCGCTAACACTAGCAAGGTACATGAACGTCTGCCTAAGGCGCCCAATCCACCTCACCAACAATACGCAGAAAAACATGCTCATTCGACGACAAGGGTTAGGGGAATAATGTGCTCTAATTACCGTCGAGTACGCATCTTGCACAGCTAGGGCTTATGGCGCTCTGTCTACCTGCGATGGGATGTTGATCCAAGATGACGGAGGTTCTGGGTCTGGTGATCCTGAACAGATCGTGAAGAGTAGGGTTGGTGTCGGCGTTGATGAAGTCCGAGAGGAGGGGAAGTGGGGCAGAGGAAGAAGACAGGAACGGGGATTGCTGCCTGATGGGCTCTTCCATCATCACCCTACGTCTATGGAAACGCTCTCGCGCTGGTCGCTGAAACGAAGGGGGAGGGAGAGGAGGGTATATCAACACCCTCTTACCCACCCTTCTTCCTTCTTCCTCTCCACCATCCCACCATCCATCTCCCACCAATCATACCTTCGAATCCCAAACCCACCAACCCAACACCCCAGCCCTCACCACCGCCCCCAACCAAATCAGCCCACCATGTCTCCCCCCACCACCACCACCACCACCACCTCCTCCGTCCCGTCAGACAAGCTAACAATCGGCATCCTCCTCCTCGGCGCCGGCGTCCAGCTCCTCGACCTCGCCGCCATCGACGTCCTCGCCCTGCTCGACAAATCCAACCTGGACCTCGTCCCCATGCCCCACGAACTGAAGCGCAAGTTTCCCGGCTTGCACATCGACTACCGCTACATCACCGAGAGCGGCGAGGGGACGCAGGCGCTGACGGCGGGCGGGAAGATTGGTGTTACGGTCCGCTTTGATCCTCTCTCTCTCTCTCTCTCTCTCTCTCTCTCTCTCTCTCTCTCTCACACACACACACCCTCTCTTTCTCTTTCTCTCGGCTCGGTCGTGTTTAGATGCGGGGCAGCCGTGGTCTTTCCTGCGGTTGGGTGCCTTGTCGTTCCATTTCGTGGGGGTCTTCTCGTTGACGTTGCGATTGACGTGAACTGATCCGTTTGTCTGTGCTGGACTCAGGACTCGATCCACACCTGCCCGCCCCTCACGCACCTCCTGGTCCCCGGGCCCCCACTCGCCTACCGGCCCTCGCCCGCCGTCCAGTCCTTCATCGCCAGGACCTTCGCCTCGCCCTCCCTGCAGGCGCTGATGACCGTCTGCACGGGCGTCATTCCTGTCTTGAGGTCGGGCGTGCTGGGCCAGAAGACGGCGACGGCGCCGCGGTTGTTGATTCCGGGGTTGGAGAAAGAGTTTCCGGACGTGGAGTTTGTGGAGAAGCGGTGGTGGCGGGATGGGAAGGTGTGGACGAGTGGTGGGGTCACGAACGGGTTGGATATGATGGCGGCGTTTTGTAGGGAGGGGTTTGGGGAGGGTGAGGGCGGGGTGGTGGTCGAGACGGTGTTGGGGATGGCGGATGTGGGGGAGAGGGGGCAGGAGTATGGGGATTGAGGGGTTGGTTGCGAGGGGTTGTGGAGTCCATGAGGGAAGGGGTTGGGAAGGCGGTGAGGAGATGGGGTGAGCGGGTGAGAGGGTTTGATATGGAAGGTGTCTTTCGGGAGTAATGAAAGATATGTTTGTTTTCCTCGCCGCTCTGACAGTATGCATGAGATTGAACAGAGTAGATTCCCACCTACATCCACCTCAATCGGCGAATTCCCCAGTCTTAGGTACCTCTCGATCAGACCCCGCATCATGACAACGCGCTGCGTCCCCCGCATTCTTCTGGTTGCAGCGACGCTCTATTTGCACAGCCAGCGTCGATAACGATCAAGCAGCCCCGAAACTGGAAACGGAGAGCAGCATGACGAGACCGGCTCCAAAAGTTGGACGCGATGTGGTTCGGTCCGTATCGGATCGCATCCGCGGGACCTGAATCCACAGGTAACTTCCGCGTGGAGGGCTCTTTGCAAGACACGTCTTCCTGCGTAGAGGGCAGGAGCAAGGACCGGGATCGATTGGACTGCGTGGGACAAGGTCTGCAAGACTGTAATGGTCGCGCTCTCGGGCCAGAAGCGAGCGGCTCGCGCGGCGGGATCCAGAATGGTAGTGTAGAGGGAAATTGATGACGAGGCTCGATAGTGGGTTGGAACGTGGGTTGGAAACGTTCGTGCCGGAAGGGCCTCAGATCTGACACAGGGTTGATTCCAAGAGTCCATCGTTCCAGGGTTGTAGTATAGATGGAATGAAATTGTCTTAAGAGTATGACCCATCTTGGGACTGCAGTCCTACGATGCGGATGGGGCAATAAGACAGAAGACAGCTATACTAGCATACAGACGTCAAGCTTTGAACAATCCATGAACACATTGGGAGATCGATGCCTAAACCTCCGTCATCCGAAGTGGAAGCCTCGACTAGGGTCCCACTGTCCACTCTTGGCTTGCCCGGTTCTCGTGTTAGGATTTCGTAATGCAGGCGAGTCCCCGTTAGCCTGTGGTGGAGGTGCTCCAGCAAACTGGATCCCCCTTTCCGGCTGCCAGATGCCGGCAGAGATGCCGGCAGATCCTGGAGTCAAGGGTGGAGAAGCAAGTGCTCTTTGGGGCGTGGGTGCCATTAATGGTTCGTCCGGAGCGGCTTTAGTCTTATATGGTGCCCTTGATCCTTCCTGTAATTTCTCCTGCTGCAGGGAATTCGCTTGGGATAGATTCAAGGAGGACATGGCATTGGTAAGATCGCTGTTACAATCAGTCATTCGCGCTGACACGTGGTCAATGAAAGGGAAGAGCACATACGCTTCGAGCTGTCCAGCCTCCGTGCGTCTTTGGTATGCAAAGTTTCTGCAGTCGTCTCTAAATCTTGATACGATCTTTGCGAGGTCGTTGTAAAATTTCCTCCCAACATCCAGGTTTGATACGGTCTCTTTGTACTTGTTGTACGCATTCTCAAGCTTTTGGAGTGCCTGCTCTCGCTCATGCGTTGATGAATCACCCCGCCGTGCATGGAGGAAAGACGCATTCGCCTCTTTCAAACGCGACGATATCTCCTCTTGCTCCTCTTGCTCTTCAGCGATCATCGCTCGGTCAGGGTCGTAACGTTCTAGCCGCCTCTCGAAGAGGTCCTCGAATTGAGCTGGCTCGATCTTGTGCATGGGATATTCTCGCTCGAGCCTCGCGGCCTCGGCCAAGATACTTGGGCCTATATGATGTATCAGCCATTACGAACATCTTCAACAACGAGATCCACTTACTGATATCATCTAGCTTTGCTTTCTCACGAAGAGCTTCGATTTTGCGCCTTCGCCTGTTCTCTAGGTGGCTGACTTCATTAAGGCAAGCTCTGAGTCTTCCAGCTTCCTTTTCCATCCTGGGCGTAATTGTTGCTCGTCGGCTGCTCGGCACGAACTCCTCGAGGTCTCTATCTGAACCAGAAAGCACCCTCAGAACGCTGTTCCATTCCTTTAGCTTGCTCTTTACCAGCTCATCGCTACTATTCGCAGACTTGAGATATCCATCGATCTCTCCGATCTGCGCATACAGTTTCACAGCTACGTCTTGCGAACTTGGTCTGGTCCATCGATCGGTGCCATACTTCATCCGTGCACGTTCATCCTCGGCGGCTTCAACGTTCAGGAATTCAACGCCTTCGGTGTAGGTGGATCTATCAGTATCTTTCAGCTTTGATATGTCTTCCACAGACCGATAAAGTCGCGTCAAGCCATCCTGTTGCCGTATCTCTTCCGCGTGCGAAACCAATGTTGGCGGGAAGCCTAGAGGCTTTTCCAGCGCTTGAAGTGAGCCAGGAAGATTCAATGATCGAAGGAGGCTGACACATCATCGTTAGCAAAGGAGTCCAGCGTCAAAAGAAGATGATAACACTCACCTTCGCAAGTTGTTGCTAAGACTTTCTAGTTCATCAATGATCGTTTTGTTGACGAGCCTATCTCTTCGCTCGACATATATGCTGGCTGCGATATGTACCGCGTACGGCACCAATTTAGCAAAAAGAGGCTGGCCAAGCACGCCATGCTCGCCAAGCATCGAGGTGGGGTCCGAGACCTCCTTTGGAACCTTTGCTGCAGCCATGGGAGCCCGATCAAGCGCCTTCAGCTCCGACTTTGGCGGAACAGGTATTAGATAGATCATATCGTTATCCTTTTCAGCTCTTTTCAGGTCCTCCGACACTCGATTCTTGAGGCCATGCAAGTCAGCCAAGACTGACTTGTTGACCCATCTTGCCTCTTTAAATGCTTCGTTGACACAATTTAGACTGTCCCGTAGCCTCGCAACCTCCTCTCCGTATTTTCGTTTCTCCAGACAATCACAAGCTGCTCTGTACTGCGCCGCAGCCGCAAAGTGATGGTGCTTCGCAGTCATGTGATGTATCCACTCGGTGCTTATTGCTTCCGATTTGATCCCAAAATCCCCAGCTTGTGAGTAAAAGTCCGACACCTTAGCTGCCAGCTTTGCTATCGAAGCGTCCTTCAGCCCATCCTTAACAGCCTTTTGCCAGAAACATTCTTGTGCTTGTGCCAGAAGCAGCTGCTCCAGGCTTTCCAGTGTCATGAGATCCATGTCTTCTGGTGGTGTGGAGCGGAGGTCAGGTATTATGTGGTTCTTAAGGTAGGAGATGACGCCAGCCGATAGGCAAAAGTAATTGCATGCCGCTTTTAGACCGTCGCTGCTGCTGCGGTTCGCTGCCATGGCGAGCTGAGAGTAGAGTGAAGCAAGGTTGTAGAGAATGTTGGCTAGTTCGAAGCGTAGATTGTTCTGTGATACTATTTCCTAGAGTCAGCGTTTAAGTCTACTGTGCGCCTAGGATGATACGAACTTGGTGTCTGCGTGTTAAATCCGAGCGCTGGATACCAACTGAAGTCCACTCCGATCTAGTCCATCAAAGAACATCCTGTTAGCATACTAGCGTCTACTCCGATTCTGGAGGCTCCCTCACATCAATCGGGAACTTCCCACCAATCCAGACCAGCTGTGCTGCGTACGCCGTGAGCTTCCTGATACCGCTGACATGTGGCTCTAGCGAGTTCACAGCATCCGCGCGTAGTATATCTATCCTCTCAAGGTCATGCTTGAACATATCCGGATGCTGGTCATATTTGGTAGAGATGTATTGCTTGATGGCCGCTGAAAGCGAAATGGAGTGGGTCCGCCGGAACGGTAGAGAAAGAATATTCCTAACATCGTCAGCAGCAATAAGAGGAAGGGGCTTGTTATACTTACGCCGACATCTTCTAGGGAATCTGAGAGTACTGTAAGCTCGTGGCTGTTTACTTTGTGGTGGGGTGAAGCGAAGCAAAGAGCTGCAGTTGCAGGCACAAGCTATGACGTCTTAATCATCGAAAGAGAACACGATTTGTTGACAGTGCCCCGAAGCTCACCACCGTTTCACAACTCCATATGGCTTTCTCGTGCGTTGCAATGTTGCCCTTTACAAACCACTAAGTGCTATTTGACCGGTTTTGCAGATATATGACTGTGACTTAGGGCATCAGAATACACTTTTATATATTAGCTTAGCATTCCTTGTTGGCCGATGTTCAGAGTTACGCGTGGGAAAACCCTAACCTCTGCTGTTAACAGCGGCACATGTCTGAAATCTGGCGCAGCAGTCCACGATTGCTGATCCGAGGAATATCCGGCGGTAAAGGTACAGAGACATTGTGCATCCCATCTTCCTCCGTTAACGCGGTCTGCTTCCATAGCGCCTTTACAGCCCACAATTGCTCTCAAACCCCTGTCATATCACCCTTCAGCCAGAGCGTCGTCAAAGCCTATCCCTAGACCACTGTCCACCGGTGTCACCAACAGCATGAGTAAGAAGCTGCGCTACGTCGACGTAGGTCAGCGGCCTCTTCTCATACCCTTGCGACCGGACTCCCGTAGCTTACACCATTGCAGGTCGGCATCAACCTTGGCGACCCCATCTTCCGAGGCATCTATCACGGCAAGAAAGCTCACGACGATGACCTCCAAGACGTGCTGCAAAGGGCGGTCGATGTCGGTTGTACGAAGTTAATGGTCACCGGCTCAGATCTGACAGAGTCACGGAAAGCAGTGCAGCTCGCACGAGACCATCGTACGTCCGGCACCAAGTGCGCATATATTCTCCAAAAGCATCGGCAAGCTGATAATCCCGACCTTACCTTGCAGCTGGTCTCTGTTACGCCACAGTAGGCGTACATCCGTGTTCGGTGAACGCCTTCGAAGACCACGCTGAGGGACCCTCCGGACTCCTACGTGAACTCGAGACCCTCGCCCTCGAGGCCAAGGAGGCCGGTCTTGCCGTCGCCTTTGGCGAGATCGGGCTCGACTACGACCGGCTCTTCCACGCCTCAAAGGAGCAACAACTCAAATACTTCGAAGCGCAGCTCGATCTCGCGGTGAAAGTACAACTGCCCTTGTTCCTGCATTCGCGCGCAGCCAGCGAAGACTTCGAAAAGCTGCTAGGGCAGAGATTGCCGCACCTACCGAAGAAGGGGCTGGTGCATAGCTTCACGGGTACTATGGAGGAGATGAACAGGCTTGTGGCGATGGGCTTGGACGTCGGGATCAATGGGTGTAGTATGAAGACGGAGGAGAATTTGGAGATCGTGAGGGCAGTGCCGCTGGAGAGGTTACAGATTGAAACGGATGGGCCTTGGGTATGGCTTATTCGATTTGGCGGTCACGGGCAGTGATGCTAACAACAGCCTTGTGCCACCTGTTAGTGTGAAATGCGAGCCTCCCATGCATCGGCAAAGTACAAGGAAGACGCAGCAACGCTGCCGAAAGCAGTTAAGAAGGAGAAGTGGGAGAGGGGATTGATGGTAAAAGGACGCAATGAGTCTGCCACAATACCACATGTCGCTCACGTCATTGCGAGAGTCAAAGGATTGCCGGTTGAGGCGGTTTCCGAAGCGTAAGTTCTCCCTCAGGCGATCCTTCTTAGGTCAAATACTTAGGCTTAGTCATCTTAGGGCATGGAACAACTCCGTTAAGATGTTTGTGTTGGGCGAACAATCACACTAAGCTTTAATATCTACACTTCTAGACCACACAGCTTTTGTTATAGACGGTGGTGTTTATGAGGGTATGCCTAAATCTGCTATAGAATCACGGCCAAGGTTAATCAATCAAGCAATATCCGGATAGCTCTAAACCCATCGCGCTACTCGGTGACCCTCTTGTCCCCACCATCACCTTCAGTCGAGGCAGGAGCCTCGCGTCCGGTACTGCCCAGCGTAGACGAGTCTCTCTCAGCTCTCCTTCTCGCATCAACCCAGATCATGAACTCGCGATACTGTCGCGGCATCACCTTGATATCCTTCCCCACCAAGAATGTGTAATTGAACTGCCCTGTCGGTTTCGTCTCGCCATGCTCTACATTCCTTACCTTCGAATCAATCCGCACCTGCACTTTGGTAGTCCTTGAAGTGGAGTCATCGAGCTCGTTGTCCGTGGAAACCGGCAGCGGATCCGTATAAGCAACCGTTGCGGTCAAGTACAGCACGCTTCCGACCGGCACCGGGTTCTCGAACGTGCTCGGATCCAACGCTAGGAATGTGGGTCGGGTGTGAGAGAAGGAGGCGGCGCAGCAAAAGGCTAATTCGAAGGTCTGCTTGAGGAGAAAGCCGCCGAAGATCATGAAGTTATGGCGGTTGCGGTATTGTGGCTGCATTATCTGCGAGGAATATAGTATGGTCTTGTCCATATATACAACGTTTTTTGGTTTGCGGACGAGTTGCTGCGGGTCTGTGAGGTTCGTTTAGAATCAGATGGTTTGCAGGCTTGAAAGGCGTGGTGATGGGCTTTCTGAGGGCTTTGTTACCGTGGTATGCTTCTTGCTTGAGCCACATTGCGTGGATCAAGTCGCTCTCTTCATCGTTCGGGGTCTGCTTCAGAAGAGCCGTTTTCGCCCTCGCTTTCTTGGCGTTAGAGTTCTTCTCTCCTAGTTCAAACAGGCGGCGCTCTTCGGGCGTTTCTATCTGGAGGGGATTGATAGCTACAGGCCTGAATGGAAGAGATACATCAGTCTTACAATGATCAGAACATATCAGGGCTTGGTGATAGCTGGACTGACTTCTTCGTCGACGGATCCAATGAAACCATCGTAAATGCGCAGGTCAGGAGGACATCTTCCTTCTTCACGACTTGATTCGTTGCAGGTGCTTTCGCAACTTGCAGAGAGATTTCCATGCTACTTCTCCCGGTTGCATAAGTTACCTGACCACTTAACTCGAGGTCACATATCTCTTCTAGGGGGCGGTTAATGGTAATCCTGTCTACAGCAGCCGTCACGGTAGTGACGGACTCTCCTGTATGCTTGTATGCAACAATACCCGACAAGGCGTCGAGGTCCATGAAAAGCGTGCCCAGCCTGTACGCGTCAATTGGGTACCTAGAAGTAAAGCCCATGAACAGCCTACCTGATGTGACCAGAGGCATTCAGATAGCTGTCCAGCAACCACGGATCCTGGGCCAGAGGAAGTACCTAGCACTACATCAGTCAGTTGGCAATGACAGACTTGCCGTCATTGCATCAGACATGCTTTGCAGCAATCGGAACGGCGCTGTAAGCATATGCTGCAGTACCCTTGAGAGCAATAGAAAAGACTTCTACAAAATTGTAGCTTAGGGATGTAAAATAATATGCCGCATCATACGTACAATGCGGGTGAAGCTATCTGACATCTTCTTTGGCCTAGGATCCCGGTCCGGCAACTTTGCTGGAGTGTCTGATAACTGTGAAGTATTCTGTTCCTCTTCTCGTTTCTTCTTCAACGCCTCAATCCAAGGTGTTCTGATCCTCATCTCCGTGAGTTCTTTGTAGACCCCATCTGTAGCTCGCTGTGGGCTTTTCCTGAAGACACGTACGAGATTGTGCTGCGTGAAGGATGCTGGGAGGTTGCAACCAGCAGGGACCCTTGCTATAAGCCGGCGACCTGCTACAGACATGACAAGAACTGAAAAAAATGACCATAGATTTATCAATAAAGTATGGCAATGGTTGGGAGCCGGTCCGTGTACCTTGTAATATAAAGATCCTTAGATGGATTTGTGCAATACAGTAACATGTTCCGGAAGGGTTACTTCGTACAACAGAGCGATCCAACGAGTCTGTACTCGTAAAGAAAGCGACGGCATATCTCTCTAACTTACGCAATTAAAATTCAAATTTGTTTCTTCATAATATCATAATCGATCAAAATTGGCAACACAGTAGTAAACAATGGCTGGTCCAAAAGAACGCAGATGCTCAGACTGACTATATCACAAGTTCTCCAGACTCAAGCAATGCTATGTTGCTACGAGCCTAGACACATAAGAACACAGTGCTATGCAGCACAAAGCATATGGCTACTGTGTTTAAGGGCAAACCTGGTGCTCAAATGATCTTCACACACCATGAGGGCACCCCATTCAACCTGGAACCGCAGTAGGCCCTCTAGGAAAGGAGCCGAAGTCATTAGAATTCTGCTTACGCCACTATCGCCAACTGCATCTCATCCGAAAGGATCCCAAGGATATCTCAATTTGCTGGCTTGGGCACCAATAGATTTCGCCGTCCTGGGTTATCCTCAGTAGGCATCTGAATAAAGATGCCTGCTTGGTGGCACTGTTTGACGGCACCGGCAAATTCTACTCGTGGAGAATCATAGAGTCCGATGAGGCCCTTGAAAGTTGACTCACTTTCAACAATATCTCCAGCATAACTCAATTCCACCAAGGATCCTCCAAATTTGGTGCATAGTAGCTCTCTTCTTCGGATCGAGATTCGTCATCCTCGATATCACTGTCTTCACCTCGGGGTCGAGATTTGGAAATACCTTCTCCTCCCACTGCTCAAAGTGCCCAGTTGGATCTTCATCCGCTAACACCAGTGCTAATGCCGTCAATAATTCGCCCCAATACTCGTCGTTAACATGCGTGATGAGGCCAGGTGGAAGTGGCCCGAAGATCGAGAGCAGCTTGTACAAAATTACCTGCTCAGGCTCGGCCCCTTCTTTCTTGAGCTGCTCGAAGTCTGGGTGCAGCGTCTCCACGCCCGTAATTGTGTAGAGACACTAGAAGCAATGCTTAGCACGGGCCTTCTTGCCAGGACAAAGCTCACTCACCACAAGTGCAAAAGAAAATACCTCGGAGGGTTTACCGATTCCCTTTCCTATTTGTCCTTCGGGGCTGCGCCACATGACATTTCCTATTCTGTGATTGAGGAGCTTTTCGCCTTTTAGTTTTAAAGCGCAGTCCAGGTCGCTCAAGACCACTCGCTCTATTCTGAACCGGCCGTTCTCATCAAGACTCCAATCAAGCATGACATTGTTGGGCTTCGTGTCTGAAGAGAGCTTTAATCAGTGCAAGCTTATGAGAGTAACACCTGGGCTTCACCGCATCATACCTAAGTGTATCCAGTGCCTGGCGTGAAGATCCTTCGATCCCAGTCCAAGTTCTCGCAGAATGAATTTCCTTCCCTCGATTGGAAGGTCTGGGTTATTCTTCACAAAGGAAAGCAAATTGTCCTTGAAGTACTCGTAAACAAGAACACATTCCTCTTCATTGTAATCAATATGCGTTCGAAGGCGACAACTGTTTCCAAACTCGTGTCTAAGCTCCTGAGAGAACTCGAATATCGACTGTGAGACGGGTTTCAAAACAAAGGGTCTGTCCTCACAGCTAGATTCGTTTGTCACCCGATGAGTCACAAGTTCAGCTAGACTTGAGGGATTGAGGAAGAATCTTGAGATTTACTGCGCAAGGTAGATATTGAGCTCTGATTTCTTGGGGTGAGCCTGGAGCATCTTATTCCCGCACATACACACGGCCGGAGCGGCCAACTAGTGTGGAGGGCATTCTTACAAATTTTGGCCTCAAAGCACGAGCTGAGAGCATGGCGACGGCGGCGGTGCCACTATTTTTAACAAGTAGCTCGCCAGCAACCATCACATCGTGAAGTGAAGGTAACGTTCCCGCTTAGGAATGTTTGCCGATGTTTAGCGTCTAGGATAAGCACCTCCCTACCTTAGGGAATCAAAGACATCGACAGTCTGTCAAAGAGCAGCATCTCTCGACTTTTCTGGCTTGCGGTGTATTGATCGGATTTTCCATCTCCTTCCTAAGCTCTTTCTCATGTTATTCTACAGACATACCGTAAGGGCAATGACTGTATGTCATCGTCCTTACTAAGTCTCGGCGAGATTGTGTATTGCTCCGTCAAGCACAAATGGCAACTTGATTCTGAAGCCACCATCCAGGTAGCTGGAATACCGGACATTGCTCAGGCTACAAGCAACTTACAGCAGCTCGAGTTACTAACCAACAGGGACATATGGACGAGTCGTGGCCATGGTCTAAAACTTTGTATTCGGATATTGCTTAATGGCGAGAAAGTCGCAGGAGCACCTGGTGCTGCAGAGGTAGTTGAAAGTCTGGGTGTTTCACTGCGTGATGGCGAGGTAATCTCGTGCTACATTGTTACTTTATGCCTGTTGACATATCTTCAGCTCTGGTCACAACTTGGTATCGTGGCGACTCTATCCTTACCAGTCAGCAGTGAACCTACTCATTTGGATCAACATGGAGATATTGTTCTTTCACTCGCCCATATCTCTCCTTTTGGGACAGCCCCAGGCCCCTCGAAAGGACGAAAATGTAGGCCCGCCGACATTCGGGCTGCACAACCTCCGGCCGGCGTTCCAGCTGTCAGTTTGGACAGGATCAACTTGACACTAAACCTTACACGTCGCTGTTGGACTCAGGACGTGAAGGCTTTGCATAGCCCAGAGAAGAGTTCTCTGTGTTGCTACCCTGCAATTAACGAGCACTCCTCAGACCTTCAACGAGGAGATCATGTCCAACCAATGGATAGTCATGAAGCACTAAGCTCTAACGACGTGGATATGGACAAACGGAGCCTCTCCCAGCCACCGTGTACAGCTGATGATGACATGCTTGATAACTTCCCACCTGGCATCTCAGATCAATTGATGATCTCGCGTGTAGGAAAGGACGCCACCAACAATTTCCACAGTCGTTTTTGTGGGACGGGTTTAGCAGCTGGCAACAGTGTTGGCTTGGAGTCACGCCATAAGCTTGCTGACGTTAACTTTAACCACCTTCTAGAGCTGACTGATTCAGCACTGCGGACTTTGATCTCTGTTGATCCTGTCCGGACAAGCGCCGGCATCAGATCACTTGTTGCGTCACCTGGTCCTAAGCTAGCGCAGATATCTCCTGCTTTATTCAGCCCTGGCTATCTTCTTGTGCGTCATGAACCACACTGATGCGTACTTTGTCTGCTTGGCCCTGAACTGAAAATCTAGATACAGGCGGTTTCCGAACGGACACCCTTCGTTTCAACAATTGCGTACACCATGAGCTCTCTCTCACGTCGAGTACTGTCCTCTGAGCTGCGAGCAAAGCTCGTGAGGTTAGCATCACTTTCACCGTCACCCTTGGTTGTAGCACACGACAATTCTGAGCAGGGAATGCTTGGTAACGACAAAATCAAAGAGGTCATCAAAGCTCGAACCTGGAGAATGATGCAGAAGACTCTGTTTAGCCCCCGAGCAGCCCGGCGGTTGAAGCCCATCAAGGCTAACGATGACGCTATACGTTTAAGAAGCCCTGATGATATGCTGGATGACAATTCTATGCCAAGCCTCCAGGCAGACTTCGATTCTCCTCTCAGTCATGAAGAGCTATACAACTCATTCTATACTGAGCAGTACTCGAGCCACGGAGACACGGATATTCTCGAAAATAATAACCTGGACTTTGACGTATTGATAAGTGCAGGAGGGCCAGAGGACTTTGGGGATGGCGACGAAGATTTCCTACGGCATGAATTTGAGTACATGGAACAGGAAGATGAAGAAGCTTTTTCATATCAAAAGGATACAAACACGCTTGGTCACAATGCACTACAGCCCATCATCCCATGGCGAGTATACGCAAACAACGAATCAACCGGAATTCTTTCCAACTCCTGGGCCGTCGATCACCCCACCATCAACGACAACGAAAACGAAAACGTCAATCCTCGCGCCGATGGTGTCGGCTTCACGAACCAGCAAGGAACTCACTCCTCACTCCGACAGAGTCCGCCGTCCGGCACCTGTTCGACTACGCCTAACGACGACCCTACCTTCGCATACGAGTCCGTACTCGGAAGCCAACGCTCAAATGATGATGAAGATAATTTGTTTCACAGCGAATGTATCATGGAGCTGGAAGAGTCACACTTCTCACTCTCAAACGGCGGGATAAGAGGCGAGTACTACAAGAGCGACGATATAGACGATGAGATGATTGATGTATAAGCTTGCATTTGGACCGTGGCGTCCTTTTCTCCCGAGTAGACCGACCAAGGATACCGGCGCTCAAATCACGCTATGGGAACTTGAAAGCAGTCAAGAAGGGCTTTACGGGCCGCCTACGATGGCCAAATTCCCAACAACACAGGACGGTGGTACAAGCGTTATAATGGCAGCATGACTTCAACGCAGTATAACGACGCCTTACTGATTTATACCGACGGAAAGCGGCCGCTGTGGCAAGTAACAGCGGTTATTCATTTTCGATATTGTCAGTGGGGCTCTGGGAGACCGAAACCCCGTGAGGAGGACATCGGCCATCTTGAGACGGAGGGTAACCGCTCTGCTTTCGTTGAGAGTGGCGAATGATACGGGTCAGGAGGATGCAGCTACAATTTCCCGCTCGTCGTCTTTCGATGGCGATTCTCCTGGTACGTTTCGGATAAACGTGGAGGCGGCGTAGACCGTTAGTCGGCGAAAGGTTAACGCTTCATGTCGCGTCTGGCTGGCGACCTTCCTCACCTGATATTCCCACCTTGAGCGCCGAGGGAGACTTCCCAAAGAAGCACTCTACAAGGGCAGGGGCCTCAACTCGGTACAGCGTCGAGTCTGAGTGATCTCTTAATGAAAGGTCTCAGCAAGCGGCTTCACATCCACCGGCATTTTCGAGGCCGAGCAATTCGTCAATGAACAAAGATTGGAACATTAAGTGCTTTGCTACGGCAATCGTTCTAATGTGAAGCTATGCAGATCTAACAAGTCAGGCCAACCATTTACGACCTCAACTCCCGTGGACCCAGCGAGCAGCACATATAGGCTTCCCGCAGCACAGTCCGCTAACACGCCGAACAATCCATAAACGCAACAAACGCCCCAATGTCATCATCGTCTCGGCCTCGGACTTCCCTTCAAAACATAACCTTGAGTCACCGGGTCCGTCCCCAGCAACTTCTTCTCTACATCGCCCAGCACGTCTTCATACAACACCCTATCCGCAAAACCCTTTTCTCTCGCCTTGCCACTACCATACAACTCCCACCTCGGTCTCCCGTCGTTGCTCACGACTCTCCACCCTCTCAACGCGGAAGGATCGTAAACGCCTTTGTCCTGGATGCCAGGGCCGCCGAGGCAGACACGTGCGCGGACGGAAGCGTGTATGTATTCGTTTGTGTTGCGGAGGGGTTTGGATGTCTGGCGGCCGGTGGAGGGGTCCGTCTTGTGGTAGGTACCGGGCGTGCGGGTCGTTTTGCCCGCGAGAAGATAGATGCCGGTTAAGGAGTTGAGGATCTTTCCTGAATGCCGAACAAAGAGGACGTGTTAGTTTCTGAGTCGGATTTAGAGGGTCGTTGGAGTGGGGTGGGAAGACAGGGGGGGAGATGGATTACCGAACGACCAGGGTCTCACAGATTGTCTGTGGTTGGTGTAATACCGCCGTGTTAGCTCGGATTGACGAAGGATGTAGTTTCCGTTGAATTCGAGGAAGGGCTCTAGTTGGGACATCATCCACGCGAGGGTGATGTCCGAGAGCTCGGCATCGTCATAACCGCCACCGATGTTGGAGTGCACGCCTGGGAACCAGACTTGTTTGAGATTCTGGAGTTGCACATCGGTTCGTCAGACATGATAATCCAAAGCCGAGTGGATAGTTCAGCGCTCAACTGGGAGCCTTACCGTCCTTGATCCCCGCGGTTTTTCCCAGACGGATGGAGTGAAGGGCTCCCGGTGCTCGTCCAACCCTAAAGCTTGGAACGCATTCTCGACGTGCTCGCCGACGTTGGTGTTGTCGAAGGCGTACTCTTTCTCGTCCTTGGGAAAGCCAATCTTCCCAAGCCACGGGACCCGTGGGATCCCAAGAGAACCTAGGGACATCATTAGCGTGCTGCTTTGCCTGGAACCCAGTAAATAGATATCTAGATCTCCTACCAACAGTATCCCAAACAGCCACCGCCTTAATCGAGACATTGAGCGTCGTGAACCCGCGCTATAGACCCGTCAGGCCCCAACCAATCACAAAGACAGCAAGCAGCCCCCTACCCTTCTCAACTCCCTCCGATACCTCGGATCCCTAATATTCCCCTTCCCCGGAAACGGCACATCCGGAAACGCCGGCCTATACCCCGGATTCCGACTATTCTCAAAATCCTTGAAAATCTCATAAAAATCCGGCAGTCCCGCCTTCGTCAGAATCCCAATCGTCCCTATCAACCCGGAAATACTCCGCGCCGTAAACGCGCCGCGCGAGAAGCCCAATAAAAAAATCTCGTCGCCGGCGACGTAATTGTTGACGATGAAGTCGTAGGCCTCGCGGATGTGTTCGGACAGGCCGAGCCCCGTGCCGCCGCCGACGATGCGGTCGTACAGGCTGACGCCCGTGCCGACGCCGGCTTGGTAGTAGACGATTTGCGGGATGTGGGAGGTCGTGTCGGTGCGTAGGGCGCGGCAGATGCGCGTTACGTTCGAGGGGACTTGCAGGCGTTTGTTGGGGCCGCCGGTGGGGAGGGCGGTTTTTTGGATGCCGTTGTCGGAGTCGAGCCAGGTTCCTGTGCCCCGTTAGTCTGGCGGTGGTTCAGAAGGGGGGGGTGGGGATGGTGGGGGGAGTAGGCGTACCGTCGCAGGCTACGATGATCCTCTTGCCTGCCCGGCTGGTGGCGGCGGGGGTAGGACTCGGGTGCCGGGATTGGCTCATGTTGACGACGCAGAAGAAGGGAGGGCAGGAGTGTCGGCGCTGCGCATGGCGGGGTTGGAGGTAGGTGGAGGGGTATGCTCAAGAATGACAATGGGCGCCGAGCGGTTGTAGCGGTTCGAGCATAATGTAGGGTATGGACGTAGGTTTATATACAGTGGTTGAGAGGGATTAGGTAGGCGCCTGGAGGAAGGAGGATTGGAGGGCGGCTATGTACAGTTCCCTATTTCGAGGGACTGCCAGGTGGCGAAGCGCGCAGCTGGACAGCCTGAGACAATGACCACATGGGCGGGCGCGATGTGTTTGGCGGTTGTGGCCGTTCTTGCGCGCCGGACGAGGCTACTACGGTGGTCGATCGTGTAAGTGTGGCAGCCGTGGTTAGGGCTAGGATTGGGCGAAAAGAGCCTGGTCAGTGGTGACTGTGGCCAGAAATGCTAGTATTGGAGTACTGGGTTCGTGATGGACAGTAGAATAACTTTACTCGCTTCTACGGCAGTGGTTATCAATCAAGATATACCAGAAGCAACGGCTGGCTGGTAGCACAGCGAAGAGCACATGCTAGATGCTTTGACCAATCAAGATTGATCGAACATCCCATTGACATGGAACCAGGTCCTGACTGACGGACACCAACGGTATATCATGAGACCCAACAGCAACCCCCACCCATCACTCCACCCCACCATACAACCCCTCCCCCAAAATCCACTCCCCCACCCCCCCGCACACCAACCTCCCCAACACCCCCCTGTCCCCACTCCCCACCGCCTCCCTCACCCCCGTCGAACTGACCTCCTCCTCCCCCCCCTCCACCATCTCGATCCTCTGCACCCACTCCCTCCTTCC
>JAABUJ010003607.1_pt1 | contig 17196 bp, 5 predicted proteins | sample 5559131 | NCBI WGS metagenome assembly JAABUJ01 (sample SAMN10711875, study PRJNA513366) | rock metagenome | isolation source: Antarctica rocks | place: Antarctica: Victoria Land, Mt New Zealand nord | collected 2016-01-07 | reverse complement strand
GGTGCGCGTTAGAAACACACATTAGTAAGCATGTGTATGTGCTTACTAAGTGCATACACATGCTTACTAAGTGCATACACATGCTTACTAAGACTATATATAACCTGCAAAAAACCCATGACTCTACATGAATCAGGTCAGGTTAACTCACACCTAACTCAGCTAAATAAAAGTTAGCTCAACCTGACTCAATACCTGAACTCAACTCTGACCTGCATGACCTATAGGCAACCTGCGCACTCAGTCTAAATAGAAAGTTAATAGAATAAATAATAATATATAAATATGTTGATAGCAACTATGTTGATAACATTGTGAACTGAAGATTCACTATGAGCTATGTGTTTATGTTGAATGAAGGTGTTACAGCATGAATGTTAAAGAAATAATGTATAATATTAATATCTATAATGAAAGCTGAATACATAGTGCTGAGATATGATGTTAAACAGAAAGTATAAATGCAAAAATTCATTAATGAATTAGAATTAAACAACACAACATTGAGTATTACACTTTTAGAAGACAATGAGTTAAGTATTAAGTTGATACATAATGTAAAGTAACATAGTTGTATAAAACATATTGATGTACAGCATTACTACATATAAAACATGATCAACAACAATGAACTAATTATTAAATGAGTTGCAATGAATAATATGCTGATAGACAGATTAATAAAGACTTTAATAAAGAATATCTTTAGAAGTTATAGATAGCATCTTGAAATTGTATAACTTGATAGATTGAATAAGACTTAATATCTTTAGATTTTAACTACTTAATGAAAGAAAATAGTACAATAATAATGATCTTGAGATTATATGCTTGCAAATTTCATCACTAAAATAAGCATGTCAACTTCATGATTTTGAATCTCTGAAATTGTATGACTCAGTAAATGAAGATGAAGAATGTTAATAGAGAAAGTATATAAAGTATAGTTGCAAAGAAAGTATTAGATATAGTGTCTAGACTTAAGTACTTAAAGTATAGAGAGTGACTTAGTAAGACTGTTTAAATAAGATGCATTAAATCTTTTTTATATAAATTAATGTATTCTCTATAGCTTGCAGAGTTTGCATTACACATACTTGTGTACAGTGTTGTGTGCATTTACTACTATATGCTTAGATACTCACTTTAGTCACAACTATTTATCAAACACTGATTTTTCTTTAAACATATAAATGTACTTTAAAATTAATTTTTAATTCTGTTTATTCAATATATAGTTAAAGTCAGAGTATTTAAGTATTGCTTGACTTTCATTAAGATTGTATATGATTTTAAGATTAATAGTTAATTTTATATATCATTGTAGTTTCTTAAGTGCATATCTATGATGCTTTACAGAATTACTAAGATATTAACTTAATTAATTTAATATGAAGACAATATTTAATCAAGTATAAATTACTATATACATTAAATTTTTAATTATTTATTAATACTATCTTTAATCTATTCTTTAATCAGTCAAGTCAGCAGAATAAAGAATATTATATTTATTAAATGAAATAATGATGACTTTATACTTATAAAATTGTATATAAAGATTCTTTAATATTTTATTTACATAATGAGTCTAATTTAAATGCAGAGTTCTTATTTTGTAATTATATATAATTTAAATATTAAAATTTTTCTGTGTCTTTCTTAAGTTTTTAACTTTAAACATGTTTACAAGAGCTTACTTAAATTAATAAATATATAATAGATTTATTGAGATCACAATAATATTATTTATATAAAGAAGCAGCATAATCTCTTTAATGCTGTAAAGAAAAAGATAGAGATCAGTATTGCTTTAATGAAAATTTATTTTAATTAATTTAATAATATATTATTCATATTAATTTTATGCAGCTTACTTAAGATCATAAAGACTGTGCAGTATGTATAGAATACAATTAGATGCAATATTGATTTTAAAAGAAAGTATTATATAGATTGTTTTTTTTAGAAATAATTTTATAAAAATATTGTTAACATTTACTTAATAATACTTTAGATTCTTAATTGCAATGATGATTAAAAAGACTTATAGAGTATTAAACTTAATAATGAGAATGAAAATGTTCTTATAATTAATATTATATATTATTATTATTTATTCTATTAACTTTCTATTCAGTTTCTATCTAGATCTATGAGAACAAAAGCATCTTTACAACAGAAAAACTTAAGTGAGAAAATCTTAATTCTATCTCACAGATATTACTTTAACAGAGTGTTAACTAATTATTATTGTCTTTTTTATACATTAATGAGTCTATATTGTGTCTATCTTTTCAACATTTACTTTCACTAAACAGCAAATGATCTCTCTTAATTCATTAAATTATCTTTTAATTATTTAAATATATAAAATCTTTATATTCTAAGATGTTCTTCTGAATAATCTGCTGCACAAGATTAAGATAACTGAGTAAATTATTTATAATTAATTATTAAGTTATCTGATGAGTGCTGACTGCTATAAAAAGAGCTTTACAGAAATCTGTAATTTTAATTTTCTGAAAGTAATGAATGCAGAAGTCAGTGTGATTTAAGTAAAAGAAAAGTATATATTACATGATTTGCATTAATTAATTATATAAACATTACTTATCAATTTCTGAGACTTTTACAGAGATCAATTAAATATTAAGACTCAGCATCTCTATGTAGAATAAAAACAGTACTGTTATTTTATATTTATAAAGATTCTTATAAAGTTAATAAACTGACTGAGCTTAGTTTAACTTTTATATAATTGCTTTTTGTCTTATTGACTTATAAATTTATCTTTATTTTCACTTTAAATTTATTTATCTAATTAATGCTTTCTGTAAATTCATTTATTATCTTCTTAATTGTATTTAAAGCTATCTCTACTTCTCTATTTATATCATTATTCTTTGCTGTAGATTCTTCATCATTATTAATGATTTAATTATAAAGACTATGCTGTATCTATATCTTTTCAGTATTCTGTCAGCAGAAACTCAAAGTGCTGTTTAAATTATGTTGATTATTTATTTAATTTTTGCAGAGACTGAATTATCAGCTGTTTTAAGAAATCTCTGCATTGTTTTATGTTTTATGTATAGATTCAGAAAATAAACATTAAATTTTCATTTTAAAATAGCTGTAAATGTTCTTTTATAAACTTTCATTATCTTTTTTAAACAATAGTTCTGTAGATACTTCAATGATTTAATAAGTAAGATAATGTAAACTTATAAGTTTCTTATCTATAAGAGGCTAATGAGTAAGATATGTAACAATGTGAAACACTATGTTACAACAGCTATTTGATGAAGTTTCAGTGTTAAAGTCTTGTATTGATAAAGACTAACAACTAAAAAACTTAAAAGATTTATATATGAAGACTATCTATATAGTACTTTACTTATTAATCATTGTGTAAGAAATTCAGCTATGATTCAGTATAAATATATAATAATATTATAACAATTATCTTTTCTTCTATGTGCTGATTCTTCAGCACATTGATGTATCATCAACATTATAGATAGACTGAGTGCGCAGGTTGCCTATAGGTCACACAGATTAGAGTTGAGTTCAGATGTTGAGTTTAGATATTGAGTCAGGTTGAGCTAACTTTTATTTAGCTGAGTTAGATACAGGTTAACCTGACCTGATCTGTATAGAGTCATGGGTTTTTTGCAGATTATATATAGTCTTAGTAAGCATGTGTATGCACTTACTAAGCACATACACATGCTTACTAAGCACATACACATGCTTACTAATGTGTGTTTCTAATGTGCACCTTTGCGAAAAGTCATGATTTTCGTAACTTATTCAGTAATATATCTTGTGACTGTGTAATTTATCCCTATATGGCTAGTTAAGATGTAATCTATTATAACTAATATATCAATAAGCTTTTACATTTTTGAGCTCTAGCCCTGACCTTACTCATAATGGCTAGTCTTATCTGCATGCAGATACTCACACAGATTGTAGATAGAGTTGATCTATGCATGAATCTGACTCAACTTAACCTAAATCTTAGTGCAGATTCAGATCAGATACACTTTTTTTCAACTTAACCTGACTCTATACTCAGTCTAATTATAGATATATTGTGATTTTATGAAATCAGATCAGCAAAATGTAAATAATAATTTGTTTAACATTCTTATGTATTTTACTTGTTGTCTATCTTAACTAGACTGATGATCTTGTACAATACTTTAAGTTTGTCACATTTAAATAGATGATGATTCAGCTTTGTTTAATGATGAATAATACATAAAACATAAGTAAAATTAACTTTTCTTTATTCTTAAATTGATTAGATTGATGATCTCTTTGTTTAATTATAATATATAAGAAACTCTTTCTTACATACAATTTGCATTCATTTCATCTTCAACATCTTACTATATTAAAGTCATAGCAACTTCATGCCTTTGAATGGTGCTTCTCTTTCATAACACTTTGTAAATGACACAATGATGAAAGTGTAACAACAGCAACATTATAATCATTAAGAAAAATAAAAGAGATATTCTTTCTTCTATATTTCTCATTAAGAATTCAGCAGAATTGTCAGTGATTTCTGTATGTATAGCATTTAAGACATCAACACATTTTAACAATGTTGCAGTCTAAGAGATGCATCTGTACAAGTATGAAGAAATGCAATAAGAAATCTTTAAATTTTTATTGTTTTTATCATTAAACACTGTTCATCAACACAGTCTTGAATGCTGATAAGTTAACAAATTCATTAAAGTTAATCTTAAAGATTAAGTCTGTAAGAGCTAAATCAGTTAAGAATGCAATGAGTATTATAAATAACATTGTTGACATACTTGCTCTGCTGAAATGAAACATAGAAACAGAATGTAATGAAGAAGAATACTAAGCATAAGAAACATAAGCATCACAAGGCAAACTTGTCAACAAAATATTTGCATAATAAATTTATATCTTTTCTCTGCTTTCTCAAGCTGCAGATAAGTCATTATTGACAGATTTAATTAAAAATGCTTACTTAATGATTGTTACTGTGCTGTTAACATCACAGAACATCATTCTCAGAGTATAATTAATTTATAAGAAACTTATTACTTAGAAAAGTGCTGAGTCTGAGATCATAATTAATGAATATCTTTCTGCTTTACATCATATGTAACATTCTTCTTTTACAGTAATATCATCACACACATTGCATCTCAATTTCATTTTCACCTCAGTTCTCAGAGATGTCATCACTTCATAATATTATATTCTCAGTAATTTCTTTATTCTTTTATTTATTCACACTGACATCATCTCAATGCCACATCATAATCATTACATCAACAATAAGTTAAATTCTTTCTGTTATCTTTGCTGTTCAAAGCATATCAGTAACAACATTAGCTAATATAACATTGTTAAAAATTAAAATTATAATTATTGCAAGATGCTCTGAAAGCTGTGCAACTCAGTTTAACAGAAAGTTTCTTATTATCTTGTAATGTATTAATAATAATAGATTTTCACATTCTTTAACTGCTGAGTTAATAACTTGTATACACTTATTAATCATATCATCATCATAACAATCAATGATGTCTGCTGATCTTGACTTCAGTGTTGTCTCAATTATATACAGACATTATTTATTAAGTTTGTCATCATCTACATTATTTATGTTACAGAGCATTACAGCAAACATTATAAGTCTGTAGAGATCTGTAATCTGTTGCTGCTCATGATTTAAGAGTAGTGAGTAATTATTGTAATATAAATATTTATATTAAATATCTTTTACTTTATAATTCATTCTCTTAATTTTCTTATGCTTTACTGTCATCATCATGTTGCTTACTTCACTTCAAGTATGAGCTTTTCTTTCTTCAATTAAGTAACAACATCTTAATCAGCTCTCATAACTCAATGCTGTGACTCAGTTACTTTAACAATAACTATAACATTAATAAATAATTACTGTTCTTGTCTTCTGCTTCTGATAGTAATGTAAATGTAAAGATAATAAGATGATTTAATAACATTTTATTGATGTATTGATTGTATTTTGACTTCACTTCTTCTAGATAATACTATGTAAAATATTTTTAATAAAAGTTTTTAATTTCTTAAATCTCATTTACACTTACATTTCTTCTCTGTTTTTGCATCATATTCTTATTACAACACTTCTATACTCTTTATATTCTTTACTTAAAGTCACTTATTGTATTCTGTTAAGTACTTTACTTACTTAACTTCATATCATAACTGTTCTTTTCTTTATCTCTTATTTAAGATCTCTTCAATCTTGTATTCTTTCTCATTATTTATGAAGTTCAAAGAGAACAGTTCTGACAAAGAATTATTGTTTAGACAGCATTTATGAAACTTTAAATATGAAACATAAAATACATTATGAATTCTATAATGAGCAGACAGAGTCAGTCAGTATAATTGTTTATTAATAAGATTAATAATTTGAAAAGACTCAATAAATTTATACAACAGTTTTTTACTTAATCTGTGTTGCTTTAAGTTCTTAATGAACAATAGCATCAGATTGCTGATGTTGTAGCTTTTTTAAACATAATTTTTGTCAAAATACTTAATTTGTGCTTTTACAGCAACTTATTATTACTTTATCATTGTGACATGAATTTTCTTCACTTACTGTACTCAGTCTTTTGCTACTGACATCTTCTCTTTATAGATGTTATTCTTAATGTGTTAAGCAATGCTTAAGTGATAGCTCATTAATATCTTAAATGATGTTTAATTAATTGTTATATGTTTTCTGTTTACATATACAAACTCTGTTATTAACAGAAAGAATACTCAGTTATCTTGCTCTTCACAACAATAATAATGTAAATAATGTTTTAAAGTTTAATTCTGTCTTTCAGTTTAATCATCAGTTTATAAATAAAAGACAGTGCTTAATCTTTGCTTTATTTAAAGTTAATAATAGAATTTAAATCAATATGTATTTATAAAAATTGATTCTTAATCTAAGACAATATCTTTAAGTTCTTCATAGTGACATATGATCTGTTCAATATATATGTTAACTAACTTGATCACAGTGAGTTTTTTAATGACAGAGATATATTAAGTCATCTTTATAAGATAATTCACAATTATCAATATAAAGTCATAAACATCAGCTTCTTATCTGCTAGACAGCAAGTTAGTAATTATGTTCATTGTTATTTTCTTTTATAATTAAGTAGATAGTGACAATAACTGTAATTTATTATATAAATAATGTCTTAATACTTGAACTCTTAAGCATACAATACATAAAGCAACATATTCTTAAACATCATTTATCATATTAACTCAATAATACTTTCTGAACAGTAAATTAATTATTCTGTCTACTTTTATAATGTTCTGTTAAAACATCATTATAATGCAGCTTCATAAGCTCATTCTTAATGACTTCATCAAATAATATATATATCTTATCTTTGTAATGAAGTAATTCAGTAAAATTAAACATTTATAAATTGTCATCAGTGTCTTAATAACTGTAATTACTCTGTAATTTCAAATCTTATTACATCTTTACTGTTAAAAGATCAGTGTTCTGCAAGAGATAAACAAGTTTAAAAAAGAATGATTATCTTTTATTATATATCATTTCATTATTAATTACTTTCTGAATCAATGTATATGAAATGAACTGTTTATAATCAGTAGTTTCAGCAACAGAGTTAAGCAGCTCTTCTATTATGTTGCATATAGATGAACTAAATATATAGTCATTGTTCTTTAATTCATTCTCAAATAAAGACTTTTTAAATTTTCTATTAACTTGTTCTTAACAGTTATGATCTTCAGTCTGAATACTTAATCAATATTCTTTTAATAAAATAACTAACATAATTTACAGATTTAAGCTTCAAGCATTGATCTGACTAACTAAAGCAGTAATGCTTAATTTTAATCTTAAAATAATATAATTAACTTTCATTGCAATGTTGACAGCAATCTGTTCATGTTCTTCTTGACTTTGTAGTCAGAGCATCTCAACAGCATATTAATGAGATTTATTTTTTCTGATTAATGTATGATTATAAAATCATAAGCAGCTAATCTTATAACTCAGTGTGTTTGTCTTCTATTTAATGATTTTACATTCATAAACTCTTATAGATTATTATGATTCATGAGTATCTTAATAAAATAATGACTATTCTTAAGATAGTGTCATCAGTGTTTAAATGTCTTTATGATTGTTAACAATTCTTAATTATAAATTTCATAATGTGTTTTAACTGAATTTAACTTTCTTAATTAAAAAACAATAAAATGTCATTAAGTATCTGTCTGAAGCTGTAAATAAATATTTATTAATTTAATTATTAAGATATCAGTTTCAATCTGAGCTCTTAGCTTTGAGTTAAAGTGCATTAAAATAAATATCTGTATAAATATGTTATAAAGCTTGCAAAACACTTATACTACTATTTATAATTACTTAAAGATATTTATCTTCTTGTCATTCTTGCTGTCTTTTAACAGATCAGTTAAAGAAGCAGTGATTTTAAAATATCTTTATATAAAGTGATGATAAAAGTTTGCAAACTTTAAAAATATTTATATTTCATAATAACTTCTAAATATCAATTATTTCTTTATGATTTTGACTTATTGTTGATTCATTGAAACATCAGTAGTGAAGATGATAAACTTAAGAAATTTTATCTATATAGTATGAAAAGTGCACTTCTTTAAATTAGTATACAATTTAAATTGTTAAAATCACTTCAAAATTTATTTCATATGACTCTGATGTTCTTCTAAAGAACTGAAATAGATCAGAATATCATTTAAATATATTACACAAAAAACATTAATTAGCTCAGTCAATGCTTAATTAATATAGACTTAAAAGATTGTTGAGGCATTAATCAGTTTAAATGACATAATTATGTACTTAAAATGACTGTAATATGTGTGAAATGCAGTCTTTTACTTGTCATCTTTCTTGATTCTAATGCAGTAATAAGCATTCTTAAGATTTAGTTTAATGAATATCTTAACTTTACTTAAATGATTAAGTGTCTCATTAATCAATGATAAAGAATGACAATTCTTAACAATAATCTTGTTAAGATCTCTGTAGTTAACACATAGATATAAGCTCTCTTTATTTTTTAAAATAAATAGAATTGATACTTCTACAGAGTTAACAGAATGTTATATTTATCTTTTTATTAAGATATTGTCTAAATATTTTTTAAACACTTATAGCTCTGTTTCTAACAGATTGTAAAATAAATTATAGAGTAATTTATGTTTCTTTGTCTTTATAATATGATCATAATCTTAATGAGATAATAACTTGTCAACATTCTCTTTAAAGAACACATTTACATATTTATTGTATTGTTAAGATAGTGCTGACATATCATTAACAACATATACAGTAGTTGTTGATGAGTCTGACTTAGGCATCATCAATAATGCATAAACAGTAAATTAATTTTAAATGTTGTTGATAAACATCTCAGACTCATTAATAATCAGAGATATTTGTTTTATTTTATAATGTTATGTGTGCAAGTCACAATTAATATGAATACATTGCTGTTTCAGATCTAAAAGATTAAAGATGAATTCAGATTCATTTTTATTTAAAATATAAAATAACTACTCTTCAGTTTGCTCTTATTCTTAATTGTTGATGAGTCTATGCTTCATTAAATATGTATTATAATAATAAATATGTTATCTTTTCAGAAGCTTTAATCTTAAGAGTTCTGCATTAACTTATGTCAATTAATGAATGACAACATATTACTAAGACATTACATTGATCTCTGCTACAATGTTTAACAATACACTGACAAAGACTCAACTGAATTCAATTTAGACTTAATTTTTCTTTATAATGTTAAATTTCTTTATGACTTTTAATTTAATTTTTATTACTAAAATGTAATCAATAAAGCTCTGTCTTTTTTTGTCTTAACTACATTAATCTTAATATAATTAAGATTTTTTAAAGAACTTCTGCAGTTCTTTGTAAAATGACTCAGTCTTTCACAGTTATAGCAGTTATTCTTTTTAACATCAATCTCAAAATAAGATTTGTCTGCATTGTCATAATAACTTAATTTTATAATCTTAAGATTAAGACAATTGTTCTGCTGTGACTTTGCTGCCTGAATGAAAGAATGTAAGTAATGCTTATAAATTTTTTTAACAGTGTAACTCTAAACTATATAATTGTTTATAGATTGCTGATTAATTTTTAGTTTAATGATCAGAACTATTAGACTTTTTCTTGTCTTTAAGAAATCTTAATAATTAATTAAAGCAATTTAAATCTTTAATTAAAGTTTTATAAAGAAATAACTTATTCTCTATTTCTCTATATAACTTAAAAGCTGATTCTTCAACATACTAAAATATATTATAAAAGTTTAAACTAATTAAATAGATTTCTGTATAACTTCTGAGTATTTCTGTACTGTATTAAGTTTGCAGTTCACTAAGTTCTCAATGAGATTGAGCAGAAACTCTAAAAAAAATATTTATAACTTATTATTTAAAAGTTTATTCTCATTAATGTAATGAAATTATGCATCTTAAGATTCTTCTGCTAAGAACTGCATAATAAAGAGAATTTTATTGTAATCATTAAAGAAGTTTTTAAAAATTAAGTAAAATGCTGTCACAGTGCTGCATATAAATTCAGTATATTCATGAATAAACTTCTCATTATATATGAGCAAGTTCTTCAGCTATTGAGTTCATTTTGCTGAAAGTGTATACAAGACTTTAGATGCATGTTGTTTTGTTGAATTTAAAGAGTTAATGAAAGTATAAAAAGATTTTGTATGCAGTTCTTTTTTAGATGAGATTTAAGAGTCTTCATTTCTCAGAAGTTTGTCAATCTCATTATGTATATTAAATGTTTACAATTCACAATTGATTTCTATAAATCATCATCTTTTTTCATCATTAATCTGTCTAATTTCAGTTAAACAAATCTATTCATTTAAACATTAATTCTTTTTCTCTGCAGTCTAAATAGCAGTCTAAATCTCTACAGATTTCTGTTTTTCAGAGATTATTTAAATCTTAATATAATTAAAGAATAACTCTATCTTATTTTGCTGATTTCTAATCTGCATATTATAATGTAATGAATTGTCACTCTTTAAAAAGAAAGAATTGTTAAAATTGTAAATTTATAAGTTTCTTATCTATAAGAGACTGATGAGTAAGATATGTAGCAATGTGAGACACTACATTATGATAGTTATTTAATAAAGTTTTAATGTTAAGATCTTGTATTGATAAAGATTAATAATTAAGAAACTTAAAGGATTTATATATAAAGACTATCTATATAGTACTTTGCTTATTAATCATTGTGTAAGAGATTCAACTATGATTCAGTATGAGTGCATAATGATATCATGACAGATAGCTGATAAAATGTCATTATTTTACAGATTTTACATTTATAACTTATATAACATAATTAATTAAATCACTGTTGTGTAAAGCAGTTGAAACTACTTTGTAAATGAGCTTTATATAAATAATATAATACATAAAAGAGTTTTAAATATCATAATGTCTTTTTAAGCTGTCTATTGCACATACTTTCTTCATCTTAGTCTTATATCAATCTGAACACTCAATACTTACAATATTATCTTTATTGAAATTATCTAATCATCAAAATACATTATACTCATTAAATTCTCACTGAGATCTCTGCAGCATTTTGTAAAGTAAATTAACTTATATTTATTTAATATAAATCTTGCTTTATATCTCTTTACTTATGCAATACATTAACTGTAAACTGACTTCAGTCTGCAGCAATTTGTCTATGTTAAGATTTTTTATATAATCAAATTTATATTATTCATAAAGTTAAATGTTATTATCTTACTCTTTAAGCACTCAAATGTTGTCAACAGTTTTGACATAAAGAACAGAAAAAGAATTAAAGAGAGTAAAGATTTTTAAAAGATCTTTGTTTTTATAAGTATTTAATTATTTTTAAATTTTAAGAAAACTATTTTTGTACAGCATTTAATCAGAAAGCATTCTATAATGTAAATAATTCATAATGAGAACTTTGCAGATTGTATAATGTGTAATAATTTTTTATGTAAAACATTATTAAATATCTCATTAAGATTAAGATTAAACATTAAGACTATATATTTTGATTTTATCTTTTATACAGTGTTGACACAGAATGTAAGCAGCTTTAAAGCAGTAAAAGTAGATCTTTTTTTTTAACTTTTATTTAATTTTATAAAAGAAAATTATATATCTTTATTGTCTCAGTAATTTACTCTGCAATCAGCTTCTTCAGCAGCTTTATGATTGTGTTTTTCAGTGCAATAAAATAGTAACTACTTAACAGTGAGTAATTTATTTTTCTGTTTTTTTATAAAATTACTGTAATGAATTTTCAGAAACTCTTAAATATCAATTTACTGATAAAGTATCTATTAATTACTTATACAAAATCATTCTTAATGAAGAGAGTTGCAGTCTTAAGAACTTCATTTAAAATGTTGTTTAACTTTAAAACTTTATTATTTAATAATTTATGAATTGTCTACTTAATCTGCTTTACAGTAATTGTTGAGAAGATATTAAATATAAAAGATGTAAATAATTCATTATTGATGTTTTTAAAATCTACTTACTTTTCTTTTAAAAAGAACTTCTCTGTTAAAATTTATATCTTAATAAGATTATTGTTAGATATATAACTCACAATAGCTGTACTATTAGTGTGATGTCATCTTTTAACAAGTTATGAGCTTAAGTTAATGCAGTAATTTGATTTCTTGTCTAAAACCTCAGAGAGATATGTGTCTAGATTATCTTGTTGATGATTTAAGTTTATGATGAGAAAGTAAGCTCAAAGATTACAAGTTTAAACTGCTGTCTATGTACACTTTTTATATCTGTGAACTGATCATGAGCCAATTGTAAGTTAGAGAAAGTGTTAGATATATAACTTATAATAGCTGTACTATTAGTGTGATGTCATCTTTTAACAATTATCACTATTTATGTTATTCTGATATGATTTCTGCAAAAATGAAATGTAAAATGATGTTTATGATTTATTTGTACAAAGCTTGCTTCATTACAATAATTTTTATAAATTCTTTTTATAAAAGTTATTCAAAGCTGAGATTAACTGTTTAATGAACTGTTGTCAGTTTTTATATCTTATATGTTGTAGTTTCTTTTTAAGTAAATCTTAAAAGAATTAATAAGATATTTTATTGTGATTTATCTTAATGTCATTATATTGTCATCTTGTACATCTTATATTTACAAGAAATTTTAAGATTCTTGATGATCATTAAGAGTTTGCTTGTACATATGAATGAATCTTTAAGCAATGTTTTTTTAAATTTTTGTAAATGATTTGTTGCAGAGCTGTAAATAAGCATAATATACATATTTATTTTTTTGATGCAAATACTGTTCAAATCTCTTCTTATTAAGCTTTTTCAGTGTATAGTACTTGCTTAATGTTAACTTCTTCATTAATATTGCAATTTAAATGTCTATTAAGATGTGATCTTAAGTGATTGCTCAATAATTCATTGAATTACAGAATTAAATTAATTTCTTAATTGTTACTAAAATAAATATAAGATCAATAATACTTTATTGATTGTCTTTCTTTTAGATTGACAATTCTCTTAAAGTAAGTAATGAGAAGTCATTCATTACTATTGTGATGCAGAGATGTTCTGATTATGTTTTATAAATAATATGTAAGTCTTCTCAGAAAAGATAATGAGCATTAAAATTTCTTAAAAGCATAATCTTTTCTTTAACTTCATAAATAGTCTGTTGTATAATATGTTAAGTCTGAATTTGTGATTTATTGCTTCATAAATTATATACATTTATGATGATAATGTTCTTATCTGTAAGGCACATGTGCAGTGCTGTTACATATTAATTATATAATTAAAACAATCAAATGTGAACTGAAGTCTTTTTATTAATTATAAAGCATATCTTGAATGCTGAGTCAACATTACTTATTAAAATATAATTTTAAAAACAATAAATAAATACTGTGTATCTGTTGAAAGTCTGTTTCTGTATGATCAGCACTTAATGAGTATTTGAGTTGACTGCATCTAGAATGAATTTCATTACATTATAATTTGTAAGATTACAGTTAAATTGAAGAATTCAGATATTTAACATAAAGAGAACTTTAATTATGCAGCATCTTCTTTTATAAGATTTGTCAATCTCTTATTATGTATCAAGTAACTTTTCTAATCACTGCTGCTAGGCTCTGAATTAATATTATATATTTATAAGAAGTCTTTTGTCACAAATTTTATCTTAAACTTATTTAAGAATTCATTAATGTTTAGCTTAAATTTAAAGATTTATTTACTGATTATAATTAGACTGAGTGCACAAATTATCTATAGATCACATGAGTCTGAGTTGAATTTAAGTGTTAAATTAAGTAAAGTGAACTTTTTTTGACTTGAATTAAGTGCAGATTAACTCAATCTAACTTTATATAGATTACAAGTTATTTATAAGTTAAGTAAGTAAGAATTAGTCTGACTAAGCAAGTATAAGTTAATATAAATATGCAGAAGTTTTTGTCAGTTAATAGTGTGCACATTAAAATTATGCATTAAAAATGAAGATTTAATCTTAAATCATAACATGTACTATTCTTTGAAAGTACATAATGATATTATCATCAATTATGTTATGACTCTATGCTACAAAGCCTAATCAGCACTTAAAATAATCATCATCATTTATTAATGAAAATTTATCTTTATTTACTGTTTAAAGATCTATATCTTTTAACATTAAGAGATTTAAGACATAAATAATCATTATTTAACATTATTTTATTGATAAAATGATGTCAAACATTGCTCTATCAACAAAGATTGAGAGTTCTTGACTGTATGATTTTATTGAAGATTAAGAATTCTTAATTATATAATTTTACTTAAAATTAAAAATCTTCAATCTTGTGATTTTACTGAAGATCAAAGATTCTTAACTATATAATTTCACTGAAGATTGAAGACTTTCAATTATGTGATTTTATCAGAGATTAAAGATTCTTAATTATGTAATTTTATTATAGATTGAAGATTCTTAACTGTGTAATTTCATCAAAGATTGAAGATCTCTAATTATATAATTTTATCAGAGATTAAAGATTTCTGACTGTGTAATTGAGTAATGTGATGAATGATGAAATAGTAAAGCATAAAGAAGAAGTGATATAAATGCAGACAATGTAATTAAAGTTAATTTAATATTTATTATTGAGAATTATGATAGAATTACATTTATTCTTAATTTATTACAAATTATTGAGAAGTACAGTGCTCTATTTACTTTCTTGACTTCTTTAGTCTTAGCATAAAAGACTAACAGAGTCTTCTTCTATCTTAGATAGCAGAGCTTCTGTCATCAATCTAATTACATTTAAGTTAATTACAGTCAACATTGACACATTAAATTCACTAAATAAATAGATAGCACAAATACTCATTATTCTTTTAATAAATTATGAGTCTGAGTTAACAAAAGACTTCTCAGAGAAAGTGCAGACTGATTTAATGTATATAGTTCTTAATATGCTGCTTATTGAAGTAAAATAAGTAGACAATTCTTAATATGCTGCTCATTAAAGTAAAACAAGTATACAGCTCTTAATATGCTGCTTATTAAAGCAAAACAAGTAGACAGTTCTTAATACACTGCTTATTAAAGCAAAACAAGATGAGCATGATAAGCATAATGATTCAGCAGCTTAATACAAATTAAGTATTAACAAATAAGCATTCTTTACATTGTTATAAGCAGACAGTACATATATATATCTCTTCTGTTATTATATTTATCTTTACAACACACTCTTTTATCTTCAATTCTTATACTATATATCAATCATCACTATAAATCAAGAGCACAACTCATTATTCTTTATAAAGCAATGTTCAATTTCTGTTCTTACTTGAAAGAACTGTGAGAAATAATTTGTTCATATAAAGAGATAACTGAATAACAAGAATCTCTGATATATAATAAAGACTTTTATTTAAGTTTTTACAGATAATACATTCATCAGTAATATCTTCTTTTTCTTTTTATTAAGCAATCTTAATTTTAAGAATCAACAAATTAACAATAAAGCTCTGTTCTGAATTACAGTCTGCATCAGTGCTGATGATAAGAACTATTTTATAAATAAAATTACAGTAAAAGAAGCTTGAAATGCTTTTTTCTTAAAGTATAAAAAGAAACTACAGATAACTGAGAGACAATATTTAATGAAGTTTATTGAATATAAGATGTCACTAAATATGACTGTCAATAAGACATGAACTTAACTTAATAATCTTGACAGAAAGATCACTGCAACACAGTTAAGACTTAAGAACTTCATTATACTTAAATAATGATTTAAAATACTGCTTTAAGCATTATCAGCAGAGTATGCTGTTATCTGTAACATTATTGATGCTTAGAATGCACTTAACATTAAGATGAATCTACAGAAACTTCAGAAGAAAAAGACTTAACTGAAGATGTCTAACAATGCTTTATGAACTGAGCAGTAAAGATAGAATAAGAATCATTAAGAACATTAAATCTTACAGTATGATTACAGAAGATACTTAAACTTAAACAGTAATTATTTATCATTATACAAAATCTTAATCTGCTATCTTTGTAATAATACTTACTGTAAACAGAACTGTAAATATGTCTCTATAATTCATAAGATTATACAGTCAGCAAAGCTAGTTAAGACAGTTAAAAAGTAAGTTAAGTTAATTGCAGTCAATTTTAGACTGAGTGTAGAGTCAGGTTAAGTTGAAAGAAAGTGCACCTGACCTGAACTCACACTAGGGTTCAGGTTGAGTCAAGTTAAGTTCATGCACAGATCAATTCTACTCATATCTGTGCAGATTAAACCTGAGAACTCTAAGCTAGCTATTATGGGTAAGGTCAGGGCTAGGGCTCAAAAATGTGAAAGCTTATTGATATATTAGTCATAGTAAATTACATCTTAACTAGCCATATAGGGATAAATTACATGGTCGCAAGATATATTACTGAATAAGTTACGAAAATCATGACTTTTCGCGAAGGTGCGCGTTAGAAACACACATTAGTAAGCATGTGTATGTGCTT
>JAABUJ010003606.1_pt1 | contig 17202 bp, 18 predicted proteins | sample 5559131 | NCBI WGS metagenome assembly JAABUJ01 (sample SAMN10711875, study PRJNA513366) | rock metagenome | isolation source: Antarctica rocks | place: Antarctica: Victoria Land, Mt New Zealand nord | collected 2016-01-07 | reverse complement strand
ACAAAGTCGATGCAAATGTGGATCCTGGGTGATGAAACCGATGTGGTCGCAATCTGGATGGGAGACGGCTCACCAGGGACTTGAGGTGGTGTGAGTGACACTGTCAGGAGAAGAGAGCGGGGGAGGAAGGGGCGGATATTTACGAAGAGTGACACAGGAGTGGGAAGGTGATGACTGTGTTTTTGATGAGCTGTTCTATGTTCGAAGACAAGACAGAAAGTGAAGGATAACAAAGGGTGGGAAGCTGGAGGCTCTTTATGCGCTCATCACTCTAGCGCCATACTCCGCCTGCGGCTTACTAAGCGAATTTCACACTTGGCTGAAGTTGCACTCTGAAGTTTCCTGCGTACTGTGGTGTAGACATTAGATTGATCAGCGTCGCAATTCTCACCGGCAAACATCTTGCTCCTTCATGATGTGCGATCCCAGAAACTTGGCCTGAGAAGAATTACGAAACAGCTGCAATCGATATCCATGAGCTGCTCGACGCACTTATCTTAGTCCGTTTACTCGCTTTGTCAACATCCTCACCTGCAGAGCACCTGAGGTATATGCTCGCCGGTAGCTTTTGCGCCAAGGCATATCCAAAGGGACTATCGTTGCTCACTCGAACAATCCCTTGCTGTCAACGGGCCGCCCTTATAAAGCATGCATCATCTTCTTCTTCAAAGCGATGGCAAACGAGACAAGGAAAGGACAGATATGTCACCGAAGCCAGAGTGCAGAACCTAAAAAGCCGCGCAGCTTTCAAATTACTGGAGGTCTGGAACTGCCGATTGGACTTTCTCCTGGTTCTAATCGAGCAATCCAGATTAATGAAAAATATAAGATCTTTCAGAGCGGCCAGACAGTTGTTGACTTAGTACGTATATACAGACCCTTTTTCTAGGACTCAAAAGCTTATTGTCGTAGGGATATGCACCCGGCTCCTGGTCGCAGGTACACATGGAAGAACCAGAGCGACGGAATGCGCGGAGCTGATTATGTGTAAAGGTTGCGGTGGACCGGACGAGGCCCAATGGCCGTGTCATAGGCATTGATGTCATCCCAGCTCAGCCGCCCAGAGGCGTCTCGACGATCCAGGGCAACTTCCTCTCGCAGACAGTCCAGGACGAGGTGAAAAGATTTTTGCGGGAGCCGGATCGGGGCAGAACGTGGCGTCAACCCTCTATCAGCTCGACCGCAGAGGGTGATCATGTTACTGAGGAAGATCTGGCCGCAAGTTCGATAAGCTACTTCGAGTTAGAAAAGAGGACGGATCATCCTTGGCCTGTCCACGAAGAACCCGAATTGTCCTGTGATGGAACTCGTCAAAGATTGAAGGAAGAGGCTAACGAAAGGATGGTGGATGTGGTATTGAGCGACATGTTAGCGCCCTGGGATCAGACCGAAGGGTTTTGGAAGAGGAGTAAGAGTAACCCGTATTACAGGATGATGAATACCAGTGGCATCAACACGAGGGATCACGCAGGAAGCATGGTCTGTACCATCTCGATGGACGATACGCTGACACCAGCGTACTGACGCTGTGTGTTTTCTAGGATCTATGTTCTGCAGCACTCCGGTTCGCATTCGATACACTACGGAGTGGTGGGCATTTCGTCTGCAAGTTCTACCAGGGCACAGAAGACAAAGTATTAGAGACACGTCTGAGGGCACTTTTCGCCAAAGTGCACAGGGAAAAACCCGAATCTTCACGCAAGGTGAGATTGCAGGATTCCCATTCGGAGCGACATGTGCTGAACGACCTAATCAGGAATCCAAAGAGGCCTTTTTCGTTGCTCTACGCAGGAAGCCAGACGCGAAGAGCGAAGATGTTCTGACCGAAGTGTAATATATCATTCCACATCAAGAGACCAACGCCTAGCCGTGGATTCGTCGGGGTATGCCTTTAATCACGCCATGGGCGCCTTGGCTATGGAATACCGTTGTGTCTGTATGTAGATCACAATCCATTTACAGATTAGAAGTAACGCCGCATTATGCATGCCATTGGGGTATCTCAATCAACTCATGCCTCAATCATCTCGCCGTCGCCCTCTTCTGTTGCATCATCGTCACTCCACTCAATATCGGCTAAGGCTTTCTCTGCTAATCGTTGCACCTGCTCTGTATGTCAAAATCTGTCCTTTGAAGTATGAATCATGACTCGAAGACTCCGTCTCACCTCTGCAAGCCCACTCAACTCCTCAACGTAGCCTTTCTCGTTCAACGCTCTTTTTACGAAAGACCATCTCTCGGTCTGGTAAGCACTGACAACTTTTCCCGAGCATGCACTGCAGCAATCGTAGCTGTGGCCTTTGATCACCTTGTTGTCAAAGCTGGATAGGAAACCCCGGATTTGATGAGGCACAATACCAAGGGGGTGATCTCCCCGATCATCTGAGGCCAGTACAGGGGCTGGAGCTCGTGCACCCAGAGGATGCTGTAGCAAGGAAACAAACACTTCTACCAGAAGAGCGGACGCAATTGCAGCAACACCTGGACGGGTGACTGTGCATTGCTGGTCAAGGGTTCGGTCGGTCATAGACTGAATGCCCCGTTAGCATACCGATGATTTTGATCATTGGAAAAACCTACATCTGCTGGAGCGACCACATCATTACAGAAGTAACAACCGAGCTCCTGTCCAGGATTCTCCTCGTCGCCCATACCATGACGCATGACCACATATGTATCGAAGCCCAAAGCTGCATTCAGCACGATTTTCCCCGCGGCTTTGCCCATCACTGTGGGCAGCCATCGGCTTTCACGGGTATCCATCAGCAAGAAGATGGCATCATGCTCTTCAACGAGAGCTTGCAAGGCTTCGAAATCGGCCTTGATACTTTCCTCGTCCATGATTGGGTGTCCTGCCATTGGCACTGACAAGACGTGACCGGCTGAGTCAACCCCGGGATAGATCCCCTTCAGAGCAGCGGCCGCTCGAGGGGCCTTCTTCGCACCGCCAGCCAAACAATCTTCGAAGTTGAATAATGGCTGTCGTACGGGATTGGAGAACGAGACAGCGCCGTTGTCAACAAATGTGATCTTTCGAACACCCCATCCCTATAGTCACACAATTTTTAGCTTTCACTACACCATCAGAACATGTATATACCATGAGGTTTCGTGCCACATAACTACCCAGTGTACCAGCTCCTAGAAGGAGGCATTTGGTGCCTTTGATTCTATCCAGGTCCAGTGTTGGTGCAATGCGCCATTTAATGAGTTTTAGGTTGAGATCAACCGCTTGGTCCGCCAGCCTACAAAGCCCTTCAGCTTTCGAGATCATAAGAAGAGGAAGTGACTAACCGCTGCGGATCCATGTACTCGCCAAGGTTCGCGACTCTGCTGACCACTTTACCTGCGCTGTTTCGTTCCCAACCAGTGACCTTGGGCATTCCAGTTGTGTTCGACGAATCTGGTGATTCCACTGGTGCTGCAGCGTCCAACACAGATTGCTCTAATCTCAGGATCATGCTGTGGGCTTCATGCCGGCGGGCCGGAATATCTCTATAGCAGAGGATCTGAACTCTATCCAGTTTCCACCTCCTGCTAATGAGGACCAACAGGTTCCGGAGCATCCACCCAGGATAAGTGTCATATGTTGATGGGTCCGCGAAGCAGACAAAACGATCCCTCTCCGATGTGCCTTTGAAAAAGCCGCTCTCGAAGCTCGCTAGAGAGCTGACGACCCATTCATAGCCAAGGTCACCGCCTGGCGTGGTTGGTGTTGTTGGCCTTCCATCTCCACCTGCAGATTCGATATCACCTTGACCGAATTCGCCTACTGAGGCGGGCCGTTTCTTCCTCGCCAGGAAAAATCCATATTGCCTTACGTCTACCGAGTATCTCCAGGTCTGGACCGCATCAACCAAAGCTGTTGTCTCCGGGCCACAGAGTCGAAGCTCTGCGAGATCTAAATCGCTATCACTCTCGGGCGCCGATGAATTATTATTATTTTGTTTAGAAGCTAACCTCCAGACGGGTTCAGAATGCAGGGCGGGAAAAGCGAAGAGGTACGTGAACTTATATTTCTTGAGGTCGGCAAAACATATCGCTGTGAAAGAGGCTAGCAGTGAAGGACAGGGGTATATTGTTCCGTCGTTGATCGCATCCCATATCTAGTAACTAGGCCTCAGCCACCGTACTGGGGTGTAAGCGCTTTATAGCGTAGAACTCACGGTACGCGCCTGCTGGTTCAATATAGATCCTTTGTCCAGACTCCTGTACTCTTCAATGGTGTTGACATTCTTGATCATGCCTTCCGCACGATAATAGCCTGCTGGTACTCTAACCTTGCTATCAGTCCTTATTTCGCGAATCTATCTATGCATGCATGGATCACGCACCCATCCGCGGTCAGAGCGTTGCCGTGGAGCTGCAAGCGACAGGATGTATCAGGCGCCTCCGATGGCCGTACCTCATACAGCCCCAGGAGCCGCCGCGCAGAGTCGTCGAGTCTGTCATGGTCGATTTTGTGTGAGGCCAAGGAGGTGTAGAAAGGAAGTTCGATGTCGGAGGCCAAGGTCGCAAATTTCAGCATCGTCGCATCAGATCAAGGAGTAGGTGCGACTGAGCGGCAGAGTTCTGAAGCTTAGGAATGCGATGCTGTAGCTAATCGTATGTATGCAAGATCGCAAACACATGCGAATAGTGAAGCTGGAGATGGAGAGGCTGATCGGCTGCTTGCAGGTGACAGGGTCACCGGGACGATCTGCCGCCCAGCACGCGATGCCAAGAGGCGCGTCTCGCACGCGTTCTGAGTCCTCGGTCACTGGCTAATCAGATGTTCAAGGTCGATGGATTTTCCCGTGTAATGTAGCATTGTGTCCTGGCATTCTTCCTGCATCACTGGACTCTTGAGCTCAGTACACAGCCTCGAAGGACATCAGCCCGTCTCGAACGATGTTGGTAGGCTTATGCGGTGGTAGGCTTTCATCGATTGTCTCATGTGAAATGGACAAACCGCTCACAGCGTCATGAAGGGATATGCGCTGGCAAACAGTCGGTAGCCGGGTATTTGATTGAAAGACACGGTTTCGTGCATCTACAAATCGCACGCACTGTATCATTGCCGGTTCCCCAGAGTACCGCCTCGGAGCACACTGTCTCTCCGTCGCACCGAAGCCATGAGACTTTGTTCAATGATATATATTCAATGCTTGAGTTTGTGACAGAGAGGTGGAAAGAGCGCTGGGTCACAACGGACATTTGGAACGAGACTATCCTGAAATCATTGTTGCGACGACCCTCCTTTATCTTCATCAGCGTTGATGCCCCTGTAAGCTTGCGGTGGCAGCGATACAAGGAGAGGTGAGTTCAACGCCTCTCGCCATTCCAAGTTGACAGTGAAGGTTTCCAGGTGCGTAAGACGCGATGAAGAGCCACCGGGCCTTGAACATTTTGTGATACAGAATGATCGGCATCTGTATGATCATGATACCGGTCTTGCAAAGTTGATTGACCAAGCTGAAATCCGGCTTGTAAACCAAGGCTCTTCCATACCGGCGCTCCATCGAGCGCTCAACGAGCTGGACCTGGCTAACGATCAACGCCTGCGTCCAAACTGGGATGAGTATTTTATGCAGCTAGCCTCGTTAGCTGCGAAAAGGAGCAATTGTATGAAAAGGCGAGTTGGATGCGTCTTGGTGCGGGAAAGAAGGGTCATTAGCACGGGGTATAACGGTACGCCACGGAATTTGAGGAATTGCAATGAAGGCGGTTGTATGTGATTGCAATATTGACGGATGCCTGAAGCTTTGAATTTAACTTTCATCAGGCCCACGATGCAACAGTGGCCAGAAAGCCGGAGTTAATCTTTCAACCTGCTTGTGCCTTCACGCGGAAGAGAACGCCCTGCTCGAAGCGGGCCGAGAGCGCATTCGCGAAGGTTCAATATTATATTGTGATACGTAAGTATAAGCTCGACGATTCTCGTGCATACTGATCGCCTGGATACACAGATGCCCCTGCCTGACATGTAGTGTCAAGATAACGCAAGTTGGTATCTCGGAAGTCGTCTACTCCCAAGGTTATGGCATGGACGAAGACGTGGGTACCATGGTGTGCAGCATTGACATGGCAAAAGGCTGATGATAACGCGCAGACCGCGGCTGTCTTCTCAGAAAGTGGTGTAAAATTTCGCCAATTCTCCTCTGTAAGTCTTCAATGGGGCGCAGCTAGGATCTTCTGATAATCCATTCGTAGCCGCGGAAAGGCTTGATCGACCTGGACTCGTCTACTTCACAACAAGCCTCTGCACGCGAAGAGGGTACGGAAGAGCTCACGTAGGAGAGGGGAGGAACTACTTACATGTAGAGTGACCTTTTTCCTACCGTCAAGCACAGGCCAAATCTTTTCATCAGCTTCTCGGACTCTGATGGAGAAGGCACGGTCGCACGCATCCACATGACCCTGGTGGATTGATTGGTTTACAAACGAGCCGTAGCCGGCTAGCCTAGTCGTGTGATTAGTAATTCATCTGGCGGGAAGGACACGCGCTAGCGTATCGAAACCGCAGTATTGAGGCGGTCCCATCTGTGACAAAGACTGAGAGACATGAAATCTCTTGTCGTGCGATGAGGTAGACCGACCATGCCAACAGTCCACCTCCTCGACTATGTCGCGGGCAACGTGCGCTCGTTAGCGAACGCGATTGAGAGATTGGGATACCACATAAAATGGGTCAAGCGGCCCGAGGAAATTGAAGATGCTGAGGTAGGTCGTCAACGAACGTTTGCCGTGTGATGTTGCCAACAGGCTTAGTCGATCAATTCTATGTAGAAGCTCATCGTGCCTGGCGTGGGCCATTTCGGCCATTGTCTCAGCAGATTCAGTCAGGACGGATATACCGAACCTCTTCGTCAATACATCGCATCTGGCAAACCTTTCATGGGCATATGTGTCGGCCTGCAAGCAATGTTCGAAGGATCGGCGGAGAACCCCGTAGTCCCAGGTCTTGGTATCATCTCTGGCTGTCTGAAAAGGTTCGATGACACCAACAAAAGCGTGCCACATATTGGCTGGAACTCAGCAGCCACGTCAAGGACGGATTCGGCCGAGAGCAGGTGCTTCTATGGTCTTCAAAGCGGCAGCAAGTATTACTATGTTCACTCTTACGCCGTGCCCTACGTTGACGGCCGCCTTGAATCAGAAGGCTGGACCGTGGCAACAGCGCAGTATGGCAATGAGAAGTTCGTGGGCGCCATTGGCCGAGGCAACGTCTTAGCTACGCAGTTCCATCCGGAGAAAAGTGGTGCGGCCGGACTTAGAGTTCTGCGAGCTTTCTTGAAAGACGTGGAGTGGTACCCTGTCGATGGTATGTCCAGTCCTGAGACTGGCCAAGGACTCACACGAAGAATCATTGCTTGCCTCGACGTGCGAGCGAATGATGACGGTGACTTGGTCGTTACGAAGGGTGACCAGTATGACGTGCGTGAGAAGACTCGGACCGCCGCTGGAGGCAACGTGAGAAACCTGGGAAAGCCGGTTCACTTGGCCCAAAAGTATTACGAGCAGGGTGCTGATGAGATCACATTTCTGAATATAACCTCATTCCGAAATTGCCCTTTGGCTGATCTTCCTATGTTGGAGATCCTGGAACGAACGTCCGAAAATGTCTTTGTACCGCTCACCGTTGGAGGTGGTATACGTGATACCATAGACTCGGACGGCACCAAAGTGTCTGCTCTAGAGGTCGCCACATTGTATTTTCAGTCCGGAGCCGACAAAGTCAGCATAGGATCTGATGCTGTTACGGTGACTGAACAGTACATCAAGAACGACCACCACTTGTCTGGAATGTCGGCCATAGAAACTATATCTGCAGCATATGGCAACCAAGCCGTGGTTGTAAGCGTCGACCCGAAGCGCGTATACGTCAAATCACCCGAAGCGACCAAACATCATACCCTTCGCACTGGTCATTTGGGACCGCTCGGCGAGGAGTACTGCTGGTACCAATGTACGATCAAAGGAGGCCGTGAAGGCCGAGATATCGATGTCAAGCAATTAGTTACGGCAGTCGAGAAGATGGGTGCAGGAGAGATCCTGCTCAATTGCATAGATAAGGACGGCGGCAACAGCGGTTTCGACCTTGAGCTAATAAACGATACCAAGAAAGCCATCAAGATACCTGTGATAGCATCGAGTGGCGCCGGCGTCCCGGCCCATTTCGAGGAAGTGTTTGGGCACACGACTACCGACGCTGCTCTGGGCGCGGGCATGGTAAGCATCCCTCACCGCGGACGCCGTAGAGTCGGACTAACCCAGGACAAGTTCCACCGTGGCGAGTACAGTGTCAAAGACGTGAAAGACCACTTATCTAGCAGAGGCTTCCTTATAAGACCGTTCGAGCCGGGAATCTGAAGAGAAATGAGATCCCTCAAGAGGTCCCAGTACCTTTGCTAGGCTTTCATAACATTCGACAATCATCTTTGCAAGCGCACAAGACCACGTAATTGTGGTAAATCCGTTCGATTCCGAAATTCGACCAAAGTACTCTTATAATGGCAATGATACGCTCTTGATGCAGATTCATCCTTCGAGGACAACAAAATATGGACCCTGCCCACTACGAGGCTGAACACTTTGTCCACGAGACGCCGGTCCATAGTGAGATTATGAGAACCAAGGGGCATTCGGATTATGCGGCACTGGTTTTCCTTTCTTTCTTCAAAGGTGAAAAGTCACCGAAGCCGCTCGCAGAACCCCCAAAGCGGGGAGCGGCCTTGGGTTCTCCAAGCGTTACTCTTCCCAGAGTACCAAACGCTCTTCCTTTTCCATTGGTGACCCGACCGCCTTTGACTGCGTCTCCATCATCATCGTCGAACAAGGTTTTAGCAAGGCCACCTCCAAGCAGTTTCCGTCTCCTTTTCTTGGCAGCCTGATTTTCGGTTCCATCCCCTGTTGTAATCTCTATCTCTGCGTCTATTGTGTTTGTCGACCTTGAAACGACGACTGCATCAGTCGTCTCCTCGGCCACTTGCTCCAGAGCCGGTGCTGACCGGGGTATGCGTGCTGGTGCTGCCTTAGGTTTGACTCCCTTTGCTTTACCTTTCTCCGCTGTGGTGAGCGCGCTCGAGTGTTTCAGAGCTTTGGCAGCTTGAAGTTTCTCGGAAGATTGCTGACCTGCCACAGCTGGAGCACGTTTCTGTTTCGCCAGGTGGCTATCGGGTCCTGCTGCTGCAGCTGCTTTTTCGTCTTGACCAGGTCCACTATCATCGAATCCCTGGTCAAGCTGGGCCGGCCCTACACTTGCCGTCCGATTTAGAAATGGGGTTATGGAGAACGTGGACTTGTCGCCAGGCAACGCCGATGCTCTCTTGATTTTCTTTGCCGCCTGTAGGTCACCTGGTGTACCTATAACTGTATCGTCTTCCATTAACGAAGCAGTACGTTTTCGAGCCTCTCTGCCTGCGTTTCTTGTAGTATTGCTCGAGATTGGCCGGCTAGCCTCGGCCTGAGTAGTCAAACGAGCGACACGCAACTCCGCCTGCGATTCTTTAAGCTGATCTTTTGTTGTCTTCAATTTGGTTCTGGAGGCGTCCAAGCGCGATTCAAGGGTTGTTATCTCTGTCTCCCGATCTGTCAAGATCTTCAGTGACTCCTTTTCTAATTTCTGGCGCTCCTTGCGTTCCTTGCCAATTTCAGCCTGAAGCGTTTCCAGTTCCCTTGCGACTCTAGCCTCTTCTGCCAGCCACTTCTTCTCCTTTGCCATCACACGTTCTGTGGCACGCTTTTCCATCTCTAGCTCTTCCTGTAGAGTGCTGAGTTGACACTGCAGCGAAAGCTTCTCTGAATACACGGTCAGGTGTGACGTAGCCTGAGACCGCAAATGATCGATTTCAGGTTTCAGGGCGGACAGTTCGCGTGCCAATGCGAGTTTTTCGGTCAAAAGCTTGGTTGAATCCATCGTCACCTCGTGCAGGGAACTCAGTTCAACCTAGGCCGTTCATCAGTCGTATGCCTGGGTGGATTGAGTGATCCGGTGCATTACCTTGAGGGTCTCAATCTCGCGTAATCTCAACCGCAGATCACTCTGGGCCGTTTCAAGGCTACCCTGAGTCGCATCCAGACTGCCCTGAAGCTCACTGCAAAGAGTGTTTAATCCATCGCTGCGACCGTCACTCTGCGCCAATTGCTCATGAAGCTGATCATTCTCATCTTCTAATAACAAGGTTTGCAGGCGCAATTGTCTCGATCTTTCTTCGACATATACAATGTCCGTCTGCCTAAGGCTCTTCTCATAAGCTAGTGCGAGCGCGTATTGATCCTGCACCTCGAAGATCTGTCAGTACTGCGAGCTCATTGAGCTGATGGCGAAGGGCACTCTTACTTCAACGGTAGGCCCTTTCATAGCAGATACTAGTGTCGTCATGTCGGAGAATAGGTATTGGGCTAAATCGTGTTAAGACTGCTGCTGGTCAATGATCATGGTGGACGCGAAGTGGCATACTTGTAAACAAACGCCAAGACGACGCGACCACTAGCGGCGGCTCCTCCCGTGGTGCCAAGAGGACAACCAGCAGCTTTCATACACCTCGCCAGCGTCTCCATTATGGTCATCGTTCGGTTTTCCCCCCTTTGAGTCACCTTTCTGCCACGTCTCGATAGCAATCATGAGGATCTCTCAGCTGCTAGGCTTAATCATATTGCCATTCGTTTCTTATGCGGCCAAGAAGCCCATCGGGACCTTTGAGAAATATCACGAGAGGTTTATCTCGTCGGCACCGCTGAAGCTTGACGACTTATCTTACGAAGCATTGACGACCGCGCCACGAGACTACGGTGTAGCAATCCTGTTGACTGCTTTGGAAGCTCGCTTTGGCTGTGCTTTGTGTCGAGACTTCCAGCCGGAATGGGACATCCTTGCGAAGAGCTGGGCTAAAGGAGACAAGAAGGGAGAATCCCGGATGCTATATGGTACTTTGGACTTTACAGATGGAAAAGCCACTTTTCAGAAAGTCCGTTGTAGCTCATTCGAGTCGGCGCTCCTCACAAGAATCGATGTTGATCTCGAGATAGTTGATGCTACAAACTGCTCCCGTCTTACTCCTCTTTCCCCCCACAAAAGGCCCAGAGGCGAAGTCTGATGGCGCGCCCATTAGATATGACTTTACACAGGGGTAAGTCGTGATTCTCAATACATGTGTAATGCTAAAGCCCGATCAGAGTCCAACCTGCCGAGCATGTCCGGGAATGGGTCTTACGGCATCTACCAGACGGCCCTAAACCATCCATCTACCGACCTCTGAATTACGTCCGTATTGTTATCACAACGACAGTGCTACTAGGTGCTGTGACATTTGTGAGCGTGGCATGGCCTTACATCCTTCCTATTGTACAGAATCGCAATCTGTGGGCCGCCATCAGCCTCATCATAGTTTTGCTGTTCACAAGTGGGCACATGTTCAATCACATTCGCAAGGTGCCATATGTTGCTGGAGACGGTCGAGGTGGGATGAGCTACTTTGCTGGAGGCTTTTCCAACCAGTTCGGTCTGGAAACACAAATTGTTGCCGCGATGTGTAAGTTTTGGCTTATAGCTTTCCTGAAATATGAGGTACTGATATTCACAGATGGCGTTCTTTCTTTTGCAACTATCGCACTAGCGCTCAAAGTACCACGGATGGCAGACGCAAAAAACCAACAGGTCGCCGTGGTACTGTGGGGAAGCGTCATGTTTTTGATGTACAGTTTCCTACTCAGTGTGTTCCGCATCAAAAATGGCGGATATCCGTTCTATTTACCACCATTCTAGAACAGACTTCTGGGAGTTCTGGTGCCGGTCTTGTATTATATGGCAACGGCCAAATCACCGACTACTGTGGCTCTAGAACATGTTAGAATATTACCCAAAACCCACACTCGACAAGAGGCTTGCAAAGAATTCCTTTTCTTTCATCAGTAGACCAGAACCACAACAAGACATTATACACAGTCACGCGCATGAAGCAGGCAAAGTCAGCGTAGTCAGAAGTTCGGTGCTTAGTTATCCAGAGTCTCTCTCGGTTTTGTCTAGCAAGACACAAAATGCTGCAAGTAACTCAACAAAATAGTACCACTTCTAGAAACGCTATATAAAGTACCAGGTCACAGCAGAGTCGATACCGGGGGAGATGTATGTTGAAAGATAGCTGTAATGGTCCGATAATAGAGAGGGCTATCAATTGCGATCTTATTGTTGGGCTTGCACCGCGCACAGTCTCTTCCTACTTCCCACTCTACATCTGGTTTCTAGACAGATGTCCGAAAAGTCCAACATATTACAACTTCTCTACAAAGCTTCTCTCAATAGACAATGCCTCAATTTCTAGACTATCTCAATTATCTAGATTGCTAGTTAAAATTGAAAAACATTGTTCTTTTATTATATAAAAGTTCTTCTATTCAATCTATAAAAGCAGTTATTATAACAAATATAATAATTGTATAGAGAAAATATTCTTTGTAAATCGAAGAGACTTTTTTTTTAAATTAAGTATATATAATCTTAGACTATATTATTATCTAATCTATACATATTAAGCTAGTATATTATGCAACTTTATTTATCTCTCTACTATTATGTTACGAGCTTACCAAAGCTGTACCAGTGGTATAGGTTCTACGCCCTAAGGGTGAACCTGCTATCATGCTCGACATGCTCGAAGGGCGAGCATCCTGAGCATGATGCTCGACATGCTCGGAGGGCGAGCATCCTGAGCATGATGCTCGACATGCTCGACGAGCGAGCAAGGCGAGCAACCAGTATTTCCTTTGTATATAGGAAACAGAACACGACTCCCTTATGGATCGTGTTCAACTCATCTTAAGTCTTGACTTACTGTTACGACTACTAAGCTGCAAACCCTTGTTACCAAGTGATTGCTTGCATTGCCTGAAGACGTCTACAGACCTCTCCAATAGCATAAACCCTCTCTGATACCTTCGTGGGAAGTACTAGCGTAACACTTTGAACACCCTAAGAATGTCTGTATTAGGTCAACGCGCCCCTACCTCGAGCAATAGCTCAACAGCACCACGCCGACCCTCTGTTGGTGGAGACGACAAGATAAGGATCAACAAACCCGACGTCTACCATGGAGATCGAACCGGCCTGGAGGACTGACTTATGCAGGTGAATATTTATTTCACCTTCTATCTTGTTCCAGCGAACAAGAAAACGATTTTTGCATTCACATTCCTTAGAGGAAGAGCCCAGCACTAGCTCAAGCCAAACTTACGCAAGTATTTGGAGAATCATGACGAAAACCCTCGTGCGATGTTCACGAACTTCGACAACTTCAAGAGAGAGCTTCGAAGGATCTTTGGAACATCCAACGAGAAACAAATCGCGAAAAGGATAATTTAGCACCTAACTCAACGAACCTTTGCAGCAGAGTATGTAGCAAGGTTCTAGAAGTATGCCAATCTCATCGAATGGAACGATGTCGCACTTATGACAATGTTTCGACGAGGTCTCAAGGACAATCTCAAGGACGAGATTATGCGTGATGGGAGAACCATTAGCGACATGTTCGACCTCATCGAAGTAGCCATCGACCTCGACGACAAGCTGTATGAAAGAGCTATGAAAAAGCGATACGATCAACTCCACGAAAGGGCGGGAACCTTCTTTGGACCAACGATCGAATATCATTAGGGAGGATCTCGTTCTAATTAGAAGTACAGTAACCTAGACTATCGTGGGCCTGCACCTATGGAACTAGATTCTACTCAACGACGCAAAGAAAAGAATCCTAGGGGAAAGCAAGGTAACAAATCCCAGAAAACGTGCTATTCATGTGGCAAATTGGGCCACTTCGCAAGAGATTGTCGATCGCGAAACTTGGTGGATCGCCAACAAATCAATGTTATGTTGAGAGAGATACCCAATAGCTAGGACGACATCAGGGAGCAAGCCAACACAAAAGCGAACACCCTCAAGACTGAATCGAACGACGACTACTATCTAGTAGAGGACCTAGATCAGTTACAGAAAGTCCTAGATGGAACATCATCAGGCAAGGCACTCGCATCTACGCAGAAAGTCAACCAAGCATTCAAGGAGGCCATCAAACCTCACAGCCCAGCTATCGACTTAGACGAAGAGTATGACTGAAAGGACTTTCACGAATGCATAGAGAACATCACGAAACATCTTGACGTTTTAGCTAGCTCATCAAAGGAAAGATAGATCAATCAAATCGTGAACAAATGCGAGGAAGCGCTAGGAAGCGACGCCACTAAAGAAAAAGACATTCTCGACGAAATCGAACGACAACTGAACAGTGTTAGCCTATTCAAATAGAAGATAGAGCAATCAAAGAGACATGCGACACTTAGTTGAACAGCTTGCTATGACAACTCATGCTGAACTCATCAAGAAGACAAGGAAGGAGCCAATTGGCTTCCTAGAAAGCCAAAGTTAGCAATTCAGCAACAAAAGAAAGCTTAGCGCAGACAGGCGTTTGAAGCAGAAGTCACAGCACAGGAACAGGGAAAAGTCCAAATTTCTTAGTAAAGAGCATATCAAAGGAATGCAATATGTTAGCCCAACAATAGCAACTAAACTCAACAGCACACGCACGATGTTTTATCACACCAATTAAGGTCAATGGTCGACGACTCACCGCAATGATCGATTCTGGTGCGATAGATAATTTTATGGTCAAAGCTCTTGTAGAGAGGGAAGAGTACCCTACTCGAAAGAAGCCTGACGCTTACAACCTAGTGGTTGTAGATGGAAACCCATTACTCGCAAGAAATGAAAAAGTGGACAAAGAAACGAAACCACTATCGATAGCTATTTAGCAACACCACGAGGAACTAACCTTTGATATAGTGGGAATGACCACTCACGATATTGTTGTAGAAATGCCTTGATTGAAGCAGCACAATTTAGAAGTCGACTAGAATACACGAGTACTTAGATTTGAGCGATGTGATCACGCAATTCACATTCAACCTACGCATCGACAGCGTTCGATGATAGATGAGAGATTGAGTCGAAACTCGATCGCAAGAAGCGAACTTGTCATCTCGTACAAGGACGATCAACAACAGTTCGACTCGTTAGGCACTAGCAAAGGTTAGTCGAGCCATAAAGATAGAGTAAATGAAGGAAACTGCGAACCTTCTAAGAACCTTGAGATATCTAATAAAGCGAGGAAATCGCTAAAACACATACCACGAATATATAACAGTTGGGAGCACCTGTTCCAGGAAGAGGAAACGACAAAGGCCCTACCTAAACATCAATCGTGAGACCACGAGATTAAACTCGAACTAGGCAAGGAACCCACGTTTGAACCTATTTACGCTCTATCGGAGAAAGAATTGTCAATACTTCGCAAATACCTGGCAGAAAATGAAAGGAAAGGATTTGTTAGGAAATCCCAGTCACGAGCAGGGACACCTAGGGGTGACCAAAACACTTCAGCTTTTGCGCCAGCATTGCCAGTTTCCCAACATGAGGCAAGCTGTCGAGACATATGTTAAACGATGTCTTAGCTGTTAGCAAAACAAACATGATACACATGCGAGCTATGGCGAAATCCAATATCAGGAATTATCTAAATCGCCATGGGACGAAGTTACGATGAACTTCATCACCAAGTTGCCTAAGTCGACGAACCTAGCAACTGAAGAGAGATATGATTCGATACTAATAATGGTTGACAAGCTTACCAAGTACTCACATATCATCGCATGCAGAGAGAAGTTCATAGCAAAACAACTGAAATACATTGTATTGGATCGACTGATACGATACCATGATATACCCAAAGGACTAACTAGTGACAGAGACAAGCTCTTCACGTCTAACTATTGAAAAACACTTATACCAATGTTAGGTACGAGGCTTCGCATGTCAACTGCCTACCACCCGATCACGAATGGTTAGATAGAGCGAACGAACCAAAGCCTTGAGCAATATCTAAGGCACTACGTCAACAATATCTAGAACAACTGGGTATCACTTCTATCTATGGCACAGCTAGCCCTGAATGCGAAAGTTTTGAATACCACTAGGGTCACTTCGTTCTTCGCGAACTATGACAAAGAATTCAATCTCTTTGGAAAAGAGCGTACACATCTGTTAGCGCAGTCAGCCATTGAGAAGGTAGAAACATTGAAAAAGGTACACGACAACATCTCCAAAATGCAAGAAAGGTCGACCAAGTACCAAAACAAGAAACGAAAAACGACACCTCAGCTAAAAGAGGGGGATAAGGTATATCTTTTTACGAAAAATCTTAGGACAAGGAAGCCAAGCAAGAAATTGGACCATGTCAAGGTCGAATCGTTTCTCGTCAAGAAGATCAAGGGACCAGTCAACTACGAACTCGACTTACCCAAGGACGCCAAAGTGTTTTCGATATTTCATATCTCATTATTGAAATTAGCAGATTCAACCACGCCTTTACAGGACACATTTTATTTCCATTCGCAGAAAGAGAAACAGTATGAGGTTGAGAAAATTCTACGACGAGAAGGTCAGGAGTACCTAATCAAGTGGAAGGGATACTCTACCTCGAAGAACACATGGAAATCAGAAAAGAATCTTAATCGCTGTTAGGATCTTCTAAGGAAGTTTCATCAAAGCTAGGCAAGGGAGCAGTAGCCCAATTCCAATCGATCGAAAGTTGGAACTGTTCGAACGACACATCGAACAGCAACTCAAAAGTCTTCGCAATAGACTCGAAGGAGTGTGCTTCGTTCATCTCCAGATCATCGATGTTTTTTCACTTCGTTATGATCATTTCTTCCTCCTTATCTTCTAGGAAGTCAAGCTGTTTTTCCAGTCGACTTAGCTTAGCACGCGCCTCGCGCACTTCTTTCTTTAAGCGCATTCGTTCCCCGTGAATTCGTTTTATCGAAGCAGGAGAAATTGCCAAATCACAACCACGATTAGATCGCACACACTCCACACACTTCTTGGAATCATCGCCCACACAGTAGGTCTTACTAGACATCGCACAATTGCGACAAGGACGCATCACGAGAGACACGAGTCCCAGAGCGTCGAGAAGGTCTTTCTTGCGAAGGGAGGAATTTCTGGTATTAATCTTTCTTGGAGGCATGATGGAGAGGCATTGGGTTTCGGGACGAAAACCTTGAAAGGAGAGGATAGTGTTACGAGCTTATCAAAGCTGTACCAGTGGTATAGGTTCTACGCCCTAAGGGTGAACCTGCTATCATGCTCGACATGCTCGAAGGGCGAGCATCCTG
>JAABUJ010003605.1_pt1 | contig 17207 bp, 9 predicted proteins | sample 5559131 | NCBI WGS metagenome assembly JAABUJ01 (sample SAMN10711875, study PRJNA513366) | rock metagenome | isolation source: Antarctica rocks | place: Antarctica: Victoria Land, Mt New Zealand nord | collected 2016-01-07 | reverse complement strand
AAGTGTTTAGTTGTGATTTTAACATCAAAACACTGAATTTGAGTGTGATTTTCAAAAAAAAGTTGCAAAAAGTTCTGAGCAAACTGAGAAGCCAACATTCTAGGAATAGCTGTAGGTACCAGGTATTTTTACCTTGAGTGAGACTCATTAATAATCAAACTGCCTTGCATTTGAATCAAAGACAGCAGTCATTGAATTGGTTGTGTAGTACAGCAGTTCATATTGTGCAACATGAAATAACTTAAATCTTAAATTTCAAATGTCAAACATCAGGCAAGCAACACTGTAAGTCAATCATACACATCAAAGTTCATCATTCACAACTTACAACTCATCTCATAAATGTTAACTCTATATTCATCATGATTAGTAATATAAACATAAAAAGTATTCTGATCAAGCTGTGCACTGTAGATACATTCTTCTCATATAAGTGATACAGTAAGTATAAATGATGTGACATCATGACTGCTATAAGCAATAACATAAATGTAAATGATGAGACACAGTGAGTGTTGATGACACAGAGTAGAATATACATATCAGTATAAATAAGTGTTATGATGAGTGAGCATAACAATGAGTATAGATAATGATGAGAGATCAGCACAGACTGTACAGTAGATGATGAAGAGAAGTAAATATAAGTAAACATTATAGTAAGCATAATTTACACAGAGCACAATACATATATTAGTATGAAGATTAATTGTAGAAAGTATATGTTTTGTATATTAAAGAAGAAAATATTATAATGTTGTATTTTAAATAATAACTATTCTTTCTTCTTTCTTCTCATTTTCTTAATCTAGTAAATTGATAACTTAAGAATTCACTAATTGATACTTAAGATTGTGTGCATTTGCAATTTAATTTTAATGAACTTGCATTATAATTTAATATCTAATGTAAATTAACATTAATATCAACATTACAGTTCTAGAAACATCATCAGAAATCTTTATATCAGTATAAAAGTAAGATAAATTATCTTATAAATTATTTTGAGACATAATGAAGTGATAATGCTATTTGATGTAATTATTTCTTATATTACATTGAGATAATGTTTATCTATATTATTAGAAGACTTAGATTGCTCAGACAGCTTCTTATTATTAATGCTGAATTTAATGAAATTTATGTAATTAATGTTTTGAAACTCATTAAAAGTAAATAAAATAAATCTTTAAGCTGTAGCTAAAGATTCTGAATTCTAAATTAATTAATAAGATAAGTTATGTCATAGTATCTTAAGCTTTATATTACTATAAGACTTTCTTTTAAAAGTAAGCTTCTTCTTAATAATGAACTTCTTCTTAATGCTGAGCTTCATCTTAATGCAGAGTTTCTTCTTAACATTGAGTTTCATTTTAATATTAAATTTCTTAATAACAATTTAAGTTAAATATTTTAGATTATTGAGCAAAAAAGCTTCATCTTACTTCTTAACAATGAGATATAAATGATACAGTAATTTAGCTAACTTCTTAAGATATAAAAGTAATTCAGTGATGTTTATAGCTTTTCAGATCTTCATCATTATATATATAATATTATTTTTATTGCTTCAGTCATTGACAAGATATAATTTACATAAAGAATCTGCAAAACAATTCTGCTGTCTTTGTATTTAAGTTAAAAGACATTATTCAATAAATTTGTTTAGATCAGTAAACTGAACATTAATAATTGAAAATTAAGCACAATCTATTAAAAATAAAAGTTAGTCAGTCTATTGTCTTATATATATATGAAGATTGATTTACAAAATGTATATTATGTTCATTCTTTGCATGATATCAATTCTTTAGTGTCATTAGTAGAACAAAATTCATTGATGAAGACTATCTTAAATAAATAAAAATTTAAAGTAATTTACACAATATGATCTCTTGTAGTCTTGCTGAATGATGATAGATTTTGTCTTATAAAGAATTTGATTAATGAGATTAATCTTTGTTGTGAGATCTTTACTTAACAATAATTTAATTATAAAAATTAAGTGACAGACTGTAACACTGTGAAAGCCTGAGAACTTAATGATTAAGATGCTTAAACAATAAAAGAAAAGTTAATTAAATTAATAATTTTAGAGAGATGTAATTAAGATGTTAAAGATGATTCAATAGAGATGTTTTATGAATTTAATTATTTGTATAACTAACAATATTTAACACTAAATGACAAGTCAACATGCAGCTTTTCTGATTTAATGCAATATTATTTAATTATATCAATATGAGTACAGTGTTATTTCACTTCATAAAAGACATTGAGAATTAACTGAGTTATATATATAAGAATGTTATAGATAATGCAATACTTACTGAATAATAATCAGATTTATAATACATTCAATTACTTATTATCTTGCTTAACTACAGACACTCAGTCTACACTGTTAGTTAAGTGTGCTATCTTGTATATAAGAGATAAATTATTTGCTGCAATGTGCTTATGAACTAACTCATATAAATAAAGATATCACTGATAATGAGATTGACTATGATGCAAGAATCTCTCTTTAAAGTTAACAGTCAGCTGCTTTATATCAATATGAAGATTAATTATGACTTTTAAACATTAATTAAAAATGTTTAAAGACAGATACTCATCAACATTTATGTTTAATTAGCAAGACAAACAAGACTAAAAGACTGAGATATACTATAATTTATTACATCTGCTGACAATACATTAAGCAGAGCTAAATTTAATTATAATATATAATTTAAAGTCTGTTTTAAATGATGATAAAGAATTTAGAGTTAACTTAAAACACAATTAAGTTAATTTTTTTATTGATGAATCTTATAATAATTTCAACTCTTAACATATGAATACACTTTCTGACATAGTGTGAGCATATAAATTGCACAAAGACAGATGCAGTTTACTGAGAATTTAAAATCAAAGTTATTCTTTTTACAAAGATTTTTAAAGTACATTTATGCTTATATTAATATAAAGATAATCTACTCACTAAGTATATAACTTACTTATCAGTGATAAATCAAAGTTTTATGCAATTAATTTCATTAAAAATCAATATATTAATTCTTAATACTTATCTCATAAAAAAAGTAGTTGACTAGTTGTTCTAAAATATATCTAAATCATGACATTGATGAAGACAGTGTTGTGCAGAAATAAAAAGAAATGTTTTTACTTCTTAATTAAATTTTATAATTCTTAAAATCTTATTCATCTTCTTTGCTGTGTTTAGATACTGTCAAAGACAGTTAATACTGATAAAGTGATTATAAAGTCAAATTAACTCAGTCTGACTCAGATAGAACTTTCAGATCAAATTAAGTTAAACTTTAATTATTAATTTGAGAGTCTGAGTTAAACTTAAAAATTGAAGTTTAACTTAACTCAGAAGCTCTGTTTAAGTTTTAAGAATTTTGAGACTGATTAGTAAGTAAGCTCTTGAGACTTGACTTAAGAATAAAGATTATGAACTTAAAAATTACTGATATATAAGTGTTATAAATAAATATTATATATATACAGTTAAACAGCTTTCAATTTAGTCTATTTATTTACTATATTGAGAATTAAATATTCTCAAAATAGTCTAGTAATGATTGCTTTAATTTGCATCTTTAAATGCAATATTTTAGTTATGCATGTATTTCTTAATGAGAGACATATTCTTATGCTGAATAATAACTTACTTTATATAAATTGCAGTCAGATTAACATCTACATTCTGTTAACTAATAAATGATAATTACTGTACAGTTCATTAAACATACTTTTAAAAAAGACAACAATATATACTTTTATTGTCTTCTGCAGACTGTTAATGACTGAGCTTTAAAAGTAAAACATTTTATACTGAAGAAAAACTTTCTTTAAATAATTTTAAGTTATTTTGCAGCAAAGTCTTTAAAAGAATAGTTTTGCTATCAGAAAATCTGTTAATTTCTGATAGTAATGTATTTTATGAAGAATGACAGCTGTAGAATGAAGCATTATTATTAAACATTATATTGTATATTAAAATTGAGCTTACTGTCTAACTTTTAGTAATAAATTAACTTAAATGCTTCAATGTTTTCTTTTATATCTACAGCATTATTTTCTTTTTTCTTCTTATCAACATCAATTTTTTCTCTTTTAAGTATCTTTCTAAATATTCTTTCTACTGCTGCTGTCTTCTCTCTGCCTAATACAGTCTTCATAATACTGTATTTTAGAGTTTTCTTAATACATATTATGACATAATATAATAATACAATGATGCTTTAAACTTAAATTAATAAAAATATTATAAAAAAGCAATTTAAATGCATCTCTGAATGACAATGAGTTCTAGAGTGATCTTGTAGTTTGAAGATGCATTGTAATTTGAAAGTATGTTGTAGTTTAAAAGTATGTAGTTAAAAGATGTGTTGAGAACTTTTAGATGTTAGCAATACTTAAATGTTAAATTGCTGATAAATAATATATTTATTTATGATATATACATCAATATTGTGAATGAATATATCAACACACTTATTTTTAATACTCAATCTAATACTTTCTTATCTTCATTACATTCACTCTATCTCTACTCAATCTCTATACTCAATCTCTACACTCACTAAATATATTGCTCAATGCTATCACTTATTTTATTACTTATTTCTTAAAATTTAATTTTATACATTGCTTTTGTACTTTACTCTGATGTGTAGCTGTAATGCATACATATAATACTTAATTATATCACTCAGTATAGAACTCAGCAGCTAACTATATATTTTAAATTTTTGTCATGATAAATTTAAACATTAAACTTTCATTATAAACTGTAAAATACTTAATTTTTAATTCATTCTCAGTCTCTAAAGAAAGATCTGACTGTTATGACTGTTCATAGAAGTCTATATATAATTTAAAGAATATATTTAGTGAGTATTTAAACAACTTAAAGACTGTATATGTAAGAAAGAAATGACAGAAATGTATAAAGAATAAGAACTTTAGATAAATTAAAAATGTAAAGATGATGAATTGCAGAGCTGTAAAATGAGAAAGAGATATATTGAAGAAGATTGATTTATATTAAACTGTGAACTCAGCATTAAAGAAGATCATGAAAGAGAAGATTAAAGATGAGATCTTAAAGAAACAATATAATTATGAAATTTCTTGTAAGACTTCTTTAAAATTATTATACTTAATTATATTGCTTTTAATTATCTGCAGATGTCTACTATAAAGATGAGTTGAGAAATAAGTTAATGAAAAATAAGAATTAAACTTGACTTAAAAAGAAGATTAAAAAGAAGATGTTATTTACTGAAGCTTTTGTACTAAAAGAAGAGTAAAAGTTTAAGAAAATAAAGCAAAAAATATATTATATTTATATCTTCTATAGACTCTCTGACATTCTCTAGAATATTAATAAAGATGAAGTTATTCAGTAGAAGTGCATCAACATTAATTATTAAATTAAGAAGTGTCTAACAGTTATAATTAAGCATTAAGAAAGAGTTCTTAATGATATAGAAGAATAAAAACTATATAATGCTGAAGATTTTGATCTCATTAAGATTATATATCACTTCTATAGTGAAGTTCTTGATTCTAAACACATTAATGACTTTAATTATGCATAAATATTATATTACTTAATTATAACACTTCATAACTTTAACATTAATTAGTTACATTTAAGAGTCTGTATTTGATCAGAAGAAAGAAGATGAAAAGAGTGTAGTTAAAAATGTTGATGATGTTTATGTGATGATGTTTAAAGATAAGAAATTTTTAAATAATGATTTCATTGATAAATTTGTTCTTAATGACTTGATTGATGACAGTGAAGATGATGAGGAGAATGTTAAATTTATTAATGATGAAGAAAGTAGTAAGAAAAATAGTAAGTAATCATTATTAATTGAATAGAAAGTTGATCTTTAGAGATTAAAGATGTAAGATAAAGAATAATTAAATAGATCTTTAATTATTAATTAAAGATTTTTTAATGAGAAATCTCTTCATTAATACTTAATATTTGCTATACATAATAATTTTTAAATAATATTTATCATAATTAATATTGTAAAAAATTCATTTTACATTTAGATACATGTTCTGTCACATGACTACAATCTTATATATATTAATTTTGAAACTCTTACAACACACTATCATCAACACATTACTTAAAGTACAACAAAGTATCATTTATTTACTTAACTTATTACAATAACTCAACATTATATCTTTATACAGCTTATCATTCAGTCAAATTTTAAACAACTCAGAAAGATCATTTTTGAATACTTTTAATGATAGAACTAAGTCATCTTAACTAAATCAATCTTGTTCTTTAACTTTTATAGACACTTCAAATTCAAAATATATTCTTTAAAGATCTATAATAAAGTGAGAGTTTCAAGACTGATGAGAAATAACTATATAAAGTTAAAATACAGATATAAAGATTAAGAATCATGCTTAAATAATATAAAATAGTTTAGCTTATTCAGCAAAGATCTGACAGTTCTTTGCTGAAGTAGTTAGCAAATGTGATGAAAGATTAAATGTAATGTGTGTTAACTGTTACAATATCATGAATTATTTAGTATTAAGAAATAATGAAATAATTATCATAAAATGTTATTTGAAAAGCAGCAGTTGTCAAAAAATGAAATCAGCATCAAGAAGATAGATTTTAATCTTTGAAGTAATGAACTTAAAGATATATTATAATTTTCAATTATAATGCTTTAATATAATGCTCTAATATAATGCTCACTGTTTAACAGACAGCTCAAAAATCATTATTAAATTATTTAACTTTATTTTTAAAGTCTTTAATCAGCAGATTCTTTCATTCATTATAGCACTCAATATATTCTTTTATATTATTGAGCATATAAAGTTTCAAAAGCTCATCTAAATGTATCATGCTGATATTAAGATTTTAAATTAAAGTAAGATTGCATAACTTCTTAAGTATTGTGCTGTAAATATTTAAAAAGATGTATTTACAGAGTTTAAGACACAGATTAAAGTCTTTATTATATTTAATGAATGAATTAATTTAAATTATCTTGCATTTCTAGACATTACTGCATATTTTATTGATGTTAAGTAAAAGTATACAGAGATACTTTTAGTCTTTAGAAAACTAAAGAATTAATATAAAGATAAAAATCTTACTGAATATGTTCTTAAGATGTTGAAGAAGTAAAATTTGACACATTAATTGCTAATAATCACAGCAGATAATGCATTCAACAATTATACATTATAATGTTATTTGAGTCAACTTCTGAGTTAAAAAAATATTATTTAAAGTGATGAAACTAAAATTATGAACTACATAATATATATAATTTAATTTGCAGTCAGTCAGCTATTTACATATCTGAAAGTGAATGTAAAGAATGATTAACTCATCATTACATTTAATGATGATGAGCTACAAAATTTCACAATTAACAAAGATTACTTCTTTAACATTATACTAAAAAAGATTAATATATCTTTTATAATGCTTTATTATAATGCTCATATCTGTTGAGTTAATATTTCAACAAAAGTCTTATATAAATTCAATTATTAACTATTGTCATTATGACATCATCACAGTGTTTAGAGTTGTTCAAAGATTTGTAAAAAATAAATTCATAAAATATAATTAAGAATGTAAGAACTCAATGACATTCTTTATACAATATGATGAGTTAAGCATATAAGCTATAAATTGAACTTTCTTAATGAATAGAACATCTAATTTTAACAATAAGTAGAATGAAATTTCTTAAATGCAATATAAAAGAATAATAACATATTAAATACATACTGTATCTTCTGAAGCACTTTAAGAACTAAACAGAGACAATGAGTGCTATTAATGAATTAACAATTTATAAGTTGTAATATACATATAATGATTTATTTAATCATCTTAAAAAACAGAATGAAATAATTAAAGAGTTTAAATTATTTTTTAATGCTGAGCTGCAAAATGTTATTGATGCATTAAAAAAGAAATTAATTCAATATTATAAAAAGATAAAAGTTAATTAAAAGTTGTTCTGTAATCTTAATGTCATATTGAATTTATGCAATAAGCTTAACATGTATAATATAGAATATTCTCAGTTCTTAATAAATATTACATAGTAAGACTGACATATTGTTTCAATAAAGAGAAGACTGAGAAGATTTATATTTAAAGTATAAATTTAAGTTTCAACAATATTATAGAGTTAACTATCAGCACTTAAAGAAAGAATCATTAAATGATGATTTGAGAATTCTTAACTCAAAAAAGAAGAAGACAATAGAAATAATGAATTACATAAAAAATGTAAAAAAGCATCAAGACACATCTGTAACAAAAGAAGTCTCAGATTATCTGTAAAAGTCTTCAGTATTAAATGTGAACATTTTAATACTTAATTACTGAAAGTTGATGAAGAACTTAAAATCAGCAATGATACAATTTATAAAAGATATATTTACAATTTCTACAGCAGATATTGAAGTCAAATATTTGTTCAACACAGCTCAAGATGTAATTATATATTGTTAAAATTGATTAAATTCAGACATCATTGAGAACATTATGCTGATTAAATATTATAATATGTTCATTCTTGCAGCAAAAGTGATAAAAAGAATTAAAGAGAGATTTATATTGACAATAATTGTCAATAATGATAAGAAAGATTCATCAATAGATGAGCTGAATTTAACAGTAACTGAATTATATATAGAGCTTCTATCAGATTACTACTTCAATAATAATGATCTTTATAATGATAATGATTGTAAGAACAATATTAATTTCAGACTTTGTGATCATGATCAAGATAAGAACATTGATTTAAGACTTAACAACAATGATTATAGTTAAACTTTAAATACAGAAGCAATATAATTAAGTATTATAAATATTTTGAACAGCATACACTCAGAATATGTAATCATTGATGATGATCATAATTATGAGTTAAGAAAGATTAAAGATTATATAAATTCATTATTTAAAAGACTCATTACAGCAATCAATGCATCAGCTATTAAGATCATTAATAATGACTTAATAATTATCAATCTTAATCTTTAAATCATTCACTTAAACAACTCTGCTCAGAGTACATTGACTGTCAATATATACACAGTCTTGAATATAATACAACATTAATTAAGAGAAAAAAGTCTTCTTCATTAATAAAGTAGAAAATTGTTAAAAGCATTGTATTTATATTTAAAAGTACAGATAAAGTATATTAAGTTCTTAACTGCTTCAGTATTATGATTTTATAAGAGACAGAATCTTTTATTTATTAATATTATTAATGATTATTTAAAGTTAAAAGAAATTCATTCTTTCTTATTTAAAGATAATGTTAACATTCATTAATTTAAGCATCAACAATCTCAATAAACATATGCTTAACATAATTTTTAATTTGAACATCAGATCTCTTTACTCTTTCTATGCAGTTTATGAATACTTTAATTTTCTTAAATTGTTTATAATAAGTATAAGTTACATGTGAGCTAATAATATTGAATGAAATATTAAAATTAAATATGCTTAAATGTAAAAAATAATGTTTAAGAGTCTTTAAGAACATTTAGCTTTACTTAAAGCATTAAAATTTATTTTGATTCTTTATATTTTCATTAATATTATCATTATTATCATTATAATAATCTTCATTCTTCTCATCATTATTCTATATCTTTACTAAGTCTTCTGTCTCTTAATCTGCATCATTAATAAAGATTAAAGCTTATAATATTAATAGTTAATCTTTGTTATTGATCTTAATTTATAAATATAGTTAATCAGCAAAAAGCTAATAAATAATTGTAAAGAGTGTTACAATAAAGTAATATAATCATATTTAATTAATTTATATCTTAACTTCATTACTCTTTAACATTGAAGTAGCAGTCTATGAAGTTCAAAATTTAGTTAAATCTCTAATAGATAAACAGTGCAGAATTAATATATTTTTTTAATATTGTTTTTCTGATATCTATATGCACAAGTTCACTGAGTTTAAAAAAAATACACTCATCATTAATATTCTTATTCAGCATTACTTAAACAGAAAAAGCTACTGTAACTTTATTTTCATTATTACTCAGCATTATCTCTGCTTCTTCATTCTTATTTGCAGAGACATTGAACACTGTTAAGAGTTAATAACTATAAAATGAAATAACATTAACTTTTGTCTTTAAAGTCATTATAAAGAAGTGTTAAAAGTATAATATATATTAATGATTTTTCTTGTCTGCTATGTGCTCTGAATTAAATATGCTGCTATTAAAAATCTGCATAACAAGATTTAAATTCTCATCTTTAGCTATAGTAAATTATTTATAACTGTTAAATTGAATAATTCATTCTTAATGCTTAACTACTTTATCTAAATAATTATCTCAACAGTTTTAAATATATTTGTCTACTTTTTCAATTTAATCATATCAGCACAGACTAAATGTCAAATAAAGTTAATACATTTCTTTTTTAATTATTGAGAAAGCACTCTTTACTTTAAGAAGCTTATGCAGAGCTTATATTTCTTTAACAGCTATAATTAAATTATTTTATTGAGCAATATCTTCATTCTTCTTTTACTCAGTCATCACATTCTGATCTGTAAGAAAGATCACTATAAATAAAGTTAAAGTCTGATATAGAACATTATAATTATTTATTAATATTTATTATGCTCACTCTCTGTATATCTCTTAGCAACAATCTTTTTTCTTATCTTAACTACATATTTCATTCTTTAAATTTTTATCTTAAACTTCTTATATTCTAAATTATGTTTAAGATCTATATTCAATCTATTTATTATCATATCATTTTGCTCTTAAATCTCTTCAATATCAGTATTTATAAATGCATTAATCACTGAAGAATGTGATGAGATCAATTTCTGAGTGATATTAAAATATAAAGAACTTAATAAAAAAATAAATAAAGAGTTTCTAAGTTCTTAAATATAATTTAGTCTCTGATTTAGTATATACTTTGTGCATTATAATTGAGTATTATAATAAGTAAAGTTACATACTAAATTTTGAGTCAGAAGAAGTGAAAGAAGCAGTTAAAGTACTTTGAGATAGTGTAGCATTAAGTGTAAATTTAAAGTAGTTAATAAGTGCTTTTATTCTTCTTTATTAATCAGCAAAGTCTTCTTTCTTCAGATATGCAGCACTGTTTAAGATAGATAAATTAATTTTATTAATTTTTTTCTTTTTTTTCTTTTTTTTCTTCTCAGATTGAGATGAGAAGTCTAATATATCAGTAGAATGTGTTCTTTTACTGATGAGTTAATTTGATTCAATGATAAAAGATATAAAGTTTAATACTTTTGCTATGTTGATGAGTTAATTCAGTTCAGTAATGAAGAATATAAAGTTTAATACTTTTACTACATTAATAAAGATAATCTTTACATTCAGTTTTCTCTGTTTTGATGATATATCTCTAAAATAAAAGTCAGCATCATATCTCTTCATTATTTACTTTATTTATATGATGCAGAAAGAAAATGTAAAAAGTTTAATGCAAAAAGTAAGATGTTTTGTAGAAAGAAAATGTAGAAAGTGTTGTGTTAAAGAGAAATGAATTTGTTAAGTTTTTATATTATCATTTATTTACATGAATGTTGTGTTTTTATTATCAGTGAATTTGTAGATAACTAAGATCAATTCAAATCAAGCTGCACAATTATTTAAATTTATTAATTTATGATCATTTCTTTTTAAGTTTACTATCTAAGAAATTGAAAGCAATACATACAATTTATAAAGTATAATATCTCAATCATGTTAATTGTAATTTCTTTATTAAGTATAGATCTTCTCACAGTAAAGAAACTGACATTAAAATTATGTTGTATAGCATGATAAAGCTATGATAAAAGTTAAAGTTATAAAGAAATATTAAGCAGATTTTAAAGCTTGTGAATTTGACAATACAAGATTTATTGAAGAGAACAGAATATGAATTACAGATAAAGATATATGAGATAGAATTAAGTTTGTGAAATGAAAGCAAAGAATAAGTTGTTAAGTATGACATCTTAAAAGAAGAAAATTAAATCATTAATAACTCTTTTTCTTTCAAATCAGTTTCTGCACAAAAAGAGTTAAATAAGTTACATAATTATATTATTAAATTAAATTAAAATACTTAATTCTAATGCTCTCTAATTAGCTTATGCAATGCAGCAACAGCAATATTGATAGAAGCTGCATTCTTTTATTTTAAATTTAAAATTCTTCTCACTACTAATTGAAGAGATTTCTAATCAGTATAATGATAGCTTAAAGTGAAATTAGTTAGTCATTATAGATTTGCAGAAGACAAGTAAGATATATCTTTATACATTTTTTGAAAATATAAATTCTTATATATTAAGAATCTCTTTCATAACTTATTTATGATATAGTTGCTGAGCTACATAAGAAAGAGAATCTGATAATATCAAAAGAATTGTAAAAGATAAAAGCAATCTTTTATATGTTGCAGACTTACTAAAAAGATAAAGTATACTAGTTAATGTATTTTTGTTCTGTAGAGAATGAGTAATTTAATAATTAAGTTAATAATGCTCATATATAATGCTTATAAAGTAGACATGTAGTTAAACAAGAAGAATTGTGTGCAATGTTAATTGAAAATGTTAGACTGAGTGTAGAGTCAAGTTAAATTAGAAAAAAGTGCATTTGATCTGAATCTGCACTAAAGTTCAAGTTGAGTCAGGTCAGATTTGTGCACAGATTAACTTTATTTATAATCTGTGTGAATACTCACACACAGATAAGACTAGTCATAATGAGTTACACTGATCTTAATCACAATACTTTAAATGATGACTCTGATGATCTAAACAAAGATATGAGACTTAATATCTATGAAGACAGCTGATTGATGCATGCACATTAGAATTCTTCATTAAAAGACTAAAACATCACAATCTGAATGAATCAGTTAATATCACAGCATCTTCACAATTAACTACACTATCAATCTTCTCAGCTCATCTCAAAAAGAAAGTTAGAAGAGATTTGCTTAGTAGCTATATCAATAAATACAAAAAATTCATGAAACTACAATCTGTTCAGAACACAACATCAACTTCTTTGCTTTCAAGAGAAATACATTATGTGTTAGAAAGAATACTTGCATTTGAAGAATAAGAAGAAAGAAGAGAATAAAGAAAGATAAGTAATGAGTAAATCTGTATGAAAGTAATTTGACAGTGAATAATGTTAACTCTTAACAGTGAATATTAAATTAACTTTAATCACATTGTCTTCACTCACATCACTTCTTCTTTATGCTTCACTATTTCATCATTCATCACATCACTCAATCACACAGTTAAGAGCCTTTGATCTTTGATGAAATCATACAGTTAGAAATCTTCAATTTCTGATGAAATCACATAGTTGAAGGTCTTTGACCTATGATGAAATTACATAGTTGAGATTCTTTGATCTTTAATAAAATTACATAATGAAAAGCTCTCAATCTTGAGTGAAATCACATGATTGAGAGCTCTCAACCTTCAGTGAAATCACATAATTGAGAGTTCTCAATCTTTGATGAAATTACATGATTAAGAATCTTCAATCTTCAGTGAAATCACATAATTGAAGATTCTTAATCTTCAGTGAAACTACACAGTTAGAGATTCTCAATCTCTGATAAAATTACATAATTAAGAATCTTCAATCTTCAGTGAAATTACATAATCAGTCTTTGACCTTCAATGAAATCACATAGTCAGAGATCTTTAATCTTCAGTGAAATTATATAGTCAGAAATTCTCAATCTTTGTTGACAGAGCAATGTTTGACATCACTTCATCAGCAAAGTAATGTTAAATGATGATTGTTTGTGTCTTAAGTCTTTTAATGTTGAAAGATATAGATCTTTGAACAGTGAATGAAGATGAATTCTCATCAGTAAATGATGATGATTGTTTTAAGTGCTGATTAGACTTTATAGCATAGAGTCATAGCATAGTCAGTGACAATATCATTATGTACTTTCAAAGAATAGTATATGCTATGATTTAAGATGAAATCTTCATTTCTAATGCATAATTCTAATGTGCACACTATTAAACTAACTGACAAAAACTTTCACATATTTATATTAACTTATACTTGCTTAGTCAGACTAATTCTTGCTTACTCAGCTCATAAATAATCTGCAACTCACACAGAGTCAAGTTAAGTTAATCTGCACTCAATTTAAGTTAAAAAAAGTTCACTCTACTTGACTCAACACCTGAACTCAACTCAGACTCACACAACCTATAGATAACTTGCACACTCAGCCTAGAAAATGTTGCAATAGTAGCTGCTGTCAATATAAAGCTACTTAATAACAAAAGCTAATTAATTCTGATCTAATTCAGACTGTCAAGAATAACTTAATTTAACTTTATCTAAAATTTAATTCTGCACAGAGTCAAGTCAGATTGCAAAGTAAAGCTTAATAAATTAAGTTAGATTCTAAAATCTGAGTTTGACTTGACTTGATGACTACTTGAAATACTGATATGAATTGACACTTCAATATAGATTTAGACAATATATCAAGAGTATGCATCAATAATTTTATACATCTTAAACTTAAATATATTCAATTTGCAATAATCATCAATTAATTATATAAAATTGAGATCTAAAACAATATATTCATCTTGAGTTTGCTGCAAGTCATATCTTTATAAAACAACATTATATAAGTTCAGAATCTTAATTAAGTTGTAGAGTCAATGATTATAATATATAAGTAATTAGATCAGTAATTAGATCAGAATGTTTAAGAAGTGAATGACTGTAATATTGTATAATTCTACTCTTAAAAATAAGTATAAAATATATTCTATTTATATTTCTTAATGATTTTTCTCTTAAGTTCAGTCTCTATAACAGAAAGAATCTTCTTATCTGTTAACTTTTTATTAATTTAATCAATACAGATCTTCAATCTCAGCTTTCTCTGTATATATATGAAAAAAAGTTATATAATTTTATAATCTTTATCTGTAAAAATTTGAATGATTTTCTTGTCAGACATATGAAGTAGATAAAACTTTGTAATTTAATTGTAAAACTTTTTACTTATGTCAGAATATATATGCTTAATTATTTATTAATTGTAAAATTAATTCTGAAGAATTTATTAAGTCATATGAATACCATACTTATCTTAAAGAATTCTGTGAATATTAGATATTGTAACATTATTTTAAGAAAGAGCAACAATTTATTCTTTAAAATGATTAAGATTGATTATTGATTGCAACATGATGATGAGTTAATTTAAATGAAGAAAGATTAGACAGTCATTTTTATATAAATATAAAGTTAAGATTATATAACTTACTTCTTAAGTAAACATTTTCTTTTAGACTTCATTGTCATTTTTATATAACATTATTTGACACTGATCAGTTACTCAGCACTGATCAGCATATTTAGTAATGATAAATTTACATAAAAGCTAGACTGTCATCTTTATATAAGTATAAAGATAAAATAATTTAAGTAATTTAATATATTACTGACTTTCTAAAAAGATCTTATCTTTCAAATAAGTACTCACTTGTGTGTTCATAGATTTCTTAAATGCTTACTCAGCAGTGACAACATTATGCAGTCATCATCACTATAAGTTTTTAAAGACATATTGATTTTTTAATGCACTTATGTTTTTGACAGAATTATTCTTATTTAAGAAAATTAAGAAACACAACTTAATTCATATTTTTTATTGAAAGAAAGTAGATACTCATGCTATACTATGTTATCTAGTGAAATCTCTAAACTATGTTGTCTATGAGCACATCTTGATTAAGAGAGTTACAGAAGAAGTAAAAAGAATGTTAACTGCAATTAATGTAAGTAGAGTCTTTACTCAGTCTTTAATATTAATTTTATTTTACTTTATAGAAGTAGCTAAAACACTGCTTCTCAACATTTTTACTTAATGAGGCTGCATCTATTAACTCTCACTGACAGCAAACATCAGATAATTAAACACATCATTAAAAGTTCAATAAATCATTTAAAAGTTTAACTAATCATTAACAATGAGTTTTATGAATTCAATGAATCACTCAAAGATTTATTTAAGTAGAAGCTTAATAAATCTATTAACAATCATCTTTTAACTGAGCACAAAGTCTATCTGAATCTGATTGTGCTTATACAGATCACAGATGTTGTAATAAAAGACATTAATGTATTTTAATTATTTATGTACATATACATTCTTAATTAAGATCAAGATAACTTAATTGTCTTCTTTAAACTGAATGAATAAAGATACTTAATGAGCTTTATTCTTTTAAATGTTTATGCAGTGTAAATTGACTTTAAGATATTTACTTATATTCATATTTCTTAATATCTATTTAAGTCAGATCTCAGTCTTTATACACATTGACATAATTATATATTTAATCTCAGTAATTAAGATAACAACAAACTTCTGCTTTTGACTTGTTCACAACACTGATTCATCTTTAAATATATAGACATACTCTAAGATTGATTTCTGATTCTGTTTGTTTGAAGTATAGTTGAAGTCAGAGTATTTAAGTATTGCTTAACTTTCATTAAAATTGTACATGATACTGAGATTGATGATTAATCTTATGTACTGCAGTAGTTTCTTAAATGTGTGTTCATGATGCTTTATAAAATTGCTGAAATATTGATTTAATTGATTTAATGTGAAGATAATATCTAATTAAATATGAATTACTGCATATATTAAACTTTTAATTGTCTATTAATACTGTCTTTGATCTATTCTTTAGTCAGTTGAGTTGACAGAATAAAGAATATTATATTTGTTAAATGAAATATTAATGATTCTATGCTTATCAAATTACATATAAAGATTCTTTAATATCTTATTTATGTAATGAGTCTGATTCAGGCACAGAGTTCTCATTTTGCAATTATATATAACTTAAATGCTGAGAATTTTCTGTGTCTTCTTTAAATTCTTAACTTTAAACACACTCATAAGAGCTTGCTTAAATCAGAGAATGTATAATAAATTTGTTGAAGTCATAACAATATCATTTATATAAAGAAACAGCATGATTCTTTTAATGCTGTAAAGAAGAAAATAAAGATCAGTCTTGCTTTAATGAAAATTTAACTTAAGCAGTTTAATG
>JAABUJ010003602.1_pt1 | contig 17216 bp, 14 predicted proteins | sample 5559131 | NCBI WGS metagenome assembly JAABUJ01 (sample SAMN10711875, study PRJNA513366) | rock metagenome | isolation source: Antarctica rocks | place: Antarctica: Victoria Land, Mt New Zealand nord | collected 2016-01-07 | reverse complement strand
CCAGTTGAACGAGCTCGTGAGGCGAGTCGCCCGAGCGGCGAGGACGCCTACTCCCTCGGCCGGCGCAGCGGGCCCACGCCCTTCGGCGAGGGCCCCGATGGTGTGATCGACAAACCGCAGCGCCACGTCAGCGCTGACGAGAGCCACATTTTCACCGAGTGGCACTCCCGGTACGATGGCCGCGGGGTGTTGATCTACTGGCATGTGGAGCACAAGTCCATGGCGGTGCACTCCCAGTTGATCTCCTGCACCGCCTCCGAAGTCGCCGCCATGGTCGAGGGCGCGATGCGGCACGGCACCACCATGGACGTGGAATCGAACTACGTCGACTCCCACGGCCAGTCCGAAATCGGGTTCGGCGTGACCCGGTTGCTCGGCTTTGACCTGCTGCCGCGGATCAAGCGGATCAACACCGTGAAGCTGTACCGACCGAGCCCAGGCGAACCCGACGCCTACCCGCGTCTGGCCCCGGCACTGACCCGCCCGATCCGCTTCGACCTGATCGCCGAGCAGTACGACCAGATGATCAAGTACGCCACCGCGATCCGCGCCGGCACGGCCTCCACCGAGGCGATCCTGCGCCGCTTCACCCGCAATGCCTCCCACCCCACCTATGCAGCGATGCTCGAGGTCGGGCGGGCCCAGAAGACCATCTTCTGCGCCCGGTACCTGCGCATCCGTGACCTGCAGCGGGAGATTGAGGAAGGGCTCAACGTGATGGAGTCCTCCAACGGCGCGAACTCCGTCATCGCCTACGGCAAAGGCGGGGAGATCGCCAGCAACCGCCGCGACGAGCAGGAGATGTTCGTGCTGTGCCTGCGGATCCTGCAGACCGCCCTGGTCTACGTCAACACCCTCATGCTCCAAGACGTCCTGGCCGAGCCCGCTTGGGCGGACATCCTGACCCCGGCCGACCGGCGCGGCTGACCCCGCTGTTCTGGATGCATGTTCTGCCCTACGGCGAGGTCAAACTAGACATGAACGCCCGCCTTAGCCTTGGCCCTGCGGTGTGACTCTCACCGCTTTGTGGCGTGGAACCAAAAGGTGATCTGGCGCTGTCGGTTCGCGATTCCGCTTCGTTGGTTGCAAGTCCAGCAGGATTCGGGCGACCCCGGCCCCCGGCGCCGCCAGCACTGAAGCGGCAGAGTGAGATCACCGCGGGTTGGGGCTGGTGACAGCATTCTTACCGACACCCCGAGTGGGGAGGGAAGCTCCCGGCGCAGCGTCGGGTGCAGTGCAAGCCGGAGCCTTTGTCGGTGGGGCATCGGGACCGGCGCTGTTCGGCCTCCTGGTCTCGCACATGGGCTATCCGTTCGCCTGGCGGGTCGCCTCGCTCTTCTTGCTGATCGCCGCAGGGATGGTCTTTCTTGCGCGGCGCATGTTCCAGCGCGACCTCGAACTACGCCCCTTCAGACCAGGGGTGTCGGCTCACCCCTCGACATAACCAACAGGGCAACCGGGAGGTATGCCGTCACGTCACCTCCTGCTGCATCTCTACCTTCCTGGATGGTCGGGGGTGATCTGGGCGACGGTACTGAACGCCGTCACGGTGCCGTGGACGTCACGGACTTCGACGCTGGCGTTGACACCGTCCGAACCCGCGAGCACGGTGAAGGTCTGCGGGCCGATCATCGGCGAGACGAGCCGGTAGGCGAACGCCTTGCCGGCTAGTCCGTCGCCGCTGCGGCGAACCAGTTCGCCCATCATCAGTGCCTGCAGTGGGCCGTGGACGACCAGGTCGACGTAGCCCTCGTGGCGGACCCAGTTGTGGTCGTAGTGGATTCGGTGAGCGTTGTAGGTCAGGGCAGAGAACCGAAACAGCAGCGCCTCATCGGCAGTGAGGGTCAGTGCGGGCTCCCGGGCCGCCGGCTCCGGCTCGTCCTGGAGGGTGCCTGCCCGTATGGCGAGGCTGGACCCCGGGGTGCGGTAAACGATGTCGTTCTCGTCGACGATGGCGATCCGGCCGTCCTGGGCGTACTCGTGGCGGACCGTGACGAACGTGAGCGGCCCGGTGCGGCCCTGCTTCTGCGCGGTCTGTGTGACCCACGTGGTTCGGGTGGCGGGCCTGCCGAAGACCAGCGGCGCGTACGTGCTGACCCGTCCGCCGGCGAACATCCGCCGCCGGCCTGGTCCGGGTGGGGCGGGGATACCGAAGGTGGGGTGCCCGTCGGGACCGAGATCGGCGTGGGGACGCTTGTCCAACAGGTGGATCCAGTGCCAGAGCGCGGGCAGCTGATCGGTGGGGATGTCGGTCCCGAGCAGGTTTGCCAGGGCTTCCGACGGCTCCGGGGTGATCAGCTCTGTCCTGACGACTCTTGTCGACGGTGAGCTCCGTGCTGTCAGGTCCGGGCGGGCGGTCATGTCAGGGCGCCACCGATCCACGCTTGACGAGCTGGCGGGCGATGACGTTGCGCTGGATCTCGTTGGTGCCCTCGCCGACGATCATCAACGGCGCGTCGCGGAAGTAGCGCTCGACGTCGAACTCGGCGGAGTAGCCGTAGCCGCCGTGGATGCGGACCGCGTCCAACGCGATCTCCATCGCGGTCTCGGAGGCGAACAGCTTCGCCATACCCGCCTCCATGTCGGCGCGCTCGCCGGAGTCGAACTTGCGCGCGGCGAACAGGGTCAGCTGCCGGGCGGCCGTGAGCTTGGTGACCATCTCGGCCAGGTAGTTGCCGATGGACTGGTGCTTCCAGATCGGCACTCCGAAGCTCTCCCGCTCCTGGGCGTACCGCAGGGAGTCCTCCAGAGCGGCGCGCCCGACCCCGAGGGCGCGCCCGGCGACCTGCAGGCGGCCGACCTCGAGGCCGCGCATCATCTGGGCGAAGCCGGTGCCCTCGGACTCCCCGAGCAGGCAGGTGACGGGCACGCGCATCTGCTCGAAGGCGATCTCGCAGGCCTCCACTCCCTTGTAGCCGAGCTTGGGCAGGTCGCGCGAGAGCGTCAGCCCGGTGAGCCCTTGCCCCTTCTCCACCAACAGGATAGAGATGCCCTTGTGCTTCGGGCGGGCGCCCGGGTCGGTCTTGACGAGCAGGGCGATCAGGTCGGACCTGCGGGCGTTGGAGATCCAGGTCTTGGAACCGTTGATGACGTACTCGTCGCCGTCCCGGGTGGCGGTGGTGCGGATCGCCTGCAGGTCGGAGCCGCCGCCGGGCTCGGTCAGAGCCATCGTGGCTCGCAGCTCGCCGGTGGCCATCCGGGGCAGGTACGCGTCCTTCTGCTCCTGGGTCCCATAGTCCTGGATGACCTTGGCGACCACGGTGTGACCGCCCATCGCGCCGGCCAGGCTCATCCAGCCGCGGGACAGCTCCTCGGTGACAAGGACGTAGCACGGCGTGCTGACCTTGGCCTCGCCCCACGGCTCCGGGATGGCCAGCCCGAAGATGCCGAGCTCCTTCATCGTCGCGATCAGCTTCTCGGGATAGGTGTTGGTGTGATCCAGTTGCTGGACAACGGGTTTCACGTCGCGGTCCACGAACTCCCGGACGATTTTGACGATCTCGCGCTCCTCGCCAGACAGGCCTTCCATGGGCAATCTCCTCAGTTCGGTGTGGTCAGGTGAGTGCGCAACAGGCCCGCAAGGCCGATAGTGACGTTCAGTCGGCCGTGACTCATTAGTTTTTCCCTGTGCTGCTCAGGCCGAGCTCGGCCAGGATCTGTTCGGTGTGTTGACCGGGCGCGGGGATCGGCCCCATTACCGGCTCGTCTCCGTCCAGGGTCGCCGGAGGCAGCAGCGCCTTGATGGGCTCCACCGGGGTGTCCACCTCGCGCCATCGGTTCCTGGCTGCGAGCTGCTCGTGGCCGACGAGCCCGGCGAGGTCGCGCAGCCGCGCGTTGGCGATGCCGGCCTCCTCGAGCCGCTCGATAGCCTCGTCGGCGCTGAGGCCGTCGAAGGCCTTCGCGATCTCGACGGTCAGGTCCTTCCGGTGGGTCACCCGCAGTGAGTTGGTGACGAAGCGCTCGTCAGTGGCCAGCTCCGACCTGCCAATCACCTTGTCGCAGAAGTCTGCCCACTCGCGCTCGTTCTGGATGCCGAGGAAGACCCGCTCGCCCCCAGCACACGGAAACGGCCCGTAGGGGGCGATCGCCGCGTGCGATGCGCCGCTGCGCGCGGGAGGTTTTCCGCCATACCAGGAGAAGTACATCGGGAAGCCCATCCACTCGGCCAGCGCCTCGAGCATGGAGATCTCCACGGTCGCGCCCTGCCCGGTTTGACCCTTACGGAGTAGGGCTGTCAGGACCCCGGTGTAGGCATACATGCCGGCGGCGATATCTGCGACGGAGATGCCGACCTTGGACGGCTCGTCGGCGGTGCCGGTGATCGAGACGAGCCCGGCCTCGCACTGCACGAGCAGGTCGTAGGCCTTCTTGTTGGTGTACGGCCCGCCGTCGCCATAGCCCGAGATCGAGACATGGACCAGGCCGGGGTGCTTGGCGCGCAGGGTTTCCGCGCCGAGACCGAGCCGCTCCGCCGCTCCCGGCGCGAGGTTCTGCACGAACACGTCGGCCTTGGCGACCAGGGCCTGCATCGCAGCCCGGCCGGCAGCGGTCTTCAGGTCGAGAGCGATCGACTCCTTGGAACGGTTGAGCCAGACGAAGTGCGAGGACATCCCCTTGACCGTCTCGTCGTAGTTGCGGGCGAAGTCGCCCGCGCCGGGGCGCTCGACCTTGATGACCCGGGCGCCGAGATCGGCGAGCTGGCGGGTGGCAAACGGGGCCGCGACCGCCTGCTCGATCGAGACGACGGTCAGACCTTCGAGTGGACGCATGTGGTTACTCCCAGAGCAGGACGGGTGATGGATCTGGTGCCAGGCTGCGCCCGAGCCGTGACCGGTGCGAGTAGTGCTGGGGCAGGATGTCGCTGACAGCGTGCTCGAGTACCTCGCCCCGGCGCCCCAGGTAGGTGCGTTCGATGTGCAGGATCGGTATGCCGGCCGCGCACCCAAGGTGGGCGGCGAGCGCCTCGTCGGCGGCCGTGGCGGTGACCACCTGCTCGGCCTCGGCGATGTCGTTGCCGTGGCTCTCGATCAGCCCGATGACGGTGGACGTGGTGTGTATGCCGGGATCGGTCAGCTCACGGCATCCGGCCAGGGACGCCGCGATCCTGGGCGGTAGGTAGACGCGCGTGAGGCAAAACGCCTCTCCGTGGTGGCGCCGCAGGAACGTCAGCGAGTGGATCTGCGGCTCGTCCAGCCGCAGTGTCGTGGCCGCACCCGGGTCGACTGTCACCGACAGTGGGGCGACAAGCTCGAAGTCGGTGTCGACCTGCAGGTTCAACAGGTCGTCGACGGTGCCGAAGGGCCGGCGGTACCGCGTCTCGCGAGGGGTCACGAAGGTTCCGCGGCCCTGCACCCGGTAGACCAGCCCCTCCGCGACCAGCTCCTGGAAAGCTCGGCGAACGGTCTGCCGGCTGAGGTGATGCTCCTGGGTCAGGACCAGCTCGGTGGGAAGCGGCTGGACCTCGTCGAACTCATCCCGGAAAATCTGCTCGCGCAGCCACTGGGTGAGCAGGCGGTAGCTACTCTCGCCTCGCCGGGGAGCCCGCAGCGGCATTGGCGTCCCCCTTCTCGCCGAAGATTTGTACGGCCATTTATAGTATGGCCGTACAAATCCGTCAAGACCCGAGCACCTCAACCCAGGTCGAGACCGTCGATGATGTGGTCGGCGATCGCCAGGGACGAGGTCGCGGCCGGTGACGGGGCGTTGCGCACGTTGACCGTGCGGCCGTGCCGGGTGATCCGGAAGTCGTCGACCAGCTGGCCGTGGATGTCCACCGCTTGGGCGCGCACCCCCGCGGTGGCTGGGACGATGTCTGCCAGCTCGAGCTCGGGCACGTATCGGCGGGCCAGCGCGACGAACCGCCTGCGGCTGAGCGAGGACGCCAGCTCGGCGACCCCGGTGCGCCAGTGCCGGCGGGCAAGAGGGGCGAAGCCGGGCCAGCGCAGCGTGTCGGCCAGGTCGACCCAGTCGACATCGCGCCTCCGGTAGCCCTGTCGCGATAGCGCGAGCACCGCGTTCGGCCCCAGGGTGACCCCGCCGCCGACCCGGCGGGTCAGGTGCACGCCGAGGAAGGGGTAGCGGGGGTCGGGAACCGGGTAGATCAGCCCCCGCACCAGGTGAGTGCGCTCGGGGCGCAGGGCGAGATATTCGCCGCGGAAGGGGACGATGGCCGGGTCCGCCGCGTCGCCGACGAGTCGGGCTACCCGGTCGGCATACAGCCCGCCGCAGGCGACGACCAGGTCGTAGGTGCGAGCCTCGCGCGAGGTTTCCAGGGTGACCGACCAGGAGTCCTGGACGACGGCGTGCACCTGCTCGTCGAGCCGGACAGCGCCACCGGCCTCGCTCACGTCGCGGGCCAGCTGTTGTGAGATCGCCACGAAGTCGACGATCGCGGTGTGCGGGGAGTGCACGGCCGCGACGCCCCGTGCGTGCGGCTCGACCTCGCCCACGGCATCGCCGTCGAGCCAGCGCAGGTCATGCACGCCGTTGGCCCGTCCGCGATCCAGCAGGCCACGCAGCCGCGGCACCTCGTCCGGCCCTCGGGCGACGACCAGCTTGCCGCACTCCTCGTAGACCAGGCCCCGCTCCGCGCAGTACTCGCGCAGCTGGCGGCCACCGCGCACGCACAGCTCCGCCTTCTGTGAGCCCGGCGGGTAGTAGATGCCGGCATGCACCACGCCGCTGTTGCGGCCGGTCTGGTGCATGGCGACGGCGCGTTCCTTCTCCACGACCTCGACGCTCACGCCGGGGTGCCGCTGCTGCAGGCGGTGGGCGACAGCCAGACCCAGCACCCCCGCGCCGACGATCCCCACTCGCTGCCGGTTCACGAGACGCAAAGATACCGTGACCCGAAGCGATGTCCGACGAAAGGGTTGATGTGACTCGGCTTCAGAGACTGGTCCGGAGGTCCTTTCTGAGCAGCAGCGGGTGCTGTATGCGCGGATCAGCGGCGGTCCCCGGTCGGCCGGGCCGCAGGCCCTCCGACTCGTCGGCGACGATGGCGCCCTCGAGGGTCCGTTCAACGCCATGCTTCTGTGCCCCGTCCTGGGGACGGCGCTGCAGGCGCTCGGTGCAGCCGTCAGGTACGGCACGTCCCTGTCCGACCGAGCCCGTGAGATGGCCATCCTCGCCGTGGCCGCGCACGAGGACTGCGCGTTCGAGTGGCACGCCCATGAGGCGGTGGGTCGCCTGACCGGGCTGACCGCGGTCGACCTCGCAGCGATCCGCGCCGGATTCCCGCCCGCCGGTGCGAACGACGTGGAGCGCACGGTCGTCGACGTGACATTCCACCTGCTCCGCGTCGGAGACCTCGACGAGCAAAGCTTCCAGAACGCCGTCTCCCACCTGCACCCCGCGGGCCTGCAGGAGCTCATGACGCTCGTCGGCTACTACCGCATGCTGGCGCTGCAATGCGAGTGTTCCGGGTCGACGCCCCCACCTGATGAATATTGGATACAATCTGCGTCTGACTGCCTGCCCCGCCTGCTTCATCACTGGAGGACTGCCATGACACCGGTTCCTGTTGGACCGCTCGAGCTGCTTGACGTCGACCATCTGCTTTCCGACGAGGAGCGGGCGGTCCAGGTGAGTGTTCGGCATCTGGTCGACGACACCATCCGGCCGAACATCGCGCAGTGGTACGAGGCCGGCACCTTCCCCAAGGAGATGGCTCTGACGTTCGGCAAGCTCGGGCTGCTCGGCATGCACCTGGACGGCTATGGCTGCGCCGGGATGAGCGCTGTCGCCTATGGGCTGGCCTGCATGGAGCTGGAGGCTGGGGACTCAGGCGCCCGCAGCTTCGTCTCGGTCCAGGGTTCCCTGGCCATGGTGGCCATTCACCGTTGGGGCTCGGAGGAGCAGAAGCAACAGTGGCTGCCACCCATGGCCGCAGGTGAGGTCATCGGCTGCTTCGGGCTGACCGAGGCCGACTTCGGCTCCGACCCGGCCGGGATGCGCACCCGAGCCCGGCGCGACGGGGCGGAGTGGGTGCTGGACGGCACGAAGATGTGGATCACCAACGGCTCGATCGCCGATCTTGCGGTGGTGTGGGCGCGCACCGACGCCGGCGTCCAGGGCTTTCTGGTCCCGACCGACACCCCTGGCTTCAGCGCTAACAAGATCACCAGCAAGCTTTCGTTGCGGGCGTCGGTCACCGCAGAGCTCGTCCTCGAGGGCGTGCGCCTGCCCGCCGGCGCCGTGCTTCCCGGCATACAGTCCCTGCGTGGCCCGTTGACCTGCCTGGACGAGGCGCGCTTCGGCATCATCTTCGGCGCCCTGGGCGCTGCCCGTGACTGCCTGGAGGTCACCTTGGACTACGCCCGCAGCCGGGAGGTGTTCAACCGTCCGATCGGCGGCTACCAGCTGACCCAGAAGAAGCTCGCCGACATGACGCTGGAGCTTCAGAAGGGCTTCCTGCTGGCGATGCACCTGGGGCGGCTCAAGGACGCCGGCCGGTTGGCGCCGCGCCAGGTCAGTCTCGGCAAGCTCAACAACGCCCGCGAGGCGATCGCCATCGCCAGAGAGTGCCGCACCATCTTGGGGGCTAACGGCATCACGTTGGAGTACCCGGTGCTGAGGCACGCCAACAACCTGGAGTCGGTGCTGACCTATGAGGGCACCTCCGAGATGCACACCCTCGTCATCGGCCAGGCCCTGACCGGACTGAGCGCCTTCAGCTGAGCGCCATCACCTGAGCGCCTTCACCAAATGGGCGTTGTCGGTTCGCCATCCTCGGACTGCTCCAGCAGCGTCCGGAGGGCGGCGGTGGCGTGCTCGCGGTGATCGCTGAGCACCAACAGGGTGGTCGCGACGTCGCCGGCCCTGACCGCCGCGACCAATGCCCGGTGCTCGGCGCTGACGACCTCTCGGTTGTGCTGCTCGTTGTAGTAGACCGAGCGGTAGACCTCGGTCGCATCCCACAGCAGGCGGATTAGCCACACCAGCCGGGGCAGGGCACACGCCTCGAAGATGGCGAAGTGGAAGCGCCGGTTCGCCGACGTCATGGCGATGACGTCAGCGACTTCGGCCGCGGCCTGGACGTCGCCCTCGGCCTCCTCGAGCCGGTTGATGTCCTCGGCGGTCATCTGGGGCAGGGCGACGGTGACGGCCTCGGCCTCGAGGATCTCGCGGATCCGGTAGACCTCCAGCAGGTCCGAGAGGGACAGCTTGGTGACGAAGTAGCCGCGATGGGCAGCGTAGGTGACCTGTCCCTCGCCCTCGAGGATCTTCAGCGCCTCGCGCAGTGGGACCCGGCTGACGCCGAGCTGCACGGCCAAGGCGTCCTGGACGATCTGCTGGCCGGGTCGCAGCTTTCCTGTGGCGATGAATCGCCGCAGCTCCGCGAGCACCGCCTCCTGGGCTGTGGGCGGCCGCTGGAACGCCTCGCTCATCCGACCTCCATGTGGCCCTCGGCGCCGTCATCTTTCTCGGAGTCGTCGTCAGCGTCGAGCCAGGCGAGGATCTCCTGCTCATCGCCGCCGAGCGTCGGTGGGCGGTGACGGTAGCTGACCGGCGTCGCCGACAGCCGCAACGGGTTGGCGACCTGAGCCGACCCGTCGACGTCGATGATGGGCTCGAGTCCGAGCGACTCGGCGAAAGCCATGGCTTGCGCGACATCGTTGATCGGCCCGCAGGGGACTCCCGCGGCGGTCAGCGTGGCGAACCATTCCTCGGCGCCACGGGTGCGCAGCACTGTCCCCAGGGCAGCGGTCAGCTGCTCACGGTGGGCCACTCTGGCGGCGTTGGTCGCGAACCGCGGGTCGTCCCTGAGGTGGGGCAGGTCGAGGCAGTCGCACAGCGCCTGGAACTGCCGGTCGTTGCCGGCGGCGATGATCAGCAGCCGGTCGGCCGTCGGGAACTGCTCGTACGGGCAGATGCTCGGGTGCCGTACGCCCATCCCGTGAGAAACGTCCCCGGTGAGGGCGTAGGCGCCGCCGAAGTTCACCAGCCCCGAAAGCATCGAGGACATGAGGTTGAGCTCGACCCGCTGCCCCTCGCCGGTGCGCTCCCGATGGCGTAGCGCGGCGAGGATGCCCACGGCCGCGTGCAGGCCGGTGAGGACGTCGGCCGTGGCGATGCCGGTCTTGGACGGGGTGTCGGCGTCGGGCCCGGTCAGGCTCATCAGCCCCGAGACCGCCTGCGCCACCAGGTCGTAGCCCGGCAGGTCCGCGCCACCGTCGGTGCCGAACCCGGTGATCGAGCAGTAGACGAGCCCGGGGTTCAGCCGCCGGACCGAGTCGTAGTCGAAGCCGAGGCGCGCCATGCTGGAACCGCGGAAGTTCTCGATCATCACGTCGGCGCGCCGAACCAGGGCCAGGCCGCGCCGGCTTCCCGCCGGAGTGCTCAGGTCGAGGGCGATGCTGCGCTTGTTGCGGTTGATCGACAAGAAGTAGGTGCTCTCGCCCTCGGGGGTCCAGGGCGGGCCCCAGTGCCGGGTGTCGTCCCCTCGTGGGGACTCGACCTTGATCACCGTTGCGCCGAGGTCGCCGAGCAGCATCGTGGCATAGGGGCCGGCCAGCACGCGGCTGAAGTCGGCGATGACGACGCCGTCCAGGGGCCCTGAGATGCTCACAGTCGTAGCCTAACGAATACTGGATCCAATTTCTCCCCACGGGGGGACCCGACCGGCATCGCAAGGACGACCCCTGTGGCGTCCGCGGCGAGGAGGCCCTGCATGGACGAGCCACCCGAACCAGCCAAGGACGGCTCGACGCACCTGCGCAGCGGAACGCCGGAGTACCGCCGCACGAGCCTGGTGCTGTTCCTGGCCGGGTTCATGGCGTTCGCGATGCTGTATGTCGTCCAGGGGATCCTTCCCGACGTCAGCCGGGACTTCTCCGTCTCGCCCGCGGCGGCCAGCCTCACGCTGTCCCTGACCACGCTGCCGCTGGCCGTGGCCGTCCTCGTGGCGGCGTCGTGGTCGGAGGGGCAGGGGCGCACGCGGCTGCTCGTCGTCGCCGTGCTGTCAGCCGCGGTCCTCACCCTCGCGGCGTCGGTTGCCCCCAGCTTCGCGGCGTTGCTCGTGCTGCGGGTGCTCACCGGCCTCGTGCTGGCCGGTCTTCCGGCGGTGGCCATGGCCTATGTGGCCGAGGAGTTCCATCCCTCCGGGCTCGGCACCGCCATGGGTCTCTACATCAGCGGCACCGGTCTGGGCGGGATGACCGGCCGGCTCGCAGGGGGTCTGCTCGCCAGCGCCTGGAGCTGGCGTGTCTCCATGGCCGCGGTGGGCGCGGCGTGCCTCGCCGGCGGCTTATGGGTGGCCCTGCGGCTGCCGTCCTCGCGCAACTTCGTCGCCACCCCCGGCAGCATGCGTGAGCGGATGGCTGGACTGCGCGGACCGTTGCGCGACCCCGTCATCATCCGTTTCGCCCTGGTTGGGTTCGTCCTCATGGGCAGCCTGGTCTCGTTCTACAACTACCTGCAGTATCGCCTCGTCGGCGCGCCGTTCGACCTGTCGGCCACGCTGGTGGCACTCGTCTTCCTGCTCTACCTCTTCGGCACGGTCAGCGCCAACTGGATGGGGCGGATGACCGACCGGCGCAGCCGGCGCAGCGTGCTCCTGCTCGGTATGGCGATCATGGCGGCGGGTGCGCTGCTCACCCTCTCCGACCTGCTGCCCCTGGTGCTGGCCGGCGCCGCCGCCATGGTGTTCGGGTTCTTCGGGGCGCACTCGGTGACCAGCGGCTGGGTCAATGTATGGGCCACCCGGGCACGCGCCCAGTCCTCCGCGCTGTACCTGTTCGGCTACCACGTCGGCTCGAGCGTGGCCGGCTTCGTTGGGGGGCTGTTTTATGCAGGGTTCGGCTGGCCGGGTGAGGTCGGAACCGTGCTAGTGCTGCTCGCGGTGGGCCTGCTCGTCGCCCTCTCGCTGCCGGCCGGTAGGGGCCATGCCTCGGCCGCGACGTCGGCCGCGGAGCCGGCCTGACCCGGCGGCACCGTGCCATCAACGCTTCGTATCCAATATCCAAAGCCCTTGATTTGTGGGACCCAGCACGGTAGACAAGCGCCAGTAGAAATGAGCTACGAGAGAGGAACAAGCCGTGAAGTCGAGAACCGTAAAGTCGAGAACTATGACAGTCGCCGTCGTCATCACCGCAAGCAGTCTGATGGTGGCCGGATGCGGCTCCAAGGGTGAGGCGAAGAGCACGGGCGCCGCAAGCTCGGGGACGTTGACGATCGGCGCGTCCCTCTCGCTGACCGGATCGCTGGCCCGCGAGGGGCAGCTCACCAAGGAGGGCTACCAGCTCTGTCAGGAAAAGGTCAACGCCAAGGGCGGCGTCGACATCGGCGGCACGAAGGCCAAGCTGGACATCCAGTACCAGGACGACACGTCCAAGCCGGACGTCGCGGCCCAGCTGGTCGACTCGTTCAACGACAAGGGTGTCAAGCTGATCCTCAGCTCCTACGGCTCGGCCAACACCGAGGCCCAGGCTGCGGTCATCGAACGCAACGGCCAGGTCATGGTCGACTCTGCGGGTGCCGACAACAAGATCTTCAGCAAGGGCTATAAGCGCACCTTCGCCGTTCTGTCGCCGGCCACGGAGTACGCCTCCTCGATCGTCAAGGCCATCGCCGAGTTCGCCACGCCCAAGCCCAAGAGCGTCGTGTTCCTCTCCGCCGACGACGGCTTCTCCAAGACCGTCACCGAGGGCGGCATGAAGACTGCCAAGGACCAAGGGTTCACCGTCTTGGACCCGCAGTACTTCACCAGCGGCGCCTCCGACGTCAGCTCCGCCCTGACCAAGGTCAAGGGTCAGAGCCCCGACGTCATCATCGGCTCGGTCCACCTCGTGGAGGGTGTGGCCATCGTCAAGCAGGCCAAGGAACTCGGGGTGACGCCGGCCGGCTTCGGTGAGACCGTGGCGCCGCCGACGCCCGACTTCGCCAAGACCCTGGGGGCCCTGGCCGAGAACGTCCTCGGCTCCAGCCAGTGGACCGACGCCACGCAGGGTGAGGACAAGTACTTCGGCAACGCCAAGAACTACGCCAAGGACATCTCGGCCAAGTTCGGCCACGCGCCGGACTACCACAACGCCGAGGCCACCGCCGCGTGTCTGGCTCTTGTCCTGGCCACCGAGAAGGCGGCCTCCTCCCAACCGGACAAGGTTCGTGACGCCCTCTCCGGGCTGGACACCGCGTCGTTCTTCGGCAAGATCAAGTTCGACGCCACAGGACAGAACATCTACAAGCCCATGTCGGTTATTCAGGTCCAGAACGGCAAGGCCCTGACGGTGTGGCCGAAGGAGTCCGCCGAGGCCACGATGATCTGGCCCGGTACCAAGTAGTGGGTGCATTCCTCCAGGCGACGGTCTATGGCCTGCTCCAGGGAGGGCTCCTGGCGCTCGTCGCCGTGGGGTTCTCCCTGGTCTGGGGTGTGATGAACGTCGTCAACCTGGCCAACGGCTCATTCGTCATCCTGGGCGCCTACATCGGCTGGGGGATGCACGAGTCGTTCGGGCTGGACCCGTTCCTGGGCATGTTCGTCGCCGCGGCAGTGCTGTTCGTCATCGGGTACGTCCTGCAGCGCTTCCTGATCAACCTCGTGGTCAACGGGCCGATCTTCATCACGCTGCTGCTGACCTTCGGCCTCGACCTGTTGATCGTCCAGGGCATGAACATCGCCTTCTCGGCCGACTACCGCGGCATCACGACGTCCTACGCCAGCAATAGCCTGGCGCTGGGCAGCGTCCGGGTGCCGGTGGGCCGGCTGCTCGCCTTCGTACTCGCCGTCGCGATCACGCTGATACTTGTGGCCGTCGTGAACCGCACACGCACCGGCATGTCGATCCTGGCGACCGGCATGGACCGCGGGGCGGCCCGACTGATGGGCATCCGGGCCCGCCACGTCTATGCCCTCACCTTCGGGATCTCGGCCGCCCTGGCCGGTATGGCGGGGGTGATGATCGGGACCGTCGGCACGTTCAACCCCTCGTCGGCCGCCAGCTTCACCCTCATGTCGTTCGTCGTGGCGGTCCTGGGCGGACTGGGCAACATGTATGGCGCCCTGGTGGGCGGCCTGGTCATAGGCCTGGTCCAGGCCTGGGGCGGGCAGTACCTGCCGGGCACCTGGGTGAACGCGTTGGCCTTCCTCGTCCTCATCGTCGTGCTCATCGCCCGGCCCACCGGGCTGGTCGGCCGGGCCTTCTACTCCGCAAGGGTGGAGGTCTGATGTCCACCTCGACGCAGGTGCCCGAGCAGGGCCTCACCGGGGCGGTGCGCCGAGCCCAGGCCAGGCGCCTGCTTCCCTGGGGGATGGGGCTGTTGGCGCTGCTGGGCGCCCTGGTGCTGCAGGGCCAGCTCTTCTCCGGTCAGGAGCGGACCGTCGCGACGATCTTCATGTTCGTCGCCCTGGCCCAGGCGTGGAACCTCATCGGCGGCTTCGCCGGCTACGCATCCTTCGGCCAGGTGGTCTTCTTCGGGGTGGGTGGCTACTTCACGGCCGTCGCCATGAGCCACTGGCACTTCAGCTTCTGGGTGTCGCTGCTGCTCAGCGGGGTCGTGGCGGCACTGTTCGCCACCCTCATCGGCATCCCGTTGCTGCGGCTGAAGGGGCACTACTTCGCCGTGGCCACCCTCGGCGTGGCCGAGGGCATGCGTGAGGTCGTGAACAACCTGCCGAACCTCACCGGCGGGGGCGCCGGGATCACCGTGCCGACTGTCGGCAGCAACGCCACGACGGCATACCTCGGCAATGACGGGTTCTACTTGTTGTTCCTGGCCCTGGCCGCGGGGTCCGTGCTCGTGGGCGGCCTCGTGTCTCGCAACAAGTTCGGCTACGCCCTGCGGGCGATCAACCAGGACGAGGACGCCGCGGCGGCGATGGGCATCAACACCACCCGGGCCAAGGTGCTGGCGTTCTCCCTGTCGGGGTTCATCACCGGGCTGGTCGGCGCGAGCTACGCGTTCCAGCAGGTGACCATCTTCCCCCAACGGCTGTTCGACGTGGACATCACCGTGCTGATGATCATCATGGTCGTCATCGGTGGCAGTGGCACCATCCTCGGCCCGCTGCTGGGCGCGGTGGCGCTGCAGTTCCTCTCGGAGTTCCTGCGTCAGAGCTTCCCCGACCTGCACACCTTCATCCTCGGCGCGATCATTGTCTTGGCCGTCATCCTGCTTCCCCAGGGTGCGGTCAACTACGTGCGCGAGGCACGGCATACAAGGCAGTTCTCGTTGCTGGCCAACGTCCGGAAGTACCGGCTGTGAGCGCGGTGCCCGTCCTGGAGACGCGAGGCCTGGGTCGACGTTTCGGCGGTCTGCAGGCGGTCTCCGACGTCTCGTTCAGCGTCCCCGAGGGGCAGGTGCTCGGGGTCATCGGCCCGAACGGTGCCGGCAAGAGCACCTTCATCAACCTCGTGACCGGACACATCAAGCCCACGCAGGGGCGGGTCCTGATCGACGGCAAGGACCTGACCGGCGCCCGTCCCTGGGTCATCGCCCACGCCGGCGTGGCTCGCACCTTCCAGATCGTCAAGCCGTTCCGCGGCATGTCCGTCCGGGAGAACGTCGCCGTCGGCATCCTCTACGGTCCGCACGGCACCAACGTCATGAGCCGCGCCCTCAAGTCGGCAGACGAGGTGCTTGAGGAGATCGGCATGGCCGATCTGGGAGACAGGTCACCCGGTGAGCTGTCCGTCGCCGACGCGCGGCGGCTTGAGTTCGCCAAGGCGCTCGCACTCCGGCCCCGGCTGCTCCTGCTCGATGAAGTGATGGCGGGACTGCGGCATACCGAGATCGAGCCGAGCCTGGAGCTCATCCGCAACCTCAAGGCCCGCGGCATCACGATCATCGTGGTGGAGCACGTCATGAAGGCGATCCTCGCCGTGAGCGACCAGGTCCTGGTCCTGCACCAGGGGCAGATCCTGACCTCCGGTGACCCACGCGAGGTCCTGTCGGACCCCCGCGTGATCGAGGCCTACCTCGGCCATCGCTACGCCAAACGTCGTGAAGGAGACTCCTGATGCTCGAGGCCAAGGCGCTGAGCGCCGGATACGGGCGCGTCCAGGTGCTCTGGGACGTCGACCTGAGCGTCGGGGACAACGAGATCGTCGCGCTGGTCGGCCCCAACGGCGCCGGCAAGACGACGCTGTTGCGCGCACTCAGCGGTATGGCGGAGCTCCGCTCGGGCACGGTCGACTTCCGCGGCCAGACCTTGAAGGGGCGCTCGATCGAGCAGATCGTCAGCCTGGGCATCTCGCACGTCCCCGAGGGCCGGCGCCTCTTCCCGGGGCTGACGGTGCGGGACAACCTGCGCCTGGGCGGCTGGCGCACCCGCAACACCGACATCGACCGTGTTGTCGAGCTGTTCCCCCGGCTCGGCGAGCGGCTGAACCAGGTCGCGGGCACCATGTCCGGTGGAGAGCAGCAGATGTGCGCGATCGCCCGCGGACTGATGAGCGAGCCCCACATCATGATGATCGACGAGCTCTCGCTCGGCCTGGCTCCGGTCGTGGTCGACGAGATCATCACGCGCCTGCCGGACATAGCCTCGTCGGGCACCTCGATCCTGCTGGTCGAGCAGGACGTCGACGCGGCGCTGACGGTCGCCGAGCGGGCCTACGTGTTGGAGACCGGCCACATCGTCCTGTCCGGTAAGGGCTCCGACCTGTTGGCCGACCCACGGGTCCAGGAGAGCTACCTCGGCGTCGGCTGAGATCGTGACGCTGGCGCAGCGACCGGGGAAGTCCGATCGGGACCCGACGGCCCCTTCGGCGTTGTTCAGCGCGGAGGCATCCGCAGGGCGCCGTCGAGCCGGATGACCTCACCGTTGAGCATCGGGTTGTCGATGATGTGCGCGACCAGCGAGGCGTACTCGACCGGCCGGCCCAGACGTGACGGGTGCGGCACCTGCGACTCGAGGATAGCGGTCGCCTCGTCCGGAAGCCCGGCCAGCATCGGTGTCGCGAAGGTCCCCGGCGCAACGGTCACGACACGGATCAGCTTGTCCGCGAGGTCGCGTGCGGCAGAGAGGGTGAGGGAGACGATGCCACCCTTGGACGCGGCATACGCGGCCTGTCCGATCTGCCCGTCGTAGGCGGCGATGGACGCGGTCATCACGATGATCCCGCGGTCACCGTCAACCGGCTCGTTCTCGAGCATGGCTGCGGCGCACAGGCGCAGGAAGTCAGGGGGGCAGGCGGACGCGGTCTCACGCGAGCCCGCGGGATAAGAGTTTGTGGTGGGCTCGGGGTCGAATCCGGAAGCGGAGCGGGCGGGCC